>Ga0116186_1000151_pt1 | contig 83799 bp, 64 predicted proteins | sample AD_JPNNA4_MetaG_FD_89806 | JGI IMG/M metagenome (GOLD analysis project Ga0116186, IMG submission 89806) | Active sludge microbial communities of municipal wastewater-treating anaerobic digesters from Japan - AD_JPNNA4_MetaG | ecosystem: Engineered > Bioreactor > Anaerobic > Digestate | place...
GGGCCCGGGGGCCGGGCCCGGAGGACGCTCCGCAGGCGCGCGCGACCTTGCGGGGGCCATCCATGCCCTCGCGCGCGCCGAGGTCGCAGACGCGCCCCGGGGGCAGCGCCCCCGGGGCGACGTTGTGTCCGGAGGACCGGCCCCCGGGCCCCCCGCCACCCAGCGCCCCGATCCATCGCCCCCACACCTTGACTTGCGATCCCACCCAGGGCAGCCTACCGGGGACTTCCACGGAGCGTGCCCATGCGGATCGCACCGTTCTGGGTCGCCGCCGCCCTGATCCTCGCCGGATGCAAGGGCGCCGCCCCCGAGACCATCCCCTCGAAACCCCAGGAGAACGCCGTGCAGACCACCCCCTCCGGACTCCAGTACCAGGACCTCGTCGTCGGCACCGGCGCCCAGCCCGCCCCCGGTCAGACCGTTGTCGTCCACTACACCGGCTGGCTCACCGACGGGCGAAAGTTCGACTCCTCCCTGGACCGCAACCAGCCCTTCCAGTTCGTCCTGGGCCAGGGCCAGGTCATCAAGGGCTGGGACGAGGGCCTCGCCACGATGCGGGTCGGCGGCAAGCGCAAACTGACCATCCCCCCGAACCTGGGCTACGGCGCCCGGGGGGCGGGCGGCGTCATCCCGCCCAATGCCACGCTGGTCTTCGAAGTCGAACTGCTGGATGTCCGCTGACCGCGCCCCGCGGCCTCACCATGTTCCCCGGCCCCGGGTCCCTGCCGGGAGCCCCGATCACATCCCTGCCGGCGGCACGTCGGGCGTCTCGTCCTGGTCCGCCGCCGGAGCAGCCGCGGACCCCTCGTCGGCCCCCTCCTCCTCCAGCACCGGCTTCGCCACCACCAGGCTGAAGTAGGCCGACTCCTCGTGGAGCATCTCCACCTTCCAGCGGCGGATGCCCATCAACTTCCCCACGCCCTTCTTCTTCAGCGTCTCCGTCTCCCGGTTCAGGGCCGACTCCAGCCCCGACCCACGTCCCGCCTGCGTCATCGCGTAGATCGGTCCCCCCGGGTAGAGAGTCTCCAGATAGGGCGCCAGTTGCGTCGCCTTCATGAGCGGCTTGATCTCGCTCTGCGTGTAGTAGGTCTCCCCCCGCCACGTGATCAACCACGCGATCACGTCCTCCCTGCAGACCCGCTTCCCATGGGACCCCAGCGCCTCCGGGATGAAGCCCAGCCCCAGCCGGGTCAGGATCGGCGTGTAGGCCTCCCGGACCCACTCCTCCTGGGGCGCCGGATCGCAGCGGTCGAAGTAGTCGTCGAACAGGTACTTCACCGACCAGGACGGCGACAGCATCGGCATGTACCAGTTCAGGCACCACAGCAACAGCGCCAGCCCCACCCCCCAGAGCCCCCGCAGGAACCACCGCCGCAGCCGGTCATTCCCGAACGCCATCGCGATCATCAGCACCGTCGCCAGCCCCACCACCACCGGCACGAACCGGTCGTACTGCAGCGCCTCCACCTGCAGCAGCGACCGGATCACCGGGTTCGTCTTCCGGTAGAACGTCGAGTCCGCCCAGGTCTTCTGGGACCCCGCCGCCACCGGGGCCGTCTCGTCCGTCGGCGGGTGGTCCGGCCAGGGCCGGTCGTACTTGTACGTGAACATGTTGCGGAACGACTGCGGCTCCGTCGCGATCGTGTAGCCCACCGCCACCACCAGCGCCGCCCCGGCCACCAGCGCCAGCCGCGACGACCAGCCCCGGTCCCCCAGCACCTCCTCCACCGACAGGGCCGCCAGCAATACGAAGGGCGGGACCGCCGGGAAGATGTAGTGGTGGAACTTCGTCGCCGACAGCGTGAACAGCACGTAGGAGAAGAAGGACCAGATCAGCAGGAACAGCCGCATCCGGGACCGGGGGGACCCGTCCCGCAGCCGCAGCCGGGTCAGGTCCCGCAGCACCAGCGGCAGCATGCCGACCCAGGGGAAGGCCGCGATGGCCCCCCACTTGATGAAGTGCTCGAAGGTCCCCGTGTCGATCTGGTGGACCCCGGCCCACAGGCGGTTTAAGTGGTCGTGAACCAGAAACCGCGTGTAGAAGGCGTTGCCGTGCTTCGCGAACATCCCCAGGTACCAGGGGAGCATGACCAGGCAGAGCATCAGCACGCCCCGGAGGATCTCCATCCGCTTCAGGGCCTTCCACTCCCCCGTGAGCAGCAGGTAGAGGGCCAGCAGGGCCCCCGGCAGCATGAATCCCAGCAGCCCCTTGCCCAGCGTCGCCAGGCCCAGGAACACGTAGGCCGTCCACAGCGCCGCCCGGCGCAGCCACCGGTCCTTCGACGCCTCCGTGAAGAGCGTCCCCGCCTTCCACTCCCGGTACAGCGGCACCCCGATCAGGGCCAGCAGCACCCCCGTCGCCACAAAGTAGAGGGCCGTGTGGACCCAGCCGGTCTTCTGCACCAGGATCCAGGCCCGCATCACAGGTCCGAAGCGCTCGTAGGCCCCCTCGGGCTCCAGGTCCAGCCCGATGATGATGAACTGCGGCACCGCCAGCAGCAGGAACCACCCCACCGCCAGCAGCAGCCACCCCAGGAAGGCCCGGTTCGAGGCCTGGAACCGCGGCCCCAGGTACGCGTTGAGGAAGAAGAGCAGCCCGATCGTCATCGTCCCGACGAAGGGCATGTCCGTGACCGCCTGCCGGGACAGGAAGAAGTACAGCGGCGTCGTCAGCAGCATCCCGGCGGCGATCAGGCCCGTCCGCCGGCCGAAGATCCGCGAGAACGTCACATAGGTGAAGAAGACCCCCAGGCTCCCCAGCAGGGCCCACGGGAGCCGCACGGCCCACTCCCCCACCCCGATCAGCTTGAAGAACAGGATCTCCCCGTACATGATCAGGATCGGCTTGCTGAAGAACCACTCGCCGGTCTTCGCCTCGGTCCCGATCTGGTCCTTGTACCCCCACCAGGGCGACAGAAGGTCCCCCATCTCGTGCATGTACCGGGCGACCTCGCCGTAGTGGGTCTCCCAGCAGTCCCACAGGCCGAAGGACCCCGCAAAGGTGACCAGCACCGCCAGGGCCCCCAGCAGCACCCCGGCCCGGACCCACCCCTCGTGGGGCCGATCAGAGGCCGGCGGCAGTCTGGCCGGGTCGTCCGCCAGCAGCGCCGGTCCGTTCCAGGAATCCTCGTTCGATGTCCTCGCCAACAGGGCCTCCGGCGACGGAAAACGCGCGAAATCTACAGGTTTCCCGCTGGGGGGTCAAGGTCCTGGAGGTTCCAGGTCCCGCCGCCGAAATATCTCCGGAGGCCTCCCGTCGAACCGGTGACTTCTGCACGGCCCCGACGGGGCGGGAGGACATGCCCATGGACAGACCCTTCAAGCGCTTCCCCTGGTGGACCCTGGTCGTCGCGGCCCTCATGGTCGCCCCCTTCACCGCTGACGCCCATCCCCGGCCCCCGCGGCCCTTCGCTCCGGCCTTCGTCCCCGCCGGGGGCTACCTGCTCCCCGACGGGGTCTTCCTTGTCCGGCAGGGAGGCCTGGAGGTCTTCTGGGCCGACGGCTGCTACTGGACCCTGGACCCCCGGGTCGGCTGGTACCGGGCCCTGGACTGGAACGGGCCCTGGGTGCTGGTGGAGCCGATGTGGGTGCCTCGACCCGTGATCATCCACTCCCAGAGGCCCGGATTCCGCGGTCACCGAGGGGCCTGGTACCCCTGGGCCCGCTGGGAGCGGCATCACCGGGACATCCGACCGCCGGCCCGGTGGGTGCCCGACCACAGGCCGCGGCGATACGACCGGGACGACCGGTGGGACCACCGGGAAGACCGCCGCCGGGACGGCCCCGGCCGACGGGACCGCCGCCATCGCTGACCCCCTCCCCGTCCCCCCCCTCCGCCAGGATCGAGGCCTCAGTTCCGGCGGGGCCGCGGGATCCCGTAGCGCCTGAGTTTCCCCTGGAGGGTCGTGGGTTTCAGGCCCAGCATCGCCGCCGCGCCCCGGGGGCCATGGATCCGCCCGCCACAGGCCTCCAGGGCCCGGGTCAGGACCCGCCGGGCCTCCTCCTCCCAGGTCCCCAGGGACGCCGGAGAGGCGACGGCCGCCCCCGCCGGCGCCGCTTCTCCCAGGCCCGGGGCCAGCGGTCCCGGGAGGACCAGTTCGGGCCCCGGGTGCAGGATCAGGGCCCGCTCGATCAGGTTCTCCAGTTCCCGGACGTTGCCGGGCCAGGTGTGGGCCTCCAGCGCCTGCCAGACCGCATCGGGGACCCGGGGCGGCCGGCGGTTCATCGCCGAGGCGTGCCGTTCCAGGAAGGCCTGCACCAGGGGGCGAATGTCCTCGGGGCGTTCCCGCAGAGGGGGCACGTAGATCGGCACGATGTGGAGCCGGTAGAAGAGGTCGGCCCGGAAGGCCCCCACCTCCACCAGGGTCTCCAGGGGGCGGTTCGTCGCCGCCACCACCCGGACATCCACCGGAGTCGTCCCCTGGCCCCCGAGGGACTGCACCTGCCGCTCCTGGAGGGCCCGGAGCAGTTTCACCTGGACCGACATCGGGGCATCGCCGATCTCGTCCAGGAAGATCGTGCCCCCGTCGGCCTCGACGAACCGCCCCGGATGGCGACGGGAGGCGCCTGTGAAGGCCCCCCGCTCGTGGCCGAACAACTCCGACTCGATCAGGGACTCGGGAATGGCCCCCAGGTTCACCGTGACGAAGGGGCCCCGGGCCCGGGGGCTGTAAGCGTGGACCATCCGGGCCAGGCCCTCCTTGCCGGTCCCCGTCTCGCCCCGGATCAGCACCGTGGCCCGGGAGGGCGCCACCCGGCGGACCTGCTCCAGGACCTGCCGCATCCGGGGGCTCTCGGCCACGTAGAGGGCATGCCGCGCCTCCTCCTGAATCCGGGCCTTCAGGCGGGCGTTCTCCCCCTCCAGCAGCCGGTTCAGGCGCCGGACCTCCTCGACCATCCGGCTGTTGTGCATCGCGATGGCCAGCAGGCCGGCGATCCGCTCGGCGCTCTGGAGGCAGCACTGCAGCAGGCCGTGGTCCCGGACGTGGGCCACGTCCAGCGTCCCGATCACCTGGTCCTCGAAGACCAGGGGGATGCTGACCAGCGCGCCGTACCCCTCCAGGGCCAGGGGGCGTTCCTCCCGGAACCGGGGGTGGTCCGGGTCCAGGGGCTCCAGGACATGGGTCCGCTTCTCCCGGATGGCCGGGCCGCAGGCCGAGAGGTCCAGGGCGACCCGGGTGCCCACCTCCGGGACCTGGACCCGGGGGTCGTCCACCAGCAGCACCTCGGCGTGGTCCGGATCCTCCGGCGTCCAGCGGTGGATGGTCAGCCGCGTCAGGCCGAAGAAGCGCCGCATCAGGCGGGCCGTCCGCTGGAGCACGACCTGCAGGTCCACCGACGAGAGAATGGCCCCGATGGCCTCGTCCATCAGTCCTTCCCGGTTCGCATGGCCGGGACAGTAGCGGTGCCCGTGGTCGTGCATGGGGGGTTCCATAGCCCGGGTCCCGAGGCCCGTCAACCGGCGGCCCTCCAGGGGACGCCCACACCAGCCGGCGGCCTGGTCTCACGGCCCCCGTGATGGGTCCGGCTTGAGGGATCGCCGGACCCGTCGTAGCCTGTCTCTGCGGGCCTTCCGGGTCCCCGAGGCCCGATGTCCCGACCGGGAGGTCCCCGATGTCCGCGATGCGCAAGGTCCCGGCAATCGTCTCCGCCCTGCTGCTGGCGGCCCACTTCCTCCGGTCGGGAGACCTCCCGTGGATGGTCCTCTCGCTGCTGTTCCCGGCGCTGCTCTGGGTCCGGCGGCCCTGGGCCGTCCGGGCGGTCCAGGCCTTCCTGGCCGCCGCCGCCGGCATCTGGACCTGGACCGCGGTCCTGATGGCCCGGATGCGCATCGCCGAGGGCCGCCCCTGGGTGCGGATGGCCTGCATCCTGGGCGCCGTGGCCCTGCTGGCCCTGGTCGCCATCTGGCTGATCCAGCCCCTGGCCCGCCCCTCCCGACCCCAGAGACCCGATCCTGAACCATAAAAGGTCAGACAACGTATATACGTTGACAAGACTGACCAAAAATGGTTAGTCGCCGGGCCGACGACACATAACCACAGGAAATCATGAGATGGCGCGTTGTGGCACAGCCCCTGCACGGCCTGCCGACCGTCTCTTGCTGGAGGTCCCGGAGGCATCATGGGCAATCATCGAACACGGGCCGTGCTCCTCTTCGTGGTGGTCGCGTCCTTCTCGGTGCTGATCTTCGGCGGGGTCCGGATCCAGCAGTACAAGCCGCCGATCCCCGGCCGGGTCCTCGCCCCGGACGGACAGGTGCTGTTCACCGGCGAGGACATCATCCGAGGGCAGAAACTCTACCTGAGCCGCGGCGGGCAACACATGGGGTCCATCTGGGGCCACGGGGCCTACCTGGCCCCCGACTGGTCCGCCGACGCGGTCCACCGGATCGGGATCGTGGCGGCCGGAATCGCCGCCGGCCGGCCGGTCGACGGGTCCACCCCCTTCACCCAGCAGGACCTGGAGGCCCTCCCGGCGCCCGAGAGGGCCCGCATCGAGGCCCTGGTCGCCCAGGAACTCCGGCAGAACCGCTACGACGCGACCACCGATGCCCTGACCCTCTCGCCGGCCCAGGCCGCCGCCTGGCCGATCCTGGCCGCCCACTACACGCGCCTCTTCCAGCAGGGAGACCCGGAGGCCGGGGTCCACCCCGGCGTCGTCCAGTCGGACGACGAGGGTCGCCTGCTGACGGCCTTCTTCACCTGGACGGCCTGGGCCGCGATGACGGTCCGTCCCGGCGAGACCTACACCTACACCGCCAACTGGCCCTATGACCCCCTGGTGGGCAACACGCCGCTGCCCGGCGCCCTGGTCTGGTCCATCGTCAGCGTCGTGCTGCTGATCGCCGGGGTCGCCTTCGCCATCTGGTGGTATCTGGCCCGGCTCTCGGGAGAGGATCGGCCCGAGATCCGGCCCCTGGCGCCTCCGGTCCCGACCGGCAGCCAGCAGGCGACCCGCTTCTACTTCCTGGCGGTGGTGGCCCTCTTCGCGGTCCAGGCGATCCTCGGATCCACCACGGGCCACTACGCCGTCGAGGGCAACGCCCTCTTCGGCCTCGACATGCGGCAGGTCCTGCCCTACCCGGTGGCCCGGACCTGGCACGTCCAGCTGTCGGTCTTCTGGATCGCCACGTCCTGGCTGGCCACCGGCCTCTTCATCGGCCCCTTCGTCTCCGGGCGGGAGCCCTCGGGACAGGCCCGCTGGACCTGGATCCTGCTGGGGGCGCTGGTGCTGGTGGTGGTCGGGTCTCTCGGGGGCACCTGGGCCTCCATCATGGGCCGGATCGGCGGAGACGCCTTCTGGTTCGGCAACCAGGGCTACGAGTACATCGAACTGGGGCGGGTCTGGCAGGTGGCCCTGCTGGGCGGCATGATCCTCTGGCTCCTGCTGGTGTACCGGGCGATCCGGCCGGTCCTGGCGCAGGAGGAGGACCGGGGAGGCCTCACGCACCTGCTGCTCTACTCGGCGGTCTCGATCCCGCTGTTCTACTCCGCGGGGCTCTTCTACACCCCCGGCACCCACATGAGCGTCGCGGACTACTGGCGCTGGTGGGTCGTCCACCTCTGGGTGGAGAACTTCTTCGAGGTCTTTGCCACGGTGGTGCTGGCCTTCGTGCTGAGCCGCCTGGGCGCGGTCCGGGAGAAGACGGCCCTCCAGGCGGTCTATGCCAGCATCCTGCTCTACCTGGGGGCCGGGATCATCGGGACCTTCCACCACCTCTACTTCGCCGGGACCCCGCTGTTCATCACGGCCCTCGGGGCGACCTTCTCGGCCCTGGAGATCATCCCCCTGGCCCTGCTGGGCTTCGAGGTGGTCGGCACCCTGCGGCTGGCCCACAGCGGCGGCCACGCGACCCCCTTCCGGTGGCCCCTCCTCTTCTTCGTCGCCGTGGCCTTCTGGAATCTGGTCGGGGCCGGGGTGTTCGGCTTCCTGATCAACCCGCCCATCGTGCTCTACTACGCCCAGGGCCTGAACACGACGCCGATCCACTCCCACGGGGCCCTCTTCGGGGTGTACGGCTTCCTGGCCATCGCCCTGATGCTCTTCTCCCTGCGGCACATCCTCCACCCGGCGGCCTGGAGCGACCGGCTGCTGAAGGTGGCCTTCTGGGGCCTGAACCTGGGCCTGGCGGGCATGATCGCCCTGAGCCTCGCCCCGGCGGGCTTCTACCAGTTCGTGGAGGCGATCCGCCACGGGACCTGGTGGGCCCGAAGCCCTGCCGTGACCCAGTCGGAGTTCATCCGGACCGTGACCTGGCTCCGGGTGCTGCCGGACCTGGTATTCTTCGTCGGAGTGGGGGCGCTCTGCGCCTTTGTGATCCGAGGCATCATCCTGGACGTCCGCCTGCGTCGATCCGGCGGCAAGGAGGTCTGACCATGGCAGAAGGAACGCCGCATGCTGGCGAGATGGCACCGGCCCAGGCCGTGCGACTGCGGGATCTGGTGGACTACTCCCTGGGGTCCGTCGTGAGCCGGACGCTGGCCAAGAGCCCCGCCGGGACCCTGACCCTCTTCGCCTTCGACGACGGTCAGGGCCTCTCGGAGCACTCGGCCCCCTTCGACGCCTATGTCACGGTGCTGGAAGGGGCCGTGGACCTGGTGATCGGCGGCCAGACCGTCCCGGCCTCCGAGGGAGAGACCGTCCGGATGCCTGCGAACGTCCCCCACGGCTTGACGGCCCGGGGGCGTTTCAAGATGCTGCTGACCATGATCCGGGGCTGACCCGTAACCGGCGGGGCCCGGTCCCCAAGGGGCCTCCGCCATGAGAAGACCCGCCATGGACCTCCCGGCAGCCATCCGCCGCCCACGCCTCCCGGTCCTGGCCACGGGGATGCTGACCTTCGCCCTGCTGGCCGTGATCCAGGTCCAGGTCCCCCGGCCCATGCTGCTGGCGGAGCGGTTCCTGCCGGGAGCCGGGTGGGTCGAGGCGGCGCTGCTGGCCCTCTATGCCGCGGTGATCCGGGACCGCCTGGAGGACCCCCGGAGGTCGGGGACCTGGCGGCGACGGGTCTGGGTGCTGTTCTCGGCGGTCTTCTTCGGGCAGTTCGTGCTGGGGATCCTGGGCCTCGACGCCCTGCTCATGACCGGGCGCCTCCACGTCCCGGTCCCGGCGGTGATCGTCGGGGGACCCCTGTTCCGGGGCGAGCGGTTCTTCATGCCGATCCTGTTCGCCTCGACGCTGGTCCTCGTGGGCCCGGCCTGGTGCAGCCACCTGTGCTACTTCGGGGGATGGGACAACCTGGCGGCCATGGCCCGCAAGCGCCCCGCTCCCCTGCCGACCTGGCGATGGTGGGCCCAGCCGACGATGCTCGTGCTGGTCGTCGGGGCCGCCCTCGGAATGCGCCAGGCCGAGGTCCCGGGGACCGTGGCGTCCCTGGTGGCCGTCGCCTTCGGGGTCGTGGGCATCGGGGTGATGGCCCTGGTCTCCCGCCGCCAGGGGTATCTCGCCCACTGCACGCTCTTCTGCCCCATCGGCTGGATCGCCACCCGCCTGGGTCGGCTGGTCTCGCTGTTCCGGATCCGCATTGCCGAGGGCTGCGACGGCTGCCTGGCCTGCGGGACCGCCTGCCGCTTCGGGGCCCTGACCCGGCAGGACATCGAGGCCCGGAGGGCCGGTCCCACCTGCACCCTCTGCGGCGACTGCATCCGCCCCTGCCGCCGGCAGGTGATCGGCTATCGTCTGGGTCCTCTGGACCCGGCCCGGGCCCGGAGCGTCTTCCTGGGGCTGGTGGTGAGCCTCCACGCGGTCTTTCTGGGCGTCGCCCGCATCTAGGGGCCCCGGACACGACGGGTCGCCCGCGACGACCGGACTCCGCCCCCCGCAGGCCCATTGTCTCGGCGGCGCCCCGGTGGCAGAATGCCCCCGTCTTTCTGGCCGAGGAGCCCATGCAGAAGGTCACCTATTCCCACGTGGTGGACGCCCCGCTGGCCCGGGTCCTGGAGATCTATGCCGATGACGACTTCTACATCCAGAAGCTGAAGAACAGCGGGGCCCTGACCGTCGAGGTGCTGGAGCGGGAGGAGATGCCCGGCAACCGGCTGCGGCGCAAGTGCCGCGCCAGCGAGCCCTCCCGGGTGCCCGCCTTTCTCCGGAAGTCCGACGTGGACTCCTATGTGGACGATCACGTGCTGGACCGGGACAAGGGCCTCATGACCTGGAAGGTCACGCCCCACATGATGGCCGACGCCTTCCTGCTGTCGGGGTCCGTGGAGTTCCAGGCCCAGGGGCCCTCCCAGACCCGGGTCACCTTCACGACCCAGGTCGAGGTGAAGATCCCCCTGGTGGGCGGCAAGGCCGAGAAGATCGCCCTGGAGAAGACCGAGGAGGAGGTCGCCCGCCAGGTCGCCTTCCTCCGGAACTGGATCGCCCGGGGTTGACCCCCGCCCGGGCCCGCCGATCCCCGGCATCCGACCGGTTTCTTCCTCTTTTGCGGTGGCCGGGAGGGCCCGCCCGTGGGACCATGCACCCGGCCTTCGGGATGGAGGAATCCATGGAGTCCCAGTGCTGGCACATCCCCTTCGACCAGATGGAACGGTTCATGCGGGAGGTCTTCGAGGCGGTCGGGGTGCCGCCGGAAGATGCGGCCATCTGCGCCGACGTGCTGATCACCTCCGACAAGCGGGGCATCGACTCCCACGGGGTCGGCAGGCTCAAGCCGATCTACATCGACCGCATCCTGGAGGGCATCCAGCACCCGGTCACCCAGTTCGAGGTCGTCAAGGAGACCGAGACGACCGCCGTGGTGGACGGCCATGACGGGATGGGTCACGTGATCGCCCGCCGGTGCATGGAGATGGCCATCGACAAGGCCCGGCGCAATGGGCTCGGCATGGTGGTGGCCCGCAACTCCACCCACTACGGCATCGCGGGGTACTACTCCCTGATGGCCATCGAGGCCGGCCAGATCGGCATCACGGGGACCAATGCCCGGCCTTCCATCGCCCCGACCTTCGGCGTCGAGAACATGCTGGGGACGAACCCCCTGACCATCGGGGCCCCCTCCGACGAGCCCTTCCCCTTCCTGATCGACTGCGCCACGAGCATCACCCAGCGGGGCAAGATCGAGGTCTATGCCCGCCTGGACAAGCCGATGCCCCCGGGATGGGTCATCGGGGAGGACGGCCAGACCCGGACGGACCCCCACGCCACGCTGAAGGAACTGGTGGCCGGGACCGCGGCGCTGGTTCCCCTGGGCGGCATCGGCGAGGAGACCGGCGGCTACAAGGGCTACGGCTACGCCACGGCGGTGGAGATCCTCTCGGCAGCGCTCCAGGAGGGCCGTTTCCTGAAGGGCCTGCTGGGGTACGAGGACGGGCGCAAGGTCCCCTACCACCTGGGGCATTTCTTCCTGGCGATCGACATCGAGCACTTCGTGCCGCTGGCGGTCTTCAAGCGCATCACCGGCGAGATCCTCCGGGAGTTGCGCCAGTCCCGGAAGGCCCCGGGACAGACGCGGATCTACACCGCCGGGGAGAAGGAGTGGGAGGCCTGGCTCGAGCGCAAGGACCGGGGCGTTCCGATCAACGAGCCCCTCCGAAAGGACTGCGACGCCCTCCGGGACCGGCTGGGGCTGCACCACTGGCGCTTCCCCTGGGACGACTGAACGGAGCCCCGATGGACCCGATTCCCCCGAGCCGCCGGGCCCGCAAGCGGCTGGTCCAGCAGGGGGTCCGCCGCCTTCGGGCGCTCCCGGGATGGGACCCGGCCCGGCGGGTGCCGGACCCGGACCCCCTGGCGGGCCCCCGGGGCGCCCTGGAGGACGCCCGACAGGCGGAGGTGGCCCTCCAGGCAGCGTCCTGTCCCGACTGCGCGGCGCGACGACAGGAGGAGGGGGACCCCACGGCCCTCTGCGACCGGCATCTGGCCGCCGCACTGGGAACGGACCCGTCCCGCTGACCAGCCCGACCCCGGACGTCCTCGTCGTGGAACCTCAAGCCGATCAGCCGGGCAGGGCCGCCAGGTATTCCCGGAGGGCCTGGTTGAAGGCCTCGGTGGCCTCCCGGTTCGACAGGTGGCCTGCCCCGGCCAGCGTCACCAGGGTGGCCCGAGGAATCTGGGTGGCCATCTCCTGCATCTCCGACGGGGGGGTCAAGGCATCCGCCGCACCGGCAATGCAGAGCACCGGGACCTGGATCGTCGGCAACAGCGGGCGGGAGTCGGGGCGATCCCGCATCGCCAGGAGCGCCCGATCCACCCCTTCGGGGTCCGCCCGTCCAGTGGCCTCCCGGACGTAGGACTCCACCGTGGGGCGCATCTTCCGGGTCTCCTCCGACAGCAGCAGCGGAACGGACTGGTCCGCCAGCCAGCCGATCCCTTCCTCCCGGGCCTTCCGGACCAGGTCCAGGCGCCGTTCCCGCACCTCGGGGGCATCGGGGGAGGCCCTCGTGTTGCACAGCACCAGGCCCGCGATGCGCCAGGGAACCCTCTCCACGATCCGGAAGGCCAGGTAGCCCCCCATCGACAGCCCGACGGGAATGAAGGATCCGACTCCCTCCCGGTCCAGCATCGCCAGGACCTCGTCGACCCAGCCGTCCAGCGTGTCGGGTCCCGGTGGCCTTCCCCCAAAGCCTGGCAGGGAGGGCGCCAGGGCCCGGAACCCCGGCGCCAGGGACTCCACCTGGGGGTCCCAGAGGTGCCCATCCAGGGGATAGGCGTGGAGGAACAGCAGGGTTCCCTTTTCCATGACGACTCCTCGGACAGCGGGGCCGTGATCCCCTTTCCCCGGGAATCGGATTATACTGGCCTGCGGAAATCAGGGAACCGGACCGTGAATCTCTTGAGACGGAGGAGGACCCCATGAGACGCCTGACCCGCCTGCTGATCGCGATGGCCTGCCTGCTGCCGGCCGCAGCCCTCCAGGCCCAGGAGAACCCCCGCTTCAATGCGGACCTCTACCGGCCGTCGCTGCACCCCGGGGACATCCTGGGGATCCAGACCAGCAACCAGCCGGGACACCTGAAGGCCGGGGGAGGGCTCTTCCTGACCTGGAACCACAAGCCCCTGGCCATCGTGGACCAGTCCACGGGCAACGTGCTGCTGAAGGCCGTCACAAACCAGTTCGTGGGGGACCTCTTCGTCTCCCTGGGCCTCAGCGACTACCTGGACCTGGCCCTGGGCCTGCCGGTCTTCCTCTACACGACCGGCGACGAGCCCAACGCCCTCTCGGCGCTCAAGAAGGCCGAGGGGGTCTCGGTGGGGGACCTGCGATTCGGGGCGAAGGTCTCGTTCTTCGGGCGGCAGCGGAAGGCGGGCTTCGGCCTGGCCCTCGCCGAGGATCTGACCTTCCCCACGGCCACCCCGAAGGACTTCAACGGGGACCGGCTGGTGACCAGCACGACGACCCTGGTGGCCGACTACCTGTACCGGGGCTGGAACGTGGCCGTGAACCTGGGGTACCGGTTCCGACCCAACGTCCGGGTGCCCGATACCGCCGGCGGGTACTGGATCGGCGATGAACTGCTGGTGGGAGCCGGCCTCGTGGTGCCCTTCATCTGCGGGAAACTGGAGGGCATCGGGACGATGGAGTTCCGGGGCGGCGTCGAGAACGAGGCCTTCAGCAAGTACTCCACCGGGCTGGACTTCCTGGGTGGCATCCGGGGCCGGGTGGGCCCCGTGGCGCTGCTGGCCGCCGCCGGCGGAGGGGCCCTGAAGGGCTACGGCAGCCCGGCCTACCGGGTGACCCTGGGGGTCTCCTACGAGCCGGCCATCGACCGGGGCTGCGTGAAGGACACGGACAAGGACGGGATCTGCGACGAGAAGGACAAGTGCCCGACGGACCCCGGGCCCGCCGAGACCGAGGGCTGCCCGGACCGGGACCGAGACGGGATCCTGGACGCCAATGACCGCTGCCCCGACGTCCCGGGCCTGGAGAAGTTCCAGGGGTGCCCGGACCAGGATGGCGACGGGATCGAGGACTCGAAGGACCGCTGCCCGAAGGAACCCGGGCCGGCGAAGTTCGACGGCTGCCCGGACAAGGACGGCGACGGGATCCCGGACCTCAAGGACAAGTGCCCGGACCAGCCGGGCCCCGAGGCCACCGGCGGCTGCCCCGACAAGGACGGCGACGGCATCGCCGACGGCGAGGACAAGTGCCCCGATATCCCGGGGCGGAAGGAACTCCAGGGCTGCCCGCCGCCGACCCCCGAGAAGGTGCGCCTGACCGCCGAGCGGATCGAGATCCTGGAGATGGTCTTCTTCGACACCAACAAGGCGACCATCAAGCCCGTCTCCTTCGGGATCCTGGACGCGGTGGCCCAGGTGCTCCAGGACAACCCCTTCATCAAGCGACTGCAGGTCGCCGGGCACACCGACGACGTGGGGCCCGATGACAAGAACCTCAAACTCTCCCAGGCCCGGGCCGAGGCGGTCCGCGCCTACCTGATCTCGAAGGGCGTCGCCCCCGAGCGGCTCGAGGCGGTGGGCTTCGGCGAGACGAAGCCCCTGGTCCCGGAGAAGACCAAGGAGGCCCGGGCCAAGAACCGCCGGGTCGAGTTCCTGATCCTCGAGAAGTAGCCCGAATCGGGCCTGACTGCGCCCTGGACATCCCCCCACGACCGGTTGCCATCTGCCTGGACGTTCCGCCCGGATCGCCCCGGAAACCCGCCCGGTGCCCCTGGGACAAGACGGCGGACCAGGCTGGTCGGGCGATCCCTGATGGGACGGGCGAGGACGTCAGGTGAGGCCGCCGTCCACCGCGATCACCTGTCCGGTGAGATAGGAGGCCTGGTCGGAGCACAGGAAGGTCACCAGCGCCGCGACCTCCTCGGGGCGACCGGCGCGGCGCATCGGGATGGCCTGCTCCATGGCCTCCCGGGGCGCCGAGGCGGACATCTCGGTGTCGATGAGCCCCGGGGCCACGCAGTTCACCGTCACGTTGCGGGCCGCCAGTTCCCGGGCCAGGGCCTTCGTCGCCCCCACCAGGCCCGCCTTGGCCGCCGAGTAGTTCACCTGCCCGGCGTTGCCCACCAGCCCCGAGACCGACGAGATCACGACGATGCGGCCGTAGCGCCGCCGGGCCATCTGCCGGGCCAGGGGCCGGACCACGTGGAAGAAGCCGTCCAGAGAGGTCCGGATCGGGAGGTGCCAGGCCTCCTCGTCCAGTCCCACGAAGATGCCGTCGGCGGTGACCCCGGCATTGCTGACCACGAAGTCGATGCCCTCGGGCCCCTCCAGATAGGGCGCCAGGGCCGCCTCCACCTGGTCTCCTCGGGTCACGTCGAAGGGTACGGGCAACGCGCGGCCGCCGGACCGGGCCGCCATCTCGCAGACCTCCAGCGCCGCGTCACGGCGCTCCCGGTAGTTCACCAGCACCTCGATCCCCCGAGCCGCCAGGTCCAGGGCGATGGCCCGGCCGATCCCCCGACTGGCCCCGGTGACCAGGGCCCGGCGTCCCCGGAACGTCATGGTTCGTCCTCCCGGCGATAGACCTTCACGTTGCCCTGAGCCATCACCTGGTCGCCCAGGGTCACGCGACCTTCATAGGAGGCGAAGGCTCCCAGGCGGGCGACCTCCTGCACGAAGACCTCCAGCGTCGTCCCGAGGAGGACCTCCGCCTCCCGGGCGAGGACCAGATCCCGGGCAGCGACCAGGTAGCCCCGGATCGGCCGGCGCAGGGGGTCCGCCAGCGTGATGTGGGCCGCAGCGGCCTGGGCGATCAACTCCATGTGGGCCACCGCCTCGAGCCGCCCGTCCCGGAGGAACGGGTTGTCCGGCCGCACCACCGCCCGGCAGGCCACCCGGTCGGGCTCCCAGGCCACCACCCGGTCGATCAGCCGCATCGGCCCCCGGTGAGGCAGCAGGTCCTCGATGGGGGGGATGTCGTCAGTCATCGGGCCCCATCTCCCGGCGGAACACCGCCTCCAGCACCGACCCACCCGGGAGGGCCCGCCGCAGTCGCAGGCGCCGGGCACCCGGCGGGCCCAGCAGGAACTCCAGCACCCGGTGCAGGGAGGCGCAGGGATGGCGGTCGCCGCCGGGCAGGGCGTCCAGGTCGATGACCCGGACCTCCTCCGGGTCCTCCGAGAACCCGTGGTCCTCCGGCGGCCCGTGGTCCAGGGACTCGATCACCCCGAGGCAGGGCACCCCATCCGGAGGCCTCGCCGCCAGGCGCAGGGACCCGCAGAAGTCCCGGGTGCAGTGGCCCGGATCGGCCCAGGAGGCCGTGCGAATCGCCTCGTCGCCGGCGGTCACCTGGACCTGGGGGGCCCCGCCCTGAAGCCGACAGACCGCCTCCAGCAGGGCCATCTCGAAGGTCGCCGGGCCGGCGGTGACGGTCGTCGAGGCGGCGAGCCGCCGGGCCAGGATCGCCCAGTAGCCCGGCGCCGCGTTGTGCACCGAGTTGTGGAACAGCGTCGGCGAGACCGCCGGGTCCGGCCCCAGCACGACGGGCAGCAGCGCGGCAATCGTCTCGATCTCGCCGTTGGCGGTGCCGAAGACCAGCGGGACGTCGGCCCCGGGGTCCGAGGCCGCCCAGGTCACCTGGAGGCCCTGGAGGATCAGTCGGGAGAGGCGTCGCCGGACGTTTCTGGGAATGAACTCCTCGGGGACCTGCCAGGGCCGGCCCCCGACGGGTCGATCCCCGTCCACCAGTCCCGCCCCAGCGAGGATGAAGGCGACGCTCATCGACGGACCTCGAAGACCAGGGAGACGTCGTTGCCACCGAAGGCGAAGGAGTTCGACAGGGCGAACCGGATCCCCGGGGCCGCCTCGTCCTCCCGGAGGATGAGGGCCTCCACCTCCGGGTCCAGGTCCTCCAGTCCCAGGTTCCGGGGCAGCACCTCGTCCACCAGCGCCAGCAGGGTCACGAAGGCCTCGACCCCTGCGGCCGCCCCCAGCAGGTGTCCGGTGTAGCCCTTCGTCGAGGAGCAGGGCACCCGGGTTCCCAGGGCCCGGACGATGCCCCGGGACTCGGACCCGTCGTTGGCCGGGGTGGCGGTACCGTGGGCGTTCACGTAGCCGATGTCCTCGGGCCCGATCCCCGCCTGGGACAGGGCCTCGGCCATGGCCCGGAAGGCCCCCTCCCCCTCGGGGTCCGGGGCGGTCATGTGATGGGCCTCGGAACAGGCCCCGAACCCTGCCAGGCGCAGGTCCGGGCCCTCCCACGACGAGGGACGCTCCCGGGCCAGCAGAAAGGCCGCGGCCCCCTCGCCGAGATTGAGGCCCCGGCGGTTCGCGTCGAAGGGACGGCAGAAGTCCGGGTCCATCACGCCCAGGGACCGAAACCCGAAGCAGGTGGTCCGGCACAGGGCATCGACCGAGGCCACCACGACCGCGTCGCAGCGCCCCGACCGGATCAGGCCGGCCCCGGAGACGAAGGCCTGGGCCCCGGACGAGCAGGCCGTCGAGACGGTGAAGGCCGGTCCCTGGACCCCCAGCAGCCGCGCCACGAAGTCCGCCGCGGCCCCGAAGGACTGGCGCCGGTGGTAGTCGAAGGGGGCCTCCGGGGTCCCGGCGGCCAGGTGCCGCTCCAGGTCCCGGTTGCCCGAGGCCGAGGTCCCCACCACGACGGCAATGCGATGGGATGGCACCCGCTCCTTCCAGAAATCCACCGACGGCTGCACGGCCGCCAGGGCCACTGCCAGCAGCCGGTGGCACCGGGTGTCGAAGGCCTCGAGGCCCTGCGGAACGGGTGGCAGGTCCCCGGGGACGACTCCCAGGGGGGCCCCCAGTTCGGGGCATTCGGGGAGGTCCCGGCGGAGGCCGCGCCGGCCAGCCCGGAGGGCCGCCCGCACCTCGTCAGGGGTGCGGCCGAGCGGACTCGCCTGCCCCATCGCCAGGACCGGCAGCGCCTCCATGACCCGACATCCCGCAGAGACTGGCCGATTCTGGGAAATGGACCTCCCCCTGTCAATCGGACCGCGTTGACGGAGGGCGCTGGTCCCGTATCCTTACGGGATGACGCCGGACGACCCACTGCACCCCCGCACCCAGGCCACCCCGTCGTCCCCCCGCCTGGCCCTCGTGGAACTGGTGTACGACCTCCGGTTCCGGACCGACCAGGCCTGGTATTTCCCCTTCCTGGCCGCCCTCGCCGACCGCCTCGGGGCATCGTGCCGATGGTGGTGTGTCGGCGGGACCTGCCAGGCCCGGGTCACCGGAGGGGAGGGGGACCACTACGTCGTGACTCCCGACGACAAGGACACCGAGGCCCTGGAGGCGGCGCTGGCCGCCGTTGCCCCCACGCACCTGCTGGTCAGCGAGGTCCCGGGGGATTCCCTGGCGGTGGCCCTCCGGCGTGCCGCTCCAGGAGCCCGCTGCCTCACTTCGGCCCCGGCAGCCGGTCCCGGCTGGCCGACCCTCTTCGACCAGGTCGCCTCGGGGCCCGAGAGCCCCGCCCGCCCCCCGCTGGACCAGGCCGACCGGGTGACCCGCGTGGACTGGTTTGCCCGCTGGCTGGACCGACCGCTTCCCGGGGACGTCTCCCCCGGGTCCCGGCTCGCCGATGCGGTGGTGCCGCGATACGACGCCTGCATGGTCGGGGACCGTTCCCGGGCCCTGGCGCCCCTGATCCAGGTCGTCGCGGGGGTCCGGTGCGACCATGCCCGCCCGGTGGCCGACAACCCCTGCTATGCAGGCATCGACCTGTCGGGGGCCTCCCGGCGTGGAGGCTGCACCTTCTGCTCGTACCAGGTGCCCCCCCGCATCGACCCCCGGGGCGACCCGGTCCGCCAGGCCCTGGACCAGGTGGCGGCGATCCGCCGGACCGCCCTGCCCGAGGGCCGGGACTGCGGACACTACGAGTTCCAGGACGTCCGCCTGCTGAACCGCCTGGAACCCCTGGTCACCGGCCTGCTGGCGATGGACCTCCCACCGTCCACGTTCTACCTCCATCCCCGGATCGACGCCGTGCTGGCCCAGGCGGAGGCCCTGCCCCGGGTGCTGTCGCGGCTGCGGCCGGCGGGCCATGTCCTCTGGCTGTTCCGGGTGGGGCTCGAGTCCTTCTCGGAGGTCGAGAACGCCCGCTTCAACAAGGGGATCTCCCGCAGGCAGATCGACGACTTCCTGTCGCTGATGGCCGACCTGGAGTCCCGCTTCCCGGGAACGCTGGTCGTGTCCCGACCGTACGGCTATATCGCCTGGACCCCCTGGACCCGGCCGGCGGACATCCGGGAGGGCCTCCAGGCGCACCGGGCCCGGGGAATGGGGGAGGACGGCACCTGGCTGGCCAACGCCCTCCAGATGTACTCTGATGCCCCCATCGCCGCCCTGGCGGCCGCCGACGGCCTGCTGATCGACCACTTCGAGGACCCTGCCTTGGCCTTCTCGACGGCCCTGGAGGGAGCCGTACGGCCCGGCATGCGGGCCTGGCGATTCCAGGACCCCCGGACCGCGCTGCTGGCGGGGGCCGTGATCCGGGTGCTGGCGGTGCGATGGCAGGCTGACGGCCCGGGAGGGCCCCTGTTCGGGGATGCCGACGTCGCCTGGATCCGGGAACGGGCCGCCGAGGGCCTCGCCCCCGGGGATCCGATGGACGTTGCCACCCGGGCCATCGAGGTCCTGGAAGGGGCCGACCCGCCGACCACGACCCGCGAACTCCTGGCTCGATGCCTGCTCCCGGGCCGGACAGCGGGGATCGCCACCCGGGCCGCCTCTCCCGATCCGCGTCTGGCCAAAGCCCGCCGCGCCATCCAGGCGATGCTGGACCTGGCTCGAACGCAGGGGCACCCGGTCCTCTCGGAGGTCCGCCTGGCAGGACTCGGTCCCGCCTCCCCCGGGACGATCTCCCTGCGAATCGAGGTGGCGGGGCATCCACTGGACCTGCGGATCCGGGACGCCTCCACCGGAGGGCCTTGCTTCGCCCGAACTCCCCGGCTCCTGGTGTCCCACGCCTCCGAAACCCCACTGCGGGATTCCCGGGACGTGGAGGTCGTCCGCGGGATCACGGACCTCCTGGCCCGCCTGGAGGCCGCCGGCCTGGACCTCGTCGCCATGGCCTCCCCATCCCCCGTCAGGCCCCGCGATTGATGGAGCGCGTCCCCCCGCGACCCCTGCCCCACGGACGCCTCCGACCCAGACCCGCCGCCTCTCGGCGCCCCTGATCCTGGACACGACACCACAGCGAAGGGACAATCCCTCCGATGCTTCATGGGAGATCGATCATGGGTCATTGGGCGAGGCGTTCCCTGGTCCTGGTGCAGTCCGCGGTGCTGGCCGCGGCGCTGCTGGGCACCCCCGTGGTCCGGGCCGACAGCCCGGAGGAGGCCGTCGAGGAGGTGGAGGAGGTCGAGGCCGTCGCGGCGGAACCGACCCCGGCCCCCGGGTGGCTGGACGTGGTGGGCCGCTTCCACGTCGCGGTGGTCCACTTCCCCATCGCCTGGATCGCCATCACCCTGCTGCTGGACCTGCTGGCCTTCGGCCTGGGTCGCCGGGAACTGGGACAGGCGGGCCTGTGGACGCTGGGTGCCGGGGTGCTGTCCTACGGCCCAGGGGTGCTGACCGGCCTGCTGCGCCAGGGAGGCATCTCCCAGACCGAGGCGGTCCAGGCCCTGGTCGAGACCCACGAGCGGCTGATCCTGGCCTCGCTGGCCGTCGCAGCGGTGGCGCTGGTCTGGCGGTGGCGAAACCGCCGGGCCCTGGAAGGCGGAGCCCGCCTTCTCTACCTGGCCCTGCTGGCGACGGCCTGCGCCCTGGTCTTCCTGGGGGCCCACCTCGGCGGCAAGGTGGCCTGGGGCCCAAACCACCTCCCCTTCTGACCGCCTGGCCCCCGAGACCCGTTCCGGCGCCGGGCGGCACACGTTCCAACGCCAGGCGGAGAGAAGCGCGAGGGATCCCACCGGCCTGTCATCACCTTCCCCTGGGGTCCGTGCCCGGTCCATGTCCCACCCCCGTGCCATGATGAGGCAGGACATGCAGGAGGACCCCATGGCCGTCCAGGACCGCCTCTCGATGCTGTTCGCCACCCGCCGGCCCTGCCTGATGGTGGGACCCCCGGGGGTCGGCAAGACCGCCCTGATTCGGGACTTCATCCAGGGCCTGCAGGGGGAGTTCCATCACCTGCCGGCCTATCGGCTGGACCCGTACACGATCGGGGGCCTCCCGGCCCACCGGGAGGGGCGGACCGTGATCGGCATCCCCGAGTGGGCCGACCGGCTCAACGGCGCCGCGGCGGCCGGCCGGGCGGCGCTGCTCTTCATCGACGAGCTGACCACCGCCGCCCCTTCCCAGCAGACCGCCGCGCTGACCCTGCTGTCGGACCGGCTGGTGGGGGACCAGCACCTGCACCCGGAGGTCCGGGTGTGGGCCGCCGCGAATCCCCCGGAACAGGCCTCCGGCGGGTTCGCCCTGGAGCCCCCGATGATCAGCCGCCTGGTGGTGGTCCCGTGGGAGTCGGTCTTCAGCCTGGCCGACTGGCTCCGATCCTTCCCGGACTGGTGCACCCGCAAGGGATACGACGCCGATGCGGTCCGGCTGGTGTGCGACTTCCTGGGCCAGCACCGGGAGGCCATCTCGAACCCGCCCGGCGAGGCCGGCATGGAGCCCTATCCCTGCCCGAGGTCCTGGGAGTCGGTCGTGGCGATCCTCTCCCAGCGCCCGGCGCCGTCGAACACGTGGCTCCAGGCCCTCATCGCCGGCTGCGTGGGTCCCCGGGTGGCCGCCGACTTCCTGCGGTTCCGCAAGGGGCGCCACCTGCTGAGTCCCCAGCAGTTGCTGGAGGGAGCCCCCCTCCCGATGGAGGCCGACGTCCGCACGGCGGTCCTGGAACAACTGGTGGACTGGGCCCGTCGTTCCGGCCGTCAGGCCCTCGAGGGACTGGACTGCCTGCAGCGCCTGGCGGACCAGGAGGGCGCCTTCGCCCAGGTGGTCCAGGCCACCATCCGGCTGCTGGGCGTCGATATCCCGGGAATCGACACCGTGGACCTGCTGGGGCGGATCGAGCATCCCCGGTTGCGCCGGGCCGTCGAGGAGGTGGTCTGTGCCTGAGGCAACCCATTATCAGACTGGACCGGGCCCGGAGAGCCCGCCCCTTCGACCCGACGCGACGCAGGGATCGGCCGGGCGGGATTCGGGCACCCCCGTCGAGGACCGGATCGCCATCGCCCAGGCCCGGCTGGGTCGGGACCGGCCCTTCCTGGCCCCCCTGATCGACCTGGCCCGGCTGGTCCAGGACGACCGGGTCCCCACGATGGCCATCGACGAGGGCGCCCGGGTCTACTGGAACCGGTCCTTCTGCGCCGGCCTGTCGGTGACGGACCTCGAGTGCCTGCTGTACCACGAGGTCCTGCACCTGCTCTTCCGGCATCCCGAGCGGGTCCGGGCCCTGCGGGAACACCATCCCGACTGGTCCCACCAGCACCTGAATCTCGCCGCGGACCTCGAGGTCAACGACCTGCTGTCACAGGAGGAGGCCTTCCAGCAGGCCACGGTGCAGTCCCGCATCCTGGTCACTCCAGAGACCCTGGGCCTGCCCTCGAACCTCACGATGGAGGAATACGCGGACCTGCTTTGCCATCCAATGGCCCCGACCCCGGAACAGGACTCCGCCACGTCAGCCCAGGGATCGGCCGGGGCCGCGCGACCCTCTGGCGAGGACGGACGACCGGACGGGACCTCCGACGAAGGGCAGCCGGTGTCGCCGTCGGGCAGCAGCCCCGATCCCCAGGCCGAATCGGATCGGGACCCGCAGAGCGGCCCCCAATCCCGGCAGGCCCCTTCGACCACCGGGTCCAACGGGCAGCCCGGTGTCCGGCAACGCCCGAGTGGCCGGGGGCGCGGTGCGCCGCCGGAATCCTGGGAACGCCCCGGTGGCAGCGGACACGGTCTGCCGCCGGCCCCCTGGGAACGCCCCGGTGGCAGCGGGCACGGTCTGCCGCCGGCCCCCTGGGAACGCCCCGCCGACGACCCCCGGGATCCGGCGGCCTCCCCGGAGGCCATCCAGGACGCCCAGGCCGCCTGTGAGTCCTCCGTCGGAACCGAGACCGGGCCCATCGCCGATCGGCTGAGGGCCCGCAAGACCCCCCACCTCCCCTGGCAGCGGCTCCTGGCCCGGTACCTCCGGGGTCCCCTGAAGAGCCCACCCATCCCGGGCGGCTTCCCCGAGGACTACGCCTACCTGCGGGTCCACCCGGCCGCCCCGGACCCCTTCCTGTTCCCGTCCCTTTGCGGGCGGCGCCGCCGGGTCGGCGTGGTGCTGGACGTCTCGGGGTCGATGCAGGAACAGGCGACCCGGGCGATGGGGGAGGTGCGGGCACTGGTGTCGCAGCCCGACACGGAGGTCCTGCTGGTCTGCTGCGACGTCCAGGTGATCTGGAAGGGGCCCTGGCACCGTGACCTGGCCATCCCCTGGACCTGGGCGGGCACCGACCTCCGGCCCGCCATCGGGGCCCTGGCCTCCGATCACCCCTCGGTGATCCTGGTCATCACCGACGGCTGGACCCCCTGGCCCGACCGTCCGCCCTCGGCTCCCGTCATCGTGTGCCTGCTGGGCACCGAGGGTCCCCGGCCCCCGGATTGGGCACGGACCGTGGTCGTGCCCGACCCTGTTCATCCTCTTGGAGGTGCCTCATGAGTCCTCTGAATCCCACCCCCCCAGGCGGCCGGGCCCCCGGTCCCGCCACCTCGGGCACTGGCTCCCCAGAGTGCCCGGACCCCCGCTGCCCCGGCTGCCCGAAGCCCCTCCAGCACCTGCGATGGGCCGTCTGGTCCCGGAACCAGGGGATCCTTCGACCCCTGTCGCTGCTGGCCGGCCACATCGCCTCGATGTTCCATCTCCAGGTGGCGACGGCCGCTCAGTCGACCTGCTGGGGCTACCCGGTCTCCCGCCCGGTCCTCCCGAGAGAGCCAAATCGATTCGTGCTGTTGCACCTGGGCAACACCTCCGGGGCGCCCCTGGCCATCGACGGGGAGGGCAACCTCCGGGAGCCGGCCATGCCCTTCCGGAAGGTCGTGCCCAGGGGCCCGACCTCCCTGCCGGGATACGAGTTCCGGCCGATCTACGAGGACCTCGCGGCGATGGTGCGCCGGGCGCACCAGCAGACGGCCTCGCCCGAGGTCCTCCGCTGCCTGGACGAGACACTGGACCGCCTGTGGCGCGTCACCATCGTCCAGGGCCTCCGCCGACGACCGTCCCGGCGATCCGCCTGAACCCGCCTCCCGGCCCACCCGACCTCCGGCTTGATCCCGAACACGGCCTGCGGTGAAATCCCCCCATCACCCCGCGGAGGTTTGCGATGTCTCGAGGGTCCTTCCGCTTCGTGGCGGCCTGGCTGACCCTGCTGGCGGCCTGCGGGTCCGGCAATGCCGGCGCCCCGGACACCGGGTCCGCCGATGTCCCGGAGCCCACCGACGTGGCGCCACCGGACGACACCTCCGCGCCACCGGATGCCCGGTTCGACGCGGTGTTCCCCGACACCGGGGCCGACCCGGGGACCCGGGACCTGGCCCCCGAGGACCCGTCGCCGGATCCGACACCATCGGATCTCCCCCCCACCGACTCGTTGCCCCCGGAGGACCCGGGCACCGACCCAGGGGGCGGCTCGGACCTCCCGGCGGACCCCGGACCTCCGGCAGGCCCGTGCGAGTCTGCCGGCGGGCTCTGCGTGCTGGATTCCCGGACCTGTCAGCAGGGGGGCGGCACCCTGCACCCCGCCGGCGATGCCCAGTGCCTCTTCGATGACGGGCCCCTGTTCTGCTGCATCCCCCCGATCCCCCAGGCCTCGGGGGAGACCTGCGCGTCCCGGGGAGGGCTATGCGTGACCACGCCCGGCGTCTGCTACCGGACCGGCGGCATCCATGCCCCCCGGGCCGACGACTGCCCCCCGGGGCCTGGGTCCATGTGCTGCCTGCCGGCGGACCGGTGCCCTCCCGGCGACGACCTCGAGTGCTGCATGGGGTCCTGGACCGCCAGACCCATGTGCGACCGGGGCACCTGGACCTGCCTCGACGGCGGCGATCCCCAGCCCAAGGGGTCCTGCCTGCCGGACTGATGCCGACCCCGCCAGAGGCCGGGGTCCGCTTCCTGGAGGAACCGGCCGAAGACTGAGACACAGGACGCCCTGGCCGGGGGAACGGAGGCCCTCGGGAACCTGTCGCCCTTGACCCCCGCCTCCGGGACCGGTACCGTCCCGCCCCGGACCAGAATCCGGACCTCGGGTCAGGAGCAGGAGCCAAGATGGCCACGGAGGCCGCTGGATTGACCACGCCTCCCGGCGGGCCGGTGGAGGACGGGCACCCCCAGGGAGCGCCGCCGCCCCTCGAGGTCCGGGGCATCCGCTTTGCGCCGGCCCTGATCTGCGCCCCGATGGCCGGGATCAGCCACGCCCCCTTCCGGCGCCTCGTGGCGGACTGCGGCGGCTGCGGCGGCTTCTTCACCGAGATGCTGCCGGCCCGGTGGCTGCTGTCCCCGAACGCGATCCCATCCCCTGCGGTGATCCGCCGCCCCCACGAGGGTCCGGTGGTGTACCAGGTCCTGGTCGGGGACCCGGAACTGGCCGCACCCGTGGTGCGACGCCTGTTGCCGCTGGAACCGGCGGGCATCGACCTGAACTGCGCCTGCCCGGCGCCGGTCGCCCGGTCCGCCGGGGCCGGCGGCACGCTGTTCGGGGACCGGGACCGCCTCGCCCGGGTCCTCGCCGCGATGCGTTCCGCCTTCCCGGGCCTGTTGAGCGTGAAGATCCGCCTGGGCGATGCCGCCGACGGCTGGGAGGATCGACTCCTTGACCGCCTGCGCCTCTTCGAGGACCTGGGAGTGGACCTGGTCACCCTGCACCCCCGATTCACCGGAGACCGGTGGAACCGGCGGCCCCGGAACGAGTGGTACGACGTGGTCGCCGCCTCGACCCGACTGCCGATCATCGCCAGCGGCAACCTGGTCGGGCCCGCCAGCCTCCAGGCCCACCCGGATCACTTCCGGCGCGTCGCCGGCCTGATGATCGGCCGGATGGCGGCGATCCAACCCTGGGTCTTCACCGCCTGGGGGCACCCCTTCGACCCGCCTCCGGCCCTGGAGGTCTGGGATCGGTTTTGCGCCTACGTGTTGGAGGACTACGGCCCGGACCAGGGCCTCTGGCGGATCAAGGCCTGGGCGCCCTATTACGCCCAGAACTTCCTCTTCGGCCACACGCTGGCCACCATCGGCCGGAGCGCCCGGGACCTCCCAACCTTGATCCGACGGGCCCGGGAGTTCCTGGCCGCCGACCCGGTCCGGGTCCGCCACCCCAGCCTGGACATCGAGAAGTAGTCCCCGGCAGACCGGATCTGTTGAATATTCTCCACACCTGCGCCCGTGTTCTACACAATCAGACCCCCAATGAAACGCAACCCATGGGATTCGCGAGACTTTTCAGATGGCACGGTCTCTGCGTCGGTCTCGTGATGTCCGGGTGGTCCGGACGACGTTGCACCAACGGAGTCAGGTCATGAAAAGACATGGGTGGTGGGTCGTGGCAATCCTGGCAACCGGTCTGTGGGTCGTGCCGACAGGGGAGGCCCGGGAGCCCCCGACCAAGAAGACGGGGGAGATCGTCTGTCCCGTGATGGGCATGCCGGTTCGGGACCCGGCCACGGCACCGAAGAGCGAGTACCAGGGCCGGACCTGGTACTTCTGCTGCCCCTCGTGCAAGGAGAAGTTCGACCAGGACCCTGCGAGATACGTCGGAGGATCGGACGGCCGAAAGGGCGGAGGAGACTGCGGCGCCGGGACGAACTGCCGCTCCGAAGGACACGGGCACCAATGAATCGTCTTGGAAGAGTCCAGGCATGGTGGGTCCTCCTGGCGACCATGGGTCCCCTGTCGGTGGTCCGGGCACAGGAGTCCCCGCCAGCCCCCTCGCTGGAGGACCTCGTGGCCCGTGCCATGAGCCGATCCCCATCCCTCCAGGCGCTCCAGTCCCGATACCTGGCGGCCCTGCGCGCCGTGCAGCCCGCCGGGGCCCTTCCGGACCCCATGGTTGAGGTGGGCTATCGCCAGGAGGGCCGGCCCTGGGACCCCATGCGACCAGGGAGCATGGCGGAGGTCTCGATGACCCAGGCCTTGCCGTTTCCTGGCAAGCGGCGGGCCCGGCGCGAGGAGGCCCTGGCCTCGGCCCGGGTCATCGAGGCCGAGACCAGGGCCTGGCAGCAGCGGGTCATTGCGCGAATCCGGGCGACCTATGCCCACATCCACGCCCTGGACCGGGAGCGCGAGGTCCTGCACGCAGTGTCGGGACTCCTGGACCTCGTGGGCGCCACGACCACCGGCCGCCACGTCGCCGGCCAGGCGGACCAGGAGGCCCTGGTCAAGGTCCAGGTCGAGCGGCTGCGCCTTCGGGAACGGGAAACCGAGATCGAGGCCGCCCGGGAGGTCCTCGTGGCGTCCCTGCTGGCCCTGACCGACGACCCCGCCGATGTCCCCTTCGGGCCGACGACGCCCCTGCCCGAGGTCTCCCTGCCCGAGGGCGACCTGGAGGAGGCGACGATCGCCTCGTCGGGTCTCGTGGCCGTGGGCCGGGCCCGCCTTCAGGCCGCCCGGCGTCATCTGGAGGCGTCCCGCATGGAGGCGCGCCCCAACTTTCTGGTGGGCCTGGGCGCCGGGTCCACGCTGATGCCAGAGGCGGTCCTGACAGTCCGGTTCGGGGTGGAGGTTCCTGTCTGGGCCTCGCAGAAACAGGTCCCCCGGATCGAGCAGGCCCTGATGGAGATGCAATCGGCCGAGGCTGACCTGCGCCAGCAGGAGGCGACGGTCCGATCGGAGTTGCGTGCCGCCCAGGCCCGCTTCCGCCGCGCAGAGGCCCTGCGCACGGTCTATCGGGAAGGCATCGAGCCGGAGGTCTCACTGGCCCTCCAGGCCGCCCTGGCGGCGTACCGGGCCGGGACCGGCGACTTCTCGACCGTGATCGAGGACTTCCGGGGTCTGCTGGAGGCCCGCGCCGCCCTGGCACGCCTCGAGGCCGACCGCTTCGAGGCATGGGCCGCGGTCCAGGCTCTCGTGACCCCGATTCGGACCCTCGAGGAGGTGCCGCAATGACCGGTCACCGGGTCGCCGTTCCCTGGGCCTTGCTGCTGTGTGCCGCGGTGGCCGCGGCCTGCACCCGGGCCTCGCTTCATCCCGAGACCCGGTACCACTGCCCCATGCACCCGACCTATGTCTCGGACCGCCCGGGCGACTGCCCCATCTGCGGGATGCGACTCGTGCCGACCAGCGACGCGAAGGTCCCCGAGTCCCCGCCGGACCCGGCACCTGCCCCTTCCTCGGCTCCCGGGAGATACGTCTGCCCGATGACCGAGTGCGGCACGGTCTCGGATCATCCGGGCCGCTGCCCGAAGTGCGGAATGGACCTGGTGCCGGCGTCGGAGGCGGATCCCGCCCAGGCGCCTGGAGAAGCCCCCCCTCAGGTTCCGGACGGCCCGCCGCCGGGCATGGCCGAGATCACGGCCTCCCGGGATGGTCTCCGGCTCCTGGGCGTCCGAACCGTGACCGCGTCCCTGGGCCGGCTGGATCGAACCGTCCGGGCCGTGGGCCATGTCGCCGTGGACGAGACGCGCATCCACCGGGTCCATGCCAGGGTCTCGGGCTACATCGAGCGTCTGTACGTCAACCAGACGGGACAACCGGTCCGCAAGGGGGCCCCCCTCCTCGAGATCTACTCCCCTGAACTGCTGGCCTCCCAGGAGGAACTCCTGCGGGCCATGGACGCCGCACGGCGATTGCGTGACTCCTCACTCCCGGAGGTCCGGCAGGGCGTCCAGGACCTTGTCGAGGCCTCCCGGCAACGCCTGGAGTTGTTCGGGGTGCCGTCCTCGTTCGTGAGGGAGGTGACCCGCACCGGACGGCCCCGCCGGACCGTCACCCTCCGGGCCCCCGCCTCGGGCGTCGTGACCGCCAAGGGGGTCTTCGAGGGCCAGCACATCGATCCCGACACCGAGGTCATGACCATCAGCGACCTGTCACGGATGTGGATCGAGGGAGAACTCTACGAGAACGAGGCCCTGGGCCTGTCGGTGGGTCAACGGGCCACGGCCTCTCTGTCCTATGCCCCGGGGACCCGCCTGGAGGCTCGCGTGACCTTCATCGGGCCCACCCTGGACCCGGTGACGCGCACGGTCCGGTTCCGACTCGAGGCCGACCCGGCCGATGGGAGATGGCGCCCCGGAGACCTTGCCAACATCGACATCGCCCTCGAGTCCGTCGAGGGGATCCTGGTGCCGGACACCGCCGTCCTGGACACCGGCGACCGGGAGGTCGTCTTCGTCGCCGCCAAGGAGGACCACTTCGTACCACGGACGGTCACGGTGGCCCTCCGCCATGGGGGGCAGGCCCTGGTCTCCGAGGGCCTCGCCGCCGGAGAACCGGTGGCCGTCACGGCGACCTTCCTGCTGGACTCCGAGTCGCGCATCCGGTCGGCCATCCGGGAGACATCGGCCAATCCTCTCCAGGAAGATCACCAGGGGCACGACCGATGATTGCGCGCATCATCGAGTTCAGCGCCCGCAACCGCGTCCTGGTATTGCTGGGAGTTGCGGTCCTGTGCGCCCTGGCCGTGCACACCCTGCGCGCGATCCGGCTCGATGCCCTCCCGGACCTCTCGGACACCCAGGTCATCGTGCTGTCCCGCTGGGATCGTTCCCCGGACATCATCGAGGACCAGGTGACCTACCCGATCGTCACATCCCTGCTCGGTGCGCCCCAGGTCAAGGCCATCCGTGGCTTTTCGGACTTCGGCTACTCGTTCGTCTACGTGATCTTCGAGGACGGCACGGACCTCTACTGGGCCCGATCGCGGGTGCTGGAGTCCCTCTCGAAGACCCAGGGCCGCCTGCCCGAGGGAGTGCGCACCGAGATCGGTCCCGATGCCACGGGAGTCGGTTGGGTCTTCCAGTACGCCTTGCGAGACCGATCGGGGCGACACTCGCCGGAGGAACTGCGATCCCTGCAGGACTGGACGATCCGCTACGCCCTCCAGGCCGTGCCCGGCGTTGCGGAGGTGGCCTCGATCGGAGGCTTCGTCCGGCAATACCAGATCACGGTGGACCCGAACCGCCTGGCCTCCCAAGGACTGTCCATCGACGAGGTCATCCGCCGCGTCCGCGACTCGAACGCCGAGGTCTCCGGCCGCGTCCTCGAGTGGAGCGGCACCGAGTACATGGTCCGCGGCCGGGGATATGCCCGAACGGTGACCGACTTCGAGGCCATCCCCCTGAAGACCGGCCCCGACGGGGTCCCGGTGCGGCTCGGAGACGTGGCCCGGGTAGCCATCGGCCCGGAGATGCGCCGGGGCGTGTCCGACCTGGACGGCCAGGGAGATGGTGTGGGCGGCATCGTGGTGATGCGCCACGGCGAGAATGCCCGCAACGTGATTGCCCGCGTCCGGGCCCGCCTGGACGACCTTCGTTCCTCGCTGCCCGAGGGGGTCGAGGTGGTGACCACGTATGACCGTTCCGACCTGATCGACCGGGCCATCGCGACCCTTCGCCATGAACTCGTGATCGAGATGATCGTCGTGTCCCTGGTCATCCTCCTGTTCCTGTGGCACATCCCCTCGGCCCTGGTCCCCATCCTGACCATCCCGATCTCGGTCCTGCTCTCGTTCATCCCCCTCTCCCGGATGGGCGTGACGATCAACATCATGTCCCTGGCCGGCATTGCGATCTCCATCGGAGTGCTGGTGGACGGGGCCATCGTCGAGGTGGAGAACGCATATCATCGGGTCTTCTCCTGGCAGCAGGGAGGACGACGAGAGGACTTCCACCAGGTCCGCCTGGAGGCCCTGAAGGAGGTCGGTCCCTCGGTCTTCTTCTCCCTGCTGGTCATTGCGGCGGCATTCCTCCCCATCTTCGCGCTGGGGGAGCAGGAAGGGCGCCTGTTCCGGCCACTGGCGTGGTCGAAGAATCTCGCCATGGCCCTGGCGGCCATCCTTGCGGTGACCCTCGACCCGGCAGTGCGGATGCTGTTCGCCCGAGCGGACCCGTTCACGTTCCGGCCCCGGTTCCTCGCCTGGATCGCAACCCGGGTCGCGGTGGGGACCTATCTCTCGGAGGATCGCCACCCCATCAGCCGGGCGATTCACCGGATCTATGAACCGGCCTGCCGACTCGTCCTGCGAAGGCCGTGGATCACCATCGGCGCTGCGGCCCTCCTGGTCGCCCTGAGCGTTCCCGCATGGTTGCGCCTCGGGTCCGAGTTCATGCCGCCCTTGCACGAGGGGTCGATCCTCTACATGCCAACCACCCTCCCGGGAATCTCGGTTGGAGAGGCCACCCGCCTCCTCCAGGCCCAGAACCAGGTCCTGGTCTCGTTCCCCGAGGTCGCCACGGTCTTCGGCAAGGCCGGGCGCGCCGATACCGCGACCGACCCCGCCCCCCTCTCCATGATCGAGACCACGATCGTCCTGAAGCCTGAGGACCAGTGGCGTCCCCGGGAACGCTTCTACTCGTCCTGGGCCCCGGAGTGGCTCCGGCCCCTGTTCCGTCCCTTCTGGCCCGATCGCATCTCCTATGAGGACCTCCTGGACGAGATGGACCGCACCCTTCGCCTCCCGGGCGTGACCAATGCCTGGACCATGCCCATCAAGGGGCGCATCGACATGTTGACCACCGGGGTGCGGACGCCGATCGGTATCAAGGTCCTCGGGTCGGACCTGGCGGAGATCGAGCGGGTCGGCGCCGAGATCGAGGCGGTGATCCGGGACATCCCGGGAACCCGCAGCGTCTATGCCGAGCGGACCATCCGGGGGTTCTATCTGGACATCCTGCCCCGGCGCCAGGACCTCGCCCGCCACGGTCTCACCGTCGGAGACCTCCACCGGGTCCTGGAGGCCGCCGTCGGGGGCGCGAACGTCACGACCACCGTGGAGGGCCGCGCCCGGTACCCGGTCAACGTCCGCTATCCTCGGGAGCTGCGCGACGACATCGACCGCCTCGAACGCGTCCTCGTTGCCACGCCGTCGGGCGCCCAGGTCCCCCTGTCCCAGGTGGCCGACCTCCGCGTGGTGCAGGGCCCCTCCATGATCCGCGACGAGAACGGCTTCCTGGCGGGCTACGTGTTCGTCGACGTGGCAGGGCGGGACGTCGGGGGCTATGTTGAGGAGGCGCGACGTCGCGTCACCGACCGCGTGGCGCTGCCGCCCGGGACCACGCTGGCCTGGAGCGGCCAGTATGAGAACCTGCATCGCGTGCAGGAGACCATGAAGGTCCTGGTCCCCATCACCCTCGTCCTGATCTTCGTCCTCCTGTATGCAAACACCCGGTCGGCCTTCAAGACCCTGGTGGTGCTGCTGGCCGTGCCCCTTTCCGCCGTCGGGGCCGTCGCGCTGTTCCATCTGCTGGGATACCACGTCTCCATCGCCGCCTGGATCGGCCTGATCGCCCTGATGGGACTCGATGCCGAGACGGGGGTCTTCATGCTGCTGTTCCTGGACCTGGCCTACGATCGGGCGAGACGGGAAGGACGCCTGGGAACCCTGGCCGATCTGGACGAGGCCATCGTCGAGGGAGCGGTAAAACGGGCGAGGCCCAAGATGATGACAGTCCTCGCGAGTTTCATGGGCCTGTTGCCGATCCTCTGGTCCACCGGCGCCGGCGCCGACGTGATGCGCCGCATCGCCGCCCCGATGATCGGGGGCCTCGTCACCTCGTTCCTGGGCGAGTTGCTGGTGTATCCTGCGATCTACAAGGTCTGGAAGCGGCGCGAGGTCATGCAGAGTCGAGAGAGGGAATCGTGGCCCGGGACGAACCAGGCATCCTGATCATCGAGGACGACGAGGCCATGCGGGAGGTCCTCGCCTGGGAGGCCCGGGAGGTCATCCACGACGTGACGGTGGCTCCCGACGGACGGGCCGGGCTGGGGGCCTTCCATCCCGAGCGGCACCAGATCGTCCTGACCGACCTGCGCATGCCGGGCCTCGATGGCATGGAGGTGCTCCGGCAGGTCCGCCACCGCGCCCCGGAGACCCTGGTCATCGTCATCACCGCCTACGGCGACATCCCCACCGCCGTCGAGGCCATGCGGGCCGGCGCCCACGACTTTCTGCCCAAGCCGTTCGACCGCGATCACCTGCGGGCCGTGCTCCGCAAGGCCCTGGAGGTCGTGACCCTCCGGAGCCGGGTCGCGGACCTGGAGGACCGCCTCCAGTGGGGTGAGCGGAGCCTCCTGTTCGCCTCCCGGGCCATGGCCGAGGTGGTGGACCGGGTGGACCGGGTGGCCGCCTCCGATGCCAGCGTGCTGCTGTGCGGCGAGAGCGGCACCGGCAAGGAGGTCCTGGCCCGACGCCTCCACGCCCGATCCCCCCGCAGGGCCCGTCCCTTCGTGGCCGTGAACTGCGGGGCGATTCCCCGGGACCTGCTGGAGTCCGAGCTGTTCGGCCACGTGCGCGGCGCCTTCTCCGGGGCCGTGCGGGACCTCAAGGGCCGCTTCGAGCAGGCCCACCGAGGCACGCTGTTCCTGGACGAGGTCTCCGAGATGCCCCTGGACCTGCAACCCAAGATCCTCCGTGTCCTCGAGGAGGGCCAGGTGCCGGTCCTGGGACTCGGCGCCGAGCGGGAGGTCGATGTGCGCATCGTCGCTGCGACCAACGTGGACCTGCAGGAGGCGGTGGCCGCGGGACGGTTCCGCCGGGACCTCTTCTTCCGCCTGAACGTGGTCCAGGTCCGCATCCCGCCTCTGCGGGATCGCCCCGAGGACATCGGCCTGCTCGCGGAACATTTCCTGGAGAAATGGAGTCCAGGAGCCCCCCCGGTGCTGGAGCCCGAGGCCCGGTCCGTCCTGGAGGGCGCGCCGTGGACCGGAAACGTCCGGGAGCTGGAAAACGCCTGCCGCCGGTTCTGCCTGTTCGCTCGCGACGGACGCGTGACCGGTGCCATGGCCCGGGAGGCGGTGTCCGGCTCCGTGCCGCCCCCGGTGGAGGGTCCGGGATCCCGGTCGTTGTGGGACATCGAGCGGGCCGCCATCGAGAAGGCCCTCGAGGAGTCCGGCCACAACCAGGCTCGGGCCGCCCGGGCCCTGGGCATCCCGCGCCACGTCCTGCTCTATCGGATGAAGAAGTTCGGCATCCCGCCGGGACCGAGGAGGTCGTGATGGATCGTCCGCCGGCCCCCCCGGAACCGTGGTCGCGCCTGTGGTCCCCCTGGGCGGCCCTGGCCGTCTGGGGTCCCATTGCCGCCGTGACCGCGGCCCACTACCTGACCGGCCACGAACTCCACTACCTGCACGACATCTTCCGGCGCCTCTACTACATCCCGATCATCCTGGCCGCCTTCCTGTTCGGCATGCGCGGGGCGGTCGCGGCGGCGGTGGTCGTGTCGCTGGTCTATCTCCCACACGCCTTCACGACCTTCCTGGTCATGGACCCCGCCCACGGCATCGAAAAGGTCCTGGAGATCCTGCTCTACCACGTCGTGGGCGTGGTGACGGGCCTTCTGGCGGACCGGGAGCGCCGGGAGCGCCGGCGGGCCGAGACCCTGGTCCAGTCCCTCGAGGCGACCCTGGAGGATCGGTCGTTGATGCAGCAGGAGCTGGTCAGGGCGGGACGGCTCTCTGCGCTGGGGCAGATGACCGCGGGCCTGGCCCACGAGATCCGCAATCCCCTGGCGTCGCTGAAAGGGACCGCCCAGATCCTGGGTGACGAGATCGCCCCCGATTCCCCGAGGCGCCGCATGCTGGACCTGCACCTCCGGGAGATCGATCGCCTGGCCGCCATCCTGGACCGCTTTCTGGCGTTTGCCCGGCCCCACGAGGTCACCCACCGGGACTCGGACCTCGCCCGGGTGGTGGACGACGTCATCGCCCTGCTGGAACCCCAGGCTCGACGCCAGCACGTCCGCCTGGAACGGGTCCCCGGATCGCTCCCGCCGATTCCCTGTGACCCTTCCCTGATGGCCCAGGTCCTCATGAACCTGCTGTTGAACGCGATCCAGGCCATGCCCGATGGCGGCACGGCCCGGGTCGCCCTTCGGAGGGTCCTCCGAGGGCCACGGCGATTCGCCGGCATCGAGGTCACGGACACGGGGCCTGGCGTCCCGGAGGACCTGCGGGACCGCATCTTCGATCCCCTGTTCACCACGCGGCCCGACGGCGCAGGTCTCGGTCTCTCCCTCTCGGCTCGGATCGTCGAGGCCCATGACGGCCTGATCGAGGTCTCCCAGGCGCCGGGCGGCGGCGCCTGCTTCCTGGTGCTCCTGCCCGAGGGCTCCTGAAGGCCCCGGTCATGAATGGTGCGCCGGTCCCCGATGGACGGGGCGCCTGGGGGACCCGGACCGGGTATCATCTCCCGGTGAGGTCTGCGGGGAACCCATGGGGCGGGTCGTGTGGATTGTCGCGATGCTGGCCTGGGGCTGCCAGGGGGGCCACGGCGGGGGGGCCTCCCGAGACCTCGTCCCCTGGGAGACCCGGGCCCTGGACGCCCCCTCCGGGCTGGACCTCGGTCCGGAAACCGACCCGGGCTCCGGCCCCCTGGCCGATACCGGGCCTGGCCCGTTTCCAGAGGTCCTGGCCGACGCCGCCACCGAGGAGGCGGGGGGCATCCTGCCGGAGTCGGTGGGAGACCTCCCCCCGAACCCGATCGCGGACACGCCCCTGGAAGCCCCGGCGGACACGATCCCCGACACGGTTCCGGACCCGGTCCCGGAGTCGATCCCCGACGAGGCCCTGGACAGCGCCCCCGATGCCGCCGAGGACCCCGGGCCGCCGGCACCGCCCCTGGTCCTGTGGTCCCCGGAGGACGGCGCCCGGACCGTGGTCGAGTCCCCCGTCCGGTTCGCCGGCTCCACCGGCTGCCGCAATGCCACCGTCACCTTCACCGCCGACGGCCGCTACCTCTTCGGGACCCTCCGGGGAGTCACGGGGCCCTTTCAATATGACTACACCTTCCACAACCCCGGCATCGACCGCCGGATCGAGGTGACGGTGGCCGGCGACGACGGCTGCAGCGGCACCATCACCCGGCGCTTGACCGTCCAGCCGGCCTTCGCCTGGACCGCCGAGACCCGGACCGATGCCGCCGGAAACCCCTTCACCGTCCATGTCGCCCGGTTCCCGACGGCGGACCCGTCCCATCGCCTGGTCGTCACCGGCAGCGCCTCCCCCCACACGGTCCGGTGGTTCGCCACCTCCTCGGGGGTCCCGGGGGTCGTCGCCGCGATCAATGGCGGCTATTTCGCCGCCGGCAGCGGTCCCGTTTCCTACGCCAGGGGCAGTACGGGGTACGAGAGCCCCAGCGGCAACGTGAAGGGCCCCCGGGCGTGCCTGGCCTGGGACCAGGAGCGGCGCACCGCCCGGGTGGTCCTGTCGATGGGCCGATCCTGGAACGATGGCGCCTGGGGACCGGGCCTGTTCCCCCACGACTCCGATGTCGCCTGCGGTGGACCGAGGCTGTTGGAGGATGGACGGAACGTGGCCGAGGCCCACGTGGTCTCCGAGAATTTCGAGTCTTCTGGGATCGGGCCCGACGCCCCGCTGCCCCGGACGGCCGCCTGCGTCACCGCCGACGGCAGCGTGCTGCTGGTGACGGCCCAGCACGACACCGTGAAGGCCCGGGGATTCCCGTTGAAGGCCCTGGCAGACTACCTGCTGGGACTCGGCTGCCAGGACGCCCTGAATCTCGACGGCGGCGGGTCCACGGCCTTCTGGCAGCCCGACGGCTACTTCCCGGGCACCGAGGACCGGTCCGTGTACCACGCGGTGCTGATCACCCGGGTCCCGTGACCGCCACGGCAGGGGCCTCCCGGACAGTCCGACAAGGGAACGCAACCCCGGAGCGGCAGGCCCCAGAGGCCCCCGGCGCCCTTCATCGCCCCTCCCGAAGGGACCGGCGATAGGGCCAGGTCAGAACGTCGGCCAGATGTCGATCTCGGAGATGACGTAGCCGCTGGGCGGCGTCACCACCCGGTCAGGGCCCTGCTCCCAGCGGACGCCCTCGGTGGGAATCGTGTCCTGGTCCACCCAGGGAGCCAGCACCACCTTGAACGGCAGCCCCAGGGGCAGATTGCGCAGGAAGGTCCATGTCCCGGCGCCGGGGTCCCACTGCATCTTCACGGCCGTGCGCCATCGTCCCAGATGGTCGCTGGCCCCGGTGAGGTAGAGGGCATTGCCAAACCCGGCGTCGCAGTGGGCCCGGACCAGCACGGTCGTCGGGGCCAGATGGATGTCCACCGAGACCACCGCGCCGGCCGTCACGTCCACCTCCACGGCGCCCGAGACCAGGGAGTGACTGGAGGTCATCTTCATCACGCCCAGGACCTGCCTTCCCTCCGGGACCATCACCGTCACCCGGCCGTCGGGCCCCGTGACGCCCAGTTGACGACCGGCATGCCAGTCGCCCAGGAAGACCGTCACGTCGGCGAAGGGGCTCGAGGCCAGGGCCCCGTCCTCCCACCGGTCCGCCAGAGTCAGGACCTCCACGGCCCCCCGGTCGTCCAGCGAGGCCTCCGACAGTTCCAGGGTCAGCGGCGCCGGGTCCTCGCCGGCCGGGTCCACCGTGAAGGACACCTCCCCCCGCAGCCGGACCTTTCCCACCATCGCATCGAAGGTCAGCGTGTAGGCCCGCCCGGCCCGGAGCCCCGACACTGGCGCGAAGGCGCGCCCCTGCTCGGCGTCGTGGTAGACCAGGAACGGCCCCAGGTCCTCGCCAGCCGACGAGAGGCGCACCTGCCGGCCCGACAGCACCGACGGATCGATGCCCCGGGGCGGGCAGACCGTGACATCGGCCTCGAAGGTCCGCACCTCGACCCAGTAGACGTGTTCCCGATCATCGAAGTGGATGCGCAGCCGCTCCGCCGGTTCCAGCGGGATCTCCCGGCCGTCCCGGTCGGCCACCAGATCGCCGTCGTCGTCCCCGAAGCGCACGCGCCAGTCACCGAAGACGTCGAACAGGAAGCGCGGATCCCCCTCGCCGGAGGCCACTTCGACGACCCACTGGTGGTCGCCCTCCAGGGCCATCGGCGTCAGGCCCCAGTCGTTGAAGGTCCCCCGGACGAACAGGCTCGGCCAGTTGGAGGCAACGGTCGGCTCCTCGGTGCTCCCGGGATCCTCGGTGGTCCCGGATCCCTCGGGGTCCCCGGGAGAGGACGGTTCCCCCACGGGCGCCGGGTCGTCGGCCTTCCAGGACCCCAGGAAACCGCCCCCCACCGGCCGGGCCGGGTTCGAATCCGACCCGCCGTCGCACCTGACCAGCGCCACTCCGCACCACATCAGCGCCATCGCGACCCGTGCCTGCATCGGCCACCTCCCGTGGCGAGGAGTCCCCTCGACCGGCCTGTTTTCGCGGGGCGGTATTGTAGGCCGTCGCCTCCTGGAGTCAACGCCTGTCCCACCCGGGTAGTAGGCTTCCGACGATGGTCCGACGGCATCGGGGACCTCCGGAGGCAAGGCCTCGGCCCCGCGGGCGCCCATCGGACCTCCAGGGAATCGGAGCGGCCTTCTGCAGGAGGAGAGGACATGGCAGGTTTCTCGAGCATGTTCGTGATTGGCTCGCCCGGAGGCTTCATGGGGGCCGACGGGGTCAATTCCATCGCCTTGCTGGTGCTGGTCGGCGACGGCAATCGCCAGTGGCTCGAACCCCAATACGTGGCCCCGTCCCTTGGCCCCATCGGCCGACTGCGCGTCCTCATCCCCGAAGGGCCAAACCATCCTGACGCCCTGCTGGACGCCTGCCTCGCCTTCTTCCCGGAACCCTTCCGGGAATGCCCCTCCTTCAGGGAGGTCGAGGCCGCTCTGCAAGACCAGGACTATCTGGACTTTGACCTGAAGCCCCACCGGATCCCCAAGGCCTGGTTCCGACTGCGGGAAGAGGCGAAGCCCCACTTCGCCAACCTGTGGATCTGGAAGGCCGACCTGGTCCCGGTCCAGCCGGCCTGACACCCCGGCCGGCGCTGCCGGGAGGCCCCCTGCGGCGACTCCCTCCCCCGGGTTCGAGGCGTGGAGATCGTTCCCTCTACGGCGGGGCGTCGGGGAGCCGGAACTCGAAGTACTGCACCGATGGGGTCAGGCGCGGGAGCAGGGTGAGGCCGCAGACCGGCAACGCCCCCTCGACGCCATCAGGGCCGAAGAAGTGCATGTCGGTGGCCCCGGCCGGCAGGTCCAGCGACACGTCGTAGGCCGTGTCGGGGCCTCCCTCGGCGGTCCCTTCCGACGTCACGTCGGGCATCTCCCGGCCATCCCACATCGCCAGGGCCACCCGGCCCCGGCCATCGGCGAAGACCAGCACGTGAACGTCCGGCGGGAGCCCCAGATCCGGCCCCAGGTCCCGAACCAGCCCCAGGTCCCCCAGGCGATCCAGCAGCACCGACAGGGCCTCCCAGGCCGGCTTGGGCCGACGCACCAGGCCGCCCTCCCCGGGCCACTCCCAGAGGCCGAAGAAGTTTTCGTGGGGCCGGATGCCCGAGGCGTCAGGGGCGTCGTCCCAGAAGGTGTACCAGAACCAGCCGTCGATGCCGTCCAGGGCCGCCAGCAGGGCGCTCCGGACCGCAAAGCGGGCCACCTCCGCCGCCGTGAGGTCATAGGTGGGCCAGCCGACCTCGGTGAAGGAGATGGCCTTCGGGGCACAGCCGGCCTCGGCCAGCATGCGCCGGGCCAGGGCCACCTGGGCCTCCTGTCCCCGCTTCTCGACGCCGTCGGAGACCCACTCGTCGTGCTCAGGTGGGTCCTGCTGGAACCAGGTATAGGGGTGCAGCGCCACGCCGTCGATGGCGTCACAGACCTCGGGCCGGGCCTCAAGGGCCCGGCGCAGGAACCCCCATGTATCGAACAGGTCCACATCGTCGTAGGACGCCAGGCCCCCGAAGAAGACCCGGGCCGAGGGGCACTGCTCCCGGATGGCCCGGGAGGCCTGGATCAACAGGTCCGCATACCGGGCCGGGTCCGGTGGCAGGTGCCAGAACCGGGTGATGTTCGGCTCGTTCCAGACCTCGTAGTCGGTGACCTCCCGGCAATAGCGGGCCGCCATCTCGCCGGCGTAGTGGGCGTATGCCTCGACCCGAACGGTGCCGTACAACTCCGGGTCCTCCTGGGCCCAGGGGTTCCCGTAGGCCAGCAGGGCCGTCAGGCGCACCCCCGACGCCACCGAGGCGTCCACGACGCCCTGGACCTCGTCGAAGTGCCAGTCGTCCTGGGACGGCTCGACCCGGCTCCACCGGAGGCCCCGGCGGACCCGCGACAGGCCCGAGGCCTGGTACTGGGCGAACTCGAAGTCCCGGAGCGGGTCCGGCGCCGCCTCGGTGTCCACGTGGGAGGCGACGCCCAGCAGGGTCGCCAGCGGGGGTCCCACGGGGTCCAGGCGCTCCCACAGACCCTGGACCTCACCGGAGGGGACATCGCCGGCATCCTCGGACGGGGCATCGCCGGCCTCCAGTCCACCGTCACCGGCATCGGCCGGCATCTCCCGGACTTCCAGATCCCCCGGTCCCAGGTCCCCTGCGACGTCGTCGGGACCCCGATCGCCGCCGCCGTCCGTCCCCCCGGCCCCACCGCCGGCACAGGCCCCGGCGACCAGGCACCCCAGCACCAGCCATGCACGGTTCATGAACGTCACCTCCCAGGGGCATTGTCGGTCACTGCGCGGGAAAGGAAAGACCGAAACGGGAGGGCGGGAGGCGATGGCGTGCCTAGGGTCGCCAGCCGGCCGGGGGACGGGCGAAGGGCCGCGGGGGCCGGGTGGCCGGGAAGGGGTCCGCGGTGCGCCGCAGCCAGGAGTCGCAGGCCTCGTCCACCGGCACGCCCATCGCCCGGAGGCCCTCCCGGTCGTTGTAGCGAATCACGACCACCCGGTGAGGATTGTGAGAGTCCTGCCGGACGAAGCGCGTCTCCACCACCGCCGAGGCCCGGGCCTCACCGAACTCGGTCCCCAGGCCGGGCCGGGCCTCCTGGCGAGTCCTCTCGGCAGACTTGCGGGCGGCCGAGGGCGCCGCCGCCGGGGCATCGACGTCCCGGGACCCGAGGGCCTCCGGGGCCGGTTCCTCCTGGATCCCGGCGCCCCCCCGGCCGTAGCCGTCGGCAGTCGGGGTCCCGGCCGCCTCCCGCTCCTCCAGACCGCCCCGAGGCACCTCGATGGGGCGCCGGGGCATCGGCATCGGCCGCCGTTCCGGGAAGAAGGCGACCCCGATCACGCCCACGTTCCGGGCATCGCCGGTCCGGGCGGCATAGGACCGGGCCACCGAGGAGAATCGGAAGGCCGCCACCCGCCCCATGTCGATCCGGAAGCCCTCCAGGTCGTAGGTCTGCCACGGGCCCAGCACGTAGCCCCGTCTGGTCCGGTAGTCCCCGGGCCGCCCGTCCAGCACGTCCAGGCCGTCCACGGTCACCACCACCTCGACCCGCCGGGAAGTCCGGTTGATCAGGCGGATGGCGTACCGGGCGTCCTTGCGCCCCTCGACGAACCACTCGCCCTGATGCCGGTACTCGGGCAACGGCTGGCCGTCCACCAGCACCTGCACCTCGTAGGGAGGGGACCCGCCGTCGTCGGCGGGCACGGCCCGGGCACTCCAGGGAACGCACAGCGCCACCAGCAACCACATCGATCGGGGACTCATGGCTCCTCCTGTCATTGGCCAGAGACAGGGGGATGGACGGAGGACCGACGAAAGTGATCGACCACCGCAGCATCTTCCATTCCAAGGGGTCCGCAGGCGACCCGAGGAAGGACTAGCGGGACCGCACCGGACACGCCTGGGGCAGCCGGAAGGTGGCCGATGTGGGGGGATCCTGGCCTGCCAGCCCCCCCGGAGGCAGTCCACCCAGGAGCAGCAAGGCCCGGGAGATGGGGTCGAAGGTCAGCAGTCCCTGGGCGGTGGGTGGAAGGGCCTCCGGGGCCTGCTCCCGGATGGCAGGTTTCGGGTCCAGGGCAAGGACCAGCACGGCACCGCTCTTGTCCGCCAGGAACCAGAGGCTGCGGGAGTCGGGGTCAAAGGCCCAGAGGGCCAGCCGGGAGGCCAGCCGTCCATCCTGGAGGATCACCTCGCCGCGGCCCGTCGCGGGGTCCACCGCCTCGACGCTGCCCAGGGAGTCGCCTCCGACCAGGAGCACCCGGGAGAAGGGCGGGTCCCACAACACCACGTGGCCCGCTCGAGGGGCCAGGTCCTTCCGCAGTTGGGTCCAGCCGGTCCCGGGACGCCAGGTCCAGGCGTCCGGGAGGGGCCGGTCGTCCCGAAGACCACCGGACAGGAACAGGCCCTCTCCTGTCCAGACCATCCCGTGACCCCGCCGGGCCCCGGGCCCGGGCCCCAGGTCCTGGACCACCCCGTCTGCCAGGGAGAGCCGGAGGAACCGGTCCGTCTGGCCCGCGGTGCCGGTCGATGAGGCCCCGCCGTGCAGGTAGAGGATCCCCCGGTCGGAATCCAGGGCCACCGCTGCCTCCCGGGCCTCCAGGCGACCACCTGCCAGGGGAACCAGGGCGAAAGTGCCGTCGTCCAGGGACCAGCGCCAGAGGTCCTGGACCGGCTCGGGTCCCCCGAGGTCCCAGGTCCATCCGCCTACGAGGAAGGCGGCCCGGTCCCGGGACCAGACCACCAGTCGGCCGTCCCACCGAGGCCCCGGGGTCGGCGCCAGGGGCAGGCGGGTCCAGGCCCCCTGGCGGAAGGCCAGGACCTCCCGGAGACCGCTGCCGTCCCCCAGGCGACCGAAGAGCACCAGCACCCCGTCGGAAACCGGGACCAGGGTCGGGAAGGCCAGGGCATCGACCGGTGGCCGGGGCAGGTCCACCGGGGCCGCCATGCCGCCGGTTCCGGAGGGGCAGAACCGGAGGGCCCGGCCATCCCGGTCCAGGGTCAGCAGGCACCCCTCAGGAAGCGGGGCCAGGCCCCCGGCGGGGGAGAGAGCCACCCCGGACGCGATCCTCCGGGGGGGGCCTTCCCAGGGCAGGGACCAGAGGTCCATCCCGCCGTCGGCCGGGAGGGCCACCAGGAAGCGCCTCCGGCCCGGGTCGGCGGTCGCCAGGGCGTCCGTGGCGGTGCCTGGACCCAGGGACCTGGGGTCCCGGACCTCCCCGGAGTCCGGATCGATGCGCCAGCACGTGAGGTCCGCGGCCCCGGGGTCCCTGGCAAGGACCCGGAGGCTCCCGTCGTCGGGGTCCACGGCCAGGGCCACCAGATCCCCGGCCAGCGTCAGGGAGCCCTCCCGGACCCATTCCGACCCGTCGGCCTCGCGACTCCAGAGCCCGATCCCCAGGGCGTCGCGTCCCGCAAGCCACAGGCGCCGGGAGCCGGGGTCGGCGGCCATCGCGCCCCCAGTCACCCGGGGACCGTCGGCCAGGCGCTCCGGGACCAGGGTCCCCAGGTCCAGGCGCCAGGTGTCCCGGAGCCATTGCCCGACGGTCCCCGCCGAGTCCACCTGCCCCTTCCCCCCGTGGAGGTAGATCACCCCGGACCCGTCGCCCGTCTCCAACAGGGCCACCGTCGGGCCCAGCCGGGGCAACGGCGCCCCCGGGCCCAAGGGCTGCCAGGTCGTGGTCCACTCCTTCGCCAGGCCCTGGTCCACAAAGCCGTCGCAATCGTCGTCGAAACCGTTGCAGACATCCGGGGTCTTCCGGTCAGCCGTGGAGCACACCGGTCCCGACATCCCGCCGCAGACCACCTGACCCCCGACGCAGGCCCCGGTACCGCAGGACTGGCCCACGATGCGCCACTGCGACACCGGATCCGAAAGGCCGAAGTTTTCGTCCACCAGGCCGTCGCAGTCCTCGTCCAGGCCATCGCAGGCCGCCTCGGCCCCGGGGACATGGCCCGGCACCTCCGAGTAGTCGCAGACCACCTGCCCGCCCCGGCAGACTCCACGAACCCTGGTGCTCCAGGTCGCGCAGATCCCCTTCCGGGGGCAGATGCCCGCCGCATCCTGGTCCTCCAGGTCCTCGTCGGTCTCCCCGTCGCAGTCGTCGTCGGCCCCGTTGCAGACCTCGGGACCCGACCGGTCCCCGCTGCCCCCGGGTCCGCTGGAGCACCGCAGCGTCCCGTCGGGCGCGCACTCGACGACGCCCTCGCCGCAGGCCCCAGGCGCCATGCAGGCCCCGCCCAGGGGGACCTCCTGGAGATGCAGGTCCTCGTCGGTCTCCCCGTCGCAGTCGTTGTCGAGCCCATCGCAGACCTCGGGGCCCGACCGGTCCCCGCTGCCCCCGGGCCCGCTGGAGCACCAGGCCCCCTCCCCGTCCCGGGTGCACTCCACGACGCCGGCCCCGCAGACTCCCGGCGCGGCGCAGGGTCGTCCCAGCGGAATTCCCTGCCAGAGCACGCCCTCGTCGGTCTCCCCGTCGCAGTCGTTGTCGAGCCCGTCGCAACGGGTCTCGGGGCAGTCCAGGGCGCCCCCGGGGCATGTCGGGGCGACGAAGCCCGGCACAGCCCCATAGTCGCACCGGGCGACCCCTTCCAGGCAGGAGGCGACGACCCGGTCCGACGCCTGGCCGCAGACGCCCTCCCGGGAGCACACAGCCCGAGCCACCTCCGCCGGGGTCGCGTCGGGGACCTCGTCCCGGGGGTCCGCCTGGTCCGGGAGGCAGTCTCCATCCCGGTCCCGGAAGCGGCTCTCCAGGGCGTCGGGCACGCCGTCCCCGTCGGTGTCGGCGGGATGGGCCGGGTCCGGACCCACCTCGGCGCCGTCGTCCAGACCGTCCCCGTCGGTGTCCGGGTCCAGGGGGTCCAGGCCCAGCAGGACCTCCGTGCCGCTCGCGAGGCCGTCGTGGTCCGGGTCCAGGGCGGGGTCGGCGCATCGCCCCTCAAGGCAGAGTCCCAGAGGGCAATCGGAAGCCCGGGTGCAGGAGTCGGGAAGCGTCGTCTGGCCACCTCCCCCGCAGGCCGCCCCCCCCAGGACCACCCCCAGCACTCCCACCCATCCTGCCAGCCTGGAGACCCGCATCGCGCCTTGACCCCGGAAAAGGCGGTGTCTATCCTGGCAAATCATGGCGAAAAGCCGCCATGGACGCAATCGGAGGCCCCGCGCCATGACCCCCGAATCGCCGTCGGTCCACCGGATCGAGGTGGAGGCCACCCAGGCCGGGGAGCGACTGGACGTGCTGATTGCCGCCCGACTCCCCTTCCTGAGCCGCTCCGCTGCCCAGCGCCTGATCGAGCAGCAGCGGGTGCTGGTAGACGGTCGAAGACGGCCCCGGGGCTTCCGGGTCCCGGCCGGAGCGACGATCGAGGTGGAGGTGCCGCCGGAACCGGATCGTCCCCCGCTGGAACCCCAGGCCGGGGACCTGGACATCCTCTACGAGGACGAGGAGGTGCTGGCGCTGGCGAAACGTCCCGGGGTGGTGGTGCACCCGGGGGCCGGGCACCGGAGCGGCACGCTGGTGAACCGGCTGCTTGCCTCGGGACGGTCCTTTTCGACGCTGGGGGGAGAGGACCGCCCGGGGCTGGTCCACCGGCTGGACAAGGACACCTCGGGGGTGTTGCTGCTGGCGAAGACGGACCGGGCCCATCTGGCCCTGAGCCGCCAGTTCCAGGACCGGACCATCCGGAAGACCTACCTGGCCCTGGTCCTGGGGGCCGCCACGCCGGACCACCAGGTGATCCGGAGCGCCTTCGGCCGGCGCCCCGGGGACCGGAAGCAGTTCACGGGGCGGGTCCGGGAGGGGCGGGAGGCGGTCACCGAGGTGCGGACCGTGATCCGGGGAGGTCTGTGCGCGCTCGTGATGGCCCATCCGAAGACCGGCCGAACCCATCAGATCCGGGTGCATCTGGCCGAGGCGGGGCATCCGGTGGTCGGGGACCGGGTCTATGGCCGGGGATGGCCCCGACCCGGGAGCCGCCCCGAGGAGGAGGTGGAGGCCCTGCGACGAATGGAACGCCAGGCGCTCCATGCCTGGTCGCTGCAGTTCCGGCACCCGGCCGACGGAAGCCTCCGGACCGTGACCGCCCCGGTGCCCCGGGACCTGGAAGAGACGCTGGACCGCGTCTTCGGGACCCGATGGCGGTCGGCGCTGGAGTCCTGGACCGGGCCCGCGTCCGGGACGTGAGTATCATCGATGGTCCCGGGAGGACCGGAAGGGAGAGGCGCTGATGGAAGAGGTGATCGGGGGACTGAAGAAGGCCGCGACGGCCCTGGGTGCAGCCACCCGGGCCATGGGCAGGGTCCAGGACCTCGGGAGGTCCGGCAAGGGGTCCTTCTTTGATCTGCAGGAGGCCTGCCTGTCGGCCCTGAAGGCCCTCCAGAAGGTCCCGGCGGTGGACGCCTCGGTCCAGGAGGCCCGGGACCGCGTGCAGGCCCTGCTGGACCAGGCGACCGGCAATCTGGAACGGGAACGGGCACTGCTGGCGGGCCGCGTCGCGGTGGCGCTCCAGGACGCCGGGCTCCCGGTCCAGGGACAGTTGCCGCTGCTCCGGGTCTCGGCCTTCACGGTGGAGTTCGTCCAGGGGCGCAAGCCCCAGGCCGTGGTCTGGCTGGGGCCCCGGCAGGAGAAGGTCGGGGAGTGCCCCCTCGATCCCGAGGCGATCGTGCAGACCGTGAAGGCCGCCGACGAGGCCCTCTTCGGCACGTCGCTGGATGAGGAGGCGGCCCTCCGGGAGGTCCACGAGGCCTACCGGATGGCCTGCCTGCGCCGACGCCTGCCGGAGGGGGAGCGGGTCCCCCTGGCCTCCGTGATGGTCGAGATGGCCTTCGCGCGCCAGGCCACCGCCTTTGTCGCCGACCCGGTCCGGGAACACTACCGGCCCTTCGGGCGACTGCAGTTCGGGGCCCTGCTGGGGCGCCTGCGACACCGGCGATTCGGGGACCTGGAGATGCGCCTGGACACGGCCACGATGGCCCAGACGCGCCGCCCCGAGGACCACCTCTGGATTCCCCGGGGCCGGACCGGCGATGGGGCCCACTGCGCCACGATCGCCTTCCTGAAGGTCCGGGAGGAGGCACGATGATCGACACCCTCACGTCCCGCCAGGCCCGGCACATCATCGAGGTCGTGGGCAGCACCGGCACGCCGCCCGAGTGGGGCTTCCAGTTCTTCTCCGCCGGGCTGGACGACACGCTGCGGGTGCTGGAGGAGGACTACTTCCGGACCTTCCTCCGGGACGGCGGGGCCTCCTTCAAGGTGGTGGTCGGGGCCTACGGCGGCGGCAAGACCCACTTCCTCTACAGCATCCGGGAACTGGCCTGGAAGCACGACTTCCTGGTGTCCTACTGCGCCCTCTCCCAGGACTCGTCGCCCTTCTACCGGCTGGAGAAGATCTATCGGGCGGTCGTGACCCACCTCATGCGGCCCCTGTCCCCGGACGAGCTGCTCCAGGGGGGCGAGCGGGGGATCGGCCCCTTTCTGCGGCATGTCCATGCGACGCTGGTGGAGGCCCTCGCGGCCGAGGAGGCCCAGGAGGGGGGCCTGGACCAGCGGTTGCAGGCGGTGATCGCAGACGTGACCCGAGGGCTCGAGAATCCCAACTTCGGACGGGCGGTCCGGGGGGCCCTGGAGGCCCTCTCCCGGGACGACCTGGACACCTTCGACCAGATGGTCCAGTACCTGACGCTGGACGGCTATGACCGGGTGCGCCACGGGGCGGCGGGGATCCTCCAGCCCATCGAGCGGGGACAGGCCTTCGCGACGCTCCGAAGCCTCGTGACCCTGCTGCGCCACCTGCGGTTCCGGGGTCTGGTGATCCTCTTCGACGAGGCGGAGCAGGCCGGCGCGATGACGTCGAAGCAGAAGGAGATGATGCTCGCAAATCTCCGCGAACTGGTGGACCAGTGCGGGACCTCGGCCTTCGCCAGCGTGATGATCTTCTACGCGGTCCCCACCGAGCAGTTCCTGGTCGAGGGGCGCAGCCCGGCCTACGAGGCCCTGCGCCAGCGCATCCAGAGCGTCTTCGACTTCACGAATCCCACCGGGGTGACCCTGCGGCTGGAGCGGATGACCCAGGCCCCCGAGACGCTGCTCCGCGAGATCGGCAACAAGATGATCCGGGTCTATCAGCGGGCCTATTCCTGCCAGTTGCCCCGGGAACCGGCGGATCGACTCGTGGACCTGCTGGCCCAGGAGGCCTCCCAACTGGCCTTCGGCGACATCGGGTACAAGCGCCTCTTCGTGCAGGCGGTCGTGAAGGGGCTGCACCACCTGCGGGCGGACCCGGCGCTGGAACCGGACCAGGCCCTCGCCGAGTCGCTGGTCCTGCCGCACCGGGAGCCGCCCGCCCTGGGTCCGGGAATCGGGAAGACCCAGGCGATCGAACTGGACGAGGACCCATGGGAGGACCTGTGAAACCGTTTCGGAAAGGGGATCACGTGCGCCACCCGGTCCATGGTCGGGGCACCGTGATCGGCGTGGGCCTGGGGGGCCACGAGGTCCTGGTCTCCTTCTCGACGGCACAGATCTGGGTCCCCGGTCGGAGGCTCCAGGCCGAAGGGACCGGCTTGCGGCTCCTTGGGGAGCCCCCGCCGCCGCCCCCCTCCCATCGCGGGGCCACGCTGGATGCCATCCTGCGCCTGCTGGGAATCGAACCCGAAGAAGGCCCCCGACGAGGACCGACGTCTCGGCCCCCGGAGGCGCGGTCCAGGGCCCGACCGGCACGGCGGGCACAGAGACCCACTCCACAGGTCCGACCCCCACGAGAGGGGGCCCCGACCTTCCTGGCGTCGGCCCTGGAGTCCTTCCGCCTGGGGATCGTCCCCACGGCCCAGGTGGAGCACTGGACCGTCGGGCGGGAGGAGGAGATCCGGGCGATGGACCGCTTCCTCGCCAACGAGACCGAAGGGGCCCTGCTCGTCGAGGGTCAGTATGGCGCCGGGAAGAGCCACCTGCTGGCCTGGATGGCCCACCAGGCCCAGCGAGAGGGGTACGTGGTGACCCTGGCGGGCTTCGACCCCTCGGAGGCCTCGGCAGCCTTCCCCAAGAAGGTCTGGCGCCAGATGGCCTCCCGGTTCCAGGCGTCTCGGAACGGGGTCCGGATGGACCTCCGGACGCTGATCGAGGAGATGGCCCGGGCCCCGGGGAGGAAGGCCCTGCTGGGGGACCACTGGGTCCTGGGGCCCTTCCTGGACCGGGTTGCCGCGGGCCAGGCCCGTCCCGAGGACTGGGACTGGATCGAGGGGCGGGAGACAGGGACCTCCCGAGGCCCCACCTTGCACGGCTACAGCACCTGCGCGAACCTCTACGTGAACCTGCTGACGGCGCTGGCGATGGGCTTCGCGGAACTGCTCCAGTTCCGGGGTCTCCTGGTGCTGCTGGACGAGGCGGAGGTGGCCCAGAACGTCCTCTACCACTACCAGGCCCTCCGGGGGGTCAACTTCTTTCGGGGGCTCGTGCTGGCGGCCAATGACGACCCGGACCTGCTGGAAGAGGAACGGGACCGGAACGGGCTCACGATGGGGCGGCGCACCCGGCTGATCTACAGCGGTCACAACCCGGTGCCCTACACGGCGGGAATCCCGGCCCGGCTCAAGGTGGTCTTCGCGTTGACACCCGGTTCCCTGCAGGAGGAGTTCCAGCGGGCCCGGGAGACGATCCCCCGGATCTCCCTGGACGTCCTGAGCATGTCGGAACTGGAGGTGCTCTTCGATCGCATCCTCGAGGCCTACCGGCAGGTCCACGAGGCCTCGCTGCCCCGGCCGGTGGCCCAGCGGGTCTTCCGGACCCTGGCGACGACGGATCGGATCTCCACGGTCCGGACCTTCCTGAAGGCGGTGGTGGAGGTGCTGGACTTCCTGCGGTTCTATCCCCAGGAGGACGTGGAGGCCATGGTGATGGAGGCCGTGGGGTGACCGAGGAGGCCCGGGGCCTGCAGCAGGTGATCCCGGACACCTGGGAGGCCTTCCTGGGGCGGTTCGCCCGGCCCACCCCCATCCAGCGCGTCGCGATCCCGGCCCTGGCCGCCGGCGGAGATGCCCTGGTGGTGGCCCCGGCGGCCTCGGGAAAGACCGAGGCGGTCGTCGCCCCCCTGTGCCAGCGCCTGATCCGGAGCGCCCGTACCCCCGGTCCCCGGTTCCTCTACGTGGTGCCCACCCGGGCCCTGGCCAACGACATCGAGATGCGCCTGCGGGAGCCCTGCGGCACCCTGGGCATCCGGGTGGCCCTGCGAACCGGAGATCGCCCGGCGGACCTGGCCGGCCGGGAGACCGACCTGCTGGTCACGACCCCCGAGTCCCTGGACTCGATCCTCTGCCGCTATCCCGACCGTTTCGCCGGGCTGGCCGCCCTGGTGCTGGACGAGGTCCACCTGCTCCACCGGACCTGCCGGGGAGAACAGGCGCGGATCCTGATCCGGAGGATCGCGCGGTGGCATTGTCGGGGGCCCGTGCAGCGGGTCGCCCTCTCGGCCACGGTGGGGGACCCCGAGGCCCTGGGAGGTTGGCTCTTCGGCCACCCGGTGCCGGTGCTGGAGGCGGGGGAGGCCCGTCCCCTGGACTTCCGGATCGCCCAGGACCTGGAAGAGGCGGTGCGGTTGCTGCGCCAGGAGGGCCTGTCCAAGGCCCTGTGGTTCTGCAACTCCCGGCGACGGACCGAGGAAGTGGCCCGGGCCCTGGCCCGGCGGGGGCCCTGGCCCCCGGAGCGGGTGCTGGTGCACCACGCGAGCCTCTCCCGGAAGGCCCGGGAGGAGGCCGAGCGGGCGTTCCGACGCTACGACGCCTGCCTCATGGTGGCCACCTCCACCCTGGAATGGGGCGTGGACGTCGGCAATGTGGACGCGGTGGTGCTGGTGGGGGCCCCCGAGTCGGCGGCCTCGTTCATCCAGCGGGTGGGACGCGGGTGCCGCCGGCGCCAGGGCCTGCGGGCCATCGGCATCGTCGAGAGCGACGAGGACCGCCAGCGGTTCTCGGACCTGAACCGGGACCTGGGACGGCCGCCACCGGAGCCCGAGAGCGAGAGCCACCTGGCGCCGGCGGTGGCCGTGCAGCAGGTCTTCTCGATCCTCTACGGACGCCGCCAGGGGGTGGGCCGCCGGGAACTGCTCGACATCCTGCAGGGCATGGGCCCCCGGGAAGACCTGGAGGAGATCCTGGACCACCTGATCCGACTGGAGTGGGTGGTGGCCCGGGGAGTGGAACAGGTCCAGGCCTCGACCCGCCTGATGGACCTGGGGGAGCGGGGCCGGGTCCACAGCAACCTCGGGGATGACCGTCTGGTCCAGGTGGCCGATGCGGCCACCGGGCGCCCCCTGGGCCAGGTGCCCGCCGACATGGTCGCCGAGGGGCGGATCTCCCTGGGAGGCCGGTCCTGGCAGGTGGCCTCCCGGAGCGGGGACCTGGTCCGGGTGGTCCCCTCGGGCCCCGACGCCGAGGATGGGTCCTTCCACCGGCGCACCTCCCGGCATCCCTTCAGCCGCTGGCTCCCGGACCGCCTGCAGGCCGGTTTTCCGGCCCCCCGTCGGACGGCTTCCGGCGACTGAGCGATCGCGGTATCCTCAAGACGACGGCGACAGGAGGGAGACATGGAGACCCGGCGACCGGCGGGACTCACCCAGTCCCTCGAAGCGGCCATCCACCAGGCATGCACCCAGGCGCTGGAACAGGCCGAGACGGCCCGCCGGGGATTCCGCCGCCTGGACGAACAGGACCTCCTGCACGCCGAGGCCCTGGGTCGCGACCTGCGGCAGCGGGCCCGAGACCTGACGGCCCGGATCCTGGAGGAGCATGCCGCCCTCCGGGGGTCGGACCTCGCCACCAGGTCCCTGCTGACGCTCCCGGGGCACCTGGAGCGCCTGGCGGACCACATGGACGCGCTGGTGGACGTCGTGCGGCTCGTGCGGGAGGAGGGGCTTTCGTTCACGGACCGGGCCCGGCAGGAGTTCGCGATGCTGGCCGACGGGACCCTGGAGGTGCTCCGGGCCCTCCGGGACCTGGTACGGACCTGGAACCCGGCCATGCATCGCCACCTCCTGGAGACGGCCCGGCAGCTCGATGCCCGGACCGACGAGATCGCCGACGGGCACCTGGAACGCCTGATCCTGGGGATCTGCGTGCCCCGGTCGTCCTCGGCCTTCGTGACGGTGCTGGACCACCTCTCGTCGGTGCGCCGTCACGTCGTGGAGATGGCCGACCGCATGATGGGGCCTCCCGTGACCGAGTGACGACCTCCCGTCGTGGCCCCGACACCCGGGGGACCGGCACCTGCTTGCATCCCCCTGGCCTGTGCTATCTTCGGCCCACCCGGAGCGGGGGACCACCATGCCCGAACGGCCGCCAGCACGAAGAACCCGGAAGCCCGCCTCATCGGACAGGGGCACGGACCTCGAACGGCGATGCCGCCTGACCCTCCAGCAGATGAATCACCGGGTGCCCCAACAGAGTCTCCGGTTCGAGACCACCGACTCCCTGGACCCCCTCGAGGAGGTGATCGAGCAGGAGCGTGCGCTGAAGGCCCTCCAGGTGGGCCTGCGCATCCAGAAACGGAATTTCCACGTCTACATCGCGGGGGCCTCGGGAACCGGCAAGTCCAGCATCCTGAAGCGGCTCCTCCGGGAGGTGGCGCTGCCGAATCCGGTCCCCCCGGACTGGTGCCTGGTCCACGCCTTCCGTCACCCGGAGTCGCCCCAGGCGCTGTCGCTGCCGCCGGGGATGGGAACCCGGCTGCGATCGATGATGGAGACCTTCGTGAGCGACCTCCAGGCCGAGGTGCCGAAGGCCTTCCACGCGAAGCCCCACCAGGAACGCATCCAGCGGATCCTCAATGACGGCCTGGAGCAGGAGAACCGCGCCTTCCTGGACCTCTCCCGGGAGGCCTCCCAGATCGGGTTCCTGGTGAAGCAGACCAAGGAAGGGCTCATGACGTTGCCGCTGCAGGACGGCAAGCCCATCGGCAACAAGGAGTACGCCGAACTGACCGAGGAGCAGCGGGCGGACGTGGACGCCCGGCGTCAGCAACTGGAGCCCATCGTCGGGCGCTTCCTGGAGGTCACCCGGGAGATCGAGGTCTCGGTGCACCGGAAGATCCAGGAGGCCCAGCGGGAACTCGGGGAGACGGTCGTGCAACGCCACCTGGGACCGATCCGGGCGGCCTTCCAGGGACAGGAGGCGGTGCTGCAGTGGCTCCAGTCGGTGGGGGCCCACGTGGTGGACAACCTGCCGCGATTCCTTCCCGACGAGAACGAGAACCGAAAGCGCCAGCGCCCGATGGTGGAATACCAGGTCAACGTGCTGGTGGACCACAGCGAGACCACCGGGGCGCCCATCGTCATCGAGAACAACCCCACCTACCACAACCTGGTGGGCAAGATCGAGAAGCGGGTCGAGAACGGGATCTACAGCACCGACCACACGATGGTGAAGGCCGGGGCCCTGCTCCGGGCCAACGGCGGCTTCCTGGTGCTCCACATCCGGGAACTGCTGACCTTCCCCTTCGCCTGGGAGGCCGTGAAGGGGGTGCTTCGGAACCAGCGGCTGGTCATCGAGGAGATGGGCGAGGCCTGGCAGTTCCTGCCGACCACGGGCCTGAGACCGGACCCCATCCCCGTCCAGTGCAAGGTGATCCTGATCGGCAGCAACTGGCACTACCACCTGCTGAGCCAGTTCGACGAGGACTTCGGCAAGCTCTTCCAGGTGAAGGCCGAGTTCGACAGCCAGATGCGGTGCAACGACGAGGCGATCCTGGAGTATGCGCGGTTCGTCGCGACCACCTGCAAGCGGGAGGGGCTGCTGCCGGTGCACCGGGACGGCGTCGCCGCGGTGATCGAGTACGGGATGCGCCGGGCCGGGGCCGCCGACCGGATGACGCTGCGGTTCAACGAGATCACGAACCTGCTGGTCGAGGCCGACGCCCTGGCCCGGGACGACCAGAGCCCCCGGATCGAGCGGAGCCACGTGGAGGCGGCCCGGAGGCAGCGGCAGCACCGGGTCTCCCTGATCGCGGACCGGACCCTCGAGGAGATCGAGGACGGAGTGGTGCGGATCGACACCTCGGGACAGGCCGTCGGAGTGGTGAACGGACTGGCGGTCTTCCAGTTCGCGGACCTGGTCTTCGGGCGACCGCTGCGGATCTCGGCGAAGGTCTTCCAGGGAAAGGGAGGGGTGATCAACGTGGAGCGGGAGGCCCGGCTGGCCGGCAACACCTTCCACAAGGGGGTGCTGATCCTGTCGGGGTTCCTGGGGGATCGATTCGCCCAGAAACGGCCCCTGTCGATGACCGCGAGCCTCACGGTGGAGCAGTCCTACGGCACCATCGACGGCGACTCGGCCTCCTGCGCCGAGTTGTGCGCACTGCTGTCGGCCCTGTCGGGGATTCCGTTGCGGCAGGACCTGGCGATCACCGGCAGCGTGAGCCAGTCGGGGGAGGTCCAGGCCATCGGCGGCATCAACGAGAAGATCGAGGGCTTCTTCCAGGTCTGCAAGGCCCGAGGGCTCACCGGGACCCAGGGGGTCCTCCTGCCCCGGAGCAATGTCCGGCATCTGGTGCTGGACCCGGAGGTGCTGGAGGCCTGCCGGCAGGGAACCTTCCACCTCTACGCCGTGGAGCAGGTCGAGGAGGCCATCGAGCTGCTGACCGGCCGGCCCGCGGGAACCCTGGAGGACGACGGTCAGTGGACGCCGGGATCGGTCTTCGCGAGGGTGGCCGAACGCCTGGAGTCCTGGTCCTCCCGGGGCGGGAAGCCCGGGGACACCGACCCCGGCGGGACCGAGAAGCCAGGAGACGGGGACGGGGAGGAAGGGACCAGGAGCCCCTCCCGGAGGCGGAAGAGGCCGTCGTCCCGCAGCCGTCCAGGGAGACCCGGGCCATGAGACTGGGACGGGTGCTGGTGATCACCCGGAGCACGCCGCTGGAGACCCCGGCCCTGGCCCGCCGCCATCCGGGCCTGGCGCGACTGCTGGCCGAGGATGCCCCCCTGGTGGCCCGCATGAAGGTGAGCCTCCAGGAGACCCAGGAGGCCCGGCACCAGGTGCTCCAGGCGATCCGACGCCAGGGCCTGGCGGTGACCTACTCCCGGCGGGTCCGGGACCTGGTGGACCTGCACCATGACCTCGTGGTGACCGTGGGGGGCGACGGAACGGTGCTCGATGCGGCCCGACTGGTCCGGGAGACCCCGGTGCTGGGTGTCAACTCGTCGCCCTCGACCTCTTACGGGCACTTCACCTGCTGCACCGCCAGGGACTTCGACCAGGTGCTGGAAGAGGTCCAAGAGGGTCGCCGGCGGCCCCAGGCCCTGACCCGGATCGCCCTGCGCATCGACGGAACGCTCCATCCCCGACCGGCCCTGAACGACGTGCTGCTGGCGGACCGCGTGCCGGCAGCGACCTCCCGCTACCTGCTGGAGGTGGACGGGGAGCAGGAGCCTCAGAAGTCCTCGGGAATCTGGGTCTCGACCGCCGCCGGGTCCACCGGGGCCCTCCGGTCCGCGGGCGGGATGCCGATGGACCTCCGGGATCGACGGCTGCAGTACCGGGTGCGGGAACCCTGCTGCCCTCCGGGGTGCCAGTTGCGACTGGCCGGGGGCATCCTGGAGGGCCCCCTGGTGATGGTGAGCCGCATGCTGCACGGGGCGGCCTTCCTGGACGGGCGCCGAACGGCCGTGCCGCTGCGTTTCGGGACCCGGGTGGAGGTCCGCAACGACGCCCCGCCGCTGTGGATCTTCCTGCGGCACGTCCCCTGAGCTCCAGCCTGGTGGAGGAACGACGATGCGCATGGCCATCGTGGGAGCCGGGTCCAGCCGCCTGCCCCTGATGCTGGGGTCCCTGGCCCGATCCGGCGGAGAGGCGGGCCTGTCGGAGGTGACGCTCTTCGACATCCGCCCGGATCGCATCGAGACCTTGCTGCCGGTGGCCCGGGCCGTCGGGGAGGTCTGCGGGGTCCTGCCGTCCCTGGAGGTGGCCGCCCGAGTCGAAGAGGCCCTGGAGGGGGCCGACGTGGTCCTCTTCACGGTGCGTCCGGGATTCGAGGAGGCCCGGGCCCGAGACGAACGGGCCTGCCTGGATCGGGGCACGCTGGGGCAGGAGACGACGGGGGCGGCAGGCATGGCCTTCGCGACCCGGTCGGTCCCGGTGCTGCTCGACTACTGCCGACAGGCCCAACGCCTGGCGCCGGGCTTCCTGCCGCTGGTCTTCACGAATCCCGCAGGCCTGGTGACCCAGGCCCTGGTGGAGGAGGGCTTCGAACACGCGGTGGGCATCTGTGACTCGGCCATGGAGGCCGCCAGGAACGTCGGGAGCCGGGCGGGGATCCCGATGACCGAACTGGACTTTCGCGTCCACGGTCTCAACCACCTCTCCTGGACCACGGCGGTGCGCCACGGCGACCGGGACCTGCTGGCGGCGGCCCTGGACGACCGGGAGTGGACCCGGCACCAGGTGCCCTGGGCCCCGGACCTCCCGGCGACCCTGGGGCGCATCCCCAATGAGTATCTCTACTACTGGTACTGCGCCGAAAAGGCCCTCGCGGCCCTCCGACGGGAACCCTTCAGCCGGGGCGAGGTGCTGGCCCGAGAGAATCCCCGGATGCTGCGGGAGGTCCGGAAGGCCCTGGCCCAGGGCGCGCATCGGGAGGCAATCCTGCGCTACGGGCGGTGGCTCCGGGACCGGACCCGGACCTACATGGCCTGTTCCCGCGGGGGAGCCGATGTCGACCTGCCGGACTTCCGGACGGCCGACGAGGCCATCGCGTGGCTCTCGACCCGACTGGAGGGCTATGCCGAGGTGGCCATGGACCTCATCCGGGGCAGGACCCGGGCCCTGCCCCACCCGATGGCCCTGAACGTCCCGGGGAACGGGGCGATTTCGGCCTTCGACCCCACCGACGTGGTCGAGAGCGACTGCACCGTGGCCCCCGACGGGGTCCGGCCCCGGGCCCGGGGACCCCTGCCCCCGGAGGACCTGGCCTGGATGACCCGGGTGAAGGAGTTCGAGCGGCGCACGATCCGGGGGATCCGGGAACGGAACCGGGATCGCCTGGTGGAGGCCCTGGTGGCCCATCCCCTGGTCGGTCGGCGGGACCTGGCCATGGACCTGGTCGGGGTGCTGGACCTGGGGTTCTGAGGACCTTCAGAGGGGCGGCAGGGCCTCCCGGCGGTCGATCACCTGGCCGATCAGCCCGTAGTCCAGGGCCTCCTGGGCCGACAGCCAGAAGTCCCGTTCGGTGTCTCGCTCGATGCGATCGAGGGGCTGCCCGGTGGCCTCGGCCAGCAGACGGTTGACCCGGTCCTTGGTCTTCAGGATCTCGTGGGCCGTGATCTCCAGGTCCGAGGCGGGACCGAAGACCTCGCCGGTGAACAGGGGCTGGTGGATCAGCAGCCGGGCGTTGGGCAGGGCGAACCGCCGTTCCCGGGGCACCGCCGCCAGGATCACGGTGGCGATGCTGGCCGTCAGGCCCACGCAGACCACCCGCACCGGCGATCCGATGAACCGGATCAGGTCGTACACCCCGAAGCCCGAGTGGACCTCGCCGCCGGGGGAGTTCAACAGCAACGTGATCGGCGCCGCGGGGTCCTCGGCCTCCAGGACCAGCAGGCGCTCCATCAGGCGCTGGGCCGAGGTCGGCGAGACCTCCGACGAAAAGAGGACCGTCCGTGTCTTGAGCATCCGCTCCAGCAGCGGCGACTCCTCCCGAGGGGCCTGGGCGACCGGGACCTTCCGGGGGGCCTTCGAGGGCGTTTCCATGGGGTCTTCCTCCCGCATCCCGGCCGCAAGGGTGCCGTCGGGCCTCGTCGCTGTCAAGGTTGCAGGAAGGTCCCGGGCCTACTGGAGGTTCTCGAAGAGGACGGTGCTGAGGTAGCGCTCCCCGGCGTCGGGCAGCACGGTCACGATCAGGCGCCCCTGGTTCTCGGGCCGGGCGGCGACCCGGCAGGCCACCGCTACGGCAGCCCCGCTGGAGATGCCGCAGGTGATGCCCTCCTCCCGGTGGAGTCGGCGGGCAAACTCGACGGCCTCGTCATTGGAGACGGTGGCAATCTCGTCCACCAGGTCCAGGTCCAGCACCTCGGGCTTGAACCCCGCCCCGATGCCCTGGATCTTGTGGGGTCCCGGCCGGGGCTCCTCTCCGTGGCGAATGGCCGTGAGCACCGGGGAGTGAATCGGTTCCACGGCGATGGACCGGATGGCCTTCTTCCGATCGTGCTTGAGGTAGCGGCTGACTCCGGTGATGGTGCCGCCGGTGCCGACGCCCGCCACGAAGATGTCGACGGCCCCATCGGTGTCCCGCCAGATCTCGGGTCCTGTCGTCCGAAAGTGGATCTCGGGGTTCGCGGGATTCCGGAACTGCTGAGGCATGAAGTAGCGGCCGGGGTCCGAGGCGACGATCTCCTCGGCCCGGGCCACGGCGCCCTTCATCCCCTTGGCCCCCTCGGTCAGAATCACCTGGGCCCCAAAGGCCGCCAGCATCTTTCGCCGTTCGATGGACATCGTTTCCGGCATCGTGAGCACCAGCGGGTAGCCCCGAGCGGCGCAGACGAAGGCCAGCGCGATGCCCGTGTTGCCGCTGGTCGGCTCGACCACCGTGACCTCCCGGCTCCCGGGCCTCAGGGCCCCGTCGCGCTCGGCGGCCCAGATCATCGCTGCTCCGATGCGGCACTTGACCGAGTACGCGGGATTGCGACCCTCGATCTTGGCCACCACCGTGGCCCCAAGCCCCTGGGTGACCCGCTGGAGGCGCACGAGCGGCGTCTCCCCGATGCTACGGCTGTTGTCCTCGAAGATCCTGGCCATCCTGTCCCTCCTCAAATGACGTAGTCCGGCAACTCCCCGCTCCTCGCCCGGTGTCTGGCCGCGAGCTGGTCCAGGGTGATCCCCGAGAGGACTCCCTGGATCGCCGCGGCCACCTCGCCCCACAGGTCCCGAGCCACGCACCGTCCCGACCGCGCACAGACCGAGGCATCGTCGACGCACCGGGTGGGAGCCAGGTCCCCTTCGAGGGCGGCGACGATCTCCATCGCCGTGATCTGGGACGGGTCCCGGGACAGCACATAGCCGCCGCTGGGTCCACGGACGGCCCGAATCAGACCCGCGGTGCGCAGTCCGTTGGTCAACAGGTGGATGTACTGGCTCGAGAGGTCCTGGTTGCGGGCGATCACGTCCGCCGAGATCGGTCCCTCGCCGTGATGGAGGGCCAGTTCCATCATCACCCGCAGCCCGTACCGGCCCTTGGTGGACATCTGCATCGGTCGCTCCCGATCCAAGACCGGATGAGTTGTCGCACAAATACAACACAAAATCAATAAAAGAATATGCATAACTGCCGTGGGCCTGGCGAAACGCATCGGCGGGAAGCCCGTCGATCGATGGGGATGCTCCCCGAAACGGATCGGCGGAAGGGGGTTCAGGCCTCCTCTGGACCAGGGGCCTCCCGCCTTCCCTCGAGGCAGTCCAGCCACCGGGTCACGAGGACCTCCCAGGCCAGCCGGTCCTCCACCCATGCCCGAGCGGATGCCCCCATGCGGCTCCAGGCCTCGGGGTGCTCCACTGCCGTCACCAGGGCCCGGGCCAATGCCGCCGGGTCCTCGGGGGGAACGGATACGCCGGCCCCGGATCGCTCCAGCATCCGGGGAACCTCCCCCCGACCGGAGAAGATCACCGGCAGGCCGCAGGCCATGTAGGCCACCACCTTGCAGGGCCGGGCCCCCTCGAAGAGGGGCAGGTCCCGGAGACCGGCATACCCCAGGAAGGCGATGGAGGCCAGCCGGGGCACCTCCTCCTCGGGAACGGGGTCCAGGAAGCGGACGTTGTCGAGGTCCAGGGCCCGGGCCCGGGCCCGGAGCGTCGCCGCCGCAGACCCGTCGCCGACCATCACCAGCAGCAGGTCCTTCCGATCCCGGACCTGGGCCATCGCCTGGAGCGCCGTCTCGAGCCCCTGGGCATATCCGAGGTTGCCCGCATAGAGGACCACCTTCCGGTCCCCGGGGTCGATCCGACGGGCCCACTCCGGGTCCCGGGGCAGGGGACGGAAGCGCCCGGTATCCACCCCCGACGGAAAGAAGATCACCTTCTCCCGGGGCACCCCCTTCCGTTCCACCAGCGTCCGGTAGATGCCCTCGGTGGCCGCCAGCACGAACCGGGCCTCCCGGTAGGTCCAGGCCTCCAGGGCCTCCAGGGCCTTCAGCACCGGTCCGGGTCGCAGCAGCCCCATCTCCCGGATGGAGTCGGGCCACAGGTCCCCCACGTCGAAGACGAAGGGACTCCGCCGGAGCCGGGAGAGGACCCAGGCCGGCAGGCTCAGGAGCATCGAGGGGCTTTCGACGAAGACCCAGTCGGGACGCTCGGCCAGGGCCAGGCCCACCAGGGACGTCAGGGCGAAGGAGGCGTAGTTCGCCATCCGGGACGGGCCGCCTCCCATGGCCGGGTAGAGCCAGAGGCGATGGACCCGAGCACCCTCCCGGTCCTCCCGCCGGTAGAGCCGTCCCCGGTAGCCGTCAAAGAATCGCCCCTTCGGGTAGTTCGGCAGCGCCGTGACCACCTCGACCCGGTGCCCCCGACCCACCAGTTCCCGGACGATGGCCGAGAGGTTGGCCTGGGCCCCGCCAACCTCCGGTGCCCAGTATTGGCTCAGGAAGAGGAATCTCATCGGGCGTGTCTCCCCGGACCTCACCGGTCCGTCCCTCGCCGAAAGTAGACCCCGTCGGCATCCTGGCTCACGACCTCCCACCCGCAGGCGCGGTAGAGGCCGATGGCCGGTTCGTTGTCCCGGTGGGCGCTGAGTTCCATCGCAATGTATCCAAGGCTCCGGCTCTGCTGCCGGAACGCCTCCATGAGTCGCCTGCCGATGCCCTGGCCGGTGGAGGCGGGATCGACGGCAATGGACAGCAGGACCGAGACGCCCTTCGGGTCCTGGGATCCGGCCGCCGGGCGACGGCTCCAGGCCCCTTCCAGGCGACCCGCCAGGGTCCGGATCAGGTTCCCGAGGTGCACCCGGAGCCGCCGGCGGACGAAGGGGTCCCGGAGCCCCTGGCGCACCAGCAACCCCAGGAACCCGGGCACCCGGGTCCGGATGAACCGCCCCCGAAGGGCCGGGTCGCCGCCACTCACGAACCCGACCACCCGGTCCCCGGAGTCGATGGCCACCAGATTGATCCCTCCGGGGGCGTCCAGATAGAAGCGGTAGTAGGCCTCCAGGAAGGTCGGACCCAGGCGACTCAGGAACTGGCCGGGAAAGGCGGCCAGGTGACAGCGGACGATGCCAGGCAGGTCCCCAGGTCCCGCGAGCCGGACCTGGACCGGATCGGACCGTCTGGTCTCCAGGGGATGGCACGATCGACTCATGACGGCTCCTGGGGCCTCCGGGATGGGAGTCGGAGGACCACCCGGGTGCCATGCCCCTGCTCGGGATCCGGAGACTGGACGTCCAGGGTCCCGCGGTTGGCCTCCGCGAGGCGTCGGGCCAGGACCAGGCCCAGACCGGTCCCCGGGGCATGGGCCCGGGCGTTCGAGGCCCGGAAGAATTCCTGGAACAGGGCCCCCTGCTCCTCCGGGGGGATGCCGATTCCCTGGTCCTGGACCAGGATGACCCCCATCGGACCTTCCGATGCGATCCGAAGCCGGACGCGCCCCCCTGGCAGCGAGTACTTGAGGGCGTTGTCCAGCACCTGGACCAGGATGGCCTGGAGGTCCCCAGGGGAGACGAACCCGGTGCAGGGGGCCTCCGGGACCTCCAGCAGACACGTGATTCCCCGTTCCTGGGCCTCCGCCCGCAGGGGCCCCAGGGCCTCGGCGACGGCCTCCGGCAGGTCCACCACGGCCGGCGGGTCGTGGGCCGCAGGATCCCGGAGCGATCCCAGGGCCATGAGGTTGTCCACCAGGGCCTGGAGGGCCGCGGCGTGCATTCGCACGGCCTTCAAACGCGGCGGGATGGCCGCCGGCAGGTTCCCCTCGAATCCCTCCTCCAGCAATGAGAGGGTGGACCGAACCGCCGAGAGGGGGGATTTCAGTTGGTGGGCGAGGTGGAAGACATAGCGGGACTTCGCCGTTTCCAGTTCCTGGAGGGAGGTGTAGGCCATTGCGTTCCGGATGGCCCCACCGCCGGCCTCGGCCAGGGTCTCCAGCAGGGAGACGTCTTCGGGCAGAGGCGCCCGGTCGCCGGCATGGAAGACCCGCAAGACCCCAAGGACCTCCCCCCGATGCCGCACCGGGACCCCGACCATGGACCGGATGCCCGAGAGGGCCAGGAACGCCCCCCGGACCGGGCCCGGATCGGCCAGCACGACGGCACGTCCTCCCAGGATTTCCCGGTCCACGGGGCTGTCAGCCGGGTCGATCTCCGGAAGGCCGGCCGCCTCGGGCAGGGAACCGGCCCAGGCCGCCAGGCGCAACCTCCCGGTATCGTCATCCCGCAGGCGAAGCGTGGCCGCGGTGGCCCCGAGGCTGGCCATGGCCGCCTCCGTGAGGGCCTCGAGCACCCGGGTCAAGGTCAGGTCCGCCGTGAGGGTCCCGGAGACCCGGGTCAGCACGTGGAGCCGCCGAATCGCCGCCTGGCGAGCCTCCCGGGCCTCCAGACGCTCCCACGCCAGGTTCCAGAGAGGCCGGGCGATGGAGTGGGTCAGGTAGAAGGCCGCAAAGATCCCCACCCCGAAGAAGGCCAGCCGGGTCCCGGTCGCCTGCACCGACGACAGGAGAGAGGCCCCCAGCAGGGCAGGAATCGCCGGTCCCGGGCCTCCGGTCCCCTCGGCCAGGGCCAGCAGGGAGACCAGCAGGACCGCCAGCCCGCACTGGACCAGCCCCGAGGTCCGGTCCAGCAATACCGCCGCCAGGATGGCGTGGAAGACGAAGAGGGGCAGCAGGGGGCTGGAGACCCCGCCGGTCCAGTGGAGCAGGGCCAGCAGCAACAGCCAGTCCGTCAGGAACTCGATCCGGATCAGCCATCCGAGTCCCCGGACGCTCCCCTGGAGGGTCAGGCGACGAAGGGAGACGGCATGGATGGCATCGAGGATCAGGACCAGCAGACCCAGGGCCGGCAGCGGGATGCGGGCGCTCCCCGGCAACCAGGGAACCAGCACGACCCCGAGCCCCAGGAGCCCGATGCCTGCCACGAGGCGCAGCCGGTTCATCCAGGCGAGTCGCCCGGCGAGTTCCCGGGCCAGGGCCTCGACGACGACCGGATTCGCGGGAAATTCCTGGAGGAGTTCCATGATCCCGAACCGCCCGTGTCCCCCGGGGGAGGGTCACCCGTCCCCCGGCGGGCTGTCAAGCCCGGTGCCGCCCCGAGCGAATCCGACCTCTCCGATCCGACGGCTCCCGAGAATCGCGGTTTCGAGGAAGGAAAAAAGGACTTCCAAAAGACGAAGTCCCCCCCCTAGAATGCCTCCGTCTCTCTCCACCCACAGGAGTGACCCATGGCCATGACCCGGAAGGACATCGAGGCGATCCTGGACCAGATGCAGTTCCGTTACCGACCTCACGACGAGTGGGCCGTGGTGTTCCTGATGCGGATGGAGCGCTACGAGAACCCCGAGAACGGCGAGAAGTCCCTGGCGGTGGTCGTCCGGTTGACGGAGAACGGGGAGTACTTCTCGATGTTCGCCCCGACGGCCTACAAGGTGAAGGGACAGAACCAGGACGCGTTCCTGCGGGCCTGCGCCCAGATCCAGTGGAAGACGAAACTGATCCAGTTCGAGTGGGACGAGTCCGACGGCGAGGTGCGGCCCATCATCGAGTTCCCGCTGGAAGACGGGAAGGTCACCCGGAAGCAGTTCGAACGGTGCCTCCAGGGGCTCTGCCAGATCCTCGACGAGTTCCACCCGGCCCTGAAACGGGCCGCCGAAGAGGGGATCGTGGACCTGCCCTCGGTGGGACCTCGGGCCGAGGTGACCACCCTGCTGGAGGCGGCGGCGACGCTGGCCTCCGGCGGATCGGTCTCCGAGGAACAGGCCCGAGCCCTGGAGGAACTCCTGGGTCGGCTCCGGGGCGGCGGTGGAGGCAGCGGATCCTCCGGGTCGCCCCGAGAACTGTGACCCAGGCGGTCCCGCCACCCGGGGGGAGGAACAGCGGCGCTGCCATGGCGTAATGGTCGCCCGCCCGGACGGCGGTCCCCGGGAGACAATCGGCCCGGGGGTGGCCAGCGAAGAGCGAGGCAGGGGGCGCACCGCGGCCCGGACGCGGCGCGGGGAGAGAGGCGGGGATCTTCCCCTCTTCCAGGGGACACCACCAGGCAGGAGCAGGACATGAGTCAGCCGGACGCAATTGATCCCATCACCCAGGAGATCGTGGCCTGGGCCAAGCGGGCCGCCCGGGCCGCCGGACGATCCCGGATGACGCCAGAGGACGTGCTCTGCGGGCTCTATGCCCGGCGGGACCTCGAATCGGTCTCCCGGGCCGTGGCCTCGGCGATGGGGGTCTCCCCCAAGGACATCCGGTGGCCCGAGGACCTGGAGGAAGTGCGCACCCGGGCCTCCCAGGTCCCCGAGGTGACCGAGAAGATGGGGATGGACGAGACGCTGGCGAAGGCGGTGGATCAGGCCTACCGGGTCTCTTCCCAACTGCTCCACGACGTCCTGATCCGAACGTTGATGAGCCAGTCGCTCCCCCTCCAGGGACGCTTCCAGAACGCCCGGTCCGACCCGAAGGGTCCCCTGCTGGCGAGGCTCCAGGAGACCCTGTCCCGGGCCGAGATGCTGGCAGGCCGCCTGGGTCAGGTCGTCCTCGGGCAGGACCAGGCGATCCGGATGCTCGTGGACGCCTGGTTCCGGGCCACGCTGACCGCCTCGAGCCAGGGACCCCGGGGCATCTTCACCTTCCTGGGACCACCGGGGGTCGGGAAGACCCTCCTGGCCGAGACCTTCGCCCAGGTCCTCGGGGACGTGGAGGGACAACCCTGGGGCTACCGGCGCTTCGACATGAGCACCCTCTCGGGGCCCCAGAATCACGAGCAGTTGTTCGGGGCCGAGCGCTTCTACCAGGGAAGCCGACCGGGCACCTTGACGGGGTTCGTGGCGGAACATCCCCGAAGCGTGATCCTGTTCGACGAGATCGAGAAGGCCCACGACCTCACGATCCTGTCCCTGCTGGCGTTGCTGGACAAGGGCGAGGTGGTGGACAAGGCCCTGGAGAAGCCGATCTCCTTCCGGGAGACGTTCCTGGTCTTCACGACGAACCTGGGCCGGGAGTTCTTCGAGGAGGCCAACCAGAGCGGCATCCTGGGCGGGATGTCCGGAGACCCGGCGATGGTCTTCGACATCCTGCAGAGTGCCCGGCGGTTCGGGGCTCCCGGGGCCGGACAGGAAGGCGGGGAGGGCCGTCCCGCCCTGGCACCGGAGTTCGTCTCCCGTCTGGCCAAGGGCGGCGCGGTGGTGTTCAACCGCCTGGAACTCCATCACCTGCTGCAACTGGTGCGTCAGAGCATGGACCGGGTGCTCGGAAACGCCAGGGAGGGGTCGGAGACGCCCCTGCTTCCACGGGTCCATGCCTCGGACGCGGCGACCTTCCTGTTCCTTGCCTCCATGCTGCCGACGCTGGACGCCCGCCGGACCGTGGCCCGGGCCGAGTCCTTCGCCATCGAGATGGTGAAGCGATCCTTCGAGGAGTGCGGCGAGGACCTGATCCGGGCCGCCCCGACCCGCTACGACATCCACCTCGATGCCTCCCCGCAGGCCCGAGGGATGCTGGAGAAACTGGAGCGGGAGCAGGAACTCCGGGTGCTGGTGGTGGACGAGGACCCCCGACTCCCCCCCCTCGTGGAATCGCTGGCATCGGGCTTCCCGCTGACGGTCCGGCAGGTCGGCAAGGCCGAGGAGGTCGAGACCGAACTCCGGCGATTCCGGCCCGACGTGGCCTTCCTGGACCTGAGCCTGGCGGAGCGGGACGACAGCCCGGAGGTGGAGGCGGGGCTCAGGGCCCTGGAGGTCCTTCGACGGGCCGCGTCCCAGGTGCCGGTCTACCTGTTCAGCGAGGACCCCGAACGCAGGGACGGGTTCGACCGGACCCTGCGCAGGGTTCTGCAGCGGGGAGGCGCGAGGGCCTTCCTGCCGCTCCACCTCAAGGACCCGAATCCCATGCGCCAGGAGGATGCCCGGGCCCGGCTGGCCGAGGTCCTGGTCGAGGTCCGTCGATCGCGGGTGGTCCAGGTCCTCCGCCGGAGTCACAAGACCCTCTCCTTCGAGACCCGCTACCGCTGGGACCCGGAGAACGCCCGCATCGATGCGACACTGGATGACCTCCGGAAGTCCGTCGTCCTGGACGCCGAGACCCAGACGGCACGGGTCCGTTTCTCGGGCATCCCCCGGGAGACCTTCGCCCAGGTGGTGGGCCTGACCCGGGCGAAACGGCGGCTGGCCCAGGTGGTCCAGTGGCTCCGGAATCCGGGGACTCTGGCGGCCTTTGGCCTGCGGCCACCCCGGGGCTTCCTGCTGGCAGGCCCTCCGGGGACCGGCAAGACCCTGCTGGCCCGGGCGCTGGCTGGCGAGGCCGGGGTTCCCTTCCTGTCCCTCTCGGCCAGCGAGATGATCTCCAAGTGGATCGGCGAGTCGGAGGAGCGGATCCGGGACCTGTTCCGGCAGGCCCGGGACTATGCCCCGGCGATCATCTTCCTGGACGAGATCGATTCCATCGCCCGGGCCCGGACCGGAGAGTCCCGGAGTTGGGAGACCAGCACGCTGAACCAGTTGCTGGCCTCGATGGACGGCTTCCAGGCGTCGGACCAGACGGTCTTCGTGCTGGCGGCCACCAACCACCCGGACGTGCTGGACCCGGCACTGCTGCGCCCGGGGCGGTTCGACGAGGTGGTGCCCGTGGACCTCCCGGACCGGGAGGCCCGGCGGGTCTTCTTCGAGATGCGGCTGCGGGAACTGGGGGTCACGGACGTGGACCTGGAGCCCCTGGTGGAGGGTACCGTGGGGTGTTCCCCGGCCCAGATGGACCGCATGGTCCGGGAGGCGGGATACGCCGTCGCCGCAGCCGGCCGGGACCGGATCACCCTGGAGGACCTCCAGGCGGCCCGGCGGCTGGTCCGATTTGGGGCGGCCCGGGAGGGGTTCGTGCAGCGCGAGGGGGAGAAGCGCCTGACGGCCTGGCACGAGGCCGGCCATGCCCTGGTCCACATGCGGCGCATGGACGGACGACGCATCGACCTGCTGACCATCGTGCCCACGGAGGCCGGGGCCCTGGGCTACATGGCCCCCCTGGCCGACGAGGAGAGCCACGACCTGACCTGCGACGAGGTCCGGGCCCGGATCGAGGTGGCGCTGGCAGGACGCGAGGCCGAGCGGATCTGCCTGGCGGGAGACTTCTCCCAGGTGACCGCCGGCGCCATCTCGGACCTGGAACACGCCACGAGGCTGGCCTTCAGCGCGGTGACGCGTTTCGGCTTCGATGACCGGTTCGGCCCCCTGTCCCTGGACGGCCTTCCGCCCGCGGCCACCAAGGATGCGATGACACTGGCCCAGGAGAGGACCCGCGAGTGGCTCGCAGAGGGCGAGACGGCGGCCCGGGCACTCCTGGAGCGGGAGAAGCCGCTGCTGGAGGCCCTGGCCAAGGCACTGCTGCAGCGGGAGACCCTCGAATGGCCCCAGATCCGGGAGGTGATGGCCCCCTTCGAGGCAGGCGCACCCCCTCCCGCGCGAAGCGATTGACATCCTCTGCCAACCGGTTCATAATCCGCCCCGAACTGGGCCTTCTCGGAAAGAGAGACCCGGAAGGCGCCCTCGGGTGGGGGTCGCCAGTTGATTCTCTGGAGGAGGTTCGAGAAATGAGGAAGGTCTTGTTCGTGCTGGTGGCGGTGGTGGCACTGTCGTTCGCGGCCTGTGCGAAGAAGGCAACGCCGGACGAGTGCAAGAAGGCCTGCGCGAAGGCGGCCGAGCTGCAGAAGGCGGCCAATCCGACCCCGCCCGCCGAGGACCCGGCGGTGAAGGTCAACGCCGAGTTCGCCCAGAAGATGCAGGCCCTGCAGGCCGAGCAGGCCGAGGCCCTGAAGGCCGTCGAGGAGGAGTGCGCGAAGGCCAAGGAGGCCCTGCCGGTCGACAAGAAGACCAAGGCCCCGAAGGCCGAGGACGTCGCGAAGGCCGACGAGGCCTGCAACCAGAAGAAGCAGGAGACCGTCCAGGGCTTCGCCCCCCGGATGGCCGAGCTGAACAAGCAGAAGGCCGACGCCCTCAAGGCCGCTGCCGACGCGAAGGCGAAGGCCGAGGCGGAGGCGAAGGCCCAGGCCGAGAAGGACCAGCAGGCCTGCGCCGACAAGTGCGTGAAGGGCGGCACCACGAAGGCCAAGGTGGACTGCCAGCTCAAGGCCGCGAAGCTCGACGACTTCAACAAGTGCAAGTGATCGGGCGATCCGCCTGACCCCTCCCCGTCCCTGACGTCCTTCCAATCCCAGTCCCGTCAGGTTGATTGACTCATGACCCGGTGGGATCGGGTGGGAGACCGTCTTTGACGCCCCCCCCGGTTTCTGGTATCAGGTGGAGGTTTCAGGCAGGCTGCCAAGACGGCAGGCAGGAGAGTCAAGATGAAGCGTTGGACAGGGTACGCGGCAGTGATGCTGGCACTGGTGGTCGGGATCGGATGCGAGGGGCGGACGGTCCAGGGAAGCGATGACGGGGTGACGGATGTCCTGCTCCCGGAAGACGGGGGGCGTGATGTGCGGCCCACCGACGGGGGTCGGGACCCCCTGCAGGATCAGGCGGTCGAGGATGGAGAGGTCGGGCCCGTGGCGAACACGATCGCGCCCATCCAGCAGTCCGACACGAGCGTCCAGTGCCCGCCGGCCGGCAGTGCCACTGCCCCCCAGTTCGTCAACGGCGGCACGGGCCTGGCGGTGGATGCGGTCATCGTCTCGCCCCGGTGGGTGATCTCGAAGGACAGCACCACGGGCAATCCGAAGCTCTACGGCTACGCGGTGGCCGATGCGGGCCTGCGCCAGTCGGAGGCCTGGCGTGGGGCCGTCATCACCGTCACGCCGGACCTGAACCTCGAGGAGTGGGCGCTGGGGGACTTCCTGTCGTTGACGGTGGACCATCAGGAGTACTACTGCTTCACGCAACTGAAGGTCACCGCGGCCATCCCGATGGGCCAGGGGCCGGTCCCGGCACCACTGGTCATCGACCCCGCGGACCTGGGCAGCCAGGACCCCTCCCGGGCCGAGGCCCTGGAGGGCGTGCTCGTGCAGGTGCGGAACGTCGAGGTCATCGAGACGCCCCACAACGGGTCTGACGGAAAGGACCACGGGGCCTTCAAGGTCACGGGCGGCCTGGTCGTGGTGAACGACTTCGGCCTTCCGTACATGAGCAAGGCGACGGATGCCCGGAGGCTCGGGGACCACTTCGACTCCATCACGGGCATCGTGAAGTACTCCTACGGAGAGTACGTGGTGGCACCCCGCTTCCCGGAGGACCTGGTGCTGGAGGGACAGACGCCCCCGGAGGGCGGGGAGGACAGCGGCACCGGCCCGGATGTCATCGAGCCCCCGGATACCGGTTCGGACACCGCCGTCTCGGGGACGACGATCCGGCAGATCCAGGATGCCTCCCAGAGCACCGGCTGCACGGGCTTCTCGTCGATCCAGACCATCCAGCAGGGCATCACCTTCGCGCCGCTGGTGGTCCTCTCCCCGAAGTATGTCGCCTCGGCAAACAAGCTGGACGGGTACGTGGTGGCGGACCTGGGCCAGCGGACCGCGGAGCCCTTCGGCGGGACGATGTTGACCGTGGACGTGGCCCAGGGGACCGCCTTCCAGCCCGGGGACGTGCTGGCGGTCCAGGGGGACTGGGTGGAGTTCTACTGCCTCACGGAGATCAAGGCGACGGCGGTGCAGAAGACCGGGACCGCCGAGCCCCCGGCCCCCCGGCTGCTGTCCCAGGCCGAGATCACGGGCCTGGCCGCGCAGGACCCGGCGGTCGCTGAATCCCTGGAGGGGGTGCTGGTGGAGATGCAGGACGTCGTGGTGACCGACGCGAACCCGGACCAGGCCAGCGGCAAGGACTATGGGTCCTTCGCGGTGGCCGGGGGCGTCATCGTCTCCAACACCTTCAAGGTCTCCTACATGAACAAGGACACGGATCAGCGCCGGGTTGGGGACCGTTTCAGCCGCCTGGTGGGCGTCGTCACCTACGCCTACGGCAAGTATGCGGTGCTGCCGCGCCACGACCAGGACCTGGTGCTGGCGACCACGACGCCCGAGGTGTCGGAACCGACCCCCGACGTCCCGGCGACGGACCCCGGCAGCCCGGCGGACCCGGGAAGCCCCGCGGACCCGGGCACCGATACCGGAGAGACCCGCTACTCGGTCCGGGACCTCCAGCAGAGCGCCACCTCGACGGGCTGCACGGCGAACAGCAACCAGACCATCCAGGCGGGCATCCGGTTGAAGCCCGTCGTGGTGATGACCCCCCGGTTCTCGGCCGCCCAGACTCTCCATGGCTACTACGTGGCGGACACCGACCGGGGTTCGGACTCCTGGGGGATGCTGCTGGTCGTGGCGAAGTCGCTCAACACGGACTGGAAGGTCGGAGACCTTGTGGCCCCCGGCGGGGACTACGTCGAGTACTACTGCATGACCGAGTTCAGCGCCAAGGACTCCCTGGAGACCGTGGGCACCGCCCCGGTGCCGGACCCCATGACCCTTGCGGCCTCGGCGCTGGCCAACGGGGGCACCGCGGCCCTGGAGCCGATGGAGGGTCTGCTGGTGTCCGTGGAAGACGTCTCGGTGACCGCGACCACCAGCACGAACGGCTGGTTCCAGGTGGGCACCGGCATCGAGGTCGTCCAGGACGTCTGCTATGCCTCCCCCTCGATCTACACCCCCCAGTTGAACGACCACTTCACGCGACTGGTCGGGGTCCTGAAGTATCACTACGGGAAGTACCGCATCGCCCCCCGATCCCTGGAAGACCTGGTCCGCTGATCCCGCCCCCGATGCCCCGCCTTCCTCAAACCAGTGATTCGCCTTGACACCCCGCCGAACCGGGGGGACGATACCCTCGCCTTCCCGAAGGCGGGTTTTCACCCCTCCGGGGACCCGAGAAGGAGCGAACCATGAGGCGATGGCTCGTCTGGTGCCTGGGGGCCCTGTTTGCCCCCGCCCTGGTCCTGGCGCAACCGACCGTCTACTACTCGGACCGCCCCATCGTGCTGCCGAAGGGCCAGCGGGAGGCCAATCTGGACGTCAGCGTCGGGCTCAACCGCGGCTACCGGGGCGAGGACTTCGGGATCGCCGCCGGCCTGGCCAACGACCGGTATCCGGGACTGCACTTCCGGGCCGGCGTCCTCAAGAACTTTGAACTGGGACTGAGCCTCGCCTTCGAGTACTCGATGCACCACGGGGACGCCTACCGGGTCCGGCCGCCGATCCCCGTCTCGGATGCCCATCTGGGCGCCTTCTCCACCCCCACGGGAACCGTCGAGAACCGCCCCCCCCGGCTCAATCCCGGCCCCGAGGGGAACGGAACCCGTCGCATCGCAGGATGGCCCTACCGCTTCGGCGACGAGCAGGCACACCTGAATCCCCTCTACATCTATGGCCGCTACGCCATCGTGCCCCAGTTCGGCGTGGAACTGGGGCTGCTGGTCCCGACGGACTCCCTGGAGGGCAACAACCGTCCCACCCTGCGCCTGGGCCTGCCGTTCCAGTGGATCCTGAGCCGGGGCCTGTTCTCGGTCCACGTGCAGCCGGACCTGCTCGTGGGGTTCGCAAAGAAGGGCACGGGCTTCGACATGCCCCAGGAGACCGTGCTGGTGTCCTACTTCGTCGATGCGGGGTTCACCCTGGCCCTGGCCGGGGCCTTTCTGGACGTCTCGCTGGCCTGGGGCCAGGATGCCTGGCCCTTCCACCGAGGCGTGCTCCCGATGACCTTCACGATGGGCTACACGATCCTCCCGGAGTGGGACCTGGCCCTGGGCGTCTCCCTGGACAACCTGATCCCCAAGGAAGGCAAGGCGGATGACGCGCGGCGCCTCTGCCTGATGAACCGGATTCGATTCTGATGATGGGCAGAACTCCCCGCCACGGCCAGGGCGTCCGCTGGGGCCTGTGCCTCGCGGCCCTGCTGCTGTCGCCGGAGGTCCTGGCCCAGGTCACCCGCCCCATCGTGCTGCCGGAAGGGGTCGGCGAACTCTCGGTGGACCTGGAGATTGGACTGAACCGGGGCCAGGAGGGACGCCTGATCGGACTGTCGTCCGGCCTGGCCCAGGACCGCCAGCCGGGCCTCTCGGTGGCCTACGGCCTCGCCCGGGGCATCGAGGGAGGCCTCTTCGTCCCCTACGTGAACATGGACCTGAACAAGGACCTGGTGGAGTCCTACAACCTGGCGATGGGGGGATGGCCCCTGCAGCGGGACACCCGGACCCGGAACCACTTCGGTCCCGTGGGCGTCTTCGCGGGATTCCGGCTGGCGCCCTGGGTCGCCGTGGAGGTCACGGCCCTCGTCCCCATCGAGCAGTTGCGATCCAACCGGGTGGCGATCCGGGGCAGCCTGCCGATCCGCTACGCCCTGCTGCCGGGTCGGCTGGCCATCCGGTTCCGGCCCGACGTCGTGCTGGGCTTCGGGCGGTCCGACAAGAACCAGGGGGCCTCGGTCCAGGCCTCCTTCTTCGTCGATGCCGGGATCCTCTACCAGCCCATCCCGGCCCTCTGGCTGGACCTGGGCCTCGGGTACGGGCGCATGATCCAGCCATCCCCGTCGTCCGTGCTCCGGGAGTGGCCCGGGGACCCCAATCCCCCGGCCCGGGGCGTCCTGCCCCTGTCCCTGACCATCGGGTATTGCATCACCCCGTCGGTGGACCTCTGGGGCGGCTTCTCCCTCTCCAACCTGGTGGCCCCCTCCGGGGCCGCCGATGCCCGGAACCTGAACCTCGGGGTAAACTACCGGTTCTGAGGCTCCCGGGAGGTCCTCCATGCGGCGTCGATTCCTGCCGATTGCCCTGTTCTGCCTGGGCCTGGCGGCCCCGGGAGCAGCACGGGCCCGGGACATGAACGGAAAGTTCGGCCTCGGGTACGAGCAGACCCTGGGCGGGGTCTCGGGCATCCACCTCAAGTACCACGTGCGGGATTTCGTGATCCAGGGCGTGCTGGGCTTCGACATCTTCAAGCCCACGGACTCGGACCCCCGGACCGCCGTTCGGGGAGCCCTCGGGGTGGCCTACCACTTCGCCCGGTTCGAGGTGGTGAACCTGGGCATCGGGATCCGGGGCGACGTGGGATGGCGCAACGGGGAGGCGGTGACGGCCGCGGCCCGGAGCGAGTGCCGGGACCAGGGAGGCACCGACTGCGACACGCGGAAGGAGCCCAGCGCCTGGGAGTTCAACCTGGAGATCCCCCTCTCGGCCGAGGTCTTCTTCACGGACCACTTCGCCCTCTCGCTCCAGACCGGTGTCCTGTTCCAGTTCGTGACGAAGAGCCGGGTGGCCCTGCAGGCCCCCTCGTCGGGGCCGGTGACCGACGGACGGGAGAAGGGCTTCGGGTTCGGCTTCGGCGGCGGGGGCCTCTTTGCCTCGATGGGGTTCACGGTCTATTTCTGATGCCCGGGGCATTTCGATATCGTGTGGCCGGGGCGCCGGTGAAAAGGAGCGGGTCTTGAGACGCGGCTGGCTGGTCCTGGGTACCTTCTGGGTCGCCTGCGGAAACGGCGGCGGCGGGAACGGGGCGGACTCCCGAGGTCCGGAGGACGTCGGGAGCGCAGATGGCCCCCCGGACGCAGCAGCAGAAGCGACCGACGAGAGGCCCGGAGAGTTCCCGGTCTGCGTGCCCGGAACCAGGCTCCAGTGCTCCGACGACGCCCGGGGCGAGGTGGTGTGCAACGCCGAGGGCACCGGGTACACCGTCCGGGCCTGCACGGGCGACAGCATCTGCCAGGACCCCGCGGTGGGATGCACCTCCTGCATCCCGGGACGCCTGTCCTGCCTGAACGACGAGACGGTGGTCCGGTGCGATGCCACCGGGAGCCGCTGGGAAGTGGCCCAGGACTGCGCCCCCGAGACCACCGGCAAGGTCTGCCGGAACGGGGTCTGCATCGGGTTGTGCGAACTGGCTGACAAACTCTCGTCCTACATCGGCTGCGAGTACTGGGGCGTGGACCTGGACAATGCCATGGTCAGCGCCGGGGAGGGCAATTACCTGGATGCCGCCGGTTCCCAGTTCGCCATCGTCGTGTCGAACCCCAGCGACCGCTTTCCGGCGACGGTCCAGATCTTCACGGCATTCGGGGAGGTCCTCCACGACTCCCGCTGCAACCCCCTGCCCCGGGACCCGATCCCGCCCCTGGGTCTCCGGGTCTTCAACCTGCCGCGCTTCTTCCCCACCGACGGCTGCGAACCCTGCACCAACGGCCCCGGCGAGACCTACCCCGGGTCCGCGTGCACCCAGACCTTCCAGATGGACGTGGACCTCACCTCCCTGAAGCCCCAGGCCTTCCGGGTGAAGTCCAGCATCCCCATCACCGCCTACCAGTTCAACCCCCTGGAGAACGTCGGGGTCTACAGCAACGACGCGAGCATCCTGCTGCCCACCAACGCCCTCGGCAAGGCCTACCTGGTGATGACCCGGGAGCAGACCTTCCAGGACCTGAAGGGCTTCCTGACGGTCGTGGCCGTGGACCGCAACGAGACCCAGGTGTACGTGCAGGTCACGGCCCCCACCGTGTCGGCCCCCACCCTGTCGGGCCGCACCTGGAACGGAGACGCCATCCCGGCGATGGCACCAGGAGAGAGTCGGACCTTCACGCTGCAGCAGTACGACGTGCTGAACATCGAGACCAACGCCTACGGAGCCGACCTGACGGGGTCCGTGGTCTATGCCAACCACCCCGTGGCGGTCTTCGGGGGCAGCGAGGCCTCGAACGCACCGAACACCAATCACTGCTGCCCTCTAGGAGGCTGCCAGGGCTACCAGGACTGGATGTCCTGTGCCCAGGGAGGATGCGTCTGCGAGTGGCCGGACCGGATGGCGATCCCCCCCCGGAAGGTGTCCTGCACCGACAACTCGGGATGCATCAACTACAACACCTGCTGCGCGGACCACCTGGAGATGCAGATGTTTCCGGTGAAGACCTGGGGGCTCCAGTACGTCGTCTCCCGGTCGTACCCCAGGAAGGACGAAAAGGACTCGATCCGCCTCATGGCGGCCCAGGACGACACCCGGGTGACCACCTATCCGCTCCAGGGGGAGGGAACCTACGTGCTGAACCGGGGCGAATGGGTGGACTTCGAGTCCAACGAGGACTTCCAGGTCCGGGCGAACCGCCCCGTGCTGGTGGGGCAGTTCCTCCAGGCCCAGGACGCCCCGAATCCCAACCAGGGCCTCAAGGACCCCGCCGATGCCGGGACCGGGGACCCGTCGTTCCTGCTGGCGGTCCCCATCGAGCAGTTCCGCACCGAGTACGTCTTCCTGACCCCGGACAAGTACCGTTTCGACGCCGTGAACCTCATCGTCGAGACGGGGGAGCCGGTGTGGCTGGACGGACAGGAGGTCCGACCCGAGAACCTGACCTTCCGCCCGGCCCGGGACATCCTCCAGCAGATGGCCTCCCAGGACCCGCCGCTGGACCATCCCTGGCAACTGGGGCCGACCTTCGGGCAGTACGCCGTGATCGGGGACGGCACCTGGTCGGTCTTCCGGGTCGTCCTGAAGGACGGGGTCCACCGGGCCCAGTGCGCGAAGCCCTTCGGGGCCATCGTCTATGGCTACGACCGCTACGTGTCCTACGGGTACCCCGCGGGATTGAACCTGGAGGACCTGAAGATCGTGCAGGAGGAGCCCCCGGCGCCATGAAGCACCCCCGCCCCCGGGCATGGGTCCTGGTCTGCGCGGCCCTGGCGCTTGGGCCGGAACCCGCCCGGGGGGACTATGGCCCCATTCGGCGGGTGGTCCAGGGCACGGCCTGGACCCTGGACGAGGGGGAACTGGCCGTCGGCCTCGTCAGTCCGCTCCAGTATGGGGTGATCGACGAACTGACCCTCTCGACCCACCCGGTGCTGGACCTGCTGCTGACCCCGAACGTGACCCTGAAGGGCAAGGTGCTGGACCGGAACCCGGTGGCCCTGGCCCTCAACGCCTCCTACCTCCAGACCTTCCTGCGATCCCGTTCCGGCGAGATCCCCGGGAGCCTGTCCCTGTGGCCAGCGCTGAGCGTGGCCGCAGGCCGGACCGTCTCCCTGACCTTCCAGGCGGGGTACGCGATGGACCTCTCGCCGATCCGCCACGGGGTGCAGGCGGGACTGGGGATGAACCTGCTGCTGGGTCCCTCGGACCTGTTGCAGGTGACCGTGCAGGATCGCTGGATGGGGGGCGGTGCGGGTTTCGAGGTCCCCACGGGGGTCATCACCTACGGCCACGCCTGGGACCAGGTGCGCATCACGGTCGGAATCGCGGCAGGGCGATTCCCCTTGCAGATCGGCACCGGGAGCCGGGTGTTGCGCCTGCCGGTCTGGCCGGTGGTGGACGTCTGGTGGCTCCTCTGACCTACCCCTCCCCAGAGTTCCCCCACGAGGGTTCCGGCGGGGTCCCGGCCGCCCGGACCGACCGGAGGCGCCGGACCAGTTCCGCACCGTCAGGCCATCCCAGGCCCGGAAGATCCAGGCGTTCGAGGGCGGCGCCCAGCGGAACCGAGTGGTAGAGGAAGTCGTTGCGGCCCCGATGGAACGAGGCCCTCTCGAAGGTCTCCACGGCACTCGAGCGAACGGGCGGTTCAACGGCGGGTCCCGAGAGGTCCGGCCAATCGGCCGCCAACGGGTGACCCTTCTGGCCCAGGACCACCCCCAGCCGGGTCAGGGCGTCAGTGACCCAGGCCGCCGGGAGGCGCTCCCCGAGAGCCCGCCGCAGGGCCTCGATCGCACGGACCAGCCGGGACCGACTGACGGGAGCCCCCGACAGCGGCCGAACCCCCTCCAGGACCACCCGGGGCCTGCCCTCGGTCCAGAACAGCCGCACCTCCAGGTCCGACTGGCGCCGACTCCCCAGGGGCCGCAGGTCCTCGGGCTCCTCCTGGAGGACCCGGCCGAAATAGCGCCGGCGGCCGAGGTCATAAGGAAAGGCTGGACGGTCCCCATCGAGGAAGAGGGCCTCCAGGGGCCCGACGATGCCCGGGAGGGTGTCGCGCCAGGACCGGGGCAGGGTGGACTCGATCCTGGTGAGCCAGCGACGGATCACCGGCCCGTGGACCGGGCTGAACTGGTTTCGACGGACCACCTCGAAGGCCCGCCGGGGAATCCCGTTGGCCAGACGGAACAGGGCCTCCGCGAGCCGGTCGTCCAGCCAGTCGGGGCTCCCGAAGGCCAGGGCCCGCAGCGCCCGGGCCCCCTGGAGGACCCCGGGGAAGTCCCCGTCGGAGGCCTCTTCCAGGGCCTGCCACAACGGGTCTTCCCGGGGGAGCGGGCCCGGGGGGAAGGGGCAGTCGGGAAGCGACGCGCCGGGAGGCGTCACCAGGGAGGCCAGCCGCCGCAGCACGGGCCCTGGAGGCAGGCCCAGGGCCTGGAGGTCCAGGGCCCCCTGGACGAACCCGAGGGTCAAGGAGCCGGGGGGATCCCCGGACCTCCAGCGCCCCACCGTGACGGCCGGTTCCTCCTCGGCGGTCCAGAGCGAGGGCAGGTCCGAGAGGATGCGCCAGCCGGGGCCGTCGTGGCGAAAGACCAGATCGGAGGGCCACAGGAGGTCCTCCAGGAAGGGGGCCTCCGCCTGCGGCTGCAGGACACCGTCCCCGGTGCAGACCACGGGATTGAAGAGGAACCGGAGGTCCGTATCGCCCCGATGCAGGCTCGCCAGGAAGTCCTCCCGGAGGCGATCCGAGAAGTCGCCCATCATGCCGGCCACGGTGTCGGCGTCCACATAGCCCACGGTATGAAACTCCGGGCCTGTGAGGTTGAAGGCCACCGGAAGGCCCCGATCCCGCATCGCCAGGACGCGCTGGAGCATCGCCTCGAAGCGCGAGGGACCGAACTCCTCCCGGTGAAACCGGTCCACCGAGAGGGTCCACCGGACCCCGGTCCCCAGGAGGCCCGGGTCGTCCCGCAGGAAGGGGAGGCCGTTCGTGAAGACCTCGACCTCGGCGGCAGTCCGTCGTGCCAGCTCCAGCAGGGCCGGGAAGGAGGGATGCACGGTGGGTTCCCCCCCGATCAGGACCAGCCGGGGAATTCCCCGGAGGGCCTGGAACAGGGCCTCCAGGGCCGACAGGGGCACGTGGCCCCCGCCCCGGGTGGCCGAGGCCATGCAGAAGGCGCATCGGAAGGGGCAGGAACGGGTCACCTCCACGAAGACCTGGGGCGGCAGGGGCCTTGGCCGGCGGCGGATCACCCGGGTGCGCCGGTAGAAGGAGTTGAACTGGTGCGGCTCCACCCGATGGAGGGCCTGCAGCCAGAGGACGTCGGGACCCGCCGGGGGGATCATCTCAGAGGACCTCGTCGGGGTCGATGCACTGGCGGCACCAGGGGAAATGGCCGGCACGGCTCCGAGCCTCCTCCAGGGCCTCCCCCGAGAGGACCTCCAGCAGGGATCGATCGGGTCCCATCCGTCCCATCCCTCCGCCCCGGACGATCCCCGAGGGGGCCTGGCAGGGGAAGACGGTCCGATCCACCGCAACGAAGGGATGGAAGCCCGGAGATCGACAGCGGGCGTCGGTATGGTGAAACCGAAGGTTGTAGTCCCCCTGGCTCAGGGGTTCGACCCAGTCCTCGGGGGCCAGGGCGCTTCGGCGGATCTCCGGTTTCAGGTGCAGCCGGAGCCCCCACCGGTCCGCCTCCCGCTCCATGGCCGGCAGGATCTCCCGGACGAACCGGGCGGCCTGGTCCCGGGTGAGCCAGCGGGGCACTGTGGACAGGATCGGGGAACTGACGCAGAAGAAGAAGAAATGCTCCTTCACCCCCAGTCGCCCGGTGTACCGGACCAGCGACACCAGGTCCTCCAGGTTCTCCGCCAGGATCACGGTCCCGACGGAGACCTGGATGCGGGGCTCCTGGAGCAGGGCCCGGAGGCCGCGGATGGCCCGCCGGAAGAGCCCCGGGGAGTTCCGGATCCGGTCATGGATCTCGGGCCGGGACCCGTCGAGGCTCACGTTGCAGCCCGACAACCCCGCCTCGGCCAGGCGACGGACATAGGCGGGCGTCAGGAAATGCCCCGTGGTGACGAACATCGGGGTCATGCCCAGGTCCCGGGCCAGGGTCAGGAGCCGGAAGAGGTCCCGGCGGAGGGTGATCTCGCCGCCGAAGAGGTCGATCTTGCGGACCCCCGAGGCGGCCACCTCGAACAGCGTCTCGGTCACCTCCGGGAAGGGGACCCGAGGTCGCTTGAAATGACCCGCCACATTGCACATCACGCAGTTGGCGATGCACATCTCGGTGAACTGCACGCTGAGGCTCTGGATGTCGGCCACGTCCGGGGGGTCGAGGCGCAGGGCCGTGAGCCACCCGGGCCGTCCCCGGAGATCGACCCGGTGGCTGGCCACCGGCCGCCAGCGATGACGGCGAAACCATCGAACCAGGGCCCCAGGAAGGGGAATCGCGCCCTCGACGCCGCCTCGCCCCTGGACCAGCCGCAAGACCGGCAGCGGTTCCCGCCACTGGAGTTCCTCGAGGTCCGGAAACCGGCGTTGCAACGCCGTCCAGAAGGAGTCCAGGTCGGGCAGGTGTCCCAGGGCGGAGTCCAGGGCCACCCGGCGCACATGGGGCTCCCGGACCTCTCGCTCCTGGATCAGCCGATGGACCGGAAGGTCCACTCCGGGAACCCGGAAGGGACCGAGGACCCGATCGGCGGGTTCCAGGGGCCGCATCCCGTTCCCTGAACCGTCCCCCCTCCGAAAGACCCCCCCGCATTGATGGGCCAGTGGGCAGTCCCCACAGGCCGGTTCCCGAACCAGGACCTCTCCGGCATCGTCCTCGACCCGGCCCAGGGTTCGGGCCAGGTCAAAGGCCGTCGTCTCCCCGGGAGGGAAGACCCAGCGGGTCCCCTGTCCTGAACGGGAGGTCCAGAGGAAGCAGGGGTCCTTGGGCAGGGGGCGGTCCCCGCGACGGAAGGGGCAATCGGCAGGGTCGAAGGGCCGCCCCGACCGCACCTGGACGGGGTACAACCGAGCCGGGATCAGGGCTCGTCCCGGGGCCTCCGGTGCGAGGCCCTCGCACCCGAGGATCAGGGTCCGGGTCGTCCCGGGACCGGGGCACTCAGGTCGCCGCCGGCACTCCAGGCAGGCCACCGGGACGGTTCTGGGGGCCACCGGTCCCGACCCCCCGTCGGGGACCACGCAGCGGGGAAATCCCTGGAACCGAACCACCAGAGGGCCCCCTGGGACGGAAGCCACCCGCTGCGCAAAGGTCCGGACCTCCTCCCAGGACGGAAGCCGCGAGGCCTCCTCCCGGGACCGAGGATCCAGGGGAACGATCAGCAGGTCCTCGGTTGGGAGCGATGCCGTCCGTTGACGGTCGAGGACCACGGGGCCCTTCATCGTGCACGATCCGCCAGACCTGGCCAATGATAGGGGCCCCAAACGTCCCGGTCCAGGGTCGCGACGCCTCGGGGTCGCCGAGACAGGGCCTGGGCAGGTCCTCCAGGACATCTCTCGGGCCGACGTCGGAACCGAAGACGCCCCCTCCGGCCGGTCTCCCCCACCGGCGGCAAGGGCGGAGGCGCACGGCTCCGAACGGGAGTCGCCTTCCCATCCCGAATACCTGGACCGGCGCGGAACGGGAGCGAATCCGCGATCCATCGACGGCACAAATCCGGATTCCGCAATGCTGACGTGTTGTTGCGCCGTGACAATGGGGCGACTTTCCCCGTCAGCAGGAGCGGCGACAGTGGTCCTGGTGGGCGGAGACCTCCGAGTCGGGGAGGCCCAGGGCCCGAAGCACCTCCCCGAGCATCGCGATCCCTCCCTCCAGTTCCTCGGTGACGACCCGGTGGGCCCCGAGGGCCTCCAGGTCGGAACGGTCGACAAGATACCTGGTCCGAGCCAGCACGAGGGCCCCCGGGGCAAGCCCCCGGACCAGTGGCACGATGCGCCGAACGGCCTGGTAGTCGTTGATCAGGATCACCACGGCCCGGGCCTCCTGGACCCCGGCGGCCTTCAGGGCGTCGGGTCGAGTGGCGTCGGCATAGATCACCGGCTCCCGGGCCTTCCGGGCCTGACGCACCGTCTTCGCGTTGAGTTCCAGCACCCGGTAGGGAACTCCCTCCCGGGACAGGGCCCAGGCCAGGAACCTCCCCGACGCCCCATAGCCGATGATCAGGACGTGCCCCTGGATGCCCTCCTGGGGGAGGTCCGACGGAGCCCCTCCCGGCTGTGGCAGGCGATGGAGCAGGCGCCAGACCCAGCGGGTCAACACCAGCGATTCGGCCCGGTCCAGGACCAGAGGGGCCAGCAGCAGGCTCAGGGACCCGGCCGCCAGCATCGCCTGGCCCAGGGTCCCGGGGAGAAGACCCGCCCCGAGGCCGGCCCCGACCAGCACGAATCCCAGTTCACTGAACTGGGCCAGCCGGAGGGAGGTCAGGAGGGCCACCCGGGGCCCGCCCCCGACCAGCAGCGCCGCCGGAAAGGCCAGCAGGGTCTTCCCCAGGACCAGGAAGGCCAGGAAGCCCAGCACCCACACCGGCTCCCGGACCATCTGGGCCGGCTCGAAGAGGGTGCCCAACGAGACGAAGAAGAGGCTCGTCACCAGGCCCCGCAGGGGCAGCACGTCCCCCAGGGCCCGGTGGGCATAGTCGGTCCCGGCCAGCACGATCCCCGCCAGGAAGGCCCCCAGGGCCGAGGAGAGTCCGAAGGAGGACGTGAGCCAGGTCATCCCCAGGCAGATGGCCAGCACCGCCAGCAGGAAGACGTCCCGGCTCCGGGTCGCATCGACCCGCTCCAGCAGGAAGGGCAGCAGGACCCGGGAGAGAAAGATGCCCCCGGCGATCGCGACCGCCGACCCGACGATCAGCCAGAGGCCCATGGACCAGGAGAGGGTGCCCCCGCTGCCCCCCAGCAAGGAGACCAGCAGCATCAACGGGATGAAGGCCAGGTCCTGGAACAGCAGGACTCCCAGGGTCTGCTGCCCCGACGGGGTCTCCAGGGAGCCCTGGCGGGACAGGATCGGGAGGACCACCGCCGAACTGGAGAGGGCCAGCGCCCCTCCCATCAGCAGCCCCTGGACGGGGCTCAGGCCAAGCCACGGTCCCACGAGGACCCCGCAGGCGGTCACGAGGGCACACTGGGCGATGCCGCCGACCAGCAGAGGCCGGACCAGCGCCTTGAGGCGCTTGGGGTCCACCTCCAGGCCGACGGTGAACAGCAGCATCACCACGCCGGCGTCGGACAGCACTCTCAGGGTCTCCAGGTCCCGGAGCAGGCCCAGGCCGTAGGGCCCCATCAGGGTGCCCGCCAGCATCAGCCCCGTCACCACCGGGAAGCGGAGGCGGTTCAGCAGCACCACCGAGGCCACGGCCAGGGCCGAGATCAGGAATGCCTGGAGCAGCGCCGGTTGATCCATGTCCGAAGCCTACCACAGGGTCTGGCCGGCCAGGGCACTCCGGCCCCGAACCGCGGTCGGCCTCCTGGACCGAACCCGAGGGACCCAGCGCGTGATCGATCTCCTCTCGAGCCTCGATGGCCTCGGCGGGGGTCATGAGGCCCGCCTGCACGGCCACCCCGTGACACGCGAGAGTCCAGTGGATGCAACGACCCGTCCGGGTGACCCAGCCCCTTCCCTGGGGGTCGGCCGGTGTCCGAACCGGGGGATCCTCCCGGCCCTGGGCCCAGTAGAGATGCCCTTCCAGGAACAGGCAGTCCCCGAAGGATCCGCCTCGTCGCCCGGACCGCCAGGTCAGCCGCAGGCCATCGACCGCCCGGGCCCCCGGTCCTGCCAGTCGCTCGCCCTCCAGGGACCAGACCGCGATGCCCGCTGCCCGAAGGCAGTCCGTCACCTCCGGAACCCCCTGACCACAGCGGAGGCATGCGGAGACATCGCCCTGGGGGCGCGCCGCGGCCGCCGGGGCCAGGACCCACACCAGCGCCCCCACCGTCGGCCAGGCCAGTATCCTGCCCATCGATCCCCCCGGCACCATCCCTGGGGAGATCGGGTCGCCTCCCGAAGTCGTTCCATCACCCCTTCCGGGGATCCCGTTCCCGGGCGGCCCGGCGCGCCTCCCGCCAGGCCTGGAGGCGCTCGGCGATCGTCTTTTCGTAGCCTGCCCCCGAGGGATCGTAGAAGCGGACCCCCTCGAGAGCCGACGGGAGATAGACCGCCTGGGGCACGAAGGCCCCCGGGACGTCGTGCGGATAGACGTAGCCGTCGCCGTACCCCAGGTCCTTCATCCCCTCCACCGGGGCATTGCGCAGCGACAGGGGCACCTCCAGGGTACCGGTCCTGCGAACCGCCTGCTGGGCCTCCCGGAGCCCTCGATAAGAGGCGTTGGACTTGGGGGCCGTGGCCAGGTAGGTGACCGCCTGGGCCATCGGGATGGCCGCCTCCGGAAGCCCGATGGCCCGGAAGGCCTCGTGGGCCGCCACGGCGACCTGAAGGGCCCGGGGGTCCGCGTTGCCCACGTCCTCGGCGGCGAAGATCATCATCCGCCGACAGATGAACCCCGGGTCCTCCCCCCCTTCCAGCATCCGGGCGAAGTAGTAGAGGGCCGCGTCGGGGTCCGACCCCCGGAGGGACTTGATGAACGCCGAGATGACGTTGTAGTGCTCCTCGTAGGCCCGGTCATGGCGGACCCCGACCCGGGTGGCGGCGGCCTGCAGCACCTCGGCATCCACCACCGGGCGACCCATGCGACGGGCATGGCCGACCGCCGCCTCCAGGAGGTTCAGCACCCGGCGCCCATCGCCGTCGGCGGCCTGACAGAGGGACCGAATCGCCTCGTCGGGGACCTGGATCCCCGAGGCCCCGAGCCCCCGATCGACGTCCGCGAGGGTCCGGCGCACCAGGGTCTCCAGGGCCTCCAGGGAGAGGGGCAGCAGCCGCACCACCCGGCACCGGGACAGCAGCGGGGCGGTGACCTCGAAGTAGGGATTCTCGGTGGTGGCCCCGACGAGGGTCAGGGTCCCGTCCTCCACGTGAGGCAGGAAGGCGTCCTGCTGGGCCTTGTTGAACCGGTGGATCTCGTCCACGAAGAGGACCGTCTTGCGCCGATGGTCGCGCCACTGCGCCGTTGCCTCCTCGACAACCGCCCTGATCTCCTTCACCCCGGAGAGGACGGCGGAAAAGCTGATGAA
>Ga0116186_1000158_pt1 | contig 82330 bp, 69 predicted proteins | sample AD_JPNNA4_MetaG_FD_89806 | JGI IMG/M metagenome (GOLD analysis project Ga0116186, IMG submission 89806) | Active sludge microbial communities of municipal wastewater-treating anaerobic digesters from Japan - AD_JPNNA4_MetaG | ecosystem: Engineered > Bioreactor > Anaerobic > Digestate | place...
ATGATTCATGCGTTCCTGGTTCTGCCGGGACTATACCTGACCTGGTTTGTCACCATCGTACTCAGGCTGCTGGGATTGATTCCCTGAACATGAAAGGAGAAAAAGGAAATGACAAAAATCGTATTCATTGACGCCGGCCACGGAGGCAGAGACCCCGGCGCGGTATCCGGCAAGTTCATCGAGAAAGAGCTGAATCTCAAGGTCGCGCTTGCGGCGAGGGAATAAGTTCAACGGTGACCGAAAGTGCAAAACACCTCATTTAGACGAGGATAACATCAAACGGCTCTTTATAACTGCGGTAAACAAGCTGCTTACTGAAAAGGACGAAATTTTCACGAACTTCGAATCCATTAAAAACGTTCTCTTTGATACCGAATCTCTGGAGATGGAGAAGGCTAAACTCCAAAATGAGATGGAAGTTGTCACTGAAATGATACAGCAGTGCATCAATGAAAACGCCCACGTAGTTCTTGACCAAACACAATATCAGAAGCGATACGACGATTTGATTAAGCGGTTCGAATCCACAAAATCCAATCTTGAGTCGGTTAGCGGGCTAATTAAGGACAAAGCCAACCGTCGCAACGATATCGAGTGCTTTCTATCGGTTATAAAAAACCAGGAGGGCCTGTTAACGGATTTTGACCCGCTTCTCTGGCACAGCCTGGTTGATATCGTCACTGTTTATATGTCGGACGATGTGCGGTTTGCGTTCAAGGACGGAACAGTGATTTAGGCTTTATATAACACAATCAACGAACTAAGAATTTTTCTATGCGTGCAAGTTCGTCTGCATTAATCGGTTTAGTATACAACTCCATAACTTGCCACAATCCACTTTTTTGTATCTTCTCAATTGGACTGAATTTCCCTAACCAATCCGGAGAAGGACTGCAGTCATCACAACCTGATACTGTCCCAATTATTCGTGCTTCAAAGTGCAATCGTTCTTCCTTTGAGGGAACATCCAGAAGGCAAAAACTCAAATTACTTTGAATGTATTTAGAAATCCGAGCTTCAATCGAGTCCTCAAATGTTCTATCAACAAGAACTTGAAATTTTTCTTTGTTTGACCTGCTTGTGGTATCCAACTCCCACACAGGTAGATATTTGCTCTGTTCCTTGTTCAAAAAGCAACGTCCAATGTTTTTTCGGAATATACTTCGATTTTTATTTTTGTTTTCAAAATGTTGGTATATCCGACTGCGAAGTTGGTTATCGCCAGTATGTGTCCCAATACGAACTATCCTGTCTTCACCGTGGGCAGTTTCTCCCTTTTCAAACATAATATAAATTCCGTTCATGGGAATGTTAGAATAACCCATACTAAAATCAAACCGTTTTCCCGCACTCATCAGGTGGTGTATTTCTTCGCACAATTCAGACATTATTATTCTCCTTGTAAAAAGCAAGCTGCTTGCCGATGGGCATACCTTTTAGCGGTATAGAGAAATTATTTAAATCGCTAAGTAAATATTTTCTATATCTTTCGCCAGCTAAGAGAACGAAAAAATCATTTTGAATATCCGAATGCGTATTTAGTTTTTGAATTACAGAAATTGCCCATTTTTTTACATCTTCTTGTGTTTTATCATTTAGTGTCTCATTGTAGGGTTCAATAATATCATCCTCTTCAAGTAAGCCATATTTCGCAGATAGTATAAATATCTTATCTGCTCCTAACTTTTGAGCATAACGATATGCACCCTTAAACAACGGGCTTACATACATTTCGTTTGCTGGAGAGGGCACCTTCTTTTTTTTCGCTACACAAGAAATCAATACGACGAGCATAGTTTCACCTCTGTTATAACATTAAGAATCGAAAACAATTCAGCATGGCTGTGAGCAATTGCATCAAGGCATCCATCAATCATGGGGTTCTGACCATTTGGCAAAAGACTTCGTGGATCTGTAGAGTAACCAACGCAATGTTTGCCTTTACTGTAAGCATAACCCAGTTCCATTGCGGCCCCTTCATCAATTGTGTTTATTTTTTTACGCAAGCCATGTTGAAAATTAAATTGATAACTCAAAATGAATCAATGCGCACACCTTTTTTTGTTTGCACACCCCTAAGCGCAGCGACTTTTAGCATCATTAAATTGTATCAAATTCGCAGTGATTATATCGTATACCTTGTTGACCTCGCTTTTGCCCACGAGCGCGATGCGCGCGAGCAGTTCGCTGACCTCCTGCGGGGTGAAAAATTCGCCGCCGCTTTTCCCCGAGCTTCCCGCATACATCGTCATAAGGAATTCATAGGCATCGCCGAATACATCAATGGTGTTTTCGCCGAATGTCCCCAGTTTGAGATCGCCGATAGCGTTGAGAAGTTTAGCAAGCCGTCCGTTGCGTTGAGCAACCGTCCCGCCGAGTTTGTTGGAATTGACGTCGATGTCGTCAAACAGGCCCTTGAAGTCGTCCTCGCTGCCGGTGCCCTGCGCCGACGCCTCGATGTTGCGGAAAACCCGCTCCAGCGTTTCGTTGAGGTTTTCGTCGTCCGCCGCCTTTTGCCGGACATTCTCGAACAGCTCGCTGGGCAGGATGAAAAAGCCCTTCACATCCACTAGATCAGCGCGCGCCTGCTCCGCTTCGGCGTCGGACAGGCGGGCGTAGTCAAAATCGGCGTTGCCCGCCTCGCGCTCGCCGCGGTTGACGTAGGCGGCGAGGTTCTCGGAAATATAGCGGTAGAACAGCATGCCGAGCACGTACTGCTTGAAGTCCCAGCCGTCCACGCTGCCGCGCAGGTCGTTGGCGATCGCCCAGATGGTGCGGTGCAGTTCCGCGCGCTCGGTTTCTCTTTTGTTGTCGGCCATGGGATACCGCCCTTTCGCGTTTTGACGGCGCGCAGGCGTGCCGGCCGCGCCGATTATTATTATTTTATCGCCGTTAAAACTTTTTCTATTATAACCATATCGCGCGCGCGCCGCAATATGAAAAGAGGCGGCGCGCGGCCGCCTCCCTTTGCGTTTGGGCTTTGTTTTATGACAGCAGCAGGGCGATGTCGTCGTCGACCCCGCCGATGCCGGCGATGCCGAACTGTTCGACGAGCGCCTTCGCGACGGCGGGGGAGAGGAAGCCGGGCAGCGTCGGGCCGAGGTGGATGTTCTTGAAGCCCAGCGACAACAGCGCCAGCAGGACGATGACCGCCTTCTGCTCGTACCAGGCGATGTTGAAGGCAATCGGCAAATCATTGACGGAAGCGGCACCGAAAATCTCCTTGAGTTTCAGCGCGATGACCGCCAGGGAGTACGAGTCGTTGCACTGGCCGGCGTCGAGCACGCGCGGGATGCCGCCGATGTCGCCGAGGGCGAGTTTGTTGTAGCGGTATTTCGCGCAGCCGGCGGTCAGGATGACGGTGTCGGGAGGCAGTTTCGCGGCGAACTCGGTGTAATACTCGCGCGACTTCATGCGGCCGTCGCAGCCCGCCATGACCAGGAACTTGCGGATGGCGCCGGACTTCACCGCATCGACGATTTTGTCCGCCAGGGCGAAGACCTGGGCGTGCGCGAAGCCGCCGGTGAGGGCGCCGCTCTCGATGGCTTCGGGCGGCGGCAGCGTTTTGGCCAGGGCGATGACGGGCGAAAAATCCTTTTTGCCCTGCGCGTCGGCTTCGATATGCATGCAGCCGGGGTAGCCCGCGGCGTTGGTGGTGAAGATCCTGCCCCCGACCTCGTCGCTGCGCGGGGGCACGATGCAGTTGGACGTGAAGAGGATAGGGCCGCGGAAGGTGACGAACTCGTCGAGCTGTTTCCACCAGGCGTTGCCGTAGTTGCCCGCGAAATGCGGGTATTTTTTGAAAAACGGGTAGTAGTGCCCGGGCAGCATCTCGCTGTGGGTATAGACGTCCACGCCCGAGCCCCCGGTCTGCTCGAGCAGCTGTTCGAGGTCGCGCAGGTCGTGGCCGGAGATGAGGATGCCGGGGTTGCCGCGCACGCCGAGGTCCACCCGGGTGATTTCGGGGTTGCCGTACCTCGAGGTGTTGGCCTCGTCGAGCAGCGCCATCGCCTTGACGCCGTATTCGCCCGTCTTGAGCGTCAGGGCGACAAGGTCGCCGGCGCCGAGGTTGTCGTCGAGCGTTTGGGCGAGCGCTTCGTACATAAAGGCGTAGATGTCCGGATTTTCCTTGCCGAGGTTGAGCGCGTGCTCGGCGTAGGCCGCGATGCCTTTGAGCCCCAGCGTGACCATCTGGCGCAGGGAACGGACGTCCTCGTCCGCCGTCGCGAGCACGCCGCAGGTTTCGGCCTTTTCGAGCATTTCCCCGGGCGTATCCGCACGGAACACCGCCGCGTCGTGCAGTTTGCCGCCGGCGCCCGTGATGCCGTCGCGCAGGGCGAGCATCCTGCGGATCTGCGCCGCGAGGGCATCGTCGTCGAAGTTGGCGTTGGTGATGGTCATGAATAAACTGTTGAGCAGCGCGCGGTTGACCTCGGGAATGGCGCGCGCATCAACGGAATACTTGACCACCCTGTCCGCGATGCCTTTGAGCGTATAAATCAGCAGGTCCTGGATGTTGGCGGTCGGTTCGGTTTTGCCGCAGACGCCGCGCACCGTGCAGCCGGTGTTGCGCGCCGTTTCCTGGCACTGGTTGCAAAACATGCCCATCGAATTAGCTCCTTTTATCGATTTGATTTGATCCCGCCGGTTTGCCGTTGCGGCGCACAGGCGGCTTTACTCAACGCCGAACGCCTGCGCCGCGTCTTATGGCGCGGGCGCTTTGACGACGGTGAACTCCAGCGTTTCATCGTGCAGGTTTTTGATGTCCATGCGGACGCCTTTGGGGATTTTCAGCAGCGTCAGGCGCGGGTAAGCGGCCGCCGGCTGCCCGCCCAGGGCGATGGAAAGGGTGCCCCGCAGCACCGTCATGTAGACATTGGAATTGGACAGGTGCACGGGCAGCCCCTCGCCTTTTTGCAGCACCATGTGGTTGTAGTGGATGTTTTCGTCGGCGATGATTTTTTCGACGGCGCGCTCGTCCGTATCCGCGAGTTTGAAAACCTGTTCGATCATCGGAAAGCCCCCCTTTTGCATTTGCGCGTAACTTATTGTACCATCTTATCAAACACAATACTGTAACCGCGGTTACGGTATTTCCGGACCGGAGGGGTAAAATGGACGCTATTTTTGAAAAACTGGCCGGCGTGCGGCTGTTCGCCGGCGTCTCCGCGCAGGATTTGCGCGGGGCGCTCGCCGTCGAGGAATGTATCGTCGGGCGCTACGAAAAGGGCACGGTCGTGCTGCAGCAGGGGGACGAGTGCCGGCACGTCGGGCTGATTCTTTCGGGCTGCCTGACGGCCGAGCAGCTGTCGCCGTCGGGCGAGAGCATGGCGATACGGACCTTCGGCGCGGGGGATTGTTTCGCGCCGGCGCAGGTGTACGCGCGCGACCCCGTCTACGCCTATACGCTGACGGCGGCGCGGCGAACGGAAGTTTTCTATATCCCCATGCCGCTGTTCCGGCATCTCGTCGACGCCCTCCCCGGTTTCGCCCGGAACCTGGTCGCCCATCTGGCCGATATGGTCGTCTACTTCAGCGACAGGGTCACGATGCTTTCGCAGCGGGGGATACGGCCGCGGCTAGTTTTGTACCTCAACAAAGCGTCGAAGGCGGCGGGTTCCCTGCGCTTCACGCTGCCCGATACGTTCACCCGCGTCGCGTCGCTGACGGGAACGGCCCGGCCTTCGGTACACCGGGAACTGAAAAAAATGGCCGGAGAAGGCCTGCTCCGGCTGGCCGGCAGGCAGGTCGTCCTGCTGCGGCCGGAAGCGTTCGGGCTTTGATATCCCGCCGCTTGACAGAGAAAGCGCAACGGCACTATAATGCAAACGGTTCGCGTTTGCATTTTGTATTCCGGGGGTCTTTATGAAGTTCGGTTCCCGTGCGGCCAGAACGGCCTGCCTTCTTCTTGCCGCGTTTGCGGCGCTTTCGCCTTTGGCCGGCTGCGGCCCCTCCGGCGGCGAAACCACAACGGCAAGCGGCGGCAAACCCGTGGTGGCGGTGACCATCGCGCCGGTGGGCAGTTTCGCGCGCTATGTGTGCGGCGGCCTCGCCGAGGTCATCGTCCTCGTGCCGCCGGGCTTCAGCCCCGAAACGTACGAGCCGTCGCCGCGGGATATCGAGGCGTTCAGCCGGGCGGATATCTATTTCACCGTCGGCGTGCCCGTCGAATCGTCCGGCTACCTCGCGCGCGCCGGCGGGATGAAAGTCGTGCCGCTGGCCGAAAAGGTCGCCGGGGTTTATCCCGACCTGACCTTTGAGAACGGGGACAGGGATCCGCACATCTGGCTTTCGCCCAAAAGGGCGAAGGTGATGGTCGAAACCATCGCCGCGGAGATGTCGGCCCTTGACCCCAAAAACAGGGAGACCTACATGCTCAACGCCAATTCCTACCTGGCGCGGCTCGACGCGCTCGACGGCAAAATCAGGCAATCCCTCGCGGGCGTCAAAAACCGGAAGTTCATCGTGTTCCACCCCGCGTTCGGCTATTTTGCGGACGATTACGGCCTCGAGATGGTCGCACTCGAGCAGGACGGCAAGGAAGCCGCGCCCGGCCGCCTGCAAGAGATGGTCGACTTCGCCAAAGCGCAGAAGATACGCGTCATCTTCTACCAGGCGGAACTCGACAGCAGCCAGTCGGCGGCCTTTGCGGAGGAAATCGGCGGCAAGACCGCCGCGCTGGAGCCCCTGGCGGAGAACTATATCGAAAACCTTGAACACATGGCCGAAGTGATGGCGGAGGCAATGACATGAACGAACCGGCTGTCGCGATGGAAAACCTCAGCGTCCGCTACGGCGGGACGGCCGCGTTGACGGACGTCAATCTGACCGTCGAAGCGGGCGAATACCTCGGCATCATCGGCCCCAACGGCGGCGGCAAATCGACGCTGCTCAAGGCGATGCTCGGGCTGGTGCGCCCCTCGTCGGGCAGCGTCAGAATCTTCGGGCAGGCCCCGCGCGGCGCTTACGGCCGCATCGGTTATGTTCCGCAGTTTTCCGAGCTCGACAAGCGCTTCCCGATTACGCTGCTCGACGTCGTGCTGACCGGGCGGCTGAAGCCCGGTTTCGCCGCGTTTTACCGTTATTCGGCGTCCGACAAAGCCGCGGCCCTCTCGCTGATCGAGCAGGTCGGCCTCGGGGAACTGGCGAAGCGGCGCGTTTCGGACCTGTCGGGCGGGGAGTTTCAAAAAATGCTGATCGCCCGCGCTCTGGCCGCCGAACCCCGGCTGCTGCTGCTCGACGAGCCGACCGCGAGCGTGGACGCCGCCTCGCGCGAGCAGATCTACGGCCTGCTGGCCGCGCTGAACCGAAAAATGACCATCGTTCTGGTCACGCACGACCTGCTGGCGGTGTCCTCCCAGGTCAAGCGGCTGGCCTGCCTCAACGGCGCGCTGGTTTACCACGGCGAGCCGGAACTCGGCGAGGAGATGGTCGACCGCCTCTACGGCTGCCAGGTGGACCTCATCGCGCACGGGGTGCCCCACCGGGTTCTCAAACAGCACACGCAAGGGGGGACGCACGATGATTGAGGCGCTGCTCGAATACCGTTTTCTGCAGCACGCGTTTTTATCCGGCCTGCTGGCGAGCGTCGTCTGCGGGATTATCGGCGTCGTCATCGTCGAAAAGAAGCTCGTCATGATGAGCGGCGGCATCGCGCACGCTTCCTACGGCGGGGTCGGCTTCGGCTACTACGTCGGCATCGCGCCGATTGCGGGCGCCTTCCTGTTCGCGCTGCTATCCGCGCTGGGGATCGGTTACATCAAGCGCAGGGGGGCGGCGAGGTCCGACGTCGTCATCGGCCTCTTCTGGTCGCTGGGCATGGCGCTGGGCATCCTTTTCATCGCGCTGCGGCCCGGCTACCCGCCCGACGTCTCGTCCTACCTGTTCGGCAACATATTATCCGTCACCCGGTCGGATTTGCTGCTGATGCTCGCGCTGACGGCGGCCGTCGCCGCCGTGATTCTGGTTTTCTTCGCGCGCTGGAAGGCCTACCTGTTCGACGACGAATTCGTGCGCATCAAAGGCATCAATACGGCGCTGATGGAATACCTGCTGCTGGTCCTCGTCGCGATGACCGTCGTCGTGCTCATCCGCGTGGTCGGCATTATCCTCGTGCTCGCGCTGCTCACAGCGCCGGCGGCCGCCGCCGCGCAGGTGACGGCGAACCTGAAAAACAGGATGGCCTTCGCCGCCTTGTTCGGCATGGTATCGTGCTTCGCGGGGCTCGCCGTTTCCTACCGGCTGAACATCGCGTCGGGCGCGGTCATCGTCATGGTGTCGGCCGCCCTTTACCTGCTTGTCACCCTCGGCTCGGCGGCCGTCAGGGCCTTCGGGCGGGGCAAAAGCGCCGGCGCGGCGGGCACGGCGGAAAACGGAGGCGCGCCATGAAGCGTTTTGACGCAGGGGAGAGTTTGAAACAAGGCGGCCTGAAATCGACGCGCTACCGCAGGGCGATACTCGATATCCTCGCCGAAAGCGCCCGGCCGCTGAGCGCGGAGGACGTCTTTCTGCGGCTGAAAGAGCTTTCCTACGCGGCGAACCTCTCGACCGTTTACCGCGCGCTGGAAACGTTCGCGCACAAGAACCTGGTCGAAAAACTCGTGATCGCCGGCGAAAACAAAGCCCTGTTCGGCCTCGGCCGCGCGGAGCACGCCCATCACCTCATCTGCCTGGAATGCAGGAGCATCCTGGCGGTGGAGCACTGCCCGCTCGGCCAGTATGAGGAAACGCTGGCGAAAGAGACGGCGTTTGAAATCGCCGGGCATAACCTCGACATCTACGGCTACTGCCCGAAGTGCCGGTCGAAGAAAGGCCGCACTGTTTGACTTGAACGGGAAATCACGTACAATAGAGGGGCGTATATTGTAAAGCGAGGGGGAACCTGCCTTGACCGAAATCAAATGGACGGACGGCGCCGTCGAGATTTTCGCCTTCGGCAGAAGCGTGTTCCGGTTCGACCGGCAGGCGAGCCCGCTGTCGGTGGGCCGCGGCAGCGCAACCTACAAAATGAAGCGGGGCAGTTTCAAATTCCGCGAAAAGGCGTTTGAAACCGTGCCGCTTTTTTTCGGCGCGCCGAAACCGGAAGCCGGCGCGGTCGAACTCGCCGACAAAGGCGGAAACGTCCTTTTCCTGCTCAAGGCGAGTGTCGACGGCGGCCTGCTGCGCCTGCGTTTGGAGCCGCTGACGCAGCGCAAGTTCAACCGCCTGACGTTCCGCCTGCCCGCCGAAGCGGATGAGCACGTCTACGGCAGCGGGGAAACTTTCACAAAATTCGACCTGCGCGGCGAAACGGCCCGGGTCTGGGTGGCGGAGCACAGCAGCGCCGCGAGAATCGCCAAAAAAGTGCTGTATGAAAAGGTCTTCGGCAAAAAGCCGAAGCGCGTCCTGAAGTTTTCCTCTTACGAAACGTATTACGCGCAGCCGACCTTCGTCTCCTCGCGCAGGTACTTTGTCCATATCGATTCGAACGCCTACATGGATTTTGACTTCACGCGGCCCGACAGGCACGAAATCCGCGCCAGGGGCTTCGGGGAGATCTGCCTGGGCTTCGCGGAAGATTTCGAGTCGCTGTCGCGGCTGCTGGCCTCCCTGCTCGGCCGGCAGCCGCGGCTGCCGGACTGGGCGTACGACGGCGCCATCCTCGGCATCCAGGGCGGCACGCAGGCCGTGTTGGACAAGCTGGAAAAAGCCAAAAGCGAAAACATGAAGGTCTGCGGCGTCTGGTGCCAGGACTGGGAGGGCGAACGCATTACCTTCGTCGGCAAGCAGCTGATGTGGAACTGGGCGTGGGACCGCGAACTGTACCCGAACCTCGATGCCGTCATCCCTCAACTGAAAGGGGAGGGCGTCCGTTTTCTGGGCTACTGCAACCCCTTCCTCGCCGTGGAAAAGGAACTTTACAAAGAAGCGTCCGCCAAAGGCTACTGCGTCAAGAACAGCAAGGGCGAAGATTACCTCGTCACGACGACGACCTTCCCCGCCGCGATGGTCGACCTTTCCAACCCCGAAGCGAGCGAATGGATCAAGCGTGTCATCCAGGTCAACATGATCGACTTCGGCCTCGGCGGCTGGATGGCGGATTTCGGCGAGTACCTGCCGACCGACTGCGTGCTGCACAGCGGCGAGCCGGCGGAGGAAATCCACAACGCCTGGCCCGCGATTTGGGCGAAAATCAACCGCGAGGCGGTCGAGGAGCGCGGCAAACTCGGCGAGGTCTTCTTCTTCACCCGGGCGGGGCATACGCAGACGGTGCGCTATTCCACGCTGATGTGGACCGGCGACCAGCAGGTCGACTGGTCTTTCGCCGAGGCGATGCCCTCGGTCATCCCCGCCTCGCTTTCGCTTGCGATGTGCGGCTTCGGCCTGGCGCACAGCGACGTCGGGGGCTACGCGACGTTCGCGCACATCCGGCGGGAACCCGAGCAGCTGATGCGCTGGGCGGAGATGTCCGTCTTTTCGCCGCTGTTCCGCTCGCACGAGGGCAACCGCCCCGGGGACAACGTCCAGTTTGACTCGACGCCGGAAATCCTGCGCCACTACGCGCGCATGAGCCGCCTGCACGCTGCGCTGGCGCCTTACCTTAAAGAAGCGGACCGCGTCAACAGCGAAACGGGCGTGCCCGTCATGCGGCCGCTGTTTTTCTACTACGACGAGCCGCGCGCCTATACCGAAATGTACGAATACCTGCTGGGCAGGGATATCCTCGTGGCGCCCGTGCTGGAAAAAGGGCAAACGGTGAAGGCCGTCTACCTGCCCGCCGACCGCTGGGTCCATTTGTGGAGCGGAAAGGTCTACGGCGGCGGGGAGCACGCCGTCGGGGCGCCGTTGGGCAAGCCGCCCGTTTTCTGCCGCGCGGACAGCTGCTATCTGGAAGCGTTTTTGAAACTTTCCGCAATCGAATAAACGGAGGAAAGCACCATGACCAAAGCGAAAATCGGGGCGCTGTGCCTGGCGCGCGGCACCTTCGACTTTGAGGCGGCTCGGGCGCTCTATCTGGAGCGGAAGGCGCAAATCGAGCGTGACGGGTCGGTCGAATGGTTCTTTTACGGCGACCTGGTTTTTGAGCCCGAACAGGCGCAGCAGGCCGCGGAGTATTTTGAAAAAGCCGGCGTCGACGCGGTGATGGCCGTCAGCGGGACCTTCCACCTGGGCCACCTCGCGCTGATTGTCGAAAAACGCCTGCGCAGGCCGCTGCTGCTGTGGGGCTTCAACGAACTGCCCTACAACGGCGGCAAAATACGGCTCAACTCCGTTTGCGGCGTCAACCTCGACGCCTCCAATCTCTACAAGGCGGGCAACGATACCTATGTCTGCCACATCGGCGACGAACCCGACCCGGATTGGATACGGGCGGTCAAAATGAAGGCGGTGCTCGCCGGCGCGCACTTCGGCCTGGCGGGCTACCGGGCGCACGGCTTTTTCAACCTCGGCGCTGCCGACGCGGACCTGTATGGCAAAACGGGGGTTTTGCTCGACCATTACGAACTGTCGGACCTCATGCGCGGCGCCGGCGAGGCCGGGGCGGGTTACGGTGCCGGCGAAGTGGCGGAGATTTTCGACTGCGCGGCGATTACGCCCGAGCAGCTTGAAAAGGTCGCGGCGCTGACGCGTTCGATGGAAAGTTTTCTGCTCAGAAACCGGCTCGACGCCCTGGCCGTCCGCTGCTGGCCGGAGTTCGCCGACACCTACGGCATCTCGCCGTGCGCCGCGATGAGCCTGCTGGCCGCCAAGGGCTATACGCTCGGCTGCGAAGGCGATGTGGAGGGCACCCTCTCGATGCTCGCGTGCAACGCCGTCGCGGACGAACCCGCCTTCCTCGCCGATTTGTCGCAGGTCAACCTGCGGGAAGATTACGCCCTGATGTGGCACTGCGGCGTCGCCGCCTGCCCGCTGTGGGATAAAAAATCCGCGCGCACGCTGGAACCCTATTTCGCCGGCGGACGCGGCGTGACCGCCGACTTCGTGATGAAAAGCGGCCCGGTCACGTTCATGCGCATCGACTCGGCGCGGGGCGTCACCAGGCTGTTTATCCAAAGCGGCACGGCCATGGAAATGGACAAGGATTTGAAAGGGACGTACTGCAAGGTCCGGTTCGGCAAGCCCGCCGCGCAGGTGCTCGACACCGTGACGAGCCGGGGCGTGGCGCACCATGTCGCCATGATTTACGGCGACTACGCCGAAACGATGCGGAAGTTCGCCCGCATCATGGACTTCGAAACCATCGAATAGCGTTTCATGCCGCCTCGGACATTCGACCATACGGGAGGAACTTCATGAACACAAGCGCCGGCGCCTATTCCCCCGGGGGCATCACGTGGAAAGATAAAATCGGCTACGCCCTCGGCGATTTTTCGGGCCTGCTGTTCTTCGGCGTCGTCGGGGCCTTCCTGCAGATGTTCTATACCGACGTGCTGTACCTTGACCTGGGCAAAATCGCGGCGCTTATTGTCATCGCCCGCATCTGGGACGCGGTCAACGACCCGTTGTGGGGCGCGGTCATCGACATGCGCAAGCCGGGCAAGTACGGCAAGTTCCGCCCCTACCTGCTGTGGGTGTGCGTGCCCCTGGCGGTCAGCGCGGTGCTGATGTTCCTGAAGATACCGGGTTTGACGCAGACGCAGTACCTCGTCTACGCCTACGTGACCTACATCCTCTACGGCATGATGTACACCGGCATCAACATCCCCTACGGTTCGCTGGCCTCGGTGATTACCGCCGACGAGAACGAGCGTTCCTCGCTTTCGCTGTACCGCTCGCTGGGTTCCGGCCTCGGCGGCCTGCCCGGCCAGGTGCTGCTGCCGCTGTTTATTTTCTCGACCGACGCCCTGACGGGGAAAAAATACCTCGATTCGGACAAACTGGGCCTGGCGATGCTCGCCTTCGCCGTCGTCAGCGTGGCCTTTTACCTCGTTTCGTTCTCGATGATCCGCGAGCGGGTGCCCTTCCCCGCCTCAAAGCCCAGGCTTAACGTCGGCAAAACCGTCAAAACGCTGCTGAAAAACAGGCCCTTCATCGTCCTTTGCGTCGCTTCGATGCTGCTGATCGCCTCGCAGATTTATACGACGAACCTGAACTCCTACCTGTTCAAAGACTATTTCAAAAAACCCGAACTCATCAGCGTCGCCACGGTCGCGCTGTACGCGCCCATGGCGCTGGTGCTGCCGCTGACGGGCAAACTGGTCCGGCGCTTCGGCAAAAAGGAGTTGTGCGGCGCGGGCGGCCTCTTCGCGGCGGCGGCGAGCGCAGTGCTGCTGCTGATTAAAACGCAAAACCCCTATGTCTTCCTCTCCTTCAGTTTCCTCACGGGGCTGGGCACCTCCTTCTTCGTCCTGCTGGTTTGGGCGCTCGTGACCGACGTCATCGACTATCAGGAATACCTGACCGACCAGCGCGAGGAGGGCATCTGCTACGCGTTTTTCTCCTTCATGCGCAAGCTCGGGCACTCCGTATCCGGCCTGCTGGGCGTCTGGGTGCTGCAGCTCATCGGCTACGACGCCAAAAACATCACCGCCGCGGCGACGCAGAAAATGTACGGCGTCGCGGTGCTGATGCCCGGCCTGCTGTACCTGGGCATCTTTGTGTTTTTGACCCTGCTGTATCCGCTGGGCAAAAAGAAGCTTCAACAGCTGCATGAAAACGAATACCGCCTCATGCGGGAAGAACAGGCGGGCGGATAAACCGCCGGCCCTGCCGGACGGAGGTGACGGACATGCTGAAAAAACGGCTGCTGCCGCTGGCGCTGTGCCTGATACTGGCCGCTTCCACGCTGCCGGCAGCCGCGCGCAGCCAGCCCGGCCTCGCCGCGGAACAGCTGACGGTCAACCGCCTGGCAGAGCCGCTGGGCCTGGACGGACCTTTTGTCTTCGGGTGGAAAATGAAATCGGACACGGCCGGCGCCGCGCAAACCGCCTACCGGATTGTTGTGGCCGAAGCCGGCGGTTCCGCGGACCCCGTCTGGGACTCCGGCCGGGTGGAAAGCGGCGTTGCCGCGGGGATACCCTGCGGGGCCGCGCTCGAATCCATGACCGCCTACGAGTGGTCCGTGCGCGTCTGGGACAATTTCGGCCGCACAAGCGTTTCCGGACCGGCGCGCTTTGAAACCGGGCTGCTCGAGGAGTCGTTATGGGACTCCGGCGAATGGATCAGCGCGGCGCCGGCGCCCGCAGTGTTCCCGAAGGTGTCTATCGGCGCCGACGTCAACACGCAGGCGGCGGATTTCGAAAAACTGTACGCATTCGAGGCGGTCATTGCCAACGCCTCGAAAATCCTGCCAAAACCGGCCGCAGGGGGCTTGCGCTTCCTGTTCAAACTGATTTACAACAGCGCCCTGCGCAACGCGGGCTCCTCGATATTCAGAAAAGAGTTTGAGGTCAAAGACGAAATCCTCAGCGCCCGGCTCTACATCACCTCGCTGGGCGTGTTCGACGCTTACCTCAACGGGCAGAGAATCGGGAACATCGGCCAAGACAGGCAGACGGTTTACGACGAACTGAAACCCGGCTACACCCAGCCGGGCAGCCGCGCGCTCTATTACACCTACGACGCCGCCCCGCTGCTCGCGCCCGGAAAGACCAACACGCTGTCGGCCGTCGTCTCCAACGGCTGGTGGCGCGACGACATCGTTTCGAACATCGGCAAACAAAGCGCCCTGCGCGCGATGTTGCTGCTGCGCTATGCCGACGGCACGACGCAGACCGTGGCAACCACGACCGGCTGGAAGGCAAAAACCGGCGGGCCCGTCGTTGCCGCGACCATCTATGACGGCGAGGTGTACGACGCGCGCATCCCGGCCGGATGGAAAACCTCGGCTTACAACGACGCCCGCTGGGCGAACGCGGTGCCGAACACCGAGTTTGCCGGTTCCATCGACTCGGCGGCGGCCGGTTCCGGCGTCCGTATCCGCGGGGATTTGACGCTTGCGCCTCAGACGGTGCGCGTCCTTTTCGGCGCGGCGGGCATGACGGCGGCGCAATACGGCAACGCGGTCCGGGTCGCCTCCTATGAGGGCGGCGAAAGTTTCACGCTGAAAAAGGGGCGGACCGCCGTCGTCGATTTCGGCCAGAACTTCGCCGGCGTGGCGCAGATCACCGTCCGGGGGCCGCGCGGCACGGTCGTGCGCATACGGCACGCGGAAATGCTCAACGAAAAAGACGGCGTCATCGCCAGGGGCAACGACGGCCCGGGCGGCAGTATTTATACCAGGAACCTCCGGGGCGCGGGCGCCAGGGCGATCTATGTCCTCGCGGGAGAGGGCGAAGAAACCTACCGCCCGGTTTTCACCTATTTCGGCTTCCGCTACGCGGAAATCACCGCGTCGGAAGACATCCGGCTCAGCGGCATCCGGGGCCTCGTGATGACCTCGGTTCAGGAAGACACCGGCTCGATCACCACCTCCGACCCCGCGCTGAACAGGCTGGCCCGAAACACCTTATGGGGGCAGTACAGCAACTACGTCAGCATACCGACCGACTGCCCGCAGCGCGACGAGCGGCTCGGCTGGAGCGCGGACACGCAGGTGTTCTCCGCCGCCGCGTGCTATAACGCGCAGAGTTACAACCTGCTGCGCAAATGGATGCGCGATATGCGCGACTGCCAGCGCTCCGACGGCGCTTTCCCCGTCATCGCCCCCTACGGCAAATACATGTGGCACGCCCAGCTCGGCTGGAGCGACGCGGGCATCGTCGTGCCATACAACGCCTACCGGATGTACGGCGACGCCACGATTTTGGAAGAAAACTACGAGGCGATGCGCAAGTTCATGGACGTCTACATGGCCTCCACCGGCAAAGAGGGCGGCGGGCTCGCGTACGGGGACTGGCTGGCTTTCGAAGCCAATGACGACGATTTGAAACGGCTCATCGGCATCGCTTATTTCGCGTGGGACGCGCAGATGATGGCCGAGATGGCGCGCGCGCTGGGCAAAACCGGCGACGAGGCGAAATACCGTGCGGTCTACCTCGAGGAAAAGGACTATTTTATCAGCCGCTACATCAACCCCGACGGCACCCTGAAACGCACGGAGCAGACCGCCTGCCTGATGGCGCTGAAAACGGACCTCTTCCCCGACGAGGCGTCGCGACAGGCGGCCGTACGGGCGCTGGCGGACAACATCGGGCGCAACGGCAACAAACTGCAGACCGGCTTCCTCGGCACCGCGTTCCTGCTGGACGTCCTGACGCAAATCGGCAGGAACGATATCGCCTACAAGGTGCTCCTGCAGCACGGGTGCCCCTCCTGGCTGTACTGCGTCGACATGGGGGCGACGACGATGTGGGAACGCTGGAACTCGTACACGAAAGAGGCCGGTTTCGGCGACCCGGGCATGAATTCCTTCAACCATTACGCCTACGGCTGCGTCGCCGAGTGGCTTTACGGCCGGATGGCGGGCATCCGCTGCGACCTGTCCGCCCCCGGCTTCAAAAAAATCATCCTGGAACCCGCCGCGGACCCTTCGCTCGCATTTGCGGACTGCCGGTTCGAATCGCCGTACGGAACCATTCAGAGCGGCTGGCGTTACGAAAACGGGCTGCCCGTCTACCGGATAACCATCCCCGCGAACACCACCGCGACGGTGCGCCTGCCCGCGCGGGCGGCGGCTTATTCGGTCAGCGGCGATACGGCCTCCTTCCTCGGCTGCGCGGACGGGTTCGCCGTGTACGAAATCGCGGCGGGCAGTTTTGAATTCCGCGCCGTTTAGCGTATACTATTCAATAATCCTTTGAAAACGAGAGGTTATCTTCATGTCGAAACACAACGGCACCCGGCAAAAAACAGGCGGCGCGAAAAAGACGCTCTGGCAGTTCGTCAAGTTTTCCATCGTCGGCATGCTGGCGAGCGTTGTCAGCTTCGGCACGCTCAACCTGCTGATTTACATGCCGTTTATCCGTGACCTTTTCGCGGAACCTTTCAAGTGGTTCGTGTTCGATTACCCCGTCATCCGCGACACGGCGGGCAAGGTTCTCTCGGGCGGCCTCGGCTACTTCATCGCCTTCAACACCGCGAACATCCTCGCGCAGCTCGTCGCCTTTTTCGTCAACCGCGAAAAAACCTTCAAGAGCAGCGCGAACATCGGCGTCACGCTGCCGATTTATATCGTGTTCACGCTGATGCTCATCTGCTTCAGCGCCTGGCTTTCCCCGCAAATCAACGCACTGGTCATCAACCGGACCGTTTTCGGCGTCTTCATCGGCAAAGGGCTGGCCGCCAACATCGCGAACATGGGCATCAGTTTCGTCCAGTTCGTGGTGTACTTTCCGGTGGACAAAATCCTCTTCCGCAAGCCGAAAGCGGCCTGAACGCCGGGCGTCCGCGGCGCGCAAAAATCCCGCCGCGGACGGCTTGACGATAAAAATCAATTGTGATATATTATCTGAGCATCGAACGCGCTGGTGTAGCTCAGTCGGTAGAGCAGCTGATTTGTAATCAGCAGGTCGGGGGTTCGAGTCCGTCCACCAGCTCCACCGGCAAAACCGAATACGGGAGAGTTCCCGAGCGGCCAAAGGGAACAGACTGTAAATCTGTCGTCAGTGACTTCGGTGGTTCGAATCCACCCTCTCCCACCAGAAAAAACCTTGTCGAAAGACAAGGTTTTTTCAATGAAGCGCGCCTGTCGGCGCATGAAGCATCCTTCGGATATGAAGCCGCTGCGCTAATGAAGTATCCCTTCGGGATATTCAAGGCGCGCTTCGCTTCACGTTTGCGCCGCAAACACTTCATTTCGGCGAAAGCCGATGCTTCACGCCGGCGAAGCCGGTGCTTCATTTTCGTTACCTACGTCGTCACCACAAAATGAAGCGGCGCCTGTCGGCGCATGAAGCATCCTTCGGATATGAAGCCGCTGCGCTAATGATGCATCCCTTCGGGATATAAAAGGCGCGCTTCGCTTCACGTTTGCATCGCAAACACTTCATTTCGGCGAAAGCCGATGCTTCACGCCGGCGAAGCCGGTGCTTCATTTTCGTTACTTACGTCGTCACCACAAAATGAAGCGCGCCTGTCGGCGCATGAAGCATCCTTCGGATATGAAGCCGCTTCGCTAATGATGCATCCCTTCGGGATATAAAAGGCGCGCTTCGCTTCACGTTTGCGCCGCAAACACTTCACGCCGGCGAAAGCCGATGCTTCACGCCGGCGAAGCTGGTGCTTCATTTTCGTTACCTACGTCGTCACCACAAAATGAAGTGTGCCTGTCGGCGCATCATATACTTTTCCGTAGAAGCTTTATGTCGTAAGAGCGCGAAATACTTCGTTGACAAAATCAATTATCTCCAACATACTTGATCGAGGCGGTGATAATATGCGAAAAGATAAGTTGTCCGAACAATCCATGAATTTCTCCATTGCAATCATCGGCCTTGTCAAAGAATTAAAAACAAAGAAAGAGTCGATTATTTGCAGCCAGATCGGCAGAAGCGGTACTTCCATCGGAGCCAATATCCGCGAGGCGCAATATGCTCATGGAAAGGCAGATTTTATAGCAAAACTTCAAATAGCCTTGAAAGAATCCAATGAAACCGGTTATTGGCTTGAATTGCTCTGCAAGACCAAATACATCAATGAAACGCAATATAAAGAACTTGATGCTATGTGCACAAGCCTGCGCGTGATGCTCATCTCCTCCGTCAACACCGCGAAAGAGAAGCAGGGCGGAGCGGAAAAATAACCGGCCTTTCCGGCGCCAAGCCCCGGAATTATGATAAAATAACAAACCGAAAAGGCGGGCGGGACTGCCCGTAAAAGAAAAAACCACAAATCGGGGTGCTGCATGGGCCGTTTGATTGTTTCACTTTCCAGTACATTGGCCCTGACGGGCGCGGCCGGGGCAAAAAGGGCGTTGCGCAACAGCGGGGCGCAGATTCCGGCAGGGTTCACCGTGACCGCGCACACCGGGGCGATGCTGACGCCGCCCAATTCCCTGCGGTCCATCCGCGCTTCCATCGAGGCCGGGGCCGACATCGTCGAGGTTGACGTGACCTTCCGCAAAGACGGAACCGTTGTCATCATTCACAGCGAAACTCCGGGCGACGGCGAGGGCGTGCCGTTTGAACAGGCCGCCGCCCTGCTGGCCGAAAACGCCGGGGTTCGGGTCAATCTGGACCTCAAGGCCTTTTGGAACACCGCCGCGGTGCAGGAAATCCTCGCGCGCCGCAACCTGCTGGAGAGGGCTTTCTATACGGGCGTTTGCGCCGAAAACGTGCCGCCCGTCCGCGAGGGCTCGCCGCTCGTGGCTTATTATGTCAACGATTCGGTCGATAAAGCCAACCTGGAAAATGAAGAATTCCTGCGCGCCTACGCCGAAAAAATCGCCGGCCTGGGAGCCGTCGGGCTCAACACCCGTTTCGACGGCGTCAGCAAAACGCTGTGCGCCGTCATGCACGCGCACGGGCTGCTCGTTTCCGCCTGGACCGTCGACAAACTCGGCGACCAGCTGCGCATGCTCGCGTGCGGCGTCGACAACATCACGACGAAGAACCCCGTCAAACTCCGGACGCTGCTCGAAACGGTGAAAAACGGGGCGTGACCCGGCCTGCCTTGACCCGGCATTCCCGACGTTTCCGACGATGAAGCGCGGCGGATTTCTCCGCCGCGCTTGCGTCCTGCCCGGGCCAGGAACGCGCGGGGCCGGACAGGCATATTCAAATTGACTTTTTTGCCGGCAGTCCCTTTGGGACGCCGGTCAAATCACAGCGACGCCGCGCGGGCCGCCGTTTGTTTGTCAGGCTTCCCGTATCCGGCTGACAAAGTCGGGGTTGACCAGCTGCGTTCCCTTTTTTGTTTGAATCCGCAGCCAGCCGTCTTCCTCCGCCTCGATAACGCCTTTGACGGCGTTATTCTCGAACGTGTACACCACGCACTCCTTGCCCAAAAAACGCTTGATTGCCTCCGTCATGCGAAAGCCCTCCCTGTTCGAATGTTTTTTCCTGAGGATGATTTTTCTCATCATTTGCCGCCGGTTGCGCAGCAGGGCCATAACAATCACCAGGATGATGACCAAATAAACCCCAATTAAACCGTTGTTCAACCGCACCGCCTCCGTTGATGACGTTCCTGCCGCAAAATCATAGCAGGAGAACCCGTACCGTACAAGCGCCTTTACCGGCGCTACTTCACCAAATCGAACGAATCGAACACCTCGTAACCGGCTTCGTTGTCCGCGACGCACAGCGACCGGACTGCAATCTTGTCGTCGGACACGTTGAGAATCGACACGCTCGGGGTTTTGCTGTCGTACACGGCGTTCCAGATATCCCGGTGCAGCGCCCAATCGTGGTGCGACGCGCCGCCCGACGTGGCGCACTGCAGATAGGTGACGCCGCTCGATGCGGAAATGACCGGGCCGGCGTCGAGCGTCTCGCGGTTCTTGATGGTGGCGCGCTGGAAGGTATGGTCGTGGCCCGAAATCAGCATGTCGATGCCGGCGGTGTTGAAGAAATCGCCCCACTTGATCTCTTCCGCGGCCGAGTTGATGAAGCAGGTGTAGGGCCCCTCGTGGGTCAAGACGATTTTCCATTTCATCGCCGTTTTTTGGATCACTTTGCTCATCCAGTCCATCACGACGCGGTCGTCGCCGTAGCCGCCGGCCGCTGAAATGAACAGCGTGTTGTTCAGTTCGGCATAGTAGAACAGCCCGTCCGGCGCGCCCGCCGGCCCGTTGGCCGGGTTGACGTGCGTCAGGCGGTAATTTTCGCCGGTGCCGTCGCTTAAATCGTGGTTGCCGATGACGCCGAGGGTCGGATAGGTCCCGTGCAGGCCGCCGCCGTCGGCGAAATAGGCCAGCCAGTCGTCGTACACGCCGCCGGCGGAGACAAAATCGCCCGCGTGGGCGAAAAACGCGAGGCCGGGGTCGTATTTCAGCGCGGCGCGCATGGCCTCGCCGCAGACGTCGTGCGTGTCGGCCAGCACGGCGAAGGAGAACGCGCCGGCGGCCGGGACGGTTTTGAAAACCCCCGTTTCGCTCCAGGTCCCGCCGCAGCCGATTTGATACAGGTACTCCGCGCCGGGTTCCAGGCCGGACAAGCGGACGCAATAGCCGTTGACCTCGCTCGGTTCGCCCCGGTAGGTGCTGAAACTGTTGCGTCGTTCGGCTTTGAGGACGGGGCCGTCGGGCGGCAGTTCCTTTTTGCCGGGCGTTTTGAGCGCGTAACGGAAAAGCGTTTCGGTGATGGCGACGCCGGTCTGCCAGGATAACGTCAGATGCGAACAGTCCTTTCCGCAGGCGGCGTTGACGTTGACCGGCCGGGTAAAGCCCGGGTCGACGCTGACGGCATAACGCGCGGTGATGCTGAAGCGGTCGGCCTTGCGGGCGTACAAGTCGAGTTTTGTCCCGACGACGCCGGCAATGCCGGGGACGGCCAGACGGCCGTCGGCGCCGGTTTCTCCCGGGTACTCGATGCCCGAGCGGCGCTCGCCGACCTTGGCGCCCTCTGCCGGCTGCCCGCCGGCGCCGGTCACGGTGAACACGGTGTCGCAGCCAGCGCAAAGCCGCTCGACAGCCAGGCGAAGGCCGGGCGCGACGGCGATTTCGGCGTCGGCAAAGCAGAAGGGTTCGGGCTCGCCGCCGCAGGCGAATTGCGCCTCGCGGCAGACGATGGCGGTGTCCCGGGGGCTGTCGAGCGCGGACGCCGCGGTAAAACTTAGCGCCGCGAGCTCAAAATCGCCGCTGTTTCCGCCGGCGTCCAGTTCCAGGGAAACAAGGCCGTTTTCCCTTTCAACCTTCGCGGATACGCCCGGCGCGGGGAGGACAAAGTCTTCGGCGGGCGTCAGCAGTTCGCCGTCATAAAGAAGCGCCGCCGATAGTTTCGCGCCTTTCGGGGCGCCTTCCATCGCCAGCCGGCAGTTTACGCAGCCGCCGAACTCCACCGCAGACGGAACGCTCAGGCGCGGCCGCGGCGCGCGGGAAGCGACCTCAAAAAAGCGTTTGGCCTGCGTCCGGTTGCCCGCCCGGTCGAAGGCGGCGATTTCCAGCCGGTGCGGGCCGCCGCACAGGGCGAAGTCCGGGGTAAACGTCAGCATATATCCGTTGCCGGAGGGTTCGACGGCGATGTTGTTTTGGTGGCGTATGCCGTCGATCGTCACTTCGACGCGTTGAGGGTCGACGCCCGACGCGGCGCAGCCGTTCTCCCCGTCGTCCGGGTCGGAAAGCAGGGCGGTCACCTCGGGGAAGCCGGGCCGGCCGGGCAGTTCCAGGCAGGATATTTGCGCGATTTCGGGTTCGACGGCGTCGAAATCGATGCCGCCGTAGACCGCCATGATGTCGTCGATATACAGGGTGCCGTGGATAGTTTGACTGCCGGTGAGCATGCGCGCCGGGTAGGCGATATAGAAGGGGAGTTTGAACCTCGGCGGGATGTCCATCATGACAAACTTCCAGCCGGTCCATTCCAGGTCGCCGCAGGTGACCTCCACCTCGTTGCCGTCGGCGTCGATGAACATGCCGTTGAACCAGGCGTCATTGGCGTCGCCGTAGACCCACATGCCCAGGTGGGTGGGGTATTCGCCCTCGGGAATCACCAGCGCGAAGGGGTCGTTTCGGATGCCCGAAGCCAGCGTCGGATATCGGTTGTCGCTCGCCCAGGTGTTGAAATAGGCTCGGCGGCTGCCGCCCTCGGTGGTCTCGTAGCGGAAGTCGTAGTCGAACTTCAGCGCGTAATTGCCGCTGCGGACGATATGCGGGTGGGTCTGCCGGCTGACGATTTCGACCGATGCGCAGGTTTTTTCCCCGCGGGAACCCCAGCGGCGTCCGGTCCCTTCCGCCGCGGTCCGCGCCGACTCGAAATCTTCCAGCAACAGGGGCGGGCGGGTCATTCTGTTCGAGGCCATGTCTTGCTCCTTGGTTTGTATTCGCGGCGTTGCGCGGCATTTCAATATACTATACTAAACGCGGGCCCAAAGGGCAACTCTCCGCGCGTCGCGCGGGCCCGCAGGCGCGTTTTTTGCGCCGGATTGTGTTATACTGGACATATACGGCTAAGTGCCGGAACCGCCGGAACAGTTCCGGCGCAAACGGGGGCCGCCGATATGAAAAAAGCATTTTGTTTCGTTCTTGTCTTCGCCCTTTCGGCGTTTTTGTGCGCCTGTGCCGCCGGCGGCGAAAGCACGACGGCCGCTTCCGCTCAAACGACAACGGCCGCGGAAAAAGCGCAGACCGTCGGCACCCCCTGTTCGAAGGACGGCGTCGACGCCTTTATCGCCGTTTTGAAGGAAAAGCAAAAGCAGGGTTCCATCGAGGATTTCCCTTTCAGCGGGGACCTCTGCTACAACGTCACGCCGGACAGCCTGAAAGAGGAAACCGGCGGCGCGATTTTCAAGTTCGGCGATTCCGGCCAAACCCTTCTGCTGCTCGGCGGCAGCGTGTACGGATTGGGCTCGTATTTCGGCGGCGACGGGCTGACGAGCGCCGTGCCCTGCGATTTTGACGGCGACGGGAAGAAAGACATTCTTTACACCTATTCGTGGGGGTCGGGCATTCACCGCTCGCACCTCGCTGTTTTCAACACGCGGACCAAAGAGAGCGCGGAACTTTACAACACGCTTGATAAAAACGATTTGTCGAAAAGCGGCATGGATATCATTGTCAGCAAACTGCCGGGTACTTCGTCCGACGCAGGCACGCCGTTTGACTATATCGTCTATTCCGCTGAAATAACGGTTCAAGACAACAACTTCGCCTCGCTTCAATACACGCAACCAGGGGTGTTCGGTTCGGTGAAAGCGGTGGACGGTGTTCCGGTGTTTGTCAAAGCGCAGCCGTAAACCAAGGGACTGTCCTTGGCAAGGGGGTGGGTCATAACGCAAAACGGTTATATTTCCGTCATCGGCGGGGCGAACATCGACATCGCCGGCCGGCCTTATCAAAAACTGATTCGCGCGGATTCGAACCCGGGCGAAGTGACCCTTTCCGCCGGCGGCGTGGGCAGGAATATCGCCGAGAACCTTGCGCGGCTGGGGGCGCACGTCAAACTCTTCACCGCCGTCGGCCGCGATATGTACGGCGATAAAATCATCGACGAAGCGCGGCGCGCGGGCATCGATGTCAGCCATATCAAACAAACGGACCTGGCCGGCACCGGCTTTTACCTCGCCGTGCTCGACGCGGCAGGGGACATGGACGTGGCCGTGTCGTCGATGGGCATTATGGACCACCTCGACACCGCTTACCTTGACGCGAACCGCGACGTCATCGCCGGCAGCCGGGCGGTGGTTTTTGACACCAACCTCGGGGAAGAAACGCTGCGGCACGGCGCCGAACTGTTCCGCGGCAACAGCCTGTATCTCGACACCGTCTCGCACACCAAATCGCTGCGCGCCAAAGATTTTATCGGCCTGTTCGGCACCATCAAGCCCAACCGCATCGAGGCCGAAGCGCTCAGCGGCGTCCGGATTGACGGCGAGGCCGCCCTGCGGCGCGCCGCGGCCTATTTTCACGGGCAGGGCGTGCGCAACGTCGTCATCACCCTGGGTTCGGACGGCTCGTTTTACAGCGACGGCGCGCGCATGGGCGTCGTCAAATCCGCCAAGGTATTCCCCAAAAACGCGACGGGCGCGGGCGACGCCTTCCAAGCCGCGCTCGTGTACGCGCAGCTGGAGGGCATGGGCCTGGCGGACGCGGTGCGCTTCGCCACGGGGGCGGCGCTGGTCGCGATGGACTCCGCCGGCACCATCAATACGGACATGTCGCCGGAGACGGCGGCAGCGGCCATGACACATTTGGAGGAGACGATATGGTAAAGCAATACCTTGAAACGAACCCGGAAGTCCGGGCGGCGCTCGAAACGGGCGGCGCGGTGGTCGCGCTGGAGTCGACGATCATTTCCCACGGCATGCCCTACCCGAAAAATGTGGAAACCGCGCTCGAGACAGAGCGCATCATCCGCGAAAACGGCGCGGTGCCCGCGACGGTCGGCATCATCGGCGGCAAACTGAAAGCAGGCCTGACCGAAGATGAAATCGAACACATGGGCAAATCGCCGGACATCGCCAAAGTCTCGCGGCGCGACCTCGCCTATATCGCGGCCAAGGGGCTCGACGGCGCGACGACGGTCGCCGCCACGATGATGATCGCGCGCATGGCGGGCATCGGCATTTTCGCCACGGGCGGCATCGGCGGCGTGCACCGCGGCGCGGAAACGACGATGGATATTTCCGCCGACCTCGAGGAACTCGCCCGGACGGACGTCGCCGTCGTGTGCGCGGGGGCGAAATCCATCCTCGACATCGGCCTGACGCTCGAATACCTCGAGACCAAAGGCGTGCCGGTGTACGGCTATCAAACCGGCGAAATGCCCGCGTTCTATACCCGCGAAAGCGGCTTCAAGGCCGACTACCGCTTCGAAACGCCGGAGGAAATGGCCGGTATCTTAAAGACAAAACGGGCGCTCGGCCTCACGGGGGGCGTGCTGGTGGTCAACCCGATACCGGAGCAATACTCGATGGACCGCGAGGCGATTACCGCCGTCATCGACAGGGCCGTTGCCGAAGCGGAGAAGCGGGGCATCCGCGGCAAAAAACTGACGCCCTTCCTGCTTTCGGAAATCAAGGAAGTGACTGGCGGGGACTCGCTGGAGGCGAACATCCAGCTTGTGTACAACAACGCGCGCCTGGCCGCGCAAATCGCAAGGGCAGCCGTTTGACGGGCAAAGCGTCTGATTTGAAACACCGGGAGGTTTGTTTTTGAGACTGCTGATTTTCGGCACCTGTTCGGGCACGGAGCCGTACCCGGGGAGGCACCACACGTCGTTCGCCGTCGAGCGGGGCGGCAACCTGTACTGGTTCGACGCGGGCGAGGGCTGCTCCTACACCGCCTGCTGCATGGGCGTCGACCTGATGCAAACGCGCAAAATCGTCATCTCGCACACGCACATGGACCACATCGGCGGCCTGGGCAACCTGCTGTGGAACATCCGCAAAATCAACGAGCGGACCGGGGCTTTCGCAGGCCGCGATTTGGAACTGCTGATCCCCGACATCAGGGCGTGGGAAGGGCTGCTGGCCATGCTGCAGACGACGGAGGGCGGTTTCAGCCGCAACTTTACTTTAAGCGCGCGAGAGTTCGGCGACGGCCTGCTGTTTGACGACGGCGGCTTGCGCGTCGCCGCGCTGCACAACAGCCATCTGCGCCGGGACCTGACCGCCGGCGGCCGCTGGCTGTCGTTCGGCTTCCTCATCGAGGCGGACGGCAAATCGATCGTCTACTCCGGCGACACCGGCGGCATCGGCGACTTTGCCGAACTGCTGACGCCGCGCCGCGACATCCTCTTAATGGAAACGGGGCACCACGACCCCGTCGCCTTCGCAAAGCAGCTCGCCGCGCGCGCGGACTGCCCCGGGCGGCTGCTGTTCATCCACCACGGGCGGCACATCCTCGACTCATTCACGCGCGTCCAGCGCGAGGTCCGCGACCTGCTCGGGGACCGGGCGCAAATCCTCGCCGACAGGACCGTTATTGAGTTGTAATACTATTCTGCATTAAAAATGTAGATACATTTTTAATCGGCAAGCAAAGCTTGTCGCTGCGGCTGAAGCCGCAGGCAGCCAGCATTGAACGGTATCTCCGGCAGCTTGACTGCCGGTAGGAAGTCAAGCTGCCCCCGCTGTCTATAGACAGCGGATTAAAAAGATAGATTATATCTATCTTTTTAATGGAGATTAGTATAAGGCGCCTTTTTCGGCGCGACCGGCGCGCAAATCACCGCTCACGCAGGGCGGGGTGATTTGACATCCCGCATCTTTTGGCATAGTATTACACAATTCGGCCAATTAAAATATTTGCCGGAAAAATATCAAACAGGAGAAAACATGCAATTCAGCCAACTCCATATCAGCCCGTCCATTATCCGCGCGCTCGAGCACGAGGGCTACGTCGAACCGACGCCGATCCAGGCGCAGGCGATCCCGCCCGTCCTCGAAGGCAGGGACCTGCTCGGCTGCGCGCAGACGGGCACGGGCAAAACCGCGGCCTTCGCCGTGCCGGTGATTCAGCTGCTCAGCGCCGATCGAAGCGCGGCGGCGGGCAAAAGAAAAATCCGCGCGCTGGTCCTCACGCCGACGAGGGAACTCGCCGTGCAGATTGACGAAAGTTTCCGCACCTACGGCAGGAACGCCGACTTGCGCTACCTCGTCGTGTACGGCGGCGTATCGCAAAAACCGTCGGAGGCCCACCTGAAAGCCGGCGTCGACGTCCTCGTCGCGACGCCCGGCCGGCTCAACGACCTCATCGGCCAGGGGCTCGTCGACCTGCAGGACCTCAAAATCTTCATCCTCGACGAGGCGGACCGCATGCTGGACATGGGCTTTATCCATGACGTCAAAAAAATCATCGCCAAGACGCCGGAAAAGAAGCAGACGCTGCTTTTTTCCGCCACGATACCCCCCGAAATTTCCAAAATGGCCGACTCCCTGCTGGTCAACCCCGTCAAAATCTCCGTCACGCCCGACCAGCCGACGGTGGAGGCGGTCGAGCAGTATGTGTATTTCACCGACAGGGAAAACAAGCCGGCGCTGCTGGCGCACCTGCTGAAAAACAGCGGCATCGAGTCCGCCCTCGTCTTTTCGCGCACCAAACACGGCGCCGACAAAATCGTGCGCCTGCTGCACCGCGAGTTCATCCGGGCCGAGTCCATCCACGGCAACAAGTCGCAGAACGCGCGCCAGACCGCGCTCAACAACTTTAAAAACAGGACGACCCGCGTGCTCGTGGCGACGGATATCGCCGCGCGGGGCATTGACATCGACGAACTGTCGCATGTTTTTAACTACGACCTGCCCGAGGTGCCGGAGACCTACGTCCACCGCATCGGGCGCACCGCCCGCGCGGGGCTGGGCGGCACGGCCATCGCCTTTTGCGACTACGACGAAAAGCCCCTGCTCGCCGCGATTGAAAAACTCATCAACAAAAAAGTGACGGTCGTCGAGGACCACCCTTACCCGATGCTCATCCATACGCCGCGGCCGAGGCAGCAGCAGGGGCGGAGAAAGTCCCCGGACGGCCCGCCGCAGGGCGGAAAGCCGAAGGCGCCGGCCGCGCCGCCGGCCAGGAAAAGCGCTGAGCCGCCGTTCGAGTGGCCCAACCGCCCGCAGAGGCCCGGCGGCGGCCCTCCGGCGTTCGGCAGACGCCCGGGGAGAAGGCCCGCGAGGCGGAAAAACAATTCTTACCGATAAACCTCAACGATAAAGCACACCCCCGAACCGCTTGCGGCCGGGGGTGGCGTTGCGTTTGAACCAAGTTGTTTCGCAGGGCTTAGTACGTCTTCGCGCTGACAGCCGTGGTGGGGTTGCCGTAAATATTTACTCCGCTGACGGTGCGGTATGCCCTGACTTTGTAATAGTAGGTCACACCTTTTGTCAGGCCGGTGTTGATGTAACTCGTCGCCGTCAGCGTTTTCAGCTGCGTGTAGGTTTTTGTGGAAGCGTTGTACTTGTAAAGGACATAACCGGTGGCTCCCGCGACGGGGTTCCACGTCAGTTTGATGCTTGTGCTGCTGTAGCGCGCCGCTTTGAAATTGGCCGGCGTGGCGGGGACGGGCTTCGCGGAGACAACGGCGGAGGCGGAACTGTAGATATTGGCGCCGTTGAATGTCTTGTAGGCATAAACCTTGTAATAATAGGTTGTTCCGGTTGTCAGAGAGGGGTCGGTGTAGTTCGTCGAGGCCGTTGTCTTTATTTTTGCATAACCGCCGGCGCTGTTTGTCGAACGGTAAACAGCATAGCCGGCCGCGCCGGTGACCGCGGACCAACTGACTTTGACGCTGTTGTAAGAGGCGGAGGCGGCTTTGACGTTTGTCGGCGTTCCCACAGACACGGCGACTGTCGGATACCCTTGCCATGGATTGGTAAAACCGGTTTTGCCGCTTATATAATAAATCTTAAAATTGCTTGCAACATCAGAAAAATAATTGTTACCCGTTGCCGGCGCATTGCCGAGGAACAACGCCGTCTGCAAATTTTTACAACCGCCAAACGCTCCGGCGCCGATGCTCGCCACGCTGGCCGGGATGGTCACGTTCGGCAGACTGCTGCAATTGTTAAACGCCTGCGTACCGATGCTTGTCACGCCGTTCGGTATCGTTACCCCCGTCAGGCCGCTGCAGCTGGAAAATGCGGAATTTCCGATACTCGTCACGCTGTTCGGAATGATCACGCTTTTCAGGCTCGTGCAGCCGGAAAACACGGAACCTCCGATGCCCGTTATGCTGTTCGAAATAGCCACGCCCGTCAGGCCCGTGCAGCCGGAAAATGCGGAATCTCCGATGTTCGTTACACTGTTAGGAATGGTGACGCCCGTCAGGCCCGTGCAGCCGGAAAATGCGGAATCTCCGATGTTCGTCACGCTGTTTGGAATGGTGATGCCCGTCAGGCCCGCGCAGCCGGAAAACGCGCCGCCCGCAATACCCAAAGTATCCGTTTGAAGTTGAACGGAGGTATTGGACGGCATGGCGCCTTTGTAAACATAAGCGACCTTCCCAGCATAAACGAGTCCATCCGGTTGATTGTTTAACCAGGCGGTACCGTAAAATGCTTTCGTCCCGATATTTTTCACGCTGTCCGGTATCACTACGCTCGCCAGAACAGGGCAGCCTTCAAAGGCTGAACCTCCGATGCCCGTCACGCTGTTCGGAATAACTATGTTTGTCAGGCCGCTGCAGTTTTGAAACGCCATCCCTCCGATGCTCGTCACGCTGTTTGGAATGGTGATGCCCGTCAGGCCCGTGCAGCCGGAAAACGCGTAAGCTCCGATGCTCGTTACGCTGTTCGGAATTGTCACGCTCTTCAGACCCTTGCAGCCGGAAAATGTGGTACCGCCGATGCTCGTCACGCTGTTCGGAATGACCATGCTTGTCAGGCCCGTACAATAGAAAAATGCTCCATCCCCGATGCTTGTCACGCTGTTCGGAATTGTCACGCTCGTCAGGTTGTTGCAGAAAGAAAATGCGGAACCTCCGATGCTCGTCACGCTGGCCGGAATGGTAACGCTCGTCAGGCCTGAGCAGCCGTAAAACGCGCCGCCCGCAATACCCAAAGTATCCGTCTTGAGTTGTACGGCCGTACTGGACGGCATGGCGCCTTTGTAAACATAAGCGACCTTGCCGGCATATACCAGTCCATTTGGTTGATTGCTTAGCCAAGCAGTATTGGAAAATGCATCATGGCCGATACTTGACACGCTGTCCGGGATTGTTATGCTCGTCAGCCCGGTGCACCCGGAAAATGCGGAATTTCCGATACCCCTCACGCTATTCGGGAACGTCATGCTCGTCAGCTTTGTGCAATTATAAAACGTACTGTCTTCTATGCCTGTCACGCTGTTCGGGATCGTCACGTTCGTCAGGCCGTCGCAGCGGGAAAACGCAGAATCCTCGATGCTCGTCACGCCGTTCGGAATCGTTACACTCGTCAGACCGCTGCGGTTGGCAAACGCATAACTCTTGATGGCTGTCACCGGATAACCGCCAAGCGTTGAGGGGATCGTGATCGCGCCGCTTGCAGAGGAACTGCAATATGTAATGGTCGCTTTGCCGCCTGAAACGGTGTAGGTGTAAATCCCGCTTGTTTCCGCGTTTGCCGTTAAAGTGAAGGGAACCGAACCGAACGTTAAAACCGCTGCCAAGAAGAATGCCAATAAGCTTTTAACACACTTTTTCACAGCAGCAACCTCCATTTTTTTCCATAGCAAAACGATTATACAATTTTGGGAGAATTGTATCAATATGTTTTAACGACTGCCGCGGCGGACCCAACCTTGACCGGCTCTGTGCCCGTTGAATCCGGTTTTCAACATGAGTCTAATTACACTTTACAACCCAACGTTTTCCGCCGCCTGCATCAAGTCGTCATATTTCCGCTCGAGGGCCTGCTGTTTGAGGGTTTTGGAGAACGGCGATTTGCGGTACATTTCCGAATATTCCAAACGGCTGCTCCTGCCCTCGACATAGACGGTATTCGACAGCGCTTCCCTCAACAGGGCGTCGTATGCGGCGTAAAAGGCCTCCCGTGCCGGCGCGGCGGCGCCGCTGGCGTCGGCGTTCAGCAGGTCTTTGAGCAGGCCGGTGTATCGGGTGATGTCCAGCAGATTGCCGTAAGCGCAGGCCAGCCGGAATTCCGCCGCGGCGAGTTGGAAAACGGATGTTTCGCCCTCGTCAATAAGGACTTTCGCGTTCTCGAGCGCGGCGCTGAATTGCAGATAACTGTATTCGTTGTAGCAGGATTTATCCTTGACTGCCAAACTGCCTATAAGGTTCCGCAGGCGCGTTGTCCGGCCGCAGGCGGGCGGCGGCATGGTACAAGCGGAAACTTCTGCCTGCTGCGCGGGGCGGGCGGCGGGCGTCGGGACGTCAAAAAGGACCTTGAACTTCACGACGCCGTTGTGTTCGATTTGCAGCGTCAGCGTTTCGCCGTCCCATGCGGAGGAATAAGTAAACGGCCGGTTCGATTTGCCGCTGCCGTCGGGGCTGCTCAGCCACACGACGCGCGGCTCGACGCCGCCGGTTTTGACGGTGACGGCGGTGGTCCTTTTCTGCGTATCGTCGACGCCTTTGGGGTTGCCATGCGCGTCGAGCGTCAGGAAGTTGCCCAAAAAGGCCGTCAAACCCACCGATTCAAAATAGGCGGGCGTGAAGGACTTAATCATGTTTCCTTTATCGGTGCGGTAGTTCGACAGGTAGAAGCCCAGCCCGCCCCCTGTTTGCTTCACGACGGCGCAGGTGTGCTCCTGCGCGCGGATGCCGAAACCCGCGTTGGGCGACAGCGTCATCCACGCGGATTTCACGGCGCGCGCGTTCTCCACATTATTGATGTAAAACCACTGGTCCGCCGTTTTGACGGCGTAGGTGTTGCCGCGCACGGCTTGGCCGTAGAGGTTTTCGTAATATGCTTTGCCCTGTTTTTCACGCACAAGCGTGATGCCGCGCGACTCAAAGACCGCTCTTTCTGCCCGCCGGAGGTTGTTCGGCAGCAGCGGCAGGATGCGCGCGGCGCCTGTGGCGGGGTAGAGGTTCGATTCGTCGAGGTTGTAGTTGAATTCGCTGTAGTTTTCGTACCCGAGCACGACGGCCTTCGTCTCGGCGAGCACCTGTTCCCTTGAGGGAATCTTGATTTCGCCGGCGATGACGGCGTCGAGCAGCGGCGAGATGGCGTATTCATAGCCCGCGACGGGGTTCCCGTAGACGGCCATGGAAAAAACCGGCGCCTCCCACAGGAAGCAGGTTCCCCCGCAACTCATCGTCAGCGCCATCGACTGCGCGAACATATTCTCGGGGAAGTTTATGATGGAGTCCCACTCGTTGTCGACAAAGGCGTCGTATTCGCCGAACAGCGATTTTTTATCGCCGTCGACCTGCCAGTGCCACCAGTCGGAGGAGACGCCCCAGTTGCCGGCGAGCCCGGCGAGCCAAAGCCCCTGCATGACGGAATAACTCGAGGGGTTGCCGAACGACTCTTTATACATCATAACGACATTTTCGGCGTTGTTTTTGAAAGCGGAGTACAGCGAGGGGTTGGTCTCGAGCCACTCGATAATCATGCCGCTGCGGTAATTCATGTTGGTGTCGGTCCAGACGAAGAAGGCGCCGTACCGGGCGGCCAGGTTGACGCAGTCGATGACATACTGCGAATGGTTGCTCTCGGTTTCGCCGCGCCAGGAGACGCCGTTGTAAAGTTCCGCCGCGCTCAGCCCGTAGAAGTACCGGTGCTTTTGGGCAAACTCTTTTTCAAGATAGGCGACGGGGAGGCGCTCCTCCATCTGCGTTTCGCCGGTGATGTTTTGGATGATATACGGGATTTGATTGGCTTCGCACGCCTCGGCCGCGTTTATCAGAAAATCGGGCGAGCGGCCGCTGAGAAGGGGATGGCCGGGGATAATCAGCAGCGCGCAGTAAGGCCGCTGGTTGGCCGGTACGGAGAGCCAGCGCTCCGTGACCGTTTCGCCGCCGTAGTAATTGACCATCACCAGCGGATGTTCGCTGTCGATAACCCTTCTCAGCGGCGCTTTTTCGCCGGCCTCGAGCGGCGTGAACTGCTGCATTAAAGCCGCGCGGTTGACATTGCCAAGCGGTATATCCGTGACCGGCGCCTGGCCGGAAAACAGCAGGACAAACACCCCCGACAACACCGAAAACGCCGACACAACGGCGCACAGTTTGCGCAAAACGGTTGATATCATCGAATTCAATACCTCAGCCCCTTATATTTTCACAGCCAGCCGCTGTGCTGCGCGAGCAGGCGGATAAAATCGTTGTAGTTTTGCCAGGAGATGTCCGGCGGCGCCGCGTGGTCGCAGCCGGGAATGTAGCCCCCCGTCCGGAAAAGAAAGGGCACGATGTCGTCGACAAGGTTTTTCAGGTCGTCGCCTCCGGCGGCGATGACGCGCTTGTCGATGCCCTGCACAAACGCCATCTTTTTGCCGTGCGCGCGGCGCATGCGCTTGATGTCGCAGCCGGCCGCGACCTCGACGGGGCTGCACGCGTTGATGCCCGCCTCGATCCAAATCGGCGCCAGGTCCTCGATAAAGCCGTCGCTGTCCATCTCGACGACGAGGCAGCCGCTGTTTTTGATGAGGGGCACCCACGTTTTGTACGCCGGCAGGATAAACTCGCGCGTCATGGCGGGCGATATCATGCTGTGGGCCTTGTAGGCCATATCTTCCGAAATGACCACGCCGTCGAGCCGGATATGCGGCAGGATGCGCCCGAGCATGACGCTGACAAAGTCCGTCCAGTATTGGGCCATTTCCGCGACGAAATCCGGGTTGTCGAGCATGAGGAGGCAGAGGTTCTCCATCCCGCACCATTCGCGCAGCTGCCAGAAGATGCCGTCGAAACCGATGCGCACCGGCTGGGAGGAATCTTTCAGTTCCCGGCACACGTCCTCGAAATCCTCGCCCAGGCGGGAGGGTTCCAGCGGGTCGAAGCGTTTTTTCATCTCCTGCCAGTCCTCGCGCGTTTCGACGGGGAACTTGTGCCACTTTCTGGTGACGAAATCCTTGGCGCTGCGCAGGTAGGTCGCGTCGTAACGGTCCGAGATTTCGGTGATCGCGCCCATCCAGTCGCGGATAATATAGTGGCCGTTGCGGTGTTCGAGCACCACCGACTCGTATTCGGGAATCATGCGGAAGTTCACCGGCGCCGACCGCCAGGCGAGCGCCGCCTCGGGGTCGATGCCGAGGTTGCCGAGCACGGCGGCCATATAGGGGACGCCCTCCGGCAGGCCCTGCGCCCGCCAGGCCTTCAGCGTCGATTCCCTGGGTCCGCCGGGGTACAGCGGGACCTTGTCCGGATTGCCGAAGAGCATGGTTTCACGGTAACGCTGCCTGGTATTCATCTGCCGCCCCCGCATCAAGTCTCATTCGCATCATGGCGGAAAAAACAGGCCGTCGGGCCTTTTCCACACCAAACAGTATAGCCGCAAACGGCTGCCGGGGCAATCCCGCCGGACGCCTTTGCCTTCATTGACATTTCACGCGAATCTCTATATATTGAATCTATCCGAAAAGCGCCTCGGCGAGGCGCGGCAGGGGAGAAAACAACGATGATTGTCGCCGAAATGTACCTGACGCTGCTGCCCGTCATTATCGCCGGGTCGTTCAACATGATCTGGTGCAAACTGCCTTTCCTCAAAGCGCTGCAAAAGCCGATGGACGGCGGCGAGGTGCTCCGGGACGGCAAGCGGATTTTCGGCGACAACAAAACCTGGAAGGGCTTCGCCGGCATGGTCGTGCTGGGCACCGTGTTCACCGTTGCCTGGGGCCTCATCAGCGGCGCGAGCGCCTTTCTGGAAGCGCACAACTTCATGTACCGCAACTACGCCAACACCGTGGGCTACAACGCGCTGGCCGGCACCCTGTTCGGGCTGGCGTACGCCGTGTTCGAGCTGCCCAACAGTTTTATCAAACGCCGGCTGGGCATCGAGCCGGGCAAGAAACGCGGCAGGCTTTCCGGGGCGGTGAACGTTTTTTTCGACCAGGCGGACTCCGTCATCGGCTGCGTGCTGGTGCTGAGCTTCTTCTACCCCATGAGGCCCCTGTTTTTTATTGCCTATGTGCTGCTGGGCGCGGCCACCCATATTGTCATCAACATGCTCTTGTATTTGCTGAAATTGAGAAAGAATATGTTTTAGGGGCTCGCCATGCTGATTGGTCTGGACCATGCCGCCATACCGGGCACCGTCGGGAACAAAGCCGCGCTTTTGATGGAAATGAAACAGCGCGGTTTCAACGTCCCCGGCGGTTTTGTGCTTGACAACGCCTCCTACCGGGAGATTGCCGCTTTCAACCGCCTGGAAGAGCCCGTCCGCGCGATACTCGACAGCCTCGGCACGGAGGATTTGCGCGGCGCGAGCGCCCGGCTGACGGCGCTGTTCGACGGCGCCGTTATCCCCAAAAACATCGCGGATGAAATCGGGGCGCTGCTTCAAGAGGGGCAAAAGTACGCCGTCAGGAGCAGCGGCTTGAAAGAGGACCTCGAAGCGTTTTCGTTCGCCGGGCAGTACCGGACTTTGCTCAACGTCTCCGGCAAAGAAAACGTCGGCGCCGCCGTCATCGACTGCTACCGTTCGATGTTCACCGAGCCCGTGCTGTCGTATATCGCCAACCACCGTATCGGTTTCGACCGGCTGGAGATGGCGGTCGTGGTGCAGGAAATGGTCGAAGCCGAAAAAAGCGGCGTCGCCTTCACCGTCAACCCGTTGACGGGCAACGATAAAGAAATCGTCCTCGAAGTGGCCGAAGGCACCGGGGAAAACCTCGTCTCGGGCAAAGTGCGCCCCGAACGGTACGCCTACAACTGGTTCGAGGGCAAGGCCGACTACGACCGGGAGAACCGCCTGCTCACCGCCGGGGAACTGGAGGATATGGCGCGGGTTCTGCTGGACATCCAGGCGTATTTCGGCTATCCCTGCGACATCGAGTTCGCCGTGCGCGGCGGGACGTTCTACATCCTGCAGTCGCGGCCGATCACCAAAATCATGTACGCCGGCATCCGCGACCAGTGGTCGACCGCCGATTTCAAAGACGGCGGCGTTTCCGCGACGGTCTGCACGCCCTTCATGTGGAGCCTGTACGAATACATCTGGGAAACGACGCTCAGGAAGTTCCTCGTCGAGTCGAAACTGATTAAAGACAAAGACATCGCCAAACTCGGGGATATGTTCTACGGGCGGCCCTACTGGAACATGACCATGGTCAAAAAGGGCATGGCCGCCGTGCCCGGTTACAAAGAGCGGCAGTTCGACAGCGAATTCGGCGTCAAAATCACCTACGAGGGCGACGGCGAGACGACCAAGGTCACGCCCGGGTCGCTGATAAAAATCCTGCGCGTGGCGCTCAGGCAGAAAAAGTTCCTCGCCCTGCAGGAACAAAACGTCGAAAGCCTCAAGGACGGCCTGCTCCAAACCTACGGACAGTATGTCAAAGACCTCCCGGCGCCCCGCACGGCGCGGGAAATCCGGGACAAGTGGCTGACGCTCGTGCGCGACGATTACCTCAAAAGCGAAGGCACCTATTTCTGGCAGATTTTCCTGAACACCGTGCACCAGGCGGTCTTCAAAGACAAGATTTTGAAATACGTCGACCACGCGGGCTATTTCCGGCTGATCGGCGGGCTGGAAAACATCTCGCACCTGCTGCCCTTCTACGATATGTGGGAGATGAGCAGGGCCATCAAAGCCGACCCTGCCGCTTTAACCTATTGGAACGAATCGGGCGCCGAATCCATCGCGGAAGACCTGCGCCGAGGCGCCGCCCGCCCCTTCCTGGGCGAGTTCTCGCGCCTTGTGGAGAAATACGGCTACCATTCCGACAAGGAACTCGACGTCACCTATCCCTGTTTTTACGAGGAGCCGGTCAGCCTTGTCAAAATGCTTAAAGAGTACCTGCCGCTCGATGAAAGCCGCAGCCCGGTCCACGACATCCAAAAGCAGAAACAGGCCTACCTCGGCGAACTCGCCCGGCTCGAACAGCGGGCGGGCAAAAGGAAAGCGCGCAAACTGCGCGCAAGCGTCGAAAAGGTGCGCTCGATGCTGTGGTGGCGCGAGGAACTCAGGGACGTGTCCACGCGGTTTTACTACATCATCCGCATGTACACCCTCGAACTGGGCGGCTCTTACGCCGAACAGGGAATTTTGGAGCAAACGGAAGATATTTGGTTTTTGAAAATCGCCGACCTCTTCGCCTTCGCCGCGGGGGAAAAGACCGCGGACGAGTTGAAGAAACTGGTCAGGCGCAACAGAACCTACTACGATTCTTTCCGCAACTTTACCGGTGAAAACGAGATCGGCGCCGTGTTCGACCGGGCGGGCACGCAGGAGAAAGACCCCGGCGGGGACGCCCTTTCGGGCATCGGCTGCAACGCCGGCACCGCGACGGGCGCCGCGCGCGTCATCGAGAGCCTGGAGGAGATCGACCGCCTTCGGCCCGACGACATCCTCGTGACGCGCTTCACCGACACCGGCTGGGTCAGCAAGTTCGCGATTCTGGGCGGCATCGTCACCGAATACGGCGGCATCCTCTGCCACGCGGCGATTGTGTCGAGGGAATACGGGATTCCCTGCGTCGTGTGCGTCCCCGACGCCATGAAGCGCATCCAAGACGGCAGCATGATTACCATCAACGGCGAGACGGGTGAAATACGCCTCGCCGGCGAATAAAGGAGGCAGGGCATGATCATCGGCAAATACAACAAATCCGTCATCCTCACCTATGCCGGCGTCGTGATGGCGGCGGCGGGCATCTTCCTCGCGCTCGACGGCCTGTATATCCGCTACGCGGTGATGCTGCTGATTATCGCCGGCATCTGCGACCTTTTCGACGGCAAAATCGCGCGCGCGGTCAAGCGAACCGAGGAGGAAAAATCCTTCGGCGTCCAGATCGACTCGCTGGCGGATATGGTCGATTTCGTCGCGTTTCCGGTTATCCTGCTGTATTGCCTGACCGGCGACAACAAGTGGTACCACTACCTGATTTATATCGTTTACATCCTTGGCGCAGTCATACGGCTGGGCTATTTCAACATCACGGCGGAAGGCCGGCAGACAGAAGAACCCGTCAGCCATTACAGCGGCCTGCCGGTCACCTACGCGGCGATGATTTTTCCCCTGACGTGGCTGGTTTCGCAACTGATTCCGGCGAGGGTTCTGCCCGCCAATCCGGATGTATTCGGGCAAATCGTGTACCCCGCGGTGATGCTGCTGACGGCAGCCGCCTTTATCCTCAACATTAAAATCGCCAAACCCAGGGGCGCCGCGTATATATTTCTTCTGCTTCTTGCGGCCGGCGTCATCACCTACATCGTGTTTTGGGCATAGCCGATGGACGCGCGCGTTTACGACAGGGCCCGCGGCGTCTGTTTTGAAGAAAAGCAGTTCAGGGACAAGCAGGCCGATTTTCTCTACAACACGGCCGCCGGCCGCGCGCTGCTGCGCCTTTTCGTCGCCTCGAAGGCTTTTTCGCGCCTGAGCGCCCTGCCGGGCAAGCGGAAAAAGTCGGCGTCGAAAATCGGGCCGTTTATCGAAACGTACGGCATCGATATGTCCGACTACGGCGACACCGCTTACGAAACTTTTTACGATTTTTTTATCCGGAAACCGCTGCCGGGCAAACGGCCTTTTCCGCAGGAGGCGGGCGTCCTCGGCGCCGTCGCGGACGCCAAACTCACGGTCTATCCCGTCGGTCCGGACCTGGCCGTGACGATTAAAAACCAGCCCTACACCGTCGCCGGGCTGCTCGATAACGCGGCGCTTGCGCGGGGCTTTGAAAACGGCCTGTGCCTCGTCTTCCGCCTGACGGTGGACGACTGCCACCGCTACTGTTTTTTCGACAGCGGCCGGGTGACGGGGTCCTCCGCCGCGGGCGGAAAACTGCATACCGTCGGCCCGGTCTCCGCGCAAAGGCACCGGGTGTACACGGAGAATTACCGTTGCATTACGACGCTCGCGACCGACCATTTCGGCGAGGCGGCGATGATCGAAATCGGCGCGATGCTCGTCGGCAAAATCCGCAACCACCCCGTCGGGCATTTTCAAAGAGGGGACGAGAAGGGTTATTTCGCCCCGGGCGGCTCGAGCATCGCGGTCCTACTGAAAGCGGGCGCCGCCGTCATCGACGGCGACATCGCGCGTTATTCCGCGCAGGGCGTCGAAACGAAGGTCCGCATGGGCGAAAGAATCGGGGCGGCGCCATGCTGAAAAGAATCGGCGTTTACCTCAAAGAAATGTACCCGGTGCTGCCGCGGCTGTTCCTGTCGGCGGTGCTGTTTTTCGAGATCTATTTCCTGGTGATCCTTACCAATGACAAAACGACAGCCATCCGGTTTTCGATGAGCGAAATCGCGGGCTGGCTGACGGTGTTCTTCTTTTTGCTGAGCCTGCGTATCGCCGACGAATTCAAGGACTTTGAAAGCGACAAAAAACTGTTTCCCGAGCGGCCCTATCCCTCCGGCCGGGTGAAAAAGAAAGACCTGGTCGCGCTGCTGGCCGTGATTTCCGCCGCCGCGGCGGCGCTCAACGCCGTGTTCCTGCGCGGCAACCTGATTTTTTTCGGCATCCTGTGCGTCTACGCCGTATTGATGGGCGTCTGGTTTTTCAGCAGCTACAAAATGCAGAAAAACCTTTTGCTCGCGCTGCTGACCCACAACCCCGTGCAGCTGTTCATCAACCTGTACATCATCGCGTTCACCTGCCGGAAATACGGCATCGAACCGCTGCGCTTCGATAACCTGATGATTCTCGTGACGCTTTATTTCCCGGGGCTGGTCTGGGAAATATCGAGGAAAATCAGGGCCCCCGGGGAGGAGACGGAATACCTCACCTACTCGAAACTCTGGGGCCTGCGCAGGGCGGTCCGTTTTGTGCTGGGCGTGATGACGCTCGACATGCTGACAAGCTCCTACCTGATGTTCCGCCTTTTCCCGCCGGCGGTCGCGACGGTCGTCGGCTGTTACGGCTGGCTGGTGAAAAAATGCGTTGATTTTATCAAAAACCCGGCAGCGTTCCGACTGGTGAAAAAAATCGAACTCTACGAATATGTGACCGAATCGACCGTCATCGCCGTCGAGGCGTTCTGCGTCCTTTTCCCCCTGGCGGCGGCGAAAGCGGCGGGATGGTGGACACCGTGAAACAAACGATCTTGACCTGCGGCGGCGAAAGCCCGCGTCTTGGAGGAAAAGCCGAAAGCCTGCTGCTGATGCAAAACAGCGGCTTCAACGTCCCTGCCTTTTTCGTGGTCGCCGGCTGCTGTTTCGAGCCGCGCGCGGATGAAGCCGGCCGGGAAGGCGCCGCCCTGCGCGGGGAGGCCCAGGCCGCGGTGCGCGCGCTGCTCGACGGCGAATTCGCCCGGGCCCGGCTGTTCGCGGTGCGTTCCTCGGCTTCGGTTGAGGATACGCAGGACGCCTCTTTCGCCGGCAAGTTCGATACCTTTCTGCGCGTGCCGCGCGGCGAAGTGCCCGGGTACATCGTGCGCTGCTACCTGTCGCGCTTTCACCCCGCCGTCGAGGAATACTGCCGGGAAAAAGGCCTCGACGCGCGGGCTTTCGACATGAACGTCGTCGTGCAGGAAATGGTCGAGGCCGAGTTCGCGGGGGTCGTGTTCACCGCCAATCCGCAGGGTCTTCTCAACGAGAGCGTGATGGTTTGCGGCGCGGGCACGGGCGACAACACCGTCGGGGACAAAACCCCCGTGACGACCTATTACCGCAGCAAGACCGACGGGACATACTACTATGAAACGCAGCCCTCGTCGCCGGTTTTTGAAGACGCGCTCGCCGAAAAAATCTTTTCGCTCGCGGCCGACGTCGAAACACGCTTCGGCAAACCGGCGGACATCGAGTTCGCCGTCAAAGGCGGGGAGGTCTTCCTGCTGCAGGCGAGGCCGATTACGGCACTCGGAGCGCCCGCGGTGATTCTCGACAACAGCAACATCGTCGAAAGCTACCCGGGCATCACGCTGCCGCTGACCGGCTCGTTTGTGCGCGAGGCCTATTACGGGGTGTTCCGCTCCCTCGCGGCGCGCTGCCTGAAAAACAGGCGGCTGCTGGCGGGGTACGACAACGAACTGCGCAACATGGTCGCAAGCGCCAACGGCAGGATGTATTACCAGATCAACAACTGGTACGCGGTGCTCGGCTTCCTCCCGATGAGCAAAAAGATTATCCCCATGTGGCAGGACATGATGGGGGTCTCCGAAAAAGAGTACCGGCCTTACGTTAAAAACATCCCGCGGCTGCAAAGCCTGCGCATCTCCCTCAACTGCGTGTACGAGGCGCTGCGCGTCCAAAAAGGCATGCGGTCGCTGAACGGGGAATTCGCATCGGTCATCCAATATTTCCGGCAGGCCTACCGCCCGGGTCTGACCACCGGGGAACTCGAGCAAATCTACCGGGACACTTCGGCAAAGGTTCTGGCAAAATGGGATATCACGCTGCTCAACGATATCTATACCTTCGTCTTTACGGGCCTGCTGAAAAAACGCCTGAAAAAAACCGGCGCGGCCGAATATGAGCGGCTGACGAACGATTACATCGCCGGCGTCAGCAACATCGAGAGCATCAAGCCGGTGCGCGCGCTGATCGCCCTGGCGCAGTCCGCCCTCGAATACGGCCTGCTGGACGAATTGCGGGCGCTGGACAGCGACGGTCAGGCGCGCGCCTTCCTTGCGGGCGGCTCCGTTTTCGCGGCGGCGATGAACGAATACATCCGCGATTACGGCGACCGCTCGCTGGAGGAACTGAAACTTGAAAGCAGGACCTTCCGCACCTCGCCGCTGCTGCTGGTGAAAAAAATCCTCGAATACGGCGCCGACGCGCAAAAACTCGCGGAAATGTCCAAAGCCGTCCGGGGCGCCGACGCGCGCGCGCACATCGGCGGGCGCGGGGGGTTTTTGGACCGGCGGCTGATACGGTTTTTCGCCGGCAAGGCCATGGGCGGCATCGCGAACCGCGAAATCTCGCGGCTTAACCGCAGCCGCGTCTACGGCATCGCCAGAACGCTGTTTCTGGACATCGGCGCGAACCTGACGGCCGAAGGCCTCCTCGAGCGCGCGGAGGATATCTTCTATCTGACCGCCGAAGAGGCCTTCGGCCGCAGCGGAACCGATTACCGGACTGCGGTCGTGGAGCGCAAGCGGGAATACCACATGTACGCGCAGCTGCCCGCCTTTTCGCGCCTGGTCTTTTCGGGGCCGGTTTTCAACAAGTCGCACCGCAATATCAATGCCCGGAGCACCGGACGCCCTGCGGGCGAAGCGTACGGCACGCCCTGCTCGAACGGAAAGGCCGAAGGCGAGGCGCTCGTCGTCGAAAAGCCGTCCGACGCCGAAAACGCCGCGGGTAAAATCCTCGTCACGAAAATGACGGACCCGGGCTGGGTGTTCCTGCTGGCCGCGGCGAAAGGCGTCATCGCCGAAAAGGGTTCGCTGCTGTCGCACACGGCCATTATTTCGAGGGAACTCGGCGTGCCGTCCATCGTCGGCGCCGAGCACATTACGGAAATGCTCAACAGCGGCGACATCGTCCGCATGGACGGGGGCACCGGAAAAATAGAGGTGGTGAAACGGTTTGGCGCTTGAAGCGGTCGTATTCGATACCGAGCCCGAACGCGTGGAGGACTTTCTGCGGCTGCCGAAGACGCTTTACGGCAGAAAGAACCTCACGCAAAACGAGGCGGAGGAGCGCGACCTTCTGCTTTCGCGGCACGTGCTGAGCAAATATTTCCAAATGAAGAAGTTCCTGGTTTACCGGGACGGCGCCGCCGCGGCCCGCTGCGCGGTCACGCTCTACGAGGGCGACGCCGCGGCCTACCTCGGGTTTTTCGAATGCGTGGACGACACCGCATGCTCGCGCCTGCTCTTCGAGACCGCGGCGCGGTTCGCCGGGGACAGCGGCCGCGTCAAAATCACGGGGCCCGTCGACGCGAGTTTCTGGATCAAATACCGGCTGAAAACCAGCCGTTTTGACGAAAGGCCGTATGTTTCGGAACCGTACAACCTCGGCTACTACCTCAAACTCTTCCTCGATTTCGGCTTCGCCGTCAGCGAAACCTATAAATCCAACGAGTACAAACGGCAGTCCGTTCTGGGGTTCCGGAACAAAAAGAGCGGTCAGCGGCTGAAAGAATACGCCGAAAAGAACTATCTCATCGTGTCGCCCAAGCGCAAAGACTTCGACCGCGTCATCCGGGAGGTCTACGCCCTGATTACCGACTTGTACAAAGATTTCCCGGTGTTTAAAATGGTCGGGGAAGAGGACTTTGTCCGGCACTACGCGGCGCTGAAATACGTGCTGGACCTGTCGATGGTCAAAATGGCCTATTACCGGGGCGAAGCCGTGGGCTTTTTCATCGGCCTGCCCGATTACGGCAACCTGCTCGCCGGCAGCGTCACGCCGGCCGCGATGATAAAAATCCTTCTCAAACGAATCAGGAGCCGCCGGTATGTGATGCTGTATATGGGCGTGGCGAAAAAGCACCGCGGGCTGGGACTGGCGATGACGCAGACGGTCATGCATTCGGTCAACCGGAAAGCCGCGTCCGCCATCGGCGCGCTGATACGCCAGGGCAAGGTGACCGGCGCCTACGGCGCCGAACTGGTCACCTCGACGTACGAATACGCGCTGCTCGACTACCCGCTGGCACAGCCCGGGCAGGCCGGCGGCAGCGGGGAAACATAAAAACACGATCCGGAGGGACTGTACGAATGAACGAAACCGCCATAAAAAACGGCTCGACCCTGCGCGCGCAGGCGCTCGACGGCGCCGTGGCCGTCACCGGCGCGGGGCCCGACGGGGAAAAAACCCTGGCGCGCATCGCTGACGGCCATGCCGTCAACCCGCACCTTTTCATCGACGCCGCGGGTACGCTGCACCTGTTCTATACGGCCGTGCGCTGCGCGTGCGAAGAAACGTCGCAGCCGATGCATTCCATGTCGAAACAGGGCCGTTATTCGGAGGACTTCATCCGTTTCGGCGGCGCCTCCCCGCTGTACCCGCGGCTGGGCGGGAGTTTCACCCCGGGCGACCAAAGCTCGGGCGTCGATGAAAACGACCCTTTCTGGTCCGGCCTGGAGCAGGCGTACCGGTCGCTCGCCCGCGCCGCGGGCGCCGGCGCCGAGCAAACCGAACGTTTTATCGCCGAAAAGCGCGCGCTCGCGCTGGGCCTGCTGTTCGGCATCGAGAACGAAAAGAAACACTGCCCGATTGCCCGGCGTTTCGGTTTCACCGCCGCCGGCGCGCCGGCCGAATGCCTCCGCGAGGGGAAAAGCGCCCTGCTGCTGCCGGTGTATTCCGTGTTTCTGAAGTGCGTGATGCTGATGGTTTCGACCGACGGGGGCGAATGTTTCGACGGCGGCGGATATCTTGTCTGCTCCATGAAGCCCGGCTGCGAGGCCGTCCTCGCCTGCGGGGACGGGGAAATCCGCCTTTCGCTGAAAACCGGAGACGTTGTCAAGCCTGCGGGCGTCACGCGCGACTTGGGCGCCACGTGGGAAAGCCTGTACGACGCTTCCGATTTTGATTTTGACATCCATGGCGGCGAAACGGTCAAATCCCGCCTGCTGAACCTGCGGCTGGGCGACACCGGGCCCTCTTTCCGCTTTCTGCCCGGCCGGTTTTTCCGGCTGGCCAAAGAGGTCGCCGCCAACGAGCAGGTTTTCAAACGCGCGAAAACCCGCCCCTCCGGGCCGGACACCGGCTTCGTCAGGGGCAGGGTCGACGGCCTCGAGGGCTACGGCGTCCCGTCGGTCGAGGATATTTTCCCCATGATCCGCGAGCACGCCCACGGCTCGGGTATCGCCGCGCTCCACAACGGCGAGCTGCTGTGCGTCTGGTTCCAGTCCGACGGCGAGCGGCGCGGCAACTACGGCCGGATTATGGCGGCGCGCAAAAACCCGGGCGGGCCATGGCGCGAGCCCTTCGTGATGGCGGACGCGCCGGGCATGCCCGACTGCAACCCGACGCTGTTCATCGACCGGGAAGAAAACCTCTGGTTTTTCTGGTACCCAGTGCTCGCCAACTGCTGGGAAAGTTCACAGACGCGCTTCTATAAGGCGCCGAAAGGCGCGTACGAGGCGGCCAACGGGTTTGACGCTTGCCCGCGATGGGAGAAGGGCGGCGTCCTCAACCCCGCGCGCGCCGATGAACTCAAGGGCAAGGCGGCGGGCTTCGAAAACGGCGCCTATGTCTACGGCGAGGTCAACGGCGAGTGCTGTTATATCGACGCCGAACAGTTCCGGCAGCATCCGCTGCCCAAACGCTCCTATGTGAAAATCGACGACCGGTATATCACCGACCGTTTTGTCGTCGCCGCGCGCAACGACATGGCGGAAACGCTGAAAATCCTGCGCGAGCAACGGCCTTATCCGGGCCTGACGCCGTTTTTCGAGTTGTACCTGCGCTGGGAGGCCGGCCGGACCTGCCGCATCGCCGCGGGCGCGGAGAGGACCTATGAAAAATGGAAGCCCGTGATGCGCTGCCTCGGCTGGCAGACGAAGAACAAACCCCTCGAGTTCGCGTACGGCGGCAAAACGCGGCGGCTGCTGCCGCTGTATTCCGACGGTTTGCACTGGTCGCTGACGGCCTTCACCGACGACGGCGGGGAAACCTGGGGTTACGGCCTTCCCTTCGGCGCCACGGCGCCCGAGCAGGGAGCCGGCGTCCTGCTTTCGGACGGGCGGCTGCGCTCGTATTTCCGCAACGGCGAACCGGCCGGCCATATCATATCCTACGAATCGGCCGACGGCGGCGAGACGTTCGCCGGCATGCGCGTCGAAACGCAGCTGCGCCACGAGGGCGGGTTCGACATCCTGCAGACGGCAGGCGGCCTGTGGCTGATGAGCGTGACCGAAGCGGCCGCCGGCCCCCCCGCCCGCAAGCACAACCGCTCGCGGCTGAACGTCGCCGTTTCCGCGGACGAAGGCAGGCACTGGACGCTGACCCCGCTGGAACTCGACCGCAACGGCATGGAGGATTATCACTACTCCGCCGTCACGCAGGGCCCGGACGGCACTATACACATCTCCTACAGCCACGACGCCGGCGGGCTCAACAACATCCGCCACGCGGAAATCCGCCCCGGCGGGTGAGCGGCGGCAAGGCAATCGAATAACAGGCAAGGAGGAAAAGACGGTATGAAAGACCTGAAAAAGCTGACTCTTCTCCATTCCAACGACCTGCACGGCGATTTTTTGGCCAAAGAGGCCGACGAGAGCCTCATCGGCGGTGTTTCGATGCTTTCCGGCTACGTCGGAAAGGTGCGTGACGAGGAAGAAAATACCTTGTATGTCATCTCGGGCGATATGTTCCGCGGCTCGCTCATCGACCAGGAGTACCAGGGCCTTTCCACCATCGAAATCATGAACCTGCTGAAACCCGACGCGGTCACGCTGGGCAACCACGAAGTCGACTACGGCGTCGCGCACCTGCTGTTTCTGGAAAAATGCGCCAAGTTCCCGATCATCAACGCCAACATTTACATCAACACCAACCACACCCGGCTGTTCAAGCCGCATTTGATAATCAATACCGGCGGGATGAAAATCCTCTTTATCGGCCTGCTGACCGAGGAGGTCCTCAACCAGACCCGCCAGGACCGGCTCATCGGCACTTTTATCAGCGTCAGCGAGGCGGCGAGGGAGGTCGGAAGGATCTGCAACGCCTACCGTACCGAGGATGTCGACTTCACCGTGCTGCTGACCCACATCGGTTTTGAAGAGGATAAAAAACTCGCCGCGATGCTCGACCCCGACTGGGGCGTCGACATCATCATCGGCGGCCATTCGCACACCCAGCTCAGCGAGCCGTTCGTTGTCAACGGCATCCCGATCGTCCAGGCCGCGACGGGCAGTTCGCAAATCGGCAGGTTTGACATCGTCGTGGACAAAGAGCTCAACCGCATCGACTCCTACCGATGGCAGCTGATTCCCGTCGACAGCGAGCACTGCCCGCAGGATAAGGCGCTGGAAAGCCTCATCCGGAAGTATAAGGAGAAAACCGACGCAAAATACACACGCATCCTCACGCGGTTCAAAAGCGTCTTTACCCACCCCGTCCGCAACGAGGAAACGCAGCTGGGCAACCTGTTCAGCGACATCTTTCAGCAGTCGCTGGGCGTCGATATCATGTTTTTGGGTTCGGGCTCCATCCGCAAAGAAGAGCTGGGCCCAATCGTGGAACTTCAGGACCTGCTGGAGGTGTTCCCCTATGACGACGCTGTGTTCCGCCTGTGCGTCAGCGGAAAACAGCTGCGCGCCATGATTGCCTATATGCTGCGCGACGAAGCGTTCGAGGGGCACACGGAATATTACCAGCTGTCGCAGGGGGTGCATGTCGAATATTCGAAAGCCCGGCGCGAAATTGCCGCCCTGACGCTCAACGGCGAACCGGTCGACGACAACCGCATTTACACGATAGGCCTTCAGCAGTTCCACTTTGTCAACTTTGCGAAATTTTTCAATCTCGACCCCGAGGAGGTCGCCAGGAACCGCAAGCCGAAGGTGCTCACCACCTCCGCGCTCGACGTCGTCGAGGAATACCTTTCGCAGGTGGATTTGGTTCAGCCCGGCGACATGGGCCGCATTGTCATTTTGCCGTAGGAAATTTTGAACCCCGCGTTCAGCCGGTGTTCCGGCAAAGGAGGAAAAAGAAATGAAAAGACCGTGGCGGAGATGTCTGTCGTGTGTTTTGGCCTTGTGCGTCCTGCTGCCGCCGGCCGCTTTGACGGCGTCGGCGGCTTCCGCCGAGCCGCTTGTCGTCAACGTCATCACGGACGTCCATTTCCGGCCGCTGTGGGCGGTGCCGGACGTCGGCGCGATTGTCAACATGCCCGGCAGCGAACTGTACGCGCACGCCGCCTACAACGCCCAGCTCTACCCCGAGTCGGAGGCCGTCCTCGCCGAGTTTTTCAAAGGCGCGGCGGCAAGTGCTTCGAGCGCGGTGCTCGTCGCGGGCGATATGGTGGACGGCGCGAACAGGGCCTACCACTCGGCGTTCGCGCAGCGGCTCGCCGCTTTTGAAAACAGCACGGGCAAGCGGGTCTTTGTCATCAACGGCAACAATGATATTTCGCCCGGTTCTCCCGGCTGCGCGTCGCCGGAGGATTTCGCGGCGATTTACGCCGATTTCGGTTTCAACGAAGCCTTGAGCCGTGACCCGTCCTCGCTGTCTTACAGCGTCGACCTCGACGGCGGTTACCGCCTGCTGGCCATCGATTCGTGCAAGTACGGCGAAAGCTCCGGTGTGCTCACGCCGGCCGTGCTGCAATGGATACGCGGGCAGGCGCAAGACGCCGGGCGGGACGGGAAACATCTCGTGGCCATGATGCACCACGCGCTGCTGCGCCATTACGGCGGGTTCGGGGACCTTGTGCTCGACAGGGCTCTGGACGACGACAGAATCGACAACGCCGACGCCGTTTGGGAAGAACTGGCCGACCTCGGCATTCAAATCATTTTCACCGGGCACATGCACGCCAATTCCATCACGAAAGACACCTCCGCCAAAGGCAACGAGCTCTATGATATCGAAACCAACGCCCTGACGACTTATCCCTGCTCCTGGCGTACGGTCACCTTCGGGCAGGAAGGCGTCGGCGTCACGACGCGGACCGTCGGTTCCGTTGACCCCGCCAACCTGCCGGCCGGCTACAACGCGGCGCAGCTCGCGCTGCTGGAGGGCGGCTTCCCCCGCTACGCCTACGGCTATATCGCGGCGTCCGCCCAGTATATGCTCAAGGTCAATCTGCTCTACCCGCAAAACGCGCTCAACCGTTTCGGCATCGACGCGCAAAGCGACCTGGGCAAACTGCTGCTGGCCGTCTTGCCCGACGCTTACGGCTGCTTCTGCATGCCCTTGTACGCTACGCCGCAGACGCAGGGCGCTTCCATCGAGGAAATCGCCGCGCTGGGCGGCTACACCCTGCCCGCAAGCGGTTACGCGAGTTTCTTCGAAGTGCTCAACGTCATCATCGGCCAGTATACCTGCGGGGACGCCGACATGCCGGGCGACGCCCCGGAAGTGCGGCTGCTGCTGGACTGCATCAAAGCGGTGATGGTCTACGCCCTGGGCAGAAATGCCGACAAAATCACGCCCGAAAGCCTCAAAGAGTTCTCCGCCCTGACGGGCATCCGCTTCACCGAGGCGGAGACCCGGGCGGGGCTGGCAAGTTTGCTGTTTCGCCGCAATCTGGTCAACCGGACGGTCAGGAGCCTCGCGCTGCCGTTTTTGGAGGGCGTGACGAAAGACGCGTTCGCGCCCGCCGACGTCAACGTTGGCCTTCCGCCTTACGGGGAGATACAAAACCGTTTCGGCTTTTTCGACCGTCTGCTGGAAACGCTGCGCGCGTATTTCGACAAGCTGATGAAAATGTTCTCCTTCTTCATCGATTATTGATATAAAAGAGGAAAACCGCCGCGTCCCGGACGGAACGCGGCGGTTTTCCTTCGCCGCTCTATCTGCGGTTTTTCGCCTTTTTTTCGGGCGGCTTTTCGGGCGCCGGCGCCGGCAGCCCGGCTTCTTCCAGTTCCCCGGCCGGCTTTTCTTTGGCTTCCTCCCGGTAGTCGCCGGCATTTTTCCAGAGTTTCAGCAGGCCCTCGTCGTTGAGGATTTTGAAAAAGATGAAAGAAATCGGCAGGAGGAAAAGGCCCAGGATGCCGAAAATCTGATAACCGAGGAAAATCCCCAGCAGCGTAACGGTCGGCGGAAGGCCGATGTTGGCCCCGACAATCCTCGGCTCGATGAACTGGCGGATGACGTAAATACACCCGTAGAGGACCAGCAGGCCGATGCCCAGACCCGTATCCCCGACGATTAAAGAAAAGACGGCCCAGGGCAGCAGAATCGTTCCGCTGCCGAACACCGGCAGGATGTCGACACAGGCGGTGATGATGGCGATGGTGGCGATGTAGCCGCCGGTATAGACGCCGATCCAGCTGAGAATGTACAGCCCCAGCATCATCTCGCAGAAGGTGATGAGCATCAGCGTCAGGTAGGCCCTGGCCATTTTGCCCAGGGTGGAGAGCATGATGTTTTTCGACGCCGAGAGCGCCGCCCTCTTGTCGGGTTTGAACTGCCGCTTGATAAACGAAGCAATGCGGTCGTAATCGAAGGCGACGAAAAAGCAGGCGACAATCGTGACGATCAGGCTGACAAAAGCGGTGGGGATCTGCTTGGCGGTGCTCCAGACGCCGCTGAGGGGTTTGGTCATCCAGGAGGAAAACCCGCTGCCGAACAAGCCGCCGGCGCCGACATCTTTGCCGAGCCGGTCGAACAGGGCGTTGATTTGTTTTTCCAGCGCGTCCGCGACGGCTTTCGGGAAATGGGCCGCGACGTTCAGCAAGGCGTTTTTAGCGTCGCCGAGCGTTGCCGGGATATCCTTCGATTTTTCGACGAGGAAGTGAAACAGACTCTTAATTTCCGCATAGAGCCGGATGCCGATGAGGGAAACCGCGCCGGCCGCCAGCAGCAGCAGCAGCGCCGCGACGCACAGGGCGGAGGCCAGCGGTTTTTTCAGTTTGGTCTTTTTGGTCAGCAGGACAATCGGCTTTTGCAGCGCCGTGGCCACAAAACCCGCGACGACAAAGGGGAAGACCTCCCACATGGCGTATTTGACAAAGAGGTAGAAAATCCCGAGAATCAGCGCCACATAAGCGGCGTTGATGAGCAGCCGTTTTCTTTTTTCGATTTCGGTCATCCGGTTTCACCGCCGTCTTGTTTCGCCACCCATTTTATACTAATTTCCATTAAAAAGAAAGACCGGCAAAACCGGCCTTCGTCCGCTTTCCTTTGACGGCAGGGGCGCAACGGCCGCCCGCCGGCAGTCATTCCGCCGGAAATGCCGCCGATGCCCTTTTCCTTCGGCCGAAGCCGCGGCGGCAAGCAAAACTGGCCGGTTAAAATCATTCTTTATTTTTCAATGAACATCATATCACGATTTGCGGCCGGAAAACGCAAGCGCATTTTCCGCGGGGTATTTATATTTTCGCTTTATTCCGCGGCGCTTGTATGGTAAAATATCGTATTATTCCCCGGGAGGAGGGCTTTTTCTGAACGTCGCGATCATGGGATACGGAACGGTCGGTTCCGGCGTGGCGGAACTGCTGGCGAAGCATCACGAGCATATCGTCAAAAAAAGCACGCAGTCAGAGCTGGAACTCAAGTACATCCTCGACATCCGGGATTTTGACGGGCTCCCCGGCAACGCGGTGTTTATCAAAGACTTCGATATCATCCTCAACGACCCGGCCGTCCAGATCGTGGTCGAAACCATGGGCGGGCTGCACCCGGCCTACGAGTACGTCCTCGCCTGCCTGAAAGCCGGCAAGAGCGTCGTCACCTCCAACAAGGAACTGGTGGCCGAAAAAGGCTACGAACTGCTCACGGCCGCCGAGGAGATGAACGTCAACTTCCTCTTCGAGGCGAGCGTCGGCGGCGGCATCCCGATTATCCGGCCCATCAGCCAGTGCCTCGCCGCCAACGAGATTGTCGAAATCGCGGGCATCCTCAACGGCACGACCAATTTCATCCTGACGCGCATGATACACGACTCCATGAGTTTTGAGGCCGCCTTAAAAATCGCGCAGGACAACGGCTACGCCGAGAAGGACCCGACGGCGGATATCGAAGGCCACGACGCCTGCCGCAAAATCTGCATCCTCGCCTCGCTGTGTTTCGGCAAACACGTTTATCCCAAATCCGTCTACACGGAGGGCATTACCAAAATCACGCTCGACGACGTCGAATGCGCCCACGCCTGGGGAGGCGTCATCAAACTCATCGGCCGGGCGAAAAAACTGCCCGACGGCAGGATCTCGGCGATGGTCAGCCCCTCGCTGATCCATTCGAGCAGCCAGCTGGCCTCCGTCGACGACGTGTTCAACGCCATCCTCGTGCGCGGCGACGCGACGGGGGACGTCGTGTTTTACGGCCGCGGGGCGGGCAAAATGCCGACGGCGAGCGCGGTGGTCGCCGACGTCATCGACTGCGCCAAGCACCACGAGCGCAAAAAACTGTTCGGCTGGGCCGACAGCGACGACAGCTACGTCGTCGACCGGCTCGACACGGTGACTTCCCTGTATGTCCGCTGCGCGCTCAAAAGCCCGGACGCGCTCGCGCGCGCCGACGCCGCTTTCGGCGAGATCGTGCGCATCCCGTATTTCGACCCGGAAGGCAGCATCGCGGCGTTCACCACCGCCGCGGCCACGGAAAGGGAACTGTTCGCCGCGCTGGATTCGCTCGACTGCATAGAACCTCTCTCGGTGATACGCGTCACCGATTATTGAGAATTCTGTTTTTCCGGAGGTATTTATGGCTCTCATTGTGCAAAAATTCGGCGGCAGTTCGGTCGCCGACGCCGACAGGCTGCGAAACGTCGCCTCCATTATCGCGGAAACGTATCGCGCGGGCAACGACGTCGTCGTGGTGGTCTCCGCGCAGGGGGACACGACCGACGACCTGATCGCCAAGGCGAAAGAGCTCAACGAATCCCCCTCGCGCAGGGAGATGGACGTCCTGCTCTCCGCCGGCGAGCAGATGTCCTGCGCGCTGCTGGCCATCACCATCGAAAAGATGGGGCTGCCCGTCTGCTCGCTGCTGGGCTGGCAGGCCGGTTTTCAGACCACGTCGGCCTATGGCATCGCCCGGATTAAAAACGTCAAGGCCGACCGCATCCGCATCGAGCTCGACAAGAAGAACATCGTCGTCGTCGCGGGCTTTCAGGGCATTTGCAAATACGACGACATCACCACCCTCGGCAGGGGCGGTTCGGATACGAGCGCGGTCGCCATCGCCGCGGCGATGCACGCCGACCGCTGCCAGATTTACACGGACGTCGAGGGCGTCTATACCGCGGACCCGCGCAAAATCAAAGGGGCGGTCAAGCTCAGCGAAATCACCTACGACGAGATGCTGGAACTCGCGACGCTCGGCGCGCAGGTGCTCAACAACCGCTCGGTCGAAATGGCAAAAAAATACGGCGTCGTGCTCGAGGTCCTCTCCTCGATGAAGAGAGTGCCCGGCACTATTGTAAAGGAGGTCGTCTCTGTGGAAAAAATGCTCGTCAGGGGAGTCACCAAGGATGTCAACGTCGCCCGCATATCGGTGCTGGGCGTCCCGGACGTGCCCGGCATCGCGTTCAAGATTTTCAGCAAAATCGCCGCGAAGAACATCAACGTCGACATCATCCTGCAGTCCGTCGGCAGGGACGGGACGAAGGATATCGCTTTCACCGTCAGCCGCGACCACGCGCAGACGGCGATGGAGCTGCTCGGCGACTCGTTTGAACTGCTGCGCGGCAAAACCGTCCTGTGCGACACGGACGTGGCGAAAATATCCATCGTCGGCGCGGGGATGGAAACGCACCCGGGAACGGCCGCCAAAATGTTCGAGGCGCTGTACGAGGCGGATATCAACATCCAGATGATCGCCACGAGCGAAATCAAAATCTCGGTGCTCATCGACGCCAAAGACGCCGACCGCGCCGTCGACTCGGTGCACCGCGCTTTTGTCCCCGAAGATCTGGTGCTGTAAGGGCCCGAAATACCGAGTGCCGCCGTTTGTTCACGGCGGCACTTTTCGTTTGATATCCGCGTCCCCTTATTCGCTCTTGAAGGTGAACGACACGGCGAAAGCGGCGAAGTTGCCGTTCTTGGCGGCGGGGGTAACGTTCATGAACGTCCCGTCCGAAGAGGTCGTGCCTCCGACGAGGTACAGTTTGCCGCCGGGCGACGCGCAGATGGAGCGGGCCACGTCGTCGGCCTTGCCCGCGACGGTGGCGAAGCCCGTCGTGCTGCCGGCCGCTTCGCTCAGCAGCATCACGAAGCCGTCCTGCTCGCCGAGGTTGCCCAGCTGCGCGAAATCGCGGTTGCTCGATTCGGAGATGCCGCACACCGCGTAGCCGCCGTCGACCGCGGCGATGCCGGTGATGCGGTCGTTGAGGAAACCGGCGATGGACCTGGTCCAGCCGATGGTGCCGTCGGGGTTGTACTTGACCAGGAAGGCGTCGAAACTGCCGGCGTTGTGAATATCCTTGAAACTGCCGTCCGCCGACACCGCGATGGAGAACCGGCCCCCGATGACGCAGCCGCCGTCGGGCGCCGCCGCGATGTAGACCAGCTCGTCGATGCCGCTGCCCGAAAAACAGTTGACCCACAGCGGTTTTCCGTTTTTATCGTACTTGACGATGACGGTGTCCGCGTTGCCGCGGCCGGCGATGCCCGTCAGGGAACCGTCGGAGGACATCGTTTCGCAGGTGGCGTAAATCTCGCCCGCGGCGTTGACCGCGATGCCTTCGATGTTGCTGTGCATGGTGCCGGTCAGGGCCCGTTTCCACAGCATATTGCCGTTGGCGTCGTATTTGATGAGGACCGCCTTGATGGAATCCGCGCGCAGGCCCTGGAAATCGCCGTTGGAAGATTCCGTTTTGCCCCCGACGAGAAAGCCGCCGTCGGATGTGGCGCAGACGCTGCTGAAATATTCGTTTTTGCTGCCGCCCACGACTTTTGCCCACAGTTTTTTGCCGTCGGCCGAATATTTCGCGATGAGGCCTTCGATCATATTTCCGGGTTTTGCCCCGAACTCGGCGGATTTTGTCTGGCCCACGGCGACGAAACCGCCGTCTTTGAGCCGGTCGAGCGCGACGAGGGTGGCGCCGTCGCCGCCGCCGAGGAAGCTTTTCCAAAGGACTTCGCCTTTGGCGGAGTACCTGACCAGCATGCTTTTGACCCCGGTCCAGGCGGAATCGGCGTCTTTGCAGTCGCCGTCCGCGGTGCCGAAGATGCCGACCGCGGCAAAGCCGTCCTCCCCGCACGCGACGGCGTCGGAGTAGATGTCGTTGCCCGAAGTGTTGAAGGTTTTGACAAACCCTCTTTGCAGGCCTGAAATCACCTTGTCCGACACGGTTTCCCCTGTTTTATAGACGTCGCTGACCGTCAGGCCGTTTTCCCCCGGGTTAAAGCGGATGCCGCTGTCGGTCACCGTCACGTCGTAGCCCAGTTTTTCAAAGGCGTCCTTGACGGCTTTGCGCTGGGCTTCTCTCAGGGCGGCGTAATCGCCTTTCCACTCGGCGCCTTCGCCGAGGGCCTTGCTGATGATGTCGTTGATTTCGCCCGTCAGCAGCTGAGGCAGCGTCGTGCCCTCCGCCTCGGGCAGGGCGTTTTGCCACCGGCCCGCCTCGGCGTCGGTCACCGGGACCGTCGTCGTGGGGTTTTCGCCCCCGTCACACGATGTCAGCGCGGCCGCGAGCACCGCCAGCACGGCGATGAGGGCCATGGCTTTCCTGCACTTTTTTTTCATCGGAACATACCTCCCCGGGCCTTCGCCCCCGGTGTGTCATTTTTTTCTGTCAAACCACTTGATGATGACATAATTGACGGCCGCGACGATCAGAAGAAAAGCGAAAAACAGCGGATAGGCCGTCTTCCAGTTCTCGCCGCCCCGGTCATCATCGTCCATTCGGACATGCCGAATATGCCGGAAAGCAGCGTCAGCGGCATGAACACCGTCGTGATGACCGTCAGCCGTTTGACCGAAAGGTTGGTGTCGTTGGCCGCTTTCGAGATGTCGTTGTTGATGACGGCGAGATTCGTCTGAATGAGGTTGTTGACCATATCGTGGTTCATTTCGGTCAGTTCGAAAAACTTGGTGATATGGTCGTAGATATCGTTGAAATGAATCATCGCGCTTTCCGGGATGATGTCGATGTCGTTGCGGCAGATTTTGACAAGGATCTCCCGCTCGTGGAACAGGCTTTTTCTCAGCGACATCAGCGAGCGCCGGATTTTTTGGAGGGCGGTGTGGTCGAACTCGCTGTGGTTTTCCGTAACGATGTCCTCGAGGACGATCAGGTCGTCGCCGACGGCCGCGATGGTATCGAATTTCCTGTCGACGATATAATCCAGGATAACGTGCAGCGCAAAAGCCGGCCCGTTTTTGGCGTTGCGCATTTCTCTTTCCAGAACCTCTTTGTATGTTCCGGCCGACCCCGGGCCGTTTTCGCCGCAGCGGGTGACGCTGACGAAAAAATCGGCTCCGGTAAACAGGTTGACCTCGTCGATACGCACCGTTTTGTCAAGGTAGGAAAAGCAGTTGAACAGCACCTGCACGTAGGTCTTGTATTCCTCGATCTTGGGGACCTGTTCCTCGTCCAGGCAGTCCTCCAGCGACAGCGGATGGATGCCGAACGGTTCGCTGAGGACCATCAGGTTTTCCTCGGTCGGGGCGTAATAGTTGAACCAGAGATAGCCTTTTTCTCCGGCATCCCTGGCGCGCAGCGCCTCCTCCATCGTTTGCAGGGTATCGACGGCGCCCGTTTTGTGAATAAAGCAGATGTCGCAGCCTGTCATGCTTTTCTCCCGTTTGATGCGGCGGCCGGGCCTTATTTCCTTCGTTTTGCCCTGCGGCGCGGCTCGTATTTTTTAACGGTTCTGGTTTGATAGTTTTCCGACAGCACGCTGATGTTGCCGTCGACTTCCAGCACCGCCAGGTTGACCTGCGAAACGTCCGACACCCCGTGTTCCCTCAGCGCTTCCCCGAGTTCCTCGGTGCTGATCCTTGCCTTTCTCATATTTTCCTTGTTGAGCACGCCCTCGTAGACCAGCATCAGTTCCTGCCCCTGGATGATTTTGTCCACCTTTTTAAAATGGAAAATCAGCTCTTTGAGGATAAAGTTGGCGGCAAACAGCGTCGCCGCCGCAAGCAGGCCGCCCAGCAGCGTCGTATCCGGGCCGACCATGGCATTTTGCACGGCGTTGCTGATGAGCAGGATAAAGACCAGGTCGATCACCGACAGCTGGCTGAGTTCCTTGCGCCCGGTAATCCGTATGGCGGCGATAATGAAAATATAGACCGAAAGGGCGCTGACGAAAATATTGAGATACGTATTGTGAAACAGCATATCCCGTTACCCTCAGGACGGACGGTTTTGCTGCTGCGCGGCGAGCGATTCCATCAGCAGCTGCTGGTTTGCAAAGATGGCGTCGAGCTTCTCGTGGATGTCCTCGACGATGATTTCCGCCTTGACATTGACCTTGTAATCGTTCTTGGCCCGCTGGCGGTCCTTTTCCTCCTGGCGGTTCTGGCTCATCATGATGATCGGGGCCTGGATAGCGGCGATACACGACAGCACCAGGTTCATCAGAATAAAGGGATACGGGTCGAAGGGCTTGACCAGGAACACCGTATTGACGGCAATCCACAACAGCAGCATGAGGAAAAATATGATGATGAAGCCCCAGCTGCCGGCAAACCGCGCCACGCCGTCCGCGGCGCGCTGGCCGAGCGTCAGGTTGCTGTCGTGCTCCACATCGGCATTTTTCGCCACGTTCTCGTGCAGCAGGAGGTGCAGCAGTTCCTCTTCCTGCGCCGCAATCGTTTCGTCTTCAAGAATCTTCTTGATGAGCTGGGCTCTTTGCTCCTGAATGATCATGCAGAACATCCTTTCGCTGCGCATTAAACCGGCCTTCTATTTTTTTGCGCGGACCGTTTGCATCATATCGGCGAAAATCTCGGCGATTCTCGGCGCGGTGTTGGGGCCCAGGGAGTTGGTTTCCTCATAATGTCTGCGGCCCAGTCGGTCCCGCGGCTGGTCGAAATAGGGGGCCGCGCTGTCAAGCAAAAAGTCGTTGGGCGGAACGATGTAGCCGATTTCGTCGTTGGCCAGGCCGATGACGACGATGGGCTCCCCGCCCGCCGTCACGGCCAGCGGCTCGGGGTTGAACGACGGCGGGTCTCCGCAGGCGGAATGGTCCGCGTCGAGGTACCCGCCGTAGACGAGTTCGGGGAATATCTCGCCGGGCAGCAGCAGCAGGCGCAGCCGGCCGATTTCGATATAGCTCATCTCCGTCTTCAGCCCGACGCCCAGAGACGCCCAGCCCAGCCCGTATTCGCGCGCCTCGAGGATTTTTGCCCTCGCGGCGGCCATCAGGGCGGAATTGTCCGCCTCGGCATAGAACTCCTGGCGCAGGATGTTGATGACGGGTTCGAGTTTTGTTTCGTTGCGGACCGCCAGCGCGAAACCGGCGAGGTCGCGGCCGAGTTTCATCGTGGTTTCCGGGCTTTCCGTGTCGTTGTTCATGCTGATCATGCCGCCGATGGCGCCGACGCAGTAGAAAGTCTCCGCCCCGGCGGCTTTTTTGATTTCGCGGCGCAGGTAGCAGGGATGGTCGGCCGAAACGAGGGTGTTTTTACCGCCGAGCGACTCGGAGTGCGCGGCGAAATTGATCCAGTAGATTTCCCTGCTGCCGTCGTCGGGCACAAAGCGCACCCGCGTCAGGGTTTTGGAGTAGACTTCGGGCAGGCGGATGTCCTCCTGCAGGCCCTCGACCTCGATTTCGCCCAGCCACGCGGCGCAGGGGCGACGGTCTTCGTACGCTTTACGGACGGCTTTGTCGATGGCGGCGAAAACAATTTCCATATATTTTTTGTTTTTACCCGTACGGGGGAGCGGGCCCCAGAGGCCCATGGTGTCGATGCCGGCATGGTTGTGGGTGCTCATGACGTTGACGCTGCGGCAGCCGGTCTGCGCGCAGAAAGCGGCCAGGCGGCCGCGCACCCTCTCGACGTCGATGTTCATAAAGCCGACCACGTCGAGCGACACGAACACCACCGCGCCCCTGCCCGTGTTGTCGTCGAGCCACAGCGCGTGCGCGAACGGGAGGTCCAGGATGCCCGTGGCGGGTTTATAGGGGCCGTAACCGGCGATATAGTATTTCTTCTTGAACAGGTCGGGCGGGATGATTTTCTCCTTGCCGAAACCAGCGGTAAAACGGTCGGAAACCGGCTTGTCGACGGCGTCGAACACGCCCCTCGCCAACAGGGGCGCCGGGGAGCGGAAACTCGCTTTTTCCCCGTGGCTCATAATATACTTTCTGACCGCCTTGGACGCGACGGCAATCGGTTTCATGCTGATCCCTCCGGTTCGGTTTGGCGCGCGCTTTTACCTCGCGCGAAGCAAAAACAGTATAGCATAACGCAAAAAAAATACAACCGGAAACGGGGACTCCGCGCCCTTCCCGGACGCGGCGGAAACCGGCGTCCCGGCGGCAAAAAAAGAGCCCGGCAAAACGCTTTTGCCGGGCGAGCGCGGCGGTGTTTTTACAGCGAAGCCGCGAGTTGTTTGACGTATTCCCTGAAGCCGGCGCCGATCTCCGGATGCTTGAGCGCCACCTCGCAGTTGGCTTTCATGATGCCGAGCTTGTTGCCCATGTCGTAACGCACGCCTTCGAAGTCGTAGGCGATGAGTTTGCCCGCGCGGCCGAGGTCGCTCATGGTTTCGGTCAGGTAGAACTCGCCCTGCGTGATGCGCGCGACGCCCTCCTCGAGCATGGGGAACACTTCCGGCGGGAGCACCACCCGGCCGAGGATGGCGTACAGGGACATGATTTCCTCGTCTTTCGGTTTCTCGATAATATTATGGCAGTTCATCGCCCGGCCTTCGAGCGGTGTGACGTCCAGCGAGCAGTACAGTTTGATCTGTTCCCGGGTGACCTCCTGCACGCCCACGACGCCTTTGCCGTACTTTTCGCAGGCGCGGCACAGCTGGCCGATGGCGGGGTCTTCGGAGATGATGACGTCGTCGCCGTAGAGCACCGCGAACGGTTCGTCGCCGATAAAGGAGCGGCCGCACAATATCGCGTGCCCGAGGCCCTTGGTCTCTTTCTGCCGGAGGAAATACACGTTGGCGAGGTTCGCCACCTCTTCCACCTGTTGGAGGATTTTCTCTTTGGCGGGGTTGCCGCGCAGGCCGCATTCGAGTTCGAAAGCGTGGTCGAAATGGTCCTCGATGGCGCCTTTGCCGCGGTTGGTGATGATGAGGATGTCCTCGATGCCTGCCGCGACGGCTTCCTCGACAATGTACTGGATGGCCGGTTTGTCGACGATGTTAAGCATCTCTTTTGGGACCGCTTTGGATGCGGGCAGCACGCGCGTGCCGAGCCCCGCTGCCGGAATAATGGCTTTTTTGACTTTCATGGCTGCAACTCCTGTCTTGGCGGATATGGGGGGCTACACATAACTGAACAGTTTCGACAGCAGGCTGATGACCAGGTTGTACCCCAGGTAACTGGCGGCGAACGCCAGCGGGGAAACGCCGCCCCTGCGCACGGTGATGGAGCGGAAAATGTTTTCGCTTGCGGCATGCCTGCGGATGGATTTGATATCCTCAATGCTCTTTTTTTTGTACAGCCAGTTGGCGCAAAGGGCGGCCGCGGTGTTGGGTACCAGGAAAGCGGAGGCGACGGCGGTAAACTTCAGCATCTCGTCTTGCAGCGCCTTCATGGTTTTGTCGGGTATGAGCGCGGGGTCCTCGTATTGGGTGATTTCCTCGGCCAGAGAAGTGACGGCGCCGTAAATGCTCATTGCCTGCGACGACAGCGCCAGCGAAAGCGCCAGCGTCAGGCCCAGGAACAGCGCGCCGGGCTTCAGCAGTTTGCGGTAGAAAAACCAGTACGGGGCAAAGAAAAATGCCGCCCAGTTCCAGCTGATGTTTTTCGCCCTTTTTTCCATCGAGCGGAAGCGGTTGATATAACTTCTGGCGCCGGACTGGATATACAGCAGCAGGTCGCCGCTCTTGACGCCGCCGATTTCCTCATCGGGGTTGAAGCCGCGCGCGGCGAACCCGGCGAAGCGGTCCGCGGCCCCGGTCGGCCCGGGCGCGGGCGCGCCCGCCGCGCTGCCGCAGCCGGCGCACACCACGTAGTCTTTGGGGTTGTTGGCGCCGCAAACGGCGCAGATGACGCCCTCGTCTTTTGCGGGGTCAAACGCGTCCTCTTCCGGCTGCGGAACGGCCAGCGGAGTCCACACAAAACCCGGCGCGTGGTGTTCGGCATTGACGCAGCGGTTGTTTTTTTGCCAGCATTCCCTGTGCTGGGGCGTCGCGCATTCGGGGCAGACCACGATGTCGTCGTTGACGTTAAAGAACAACCGGCAGCCTGGGCACATTTCGTTGTTGTAGCGGATGGTCCGTCCCTCCCTTGACGAGGCGTTACCTTTGCATTATAACCAATCGCCCTTGAATATTCAATCGGTCCGGCCGATTGGCTTCAATCGGCCGGGGTGAAAATCGGCGGGGCGCCCCGGTCTTTACTTTGGCGGTATAAAAATATATAATAAATCGGCAATTAAGGGTTTGGGAGAACGGTATGCTTCAATTTGAAGAACTGCGCCTGCAGCTCGAGGACCAGCGGCCGAAACTCGAGCATCTGCGCGCGTCGCTCGGGCTCGAGCAGATGGCGGCGGAAATCGAGCGTCTCGAAGCGCAGTCCACGGCCGAGAATTTCTGGAGCGACCAGGCGGCTTCGCAAAAGGTTTTTCAGCGCATCAGCGTGCTGAAAAGCAAGATCGCGGACTATACCCGGCTGGAAAACGACTTCAACGACGCGCTGATGATGATCGAACTCTCCGACGAGGAGGGCGACCTCGGCCTGCTGGATTCCTGCGCGCAGGGCGTGCGCGCGGTCATTGACGAACTCGAACGGCAGACCCTCGCGACGCTGCTGACCGGCGATTACGACAGCAAGAACGCCATCCTCACCTTCCATGCCGGCGCCGGCGGCACCGAGGCGCAGGACTGGGTGGCCATGCTGGTGAGGATGTACCTGCATTTCAGCGAAAAACAGGGTTTCAAATCGAGCATCCTCGACTTCCTCGACGGCGAGGAGGCGGGCTATAAATCCGCGGTGCTGCTCGTCGAGGGGCACAATGCTTTCGGTTTCCTCAAAAGCGAGGCCGGCGTGCACCGCCTGGTGAGAATCTCGCCCTTCGACGCCTCCGGGCGCCGCCACACGTCCTTCGCGTCGGTGGAGGTCATGCCGGAAATTGACGACACCATCGATGTCGAAATCAACCCCGACGACATTAAAATGGACGTCTACCGCGCCAGCGGCGCCGGCGGGCAGAAGGTCAACAAGACCTCGTCGGCGGTGCGCATTACGCATATTCCGACGGGCATCGTCACCTCCTGCCAGGTCGAGCGCAGCCAGCACCAGAACCGCGAGGTCGCGCTGCGCATGCTCAAAAGCAAGCTGATGGAAATCAAGGAGCGCGAACACCTCGACAAAATCGAGGACATCAAGGGCGTGCAGATGGAAATCGGCTGGGGCAGCCAGATACGTTCGTACGTTTTTATGCCCTATACGCTGGTCAAGGACCACCGGACGGGTTTTGAGGTCGGCAACATCAACGCCGTGATGGACGGCGAAATCGGCGGTTTCATCAACGCGTACCTGAAAATGGAATCCCTCGAAAAACTCGGCAAGCAGTAAAGAGAGGCCGGCGCCATGGTGATTATCGACATCTCGGCGGATACCCTCACAGCCCCCGTGTACCCGGGCGACCCCGCGCCGCGCGTGGAGAGCCTGCGTTCGATCCGCGCGGGCGACGACTGCAACCTGTCGGCGCTGTACAGCTGCGTGCACAGCGGCACGCACGCCGACGCGCCGCTTCACTTTATCGAAAACGCCGGGGCCATCGAAGACGTCGCCCTCGAGGCGTTTATCGGCCCCTGCCGCGTCGTGGCGGTACCCGAGGGCATCATCACCGCGGAGTACGTCGACAACCATTTTTCGCGCCGCTGCGAGCGCATCCTGGTCAAGGGCGGCGGCCGCGCGTTTTTTATGGACAGTTCCGCCGAGGCGGTGGCGTCGCTCGGGGTCAAGCTCATCGGGACGGACGCGCAGTCGCTGGGCTATTCCGGCAATCAAATCAAGCCGCACAAGGCCTTTCTCGGCGCGGGCGTGGCGGTCCTCGAAGGCCTCTGCCTGGAGGACGTCGAACCGGGCGAGTATTTCCTCATCGCCCCGCCGGTCAAACTCGCCGGGCTCGAAGGCGCCCCGGCGCGCGCGCTGCTGATTGAGGACTATATCTTTTGGGGCGCGGGGAGTTCGATGTGAGCGCCCGTTCCCGGACTTTGCCGGAGAGACGATGAAAAGACTGTTCGATATCGTATTCAGCCTGCTGGGCATCGTCCTGGCCGCCCCCCTGATGCTGGCGGTCGCTTTGCTGGTTTACCTCGACGACGGCGGCCCCGTGCTCTACAAGCAGCAGCGCGTCGGCCTCAACGGGCAGCTGTTCAACATCCGCAAATTCCGGACCATGAAAAACGGGACGCCGAACGTCCCGACGGCCCAGCTTCACGAAGCGGACGCGTGCATCATGCGTTTCGGCCGCTTTATCCGCGGTTTCAGCCTCGACGAAATCGTCCAGCTGTTCAACATTCTGGAGGGGACCATGAGTTTTGTCGGCCCCCGTCCGCTGATCCCCGCCGAGAAGGACATCCATCAGCTGCGCGAACGCTACGGCGTGTACGCCGTCCGGCCAGGTATGACGGGCCTGGCGCAGATCAACGGCCGCGACAACCTTTCCGTCGAGCAGAAGGCGGCGTACGACAAAGAATATGTCGAGAACCACACCATGGCTCTCGACATCAAAATCCTGTTGAAGACCGTTTATAACGTGCTCGCCCGCAAAGGCGTCGTCGAGGGCAGCGACAGCGCCGGCCCCGGAAATTGAGCCTCAGCCGAGGCCGAGGTACTCCTCGAGGCATTGCCCGCCCGCCTTGATTTCTTTTGCCGCGTCGACCCCCACATAGCGCCAGTGCCACGGCTCGTAATTGACCTTCGTGATGTCTTTTTTACCGGCCGGGTACCGCAGGATAAAGCCGTAGTCGGCGGCGTGTTTTTGCAGCCAGGCGAACTCGTCCGTCTTTTCGAAGGAGACGTCGAGGCTGCAAATATCCATCGCGAGCCCGGCGTTGTGCTCGCTGCAGCCGGGCGGAAGAATGGTTTGCGCGGCTTTTCGGGTGGCCTCGGTTTTGCTGTATCCCCGGTTTTGCCAGTAGGCGATTTTGTTCTCAAAGTTTGTCCGCTGCGTCGAAATCCTCCGGTTGCCCGAAAGGGGCACCAGTGTCAGGCCGTCTTTTTTCGCGGCGTTGAACATATCCCGGTAATGGGGGGCAGCCCTGGCGTCGAGTTTGGTATCGTAGCCCGGCGCGGCCTGCGCGAGATCGGCCGCGTAATCGAAGGGCAGCCTGCGGTTGATGTTGACAAGCAGGAGGTTCCACTCCCCCTCGTACGGGTCGATGACAACGGGCTTGATGCCCGCGTAGGCGTAGGGGTTTTCCTCGTCGACGGGCTGCGGTTTTGTGGACGGCTGCGTCCCGGTTCTTTCCTCGGTTCCGCTCTGCGTCGTGGTTTCGGTTTTGGCGGTTGTCTCGGCGGATGTCGGTTCTTCGGTCGGTTTTAACGTCGACGGCGCCGTTTGCTGCGTCGTGGCCGCCGCCGTGGTCGTTTCTCCCGTTTCTTTGCGGCAGCTGACAAAGATATAAGCGCCGGCGCATAAAATCAATACCGCCGTCAGCGCAACAATCAGCGCGAATTTCCCTTTTTCCATAAAACCTCTCCGCCTCTTTTCCGGCAACAGCGATTATTGTATGATTTCCCGGCGCCGATGTCAAACGCGCCGGCTGTAAAAAGGAGTCTGCCATGAAAGCATCCGACAGTGTCAAAAACTATCCTTCGCGTCTGCGGGAGTACGCCAACTATTCGCTGCGTTCCATCAAGCGTGTCTGCAAAGACATCGGCCCGCGGTTTCCGGGCAGCGACGGCGAAAAAAAGGCGCACGATTATTTCTTCAAGGAGCTGGAGGGCTGCTGCGACACGGTCGTCAAGGAGGAATTCGCCGTCCATCCCCGCGCCTTCCTCGGCTGGGTGCCCCTTTGCTGTTATATGGCCGTCATCGGCTGCGTGCTGTTCTATTTCGGCCTGGCGGCGGTCACGCTGGCCCTCGCGGCCGTCGCGCTGCTGCTCATCGTGCTGGAGTTTGTGTTCTACCGCCAGCCGCTCGACCCTTTTTACCCCAAAAAGACCTCCGCCAATGTCATCGGCGTCAAGAACCCCTCCGGCGAAATCAAGCGCAAGTTCATCATCTCCGGCCACTGCGACTCTTCCGGCGAGTGGACCTATACTTATCTCGGCGGCCCCGTCCTGCTGAAAATCGTCCTGTTCGCGGGCGTCGGCGGCCTGGTGCTCCTGCTGGCGGCAGTCGTCGCGGCTTTTGTCAACGGTTACGCCCTCGGATTCACGCTTGAAGGCCCGCAAAGCCCGTTCGTCAACGTCGTGCGCTACGTGCTGCTGGGCTACATCCCGGTGTTCCTGGCCGCGTCGCGGTTTTCCAACCCGAAGAAGCCCGTCCTCGGCGCCAACGACGACTTGACCGGCTGTTTCGCCGCGGTCTCGGCCGCGAAATTCCTCACCGACTGCGGCCTCGCGCTGGAAAACACCCAGCTGAACGTTTTGATTACCGGGTCCGAAGAGGCGGGCCTGCGCGGCGCGAAGGATTTTGCCAAACGGCACGCCGGGGAATACAAAGAGGTTCCGACCATGTTCCTGGGCATCGACACCCTGCGCGACTATGACGACATGGCCGTTTACACCCGCGATATGAGCGGCACCGTCAAAAACGGGGAACAGGCCTGCGCGCTGCTGCGGGAGGGCGCCGCCAACGCCGGGCTGAACCTGCCCTGCAAAACCATCACGCTGGGCTCCTCGGACGCCGCGGCCATCACGCAGGCGGGTTTGCAGGCCGCCGCCCTCGCGGCGATGGACCCCGCGCCCGCGCGCTATTACCACACCCGGCTGGACAACGAGACCAACCTCGACCTGAAAACCATCGAGGCCGGCATCAACGTGTGCCTGGAAACGATGTTTCTTTTTGATGAAAAGGGCTTCGGCTGAGCCGGCGGCGTATTTTGAAAAAATCGCTTCCGGGCTTTCAATCGGCCGTTTTTATGATATAATCACTTTTGATTTACCAATCGCCTTTGATTTCATTGCTGCTGCGAGACCCCAAAGCTGAAAGGAGACCCGCATGATGAATAAACGAACAACGGCCCTCAAAATCGTATGTGCCCTGATGGTCCTGGCGATGATCCCGGTTTTCGCCGCGTGCTCGGCGCTCGAGGTGGAGGAAACCACCGCCACGACCAAACCGGAGGTCACCAGCCTCACGCCGCAGCCCGCCTCCGTCAACGAAACCGTCGCCTATTTCAACCGCGTCATGGACGCCGTCAAAACAGGCAAACCGGCCGTCTCCCCGAGCATTTCGAAGGACGTCTCGAACGTCGCGTGCGACAACGACAAACTGAAGGCCGCCATCCCCACGCTGAAAGACCTGATGTTAAAAACCGACGCGAAGGGCAGCGCTTACGGCGAGGACGCCACGGACACCTTCCCCGTTAAGGGGCAGGCCTGGTCGAGCAGAATTTCCGGCGCCGACGTGCGCTATGCCAGCTGCCTGGTCGACGGCGATTATTACCAGATCATCATCCGGTTTAAAGACGAGCCGGAAGCCAGGGCGCTCAAGGGCGTCATCGGCAACGCTTTCGACATCGTCGATATCGAGACCGTCAAGCAGGAGTTTAAAAAGGCGCAGGCCTATATGACCGTCGGCGACATCTCCCTGCTGTACACCGGCTGCCTGATCAAGTGCACCGTCGAGAGGGCCACGGACCATGTCACGAGCGTGACCTATATTAAAAACGTCGACGTCAAAACGTCGGTGACCGGCGTCGGCACCCTCGAAAAGATGGGAACGGTCCCCGTCTCTTTCCGCTACAACTGCACCTCGACCTACACCCTCGACTGGACCGACCCGGCGGCGGCCCAATAAGCCCGCAGGGCCACCTTTCAACCGCATATCAAAAGCGGCCTTCGCGGGCCGCTTTTTTGTTTTTTATCATAAGCCGGCAGGGCCGAAGAAGGGGAGGCGCCGCGGCGTTACTTCCCGGTTTTGGAAAGCCCCTCCACGAAACCGGTGCGTTTCAGCAGCGTCGCGGGCGAGATCTGCGAAATATAGACCAGCGTCTTCCCGCCCTTCGCGGCGCAGAGGATAAAGGATTTGGGCAGCTCGGCGCTGACGTTGACGACCCTTTTTTCCTTTTCCGCTTTGGCGAGGAAGTTCCTCGTCGCCGGCGACACGGTCGTCGTGTCGAGGTCGAAGATGCCGACGATGTCGCCGAAATTGATAATGGTGTCTTTGCCCAGATGCAGCAGCATGCGCTTGCCCCTCTTTTCAAAAACGGTCAGTCTTCTTCCTGCCGCGCGAGCGTTCCCGCCCGGATTTCAAAATCCGCGCCTTTGGCCGCGCGCAGCAGCGCGGAAGGGTCGCAGCAGGTGATAAACACCTGCCAGTGTTCGAAAGCCCCGAACACATACGCCTGGCGGCCGGCGTCAAGTTCGCTCATGACGTCGTCGAGCAGCGCGACGGGCGGTTCCCCCGCGCTTTCTTCGATGATGGCCGCTTCGCCGAGTTTCAGCGCGAGCGCGCAGGAGCGCTGCTGCCCCTGCGAGCCGTAACTTCTCGCGCAGCTGCCGTTGATGCAGACCTGCAGGTCGTCTTTGTGCGGCCCCGGCGAGGTCGCCTGCCTGCGGATGTCGGCTTCCCTGTTTTTGAAAAGGGCGGCGGCGATGGCCTCGGCATACTGCTGCTGGGTGCCGCCTTCGCAGCGCACGCAGGGCAGATAGCGGACCTTGAGTTCCTCGCTGCCCGCCGAAATGCCCCGGTGGATTCCGGCCGCCTTTTCGGCAAGCCGTTCGACGTATTCGTGCCGGTAAACCGAAAGACGGCCGCCGAGCAAGGCCAGCTGCTCGTCGTAAGCGGCAAGAAGCCTCGGGTCCTGGCGGCGCTCGGCGAGCATTTTCAGCAGGGCGTTGCGCTGCGCGAGGGTTTTCAGGTAACGCGACAGCACCGCGGCGTAGACGGGTTTGATCTGGCTGACCGCGATGTCCATAAACCGGCGTTTTTCCGCAGGGCCGTCCTTGACGATGCTCAGGGAGTCCGGCGAGAACACCACCGCGGGGAATTCGCCCAGCAGGTTGCGCGGCGTGCGCTGGGCGACGCCGTTGAGAAAGGCCTCGCGTTTGTTCTCGATGCGGATGCGGGCGTTCTGCGGCCGCCCTTTGGCGAAAAAGTCCGTTTCGATTTTCGCAAAGGCGGCTCCCCGGGCGATCAGTTCGCCGCTGCGGTGCGTGCGGAAACTCTGGCAGCCGGTAAACATCCAGAGCGCTTCGATAATATTGGTTTTGCCCTGGCCGTTTTCGCCGTGGATAAGGTTGACCCCGCCGCCCGGCTTAAAAGCGAAGGCGGCGAGGTTGCGGAAGTTTTCTGCCTGAAAGCGGTCAATTCTCATCTGAGACGACCCGGTAGGTTTTGCCGCCGAAGCGTACGGTATCGCCGGCGGTGAGTTTTCTGCCCCTCTGGGTGCATATTTGGCCGTTGACGCTGACCGCGCCGTTTTGGATGAAATGCTTGGCCTCGCCCCCGCTGGACACGGAGGCGCAAAGCTTTAAAAAGGCGTCAAGCCGTATAAAGCCCGTGGTAATCAAAACGTCGGCCGTTTCGCGTTCCATATTCCTCCGCCCGCGCCCGCGTCAGGAAGCGGCGTTCATTTTCACCGGCAGCACGAGATAAAGGAAACTGTCGCCCTGCAGCGGGAGAATAAAAGCCGGCGCGACGGGCCCGTTGAGTTTCATATACGCCTCGTCGGTCTCGCACGCGCGCATGGCTTCGAGCAGCAGGCGGTTGTTGAAGCCGATTTCCAGCGCCGCGCCGCCGACCTCGGCGTCGAAACGGTCGGAGGCGGAACCGATGTCCGTCTGGGTGGAGACGCGCACCGAACCCGGGGAAAAGGCGACCTTCAGCGGGGTCTTGATGCGGTCGGAAATGACGAGGGCCGTCCTTTCGATGCTGTCGATAAACTCCCTGGTCTTGAAGCGCACGGTGGTCTGGCTGCTTTCGAGGTTGTTCTGTTCGATTATCGTCCGGTAGTTCAAAAACTCCCCGTCGAGCAGCCGCGAAACGATCTGGTAGTCGGCCACGTCGAAGACGATATGCCGCTTGCCGATGCCGAGGTTGATGATTTTTTCCGGGTCGTTGATGAGTTTGACGACTTCCGAGAAGGTTTTGGAAGGGACGACAAAACTCAGTTCTTCGCCCTTGTAATCAATGTCCTCGCTGCGGATGGCCATGCGGTAGCCGTCGACGGCGATGAGTTTGATGTTGTTGTCGGCCACCTCCACCTTGATGCCCTTATGGACGAGTTTCGTCTCGTTGGTGGAGACGGCGAAAATCGTCTGCCGCACCATGTCGCGCAGCAGGCCCTGCTTAATCTCGATGGGATAGCCGCCCGTCACCGAAGGCAGTTCGGGGTAATCCTCCGGCGAGATGCCCTTGATGCCGAAGTTGGCCTCCCCGCTGGTGATGGAGGACATCATGCGCTCGTCGGCCTCGATGCGCACCTGGGACGACGGCAGTTTGCGGAGAATTTCGCACAGGTATTTGGCGTTGATAACGACCGCGCCGGGTTCTTCCACTTTTGCCGCGACGGACGTTTTGATGCCGACCTCGAGGTCGTAGCCCGTCAAGTGGACCGTTCCTTCCTCCGCACGGATAAGAATGCCCTCGATGGCGGGCATGGTCGCCTTCTGCGAGGCGGCGCGCTGGACGTTCTGGCACGCTTCGGAGATGTCTGTGGCGGAACATACGAATTTCAAAGCAATTCCTCCCGGTAAGTGTTTGTATAACTGAATAATTTAGTCGTAGTAGTCGTGTGTGTGGAAAGCATGGAAAAACGTCCGGCGCCTTCATTTACGCCGCGGAAAACGGAAAAAGGGGTGTGGAGAGGCCTGTGAAAAAAAGGCGGTTTTGCTAAGGGCACTTCCGGCGGTGTAGAAAAAAGGGAAAACCCTCTGTGGAAAAAGCAAAAGTCTGTGGAAAAGTCAAATCTCCCGTCGGCCTTCCAGCGCGCGGGAAAGGGTCACCTCGTCGGCGTATTCCAGGTCCGAACCGACGGGGACGCCGTAAGCCAGACGGGTGACGTGGACGCCGAGCGGCTTGATGAGTTTTGAGATAAAAACCGCCGTCGCCTCGCCCTCCACGGTGGGGTTGGTCGCCATGATGACCTCTTTGACGGTATCGTCCCCGAGGCGCTCGACGAGTTCCCGCAGGCAGATATCCTCGGGGCCGACGCCGTTCATCGGCGAAATCGCGCCGTGCAGGACGTGGTAAAGGCCCTTGTACTCGCCCGTTCTTTCGAAAGCGGAAACGTCGCGCGGGTCCTCGACGACGCACAGGACGCTCCGGTCCCTGGAAGGGGAGGAACACACCGGGCACTGCTCGCGGTCGGTCAGGTCGCAACAGACGCTGCAGCGGCGGATCTTTTCGCACGCCTCGATAATGTTGTCGGCGAACTTTTTCGACGCTTCGCGCGGCAGGTTGAGGATATAAAACGCCAGGCGCTGCGCGCTTTTGCGCCCGATGCCGGGCATTCTCTCAAACTGGTCGATCAGGTTGGCCAGGGGAGCGGAATCCGCAGCCATCACATCAGCCCCGGGATGGAGAGGCCGCCCTTGGCCTGTTCTATCGCCTTCTCCATCGCTTCGGCGGCCTTGCGCACGCTTTCGTTGAACGCCGCCGTGATGAGGTCCTGGAGCATTTCGATGTCGTCGGGGTCGACGATTTCGGGGCTCAGGGTGATTTTCACCGCTTCGTGGCGTCCGTTGACGGTCACCTCGACGGCGCCGCCGCCCGAGGAGGAGGTGAATTCGCTGTTTTCGATTTCTTCCTGCCTGCGGGCGATTTCCTCCTGCATCTGCTGGAGTTTCTGCATCATGGAACCCTTGTCCGCTCCGGGAATACGTGCTTTCATTGCGCTGATTCCGCCTTTCGTGATGGGCTTTCAGATATTAAACTCTTTTAAAAAACCGTCGATGCCGGCTTTTTTCGGTGGGGGGGCGTCGGAAAATTTCACGACGACTTTCAGCGGCGCGCCCGCCGCTTTCGCCACGCTTGCCGCGAGCGCCGGCCTGCAGTTTTCCTTTTCGCACATGCCGGGCGCCAATTTATTGCGGGCGGCGACGGTCAGCACCCGGCCGTCCAGCCGAGCAGTGGAGCCGGCCAGGAATCCCGTCAGCGCCGGGCAGGCGGTCTGCAGGTCCACCAGCACCGCGTCCCAGCCGTCGAAGGGCTCGCCTTCTTCGGAAGGGCAGTCTTCCGGCGGGGACGCTTCCGGCCTCTCGGCCGCCGCTGCGCCCGGCGAAACGGCTCCGGTGGGTTCCGCGGCGCCTTGCGCGGGCTCGGGAGCCGGTTCGCTTCCCGCCGGCTCTGACGCCTCCGGCGCGGGTTCTTCCGGCACGGCGGGACCTTGATCGGGCGCCTCGGTTTCGGCTTCTCCGGCGGGCGGTTCCCCGCCGGCTTTCACGCAAGGAACTTCTTGTGCCGCGGGCGCCTCGGGCTCCTGCGCGGCGGGGTCCGTCGGGGCGTCTTGTACCGGTTCGGCGGCCGGCGCCGGGCTTTCGGTCCGTTTTCCGGCGGGTGCGGGCCCCGGGGCCCGGGCCGCTGCCGCCGGCCGCGGTTCTTCCGCATCGGGCTTCCCGGCCGCTTCGCCGTCCGTCTGCGGGCCGAACGCCCGGCTCAGGCGCAGGACCGCCATCTCGAGCTCAACCCTTCTGGTGAGCCCTTTACGCAGTTTGCCGAGCGTTTCCTCCAGCGTGTCGAGGGCAAAAAACAGCTGCCGCAGGGTAAAACGGGCCGCGAGGGCCTTGATTTCTTCGAGTTCCGCGGGCGGGCAGACGATGACGTCGGCGGCCTGACGGACGGTTTTGGCGACGAGGAGGTTGCGGAAGTGGTCGATGAGCTCGACGCACAGCAGCTCCATGTCGCAGGAGTCGCGGTAAATGCCGGCGATAAGGTCCAGCGCGGCGGCGGTGTCGCCCTCTTTCATCGCCGCGGAGAGCCGGTAAAGGTAACTTTTGTCGGCCAGGCCGGCGGTCTGGCGGACGTCGGCGAGGGTGATGCGCTTTTTATCCAGGCTGCAAAGGTCCAACAGGCTCACGGCGTCGCGCAGCGAGCCGTCGGCGATGCGGGCGATCAGGTAGCCCGCGTCCTCGTCGAGGGCGAAGCCCTCGTTTGCGGCGATGAAATTGAGCCGGCCGAGTATATCGGCGGGCATGATGCGTTTGAAATCGAAGCGCTGGCAGCGGGAGATGACCGTCGCGGGGACCTTGTGGATCTCGGTCGTGGCGAGCACGAAGGTCAGATGTTCCGGCGGCTCCTCGAGCGTTTTCAGCAGCGCGTTAAAGGCGTTTTTGGACAGCATGTGGAACTCGTCGATGATGTACACGCGCCGTTTGGCGGAAATCGGCGAATAGACCGCGCCGTCAATCAGCTCGCGCATATCGTCGACGCTGGTGTTGCTGGCGGCGTCCAATTCGACAATGTCGAGCACCGTGCCCGCGTCGATGCCGCGGCAGGTGCCGCACTCGTTGCAGGGGTCGCCCGCCACGGGGCTTTCGCAGTTGACGGCCTTGGCGAGGATTCTGGCGCAAGTGGTCTTGCCCGTGCCGCGCGAGCCGTTGAAAAGGTAGGCGTGCGCGGTCCTGCCGGAGTCGACTTCACCGGCCAGCGTGCGCGAAATGTGCTGCTGGCCGACGACCTCGGCGAAGGTTTGGGGCCGGTATTTTCTGTACAGCGCCTGGTACACCCGCGAAACTCCTTATGCCGCTATCGGATACGGTCCGAACAGACAGCGAGCCTTTGGCCCGGTCATACGGCGGGCAGGCAGACTGTGGCGCACGCGCGTTCCGCTTAATGCTGCTCGGTTCCCCGCCTGACATGGTTCACGGCGCCCCGTCGCACAGGACCCGCCCGCCGCATGACCTTACCAAAGCCTCGCTGAAAAAGTATTGTTAACATTATAATGGAAAAAGCGCGCAAAGGCAAGGAAAAAAAGCAAAATTCACGCCCGGCAAACCGCTTTTGCGCCGGGAATAAAGGGACAAAAAACACGGAAAGGCGGAATCCCTTTCCGTGTTTTTGCCGCGTGCCGAATGTTTGCTGGCACGCCCGGCGCGATTCGAACGCGCGACCTTCCGCTTAGGAGGCGGACGCTCTGTCCTGCTGAGCTACGGGCGCATATCCCGCGGGGCGGGCGCCGGAAACGGGTAAGAAAAGTACCCCGCGCTGAGACACGATTGTAGCAAAGCGGCCCGGCAAAGTCAAGGAAAACAACCCCCCGGCGGCAGGTTGCGGGGAAAAATACGCGCGGCACTTTATTAACTTGCGGAAATCATGTATAATACAGGCGAAACAGGGCGCCGGGCGAACAAGCGCCCTGCCATCACGGCGGGGACGGCTGCGGGCCCGCACATCGGAAGGGTGAGTCATCAATTGGATAAAAGCAAAGTGAAACTCAGCATCTGCGGGGAAGACTACCTCATCACGACGGACGACGACGTGAAGTATGTGCAGAGCCTGGGCGACGAACTGGATATGCGCCTGACGCGCATCATGCGCGAAAACAGCAGGCTTTCCGTCACGCAGGCGGCCGTGCTCGCGGCGCTGGAATACCTTGACAGCGCCAAAAAAGCGGAACAAAGCGCCGAGAACCTGCGTTCTCAGATTCAGGAATACCTCGAGGATGCCGCCAGGGCGAAAACCAACGCCGAAATCCACCGCCGCGAAGCGGAAAGGCTCGGCAAAGAACTCGCCGCCCAGAGGGCCCGCTTCTCCAACAGCTGATGCCGGGTTTCAAGCCGGAAATTCTGGCCCCGGCCGGAGGGTTCGAGGCCCTGAAAGCCGCCGTGCGCTGCGGGGCCGACGCGGTCTATTTCGGCGGCAAAACGCTTAACGCGCGCCTGCGCGCGGGCAACTTCGGCGACGACGAATTGCCGGAAGCCGTGGCCTACTGCCACGCCAGGGGCGTGAAGGCATACGTCGCGCTCAACACGCTGGTGCGCGACGGCGAAATCGAACAGGCGATGGACATCATCGGGGCCGTCTGCTCCTGCGGGGCGGACGCCCTTATTTTACAGGACCCGGGACTGGCCGCCCTGGCGCGCTCGGCGGCGCCCGGGATGAAACTGCACGCCTCGACGCAGACGAGCGTCCAGACGCGCGAGGGGCTCGAGATGCTTCGGCGCGCCGGCTTTTCCAGGGCGGTGCTGCCCAGGGAACTTTCGCACGCGGAAATCGCGGCGTTGGCGCAGGAGCCGCCCCTCGAGCTGGAAGTTTTCGTCCACGGCGCGCTTTGCATGAGCGTTTCCGGCCAGTGCTGGATGAGCGCCTTTCTTGGCACCCGCAGCGGCAACCGCGGCCTGTGCGCGGGGCCCTGCCGCCTCCCTTTCCGCGGCGGGGACCGCCCGTTCGCACTGAGCCTGAAAGACCTTTCGCTTTTACGGTATATCCCCGGACTCGCCGGCACGGGCGTCGCCTCGCTGAAAATCGAGGGCCGGATGAAAAGCCCGGAATATGTCGCCGCGGCCGTGACCGCCTGCCGTAAGGCGCTCGACGGCGCCGCCGTCGACGCCGGACCGCTCGAAAAAGCCTTTTCGCGCTCCGGCTTCACCGCCGGTTATTATGAAGACCGCCGCGGCGCCGCCATGTTCGGCGTGCGCAGCGCGAAAGACGAACGGGCCTCCGCCCGGGAGGCGCCGGCTCTGCGCAAACTATACGGCAAAGAGGCGCCGCGCGTTGCGGCGGACCTGGTCCTCGAGGTCTTTGAAAACAACGGCGCCGCCCTTACGGCCGAAGCGTTGGGCAAACGTTTTACGGCGCGTGCGGAAAATGTCGCGCAGCGGGCGCAAACCCTTGCCCTGACACCGGAAAAGGCGCGCCTGCTCCTAAGCAAATGCGGCGGCACGCCGTTCGCCGCGGGCAGAGTGAGCGCGCGCATCCCCGCCGGGACGTATCTGCCCGATTCCGCGGTCAACGCCCTGCGCAGGCAGGCGCTCGAGGGTTTAAGCGCCCTGCTGGCCGAACCGCGGCCCGTGCCGTTTGTCCCCGTCCGGCGCCTGCCTGCGCCGCACGCGGCGGGGGAACCGAGGTTATACGCGCGCTTTGCCCGGGCCGCCCAGATGCCCGGAGACCTGTCCGCTTTCGCTAAGGTGATTTTACCCTTGGGCGCCGAAGCCGAGACGGCCGCGCGAAAGGCCGGGCCGGGATACGAAGTCTACGCCGAAATGCCCAGAGGCATTTTCGGCGGCGCGCGGGAGGTCCGCAGCCGGGTTCGCGCCGCCCTCGCGGCGGGTGTGCGGGGCTTGTTCGCCGGCACCCTCGACGGCGCCGCCCTCGCGGCGGAAGAAGGGGCCCCCTTTGCCGCCAGCATCGGCACCAACATTTTCAACACGCCCTCGCTGGAAACTTTCGCCCGGCTGGGCGCGGGCGAGGCGGTCCTCTCGTTCGAACTGTCGCTGAAACAGGCGCGCGATATCGGCGGGCAGCTGCCCCGGGGGCTGGCTGCCTACGGCCGCCTGCCGCTGATGCTGACGCGCAACTGCCCCGCCGGCCGGTACGACTGCCGCAGCTGCAAGGGCACGGCGCATATCAGGGACCGGCTGGGCGTCGAGTTCCCGGTCGTTTGTTCGCGGGGCTGTTCCGAAGTGCTCAATTCGCGGCCGCTGTATATGGCAGACAAACGCGCCGATATCGAAAACATCGATTTTCTGCTGCTGTATTTCACCGTCGAAAGCCGGGAGCAGTGCGCGAAAATCATCCGGGACTTTATCGAGCGGAATCCGCCGCGGGGCGCGTTCACGCGCGGGCTGTATTACCGCGGCGCGGAGTAAGCCGGACGAAAAAACAACTGGGAGGCGCGGGATGCCCCGGACGCTGAAAACCTATTCCGCCAAAGAGAGGAATATGTACCTGCTGGGTATGGCGGGCCAGAATATTCTCTACAACGTCGTCGGCGCCTCGCTGGCGTATTACCTGCAGTTTACGATTCTCATCCCCGCCATCGCCGTCAGCGTCATCACCGCGGCCGCGCGGGTGTGGGACGCGGTCAACGACCCGATGATGGGCACGATTGTTGACAAAACAAGATCAAAAATCGGCAAATGCCGGCCTTACCTGCTCGCGGTGCCCGCGCCCGTTTTTATCACGACGGTGATGTGCTTCCTGAACTTCGGCTTTTTCGACCCTTCCAAAGGCATGCTGGAGGGTCGCAACGCCCTCATCATCTTCTGGGCCGTGTTTTCCTACCTGCTGTGGGAAATGGTCTACACCATCGGCGACATTCCCCTTTGGGGCGTCACCGCCCTGATGACCGAGGTGGAAAAAGACCGCAGCCGGCTGCTGGCGCTGGCGAGAATCGCCTCGGGCATCGGCGGCGGCATCGCGCTGCTGGCGGTGCAGCCCGCCGCGCTGAAACTGGGCCAGCTGCTGGCCCCCCGCTACAAAGACGCCGGCATCGTCACGGCCGAAGCGGCCGGGGAAAGGGCGGGCTTTATCGCCGCGGCGCTGATTTTCAGCGCCGCGGGCTATCTGCTGTTCCAGCAGGCGGGCATCTTTGTGCGCGAAAAAATCCCCGCCTCGAGCGGCAAACACACCATAAAAGAAAATTTCTCCCTGATGTGGACCAACAAGCCCTTCCGGCAGATTCTGCTTTCCGGCCTGCTGGGCAGCCCGAAATACCTGCTCGCCCTCGCCGCCATGCCGCTGGTCAGTTATTACTATTCGAGCAAGGACCCGAAAACCGCGCTGATGTATATGGCGCTGCTGGGCGGCGGCATGTTTGCCGGCCAGTTCGCCGCGATGGGCGTTTCGCCCCGGCTGACGGGACGCTTTGAGAAAAAGGATATTTATAATTACAGCAACCTGCTGGGCGCGGTTCCTTTCGTCCTGCTGTTCCTGCTGTATCTCAGCGCGCCGATGAAACTGACCGAGCCCGCCTACCTGGCCGTCTGTTTCGTGCTTTTCGCCGCGGGCGGAGCGTCCAACGGCTTTTCGAGCGTGCTGCAGTCGGTCATGGTCGCCGACGCGGTCGACTACGAGGAATATGTCAGCGGCATACGGCCCGACGGCATCTTCTTCTCCGGGCTGACTTTTATCGGGAAACTGTGCAACGGCATCGCGATCATCCTCAGCGGCATCGCCTACACCATCGTCGGTTTTTCCGATGCGAAGGTGGCGGAGCTCAACGCCTTCATCGCCGCGGGCAATATCCCCCGCCTCGAGGAAAAGTACCAGGTGTATATGGCGACGCTGTTTTTCCTCGTGACGGTCCCGCCCGCCGTCGGGAGCCTGCTGTCGGTCATCCCGACCTGGCGCTACGCCCTGCGCGACGCCGAGCACCGGCGCGTTCTGGACGAACTGAACGGCCGCAGACACGAGGGCGAAGAACGTGTATAATACAACGGTCGGCAAAAAACAACAGACGGAGGCAACCGATGGAACAACGGCTGAGGACCTATTCGGGCAAGGAAAAATATATGTACCTGTTCGGCATGGCCGGGCAGAACATTATTTATAACATCATCGCCGCCTCGCTGGCGTATTACCTGCAGTTTACGATTCTCATCCCCGCCATGGCGGTCAGCGTCATCATGACGCTGGCGAGGGTTTGGGACGCGTTCAACGACCCGATGATGGGGACCATCGTCGACCGGACCCGGACCAAAATCGGCAAATGCCGGCCCTACCTGCTGGCCATCCCCGCGCCTATTTTGGTCATTACGGTGCTGTGTTTCCTGAACTTCGGCTTTTTCGACCCGTCGAAAGAAATGTTCGAAGGCGCCAACGCCCTCATCGTCATCTGGGCCGCCGTCGCCTATATCCTCTGGGGCATGACCTACACCGTGGGGGACATCCCGCTGTGGAGCCTGCCGTCGCTGATGACGGAAAGCAAGGACGACCGGGGCAAACTGCTGGCCCTGGCAAGGATTTTCGGCGGCATCGGGGGCGGCATCGCGCTGCTGGGCGCCCAGCCGCTGGCGCTGATGCTCGGGAAAAAACTGGTGCCCTTCGCCGCAAAGATTACGGATTTCGGCGCCAACAGCGCAGTGACCAGAGAGGCGGCGGGCGAGCGGCTCGGCTTCGTGCTGACGGCGCTGATTTTCGGGGTGCTCGGCTGCGGCTTGTTCCAGCTGGTGGGCATTTTTTCCAGAGAGCGCATCAAACCTTCGAAGGAAAAATACAGCCTGGGCAAAAATTTTTCCCTGATGTGGACCAACAAGCCCTTCCGGCAGATCCTGCTGTCGGGCCTGATGGGCAGCCCGAAGTTCCTGCTCGGCCTCGCGGCGATGCCGCTGGTGACCTACTACTATGCGAGCAAAGACTCGGGGATGGCGCTGATATATATCGTGCTGCTGGGCGGCGGTATGTTTATCGGCCAGTTCGCCGCCATGGGCACGGCGCCCAAGGTGGCCAACAAGTACGGCAAAAAGCATGTCTACAACTACAGCAACCTCGCCGGCGCGATTCCCTTCGCCGCCATCTTTGTGATGTACCAGATTGCGCCGATGTCGCTGACCAGGCCGGTTTTCATCGCTATCAGCTTTGTGCTTTTCATCCTGGGGGGCGCCGCCAACGGCTTTACCTCCGTGATGTCGACGCTGATGATTTCCGACGCGGTCGATTACGAGGAATACCATAACGGCACGCGGCCCGACGGCGTCTTCTTTTCGGGCCAGTCGTTTCTGACCAAACTCAACACCGGCATCGCGACGCTGCTCAGCGGGCTGGCCTATTCGGCGGTCGGTTTCTCCGACGCGAAGGTGGCCGAACTCAACGCCTTCATCGCCGCGGGCAACATCCCCAGGGAAGCGCCGCAGTACCAGAAATTCATGATGATTCTGTTTTTCATCGTTTCCATCCCGCCGGCCATCGGAAGCATTCTTTCGGTCATCCCCACCTGGCACTACTGCCTCGACGACAAGGAACACGAGCGCATCCTCGGCGAACTCAACGCGCGCAGGCACGCCGCCGAGGCGGAAAAAGCGGGGGACGGTTCATGACGCTGAAAATCACCAAAGTGCGGGAAGGCGCCCGCATCCCCGAACGGGCGACGGCGGGCAGCGCGGGGCTCGACCTTTGCGCGTGCATCGACGAGCCGGTGACTGTCGCGGGACGCGGCAGCGCCGTGGTCGGCACGGGCATCGCCATCGCCCTGCCGGGGCCGGAATACGCCGCCTTCGTTTTCGCCCGCAGCGGCCTGGGCATCAAACACGGCATCGGCCTGCTCAACGGGGTGGGCGTCATCGACAGCGACTACAGGGGGGAAATCCGCGTGGGGCTGGTCAACCAGTTCGACGAACCCTACACGATAGAACCCGGCGAGCGCATCGCCCAGCTGATCGTTCTGCCCGTACCGGCCGTGACGGTCGAAACGGCCGACGCCCTCGACGACACCGCGCGCGGCGCGGGAGGCTTCGGCTCCTCGGGAAGATAAAAGAAGCGAACAAGCGAACCGGGGCTCCGGACGATAGCGGAGCCCCGGTGTTTTGTTTTTTACGGAAAGGCCGCTATTCGGACGTGCCCGCCTGCGCGGCGGGGGCGGCGGCCGGCTCTTCGCCCGCTTCGAGCCTGCGCAGGCGGCGCACCTCGAAAAACAGCACAAACGCCGTAATCAGGAACGAAGCGGTATCCGCCGAAGGCAGGGCGAACCAGATGCCGTCCAGGCCGAAAAACACGGGAAGCAGCAGATACAGGGGAATCAGCAGAATCACCTGGCGCAGCAGCGTCATCACGATGGCGACGGAGGCCTTGCCGACGCTCTGAAAGTAGTTGGAGACCGGGATGACGACGCCCAGCAGGGGCAGGCCGAGAAACAGCACCCGCAGCGCCGCCGTCGCGGTGGCGAACAGATTGGCGCTTTCCAGCGCGGAGGTGACGAAAAAGCGCACCAGCAGCTGCGGGACGGCGAGAACGGCGCAGAAGCATACGGCGACGTAGACGGTCGCCAGAATGATTTGTTTTTTGAGCGCCTGCCGCACGCGGGCGTAATTCTTCGCCCCGTAATTGAAGCCGAGAATCGGCTGCAGGCCCTGGTTGAGGCCGAACAGGGGCATCAGGAACAGCAGCGAAAGGCTCGACATGATGGTCATGGCACCGATGGCGTCGTCGCCGCCGTAAAACTTCAGCGTGCGGTTGGCGACGATGGAGACGGCGCTCGCGGCCAGCTGAAGGGCAAAAGGCGAGGCGCCGATGGAAAAGATGCTCCAGAGCGTATTCCACCGCGGCAGGAGATTGGCGCGCCTGATTTTCACCAGACTCTTTTTCGAGAGGATATAGCCCATCACCCACAGGAAGGAAACGACCTGCGAGATGACCGTGGCGATGGCGGCGCCGCGCACGCCCAGGCCGAAGACGAAAATAAAAATCGGGTCGAGGATGATGTTGAGCACCGCGCCGAGCACCTGCGTCAGGGCGGACACCATGGGGCTGCCCGAGCCGCGGATGGAATGGTTGAGCGCGATGCCGGTGGTGACGAACACCGTGCCCAGCAGGTAGGTTTTCAGGTAGGCCGAAGCGTATTCGAGCGTGACGTCGCTGGCGCCGAACAAGCGAAGCAGATTGTCGGCGAAGACGATGCCCAGCACGGTGAGGACCAGCGCGGCCGCCGCGGAAGCGGTGACCGTATTGCCCAGTACGCGCTCGGCCGCCGCCCGGTCTTTGCGGCCCAGCGACAGCGAAATGTTCGCGGCGGCGCCGATGCCGAACAGCAGCGTAAAGGCCAGGCCGACCGAAAGGATAGGGAAGGCGACGCCCAGCCCCGTCAGCGCGGCGGGGCCGATAACCGGCACGCGGCCGATATAAAAGCGGTCGACGACGTTGTACAGGGCGTTGACGAGCATGCCCAGTATCGCCGGGGTCGAAAACCGGAAAATCAGCGGCCAGAGGCTGCCCTCGGCCAGGAGCCGTTCCCTGTCGTTCATCGTTCACCTCGAATACGGAAAAGTCTACCATACTCCGGCCGGCGGGGCAAGGACGGCGGCCGCGGATTTTTGCCGCGGGGCGGTTGACCGTGAAGCGGAGGCGTGGTATTCTTTTTATTGGTTGCGGGCGCAACCAATCGGGAGGGGGCGGCGGCGGCGGAAAATATCATGAAACACATCGACCGGATTTCGAGGGCCGCGGAACTGTACCGCACCGGCCGGCTCGAACCTTACGGCGTCAACGGCCGGCAGAACATCTATATCCAGGCCATCTGCCGCCATCCGGGCATTTCGCAGGACGAGCTGGCCAGGAAACTTCTGGTCAACAAGAGCAACGTCGCGCGCAAAGCGGCGCTGCTCGAGGCCAACGGCTTCATCACCCGCCAAACCAGCGGCGCGGACAAACGCCGGCTGGAACTGTATCCGACCCAAAAAGCGCGGGACCTGCTGCCGGCCATTGACGAGGCGGTCGGCCAATGGAACGACATCGTCTGCGAAGGCCTCGGCGATACCGAGCGCGAACAGCTGCTGGCGCTGCTGAAGCGGCTGTCGCTCAAGGCCGCGCAGGCGGCGGAAGGCGGTGACCGGCCCGCTTGAGAAGCCTCGGGTACTACATCAAGCCCAATGCCGGACGCATCGCGCTGGGGTTGGTCATCAAACTTGCCGGCACCGTGACGGACCTGCTGATTCCGTGGATTCTGGCCTATATGATCGACACCGTCGTGCCGCGGGGCAGCATCGCGGCGCTGCTTTACTGGGGCGGCGCGATGGCCCTTTGCGCGGCCGTTTCGCTGGCGGGCAACATCATCGCCAACCGCATGGCGGCGCGGACCTCCGGCAACATCACCCGGAGGATACGCTACGACCTGTTTGAAAAAATCTCCTCGCTCTCCTGCGAGGGGCTCGACGCCTTTACCATCCCGACGCTGATTTCGCGCCTGACGAGCGACACCTACAACGTCCACACCATGCTCGCGCGCATCCAGCGGCTTGGCGTGAGGGCGCCCATCCTGCTCGTCGGCGGGGTCGCCATTACCCTGAGCATCGACCCTGTGCTCGCGCTGGTGCTTATCGCCATGCTGCCGCTGACGGGGCTGACGGTCTACCTGATTTCCAAAAAGGGGATTCCGCTCTACCAGAAAGTGCAGCGGCGGGCGGACGCGCTGGTGCGCACGCTGCGCGAGAACATCACGGGGGTGCGCGTCATCAAAGCCCTGAGCAAAACGCCCGACGAAAAGCGTCGTTTCGCCGGGGTCAACCTGGCGCTGTACCGGGCCGAAAAAAAAGTGTCGGGCACCATGGCGCTGTCCGGCCCGCTGATGGGCATCTTCCTCAACCTCGGGCTGGTGGGCGTGCTGCTCGCCGGCGCCTACCGTGTCAACGGGGGGATGACGCTGCCCGGCGAAATCATCGCCTTTATGACCTATTTTTCGCTGATTCTCAACTCCATGCTTTCCATCACAAAAATCTTCATCCTCACCTCGAAGGGCTACGCCTCGTTCAAGAGGATTTCGGAAGTGCTCGAGGCCCCCGGTGACCTGGAGGAGGAGCCGGGCGATGTCTGCGACAACGGCTGCCATATCGAGTTCGAGGGCGTGACCTTCGCCTACGCGGGGTCCGGGGCGGGGGTCAAAGACGTCAGTTTCGCCGTCAAACGCGGGCAGACGCTCGGCA
>Ga0116186_1000176_pt1 | contig 79413 bp, 55 predicted proteins | sample AD_JPNNA4_MetaG_FD_89806 | JGI IMG/M metagenome (GOLD analysis project Ga0116186, IMG submission 89806) | Active sludge microbial communities of municipal wastewater-treating anaerobic digesters from Japan - AD_JPNNA4_MetaG | ecosystem: Engineered > Bioreactor > Anaerobic > Digestate | place...
CGATAATATGGTAACTCAAATGCAAAATCCGATGCATAAGTTTAAAACCGGAACTTATAATGTCAGCCTAACTGTTTACAACAGCGAAACAGAATGTTTAGACACATACACGGAACGTGTTACTGTAGGGACGGTTAGTTGTGAAGCAGCTTTTACATTTACCGTAAAACCGCTGCTGAAACAAGTGGCATTTACCAATACTTCAAAAGGTAATAAGTACTTTTGGGCATTTGATGATGGGACTTATTCCGAAGAACCCAATCCGGTTAAAACATACGTCAATAATGGTGTTTACAAAGTAAGTCTTATTGCTGCCAATGCAGATATGAGCTGCAAAGATATGGTAACAAAGATTGTTACAATTGGAGACAGTTGCAGTGCTGCGTTTAGCTATTTTGCCGATACCTCAAAAAATACGGTAAGTCTTTATAGCAATTACAACAGGCCATTATTAAAGCATCTTTGGGAAATGAGTGATGGGAGCTTTAGTAATGAAGCTAACCCTATTATAACAGTTCCTGCAAAAGGCTATTATACTATATTGCACACCGTATTAAACCCTGTAACCCTTTGTGCGGATAAAGTAAAAGAAGTGATACAAGCCGGAGCCAGCAATGATGACTGCTTTGCTAACTTTACTTTTTTACCATCCGATACCGGCGTGGTGTTTATCAATCGTTCTAAAGGAAACCTCAAAGGGTATATCTGGAATTTTGGAGATAACACAAAAAGTACAAAAGAAAACCCAACACATTTATATAAAACTGAAGGGTTGTTCAATGTATGTTTGACTGTTATCAACAATAAAAATATTACCAATACTGCGTGTAAGAAAGTATCTTCATTTCCGATGAGAAGTATTTGTGAGGCTAATTTCAATTACATTGTGGATAATGAAACCTATACTACCCAGTTTATCAACCGTTCATCAGGGATTCCCGACAGATACTATTGGGGTTTTGGAGATGGCAACTCTTCTACACTGTTAAATCCGAAAAACACATATAGTAAAGCAGGCGATTATCTGGTATCGCTAAAAGTAACGAGTCTGTCTTCTACCTGTTCTGATGAAGCTTACAAACTCATAAATGTAGGAAATCCGGGAGGAATGAGAGTGGTATTTATAACCAAACCACAAAATATTGCCCTTAAAGCAGGTGGTTACCCTGTTGACTTTATTGGGGCAGGATTGGGCGATCAGGCCAAGCTAAAATGGGACTTTGGCGATGGCCAGACCGACTCAACCACAACCTCTCCAACTCACGAATATGCTGCTCCTGGGACATACAATGTCTGCTATACAGTAGAAGACCCGATAACGGGAGATTCAACCCAGTATTGCGAAGAAGTAATAGTGACAAAAGGTTCTGAAATAGAAACAACAAGTACTATGGGGTTGAAGGTTTATCCTATGCCATTTGACAACCAGATAAATATTGTGCTGGAAGGTATAAATGACGGCACGTACAGCTTTGATTTGTTTGACTTGTCTGGCAGAAGAGTTGATAATGTCGCCAATAAGATTTCTGCAGCCAATAAAATTGTTACATATAATGGCTCAAATTTGCCTGCTGGTTCATATATACTTAAGGCAAGCAGTAGTTCTGGCACTACAAGTATTTTGATAATAAAGAAGTAAAGTTTCAATAAAACAATTGTATTAAATTTGAAGCCTTCCGGAATAAACGCCGGAAGGCTTTATTTTAAAACCTTGAAAGATGAAATCATTCCGCAAAGAACTTTGGTTTGAAACACCACAAAGAAGGCAGTTGATAAATATAACAAGACAGATAGAACAATGCCTGTCCGAAAGTCAGGTAAAGGAAGGGTTGGCACTTGTAAATGCCATGCATATCACTGCCAGTGTGTTTATCAACGATGATGAGCCGGGCCTTCATCACGACTTTGAGGTGTGGCTTGAGAAGCTGGCTCCCGAGAAGCCCTATTCGCAATATCGCCACAATGGCTTTGAAGACAACGCCGATGCTCACCTCAAACGCACAGTTATGGGACGAGAGGTAGTGGTGGCCATCACCAATGGCCAGCTCGATCTGGGGCCATGGGAACAAATATTTTATGGTGAATTTGACGGCAAACGCCGAAAAAGGGTTTTGGTAAAAATCATTGGCGAATAATGTTTTCGCCAACGATTAGCTGTTTACTTTAGCCACAATAACAACGTAATTTTTTCCATACTTCTTGGCACATTTAGGGCAAGTGGTGTACCACATGTACCATTTGTCAATCTTTAAGCCCTTAGTATCGGTTGATTTCTGAAAATCATCGCACCACTTTTTGGTATCACTAAAATGCCCTTCATATACTTTGCAGAAAAAATTGCCTGATAATGTTACATTTTGCAAACCAGGAATTTCTTTATCTACAGCCAGATAAACATCCATGTTCCACTTTGAAGTGTGGTCAGAGAGGCAAAGCCAATCGGGGATAGTTGCCCCGGCGGCCGAAACAGCCTTGTCAAGCTTTCGCATCACCTGGCCAAAATTCACAGGCATATAAAACATAGTAAAAACACTGGCTTTGACAAACTTTTTATCATTCCAGGTAAGCAGTTTATCTTCCCAAAGAGAAGGGTCTAACTTTGGACAACAAATCGGTTCAAATTTTTCAGAAGTTTCCATAGTACGATATTTTAGGATTGGTTAATAATAGAATCATAGCTGTATGGGGGCATTGGATTGTATTCTATACTTCGCTGGATCGTCATTGCTCCTTTATCCCCGATAATCTTTCCTGTCAGAAATAAGGCCATATCTATACCTGCCGAAACGCCAGCTGATGTTATATATTTCCCATCTTGTACGTAACGGGAGTCAACAAACTCAACATCGTAATTTTTCAGTTGTTCTTTACGTCTCCAATGGGTAGTGCACCTTTTCCCTTTGATGATACCGGCTTCGGCCAACAATAACACTCCAGAACAAACAGAAGTAGTCCATAGTGTGGTTTTGTCCATTTGTTTTATCCATGAAATAAGGGCTGTATTGTGCAATAACGCATCTATACCAAATCCTCCGGGAATTAGAAGAATATCTGCTTGAGTAATATCCTGTAATGAAAAGTCTGTGTAGAATCTCAGTCCTCCGGCATCAGCGATTTGGCCTTTTTCTGCCCCAACAAAACAAATTTCAGTATTGGGGATGCGGCTTAGTACCTCATAAGGGCCCACAAAATCAAGGGCTGTAACTTTTTCATAAAGAAAAATAGCTATTTTCATTAAATATATATATGATTTACGAAGTTACAGCATAAACCAAAACAAGTCAATAATTTAGTTTTCCTTTTTTAAAAACTTAAGCAAGGTTTTATTGAATTCATCAGGGTTGTCCATGTTGGCACAATGTCCTGCACCTTCAATTATGCAATATTTTGCATCTGGATCTTCTTCGTGCCACTGATTATTGATATTATGGGCCAAGTTAATGTCTTTTTCGCCAACCATAATCATCAGTGGATATTCATGTTTCACATCTTCCCTGTTTTTAAGGATTTTTCCCATTCCAGACATGGCTTTGAATGATTTTCTAGTAAAAAGGCTGGACATTTCGTAATATTTCTTTTGCTCCTCAAGGCTGGTTACATTAGTTCTCGACACTTCTTTTCTGAATGAATTCATCGAAAATAAAGCTTTAAATGCAAGTTCCACTTTTTCAATGTGCTGGCTTTTTGAAATTTCCCTATTTTTTTCGTTGATATTGAACCCTCCAAGTACTGTGAGTGAAAGGACTTTTTGTGGATATTGTAAGGCAAAATATTGGGCTAACAAAGAGCCTGCTGAAACACCAACTATATGGGCTTTTGTGTAACCTTCTATTTTCATAATAGAATCGATATGTTCAACAGTGCAATCAATCTTGTCTTTTGATTTTCCGACCTTTGAAAGTCCATGCCCTAACATGTCTAAAATGATTACCCTGTATTCGTGAGAGAAAAAACTTACCTGGTTGTCAAAGCTTCGGTGGTCTGCAAAAGCGGGATGTAAAAATATGATTAGTTCGCCGGTTTTATTTCCGGAAATAAAATAATGAATGCTATATCCTTTTTGGTCTAAAACTTTATGTTCAACCGAGGTGCCATGCAAGTCAATTGTCTGTCTTGCTTCATAGTTTGTGACAGCATTGCTATGAGACGGAGAACCAGAAAGCAATAATGACAGTAATAATAAAGCAACCATATCGGGAGTTTTAGAAATTAGGTGCAAAGTTATTTCTCATTTTCTCCCAAACAAAACATAAATCGATGAAAGCCCTATTTTGGGCGGTGAAATTTTGTTAAAAAAACGAGTTTTATCAGTTTATTTTTTGTTTCTAATATATTGTTCCCACTTCCAGGCGGAAACCAGGGTTTCGTCAAGAGTACGGGTTGCTTTCCAACCAAGAACATTGTTTGCTTTTGAAGTGTCTGCCCACACTTTTTCAATGTCGCCGGCACGTCTGCCAACCACTTTATAGTTAAGTTTAACGCCTGTAACCTTTTCGAAGGTATTAATTATTTCAAATACTGATATTCCATTGCCTGTGCCAATATTAAACACTTCAAATGCATCTTGGTTCAGGCCTTTAATCATACGGTTGATGGCAACCACATGGGCTTGGGCTAAATCAACCACATTGATATAATCGCGTATGCATGAACCGTCAGGGGTATTATAGTCATTGCCAAAAACACTAAGTTCTTTGCGCAACCCAATAGCTGTTTGGGTAATAAAAGGAACAAGGTTGGCTGGTACGCCAAGCGGAAGTTCCCCAATCAACGCTGTAGGGTGTGCCCCTATTGGGTTGAAGTAACGAAGTGCAATAACATTAAGCGCTTTGTTGGCCACAATGCTGTCTTGCAATATTTCTTCACAAATCTGTTTGGTATTACCATAAGGAGACATAGCTTTTTGAATAGGAGCGTCTTCTGTAACAGGCAGTATTTCAGGTTGACCATACACTGTACATGATGAAGAAAAGACAATATGTTTAATTCCGTTTGCTGCCATATTATCTATCAGGTTCAACAACGAAACCAGGTTGTTGCGATAATAAAGAGTAGGTTTTTCAACAGATTCACCTACAGCTTTTGAAGCAGCAAAGTGAATGATAGCTTCTATCCTGTTATATTTTTTAAAAAAAGCATCAGTTTTTAGCTTGTCGGTAAGGTCGAATTGCTCAAAATCAGGCTTAACCCCCGTGATTTTCTCGATGCCATCTAATACGTCCAATGATGAATTGGAAAGATTGTCCACAATAACAACATCAAACCCTTCATTGATTAGCTCTACAGCCGTATGAGAACCTATATAACCCGTTCCGCCTGTAACCAAAACTTGTTTTTTCATTCGTAAATAATTTTATAAATAAGGTCGGATGAACCCCGAAGGGCTCTCCGAAGGAAAACTCGCATGATGAATTTTCTTCTTTGTTTGTGTTTAACGAATCATGCTCGTTTCATATTTTATATTAATGGACGCAAATATAAACCTAAAAAATCAAGCAATATGCATAAACGGCAGCCGCATTTTTGGGACTACATAAAATATGTATTGTTTAGTGATTTTAATACTGAATTTTAGAGAGATAAAATCGATAGCAATTCATCCCTAAAATTTTCTTTTGCACATCATCATCAAACTGCTTTATAAAATCTGTTACAACACACATGACTTGTTGATACCCCCCGGCAACAGTGCAAACAGGCCAGTCGCTCCCAATCATAAGCCTGTTTGAGCCGAAGGCCTGATATACAGTTTCCAAATAATAAGCAAAGTCAGGGGCTTTCCAGTTTTGCCAATCTGCTTCGGTTACCATTCCTGATAGTTTGCAATAAACATTTGGCCATTGAGCCAATTTGGTTATTTCTGAAGCCCAAGGTTCTTTAACTTGTCCTTTAATAAGAGGTTTTGCAATATGGTCAAGGATAAACCTTTGATTGGGAAACTTTCGGACCAATTCTGTAGCTAAAGGCAAGTGTTTAGGGAACAAAAGCAAATCATAAGTGAGGTTGTATTTTTCCAGCAGGCTGATTCCATGCTGAAAATCTGCCCGTGCCATGAAATAGTCATCCGGTTCGTCGTGCACAACATGACGAACACCAACAAACTTAGGGTTATCGGAGTATTTCTTCAGTTGGTTTTCAATATCGTCGGAGCACAAATCGACCCATCCCACTACGCCTTTGATAAAATCGTATTCAGAAGCTAATTTTAGCAGCCATTCTGTTTCTTCAAGAGTTTGTCTGGCTTGTACCACAATGCTTCCATCAAATGACATGCTATCTAACTCTTTTTGAAGTTGCATTGGCAAAAAGTCATTTTGCAAAACCTTCATATTCTCGCCAATCCAGGCATATTCATCCGGGTTGTAAAGCCAGAAATGCTGATGAGCATCGAGTTTAATCATAAATAAAATTAATTTTAAAGGTATGATAGCTTGTCCCGTCTTTGGCGGGGAAACACCCATGTAATTGATTTTATTATCATTTCGTGCATAAAAATGTTTCGCTTAAGTTGTGCTTGCAAAATATGAGTGTTTCATACGAACTATTTTACTTTTATTAGTATTTTAGAGACTTTGCCTGTATTTTCATCCCAGAACCTAAAAGCTTCGGGGGTTTGCTCAAACGAAAACACCTTGGTTATCAAGTTGGTAAAAGGCCTTTCGTTTTTTTCAAACATTGAGATTACTGAAGGGAAAACACGAAGTGCATTACGTGAGCCATAGATATTCACTTCTTTTCTGACCAATAATGGAGCATCAAAGCTGACTTCATGTTTTGGATAACCAATAAAAACAATCCTTCCGGCAAAGCAAACAGCGTCAAGCGCTAATTTGTAAGTAGCCTGAGTTCCGGCAGCCTCAATAACAACACTGGCACCCTCGTTGTTGGTCAGTTGCTTAATGACAGCAATAGCATCCTGCTTTTGCGAATTGATAGTATAAGTAGCTCCAAACTTTTTGGCTTGTTCCAACTTTGTATCGTCTATATCAACAGCTATTACGGTAGCTCCTTTGCGGGCAGCAGCAACCAATGCCCCCATTCCAATGGTTCCACAACCTAAAAGCAATACAGTGTCCGTTTCGCAGACATTTCCACGGTTTGCACCATGATAGCCAACACTCATGGGCTCTATCAACGCCAATTCTTCCAAGGTAAGTTTTTTGCTGACAAAGACCTTTTCAAAAGGAACTGAAATGCGCTCGGTCAAAGCTCCTTCGCGCTGAACACCCAATGTTTGGTTAAACTCACAAGTGTTAGGACGTCCGGCACGACAAGCAGGACAGGTCCCACAGTTGGTATATGGCGAAACTGTTGCTTTGTCGCCTATTTGAATTGAAGTAGGTACACTTTTTCCTTTATCAATAACAATTCCGCTTATTTCGTGCCCAGGAACCCTTGGTAATGTTACCAATGGCATAAGACCACGATACGAATTAAGGTCGCTACCGCACAAACCAATGTAATTTACCTCTATCAACACATCAGTTGTGCTTACTTGTGGTTCAGCAACTTCAATGTCTGCTACAACACCTTTTTCTTTAATTGCAAATGCTTTCATATAATAAAAATAAAAAAGAGCAAGAAACAAGGAGAGTAAAGAACAAAAAAAATATCATTCAGAATAACTTGCCCCTTGGTTCTATTTGATATTAAATTAAAAATCCATTTTATAAATCCGCTCCATCAACTGCCATTTCTGGTCGGCCGTAGCTTCGGCCGATGTGTCCTGAAATTGCGACATGTAAGCTTCCCACTCGCTTTGGCGAGGTTTGGTTGCTAATTGGGCCATAGCTTTGTCATGGTCAAAATCAGCCACCGTATCCATAATCATGAAAAGCTTAGTACCAAAGAGGTATATTTCCATGTCAATGATACCAACCTCTTTCATCCCTTGCGTAATTTCAGGCCAGGCGGCACCTTTGGCATGAGCTTTTTTGTAGGCTTCTATTAGCTGGGCATCATTGCGTAGTTCCATAGTTTTACAATAACGCTTAAATGTCCCCTGGTGACAAAGTTCCATGTTTATTTCTATTTTATTTCTTCAAAAATCATTTTATCCATATTCACCGGAGCTTCATCCACAACAAGCTTTAGTACATGCTGTCCGGCCTCCAGCTTGACACTTTTTTGCACTGCCTGCCAATTCTGGTATCCACCGGTATTAGGGACGAGAATAACGCCAGACACATCAACTCCATCGCATTCGAGATGAAGTTTGGTATTATCCGATGGAGTTGCAACAAAAAACGAGGCTTGATAAGTAGCTGCTTTGCTAACCGTGACAGTGTAAGCCATAAATTCGCCATTGTTGGTCCAGCCAATGTTGAAACCACCGGCAGCACAGTTTTCAATGTCAATTCCTTCGCTTGTTCGATATTGTCCTCCGGCGTTAGCTTCATCTCTGTCGTAATATGCATCGCCAGGACAGCCTTTGTCAAAATCTTCCACTTCAATTGTGCCGGGAATGCTATTGTTTCTGAAAGCCTCCTGCTTAGTTTCGCATACTTCCATTACTTTCCAGCCCGATACCGTCTCTTTATCAATATTTACAGTTAAAAGAACCTCTGCATATTGTTTGTTTGAAATTTTTAACAATCCGTTGAAGGTATTTTCAATTTTCCAAACCTGTTGGTCTTTCCTCGAAATATCAGAAATGGCAATACTTTTATCATTTTTCACTTCCAACACTTTGTTGCCATTGTTGCGGTTGTGAATGATGTAAAAACCTTTTCCCAAAGCTTCCAATTTCCATTGGTTGGCTGCATCTTTCCTTTTTCCGCTAAGCGACAAATCGGCGCCAAGCACCAATGCGCCGGTATTATTGCCCGGAACAATGTAGTAATGAGGAGAAGTATTTAAATCTGTATATTTATCAAGAGTTGGGATAGTGCCATCAAAAGTAAATTTTAGCACATAAGCCATGTCGTCAAAAGAATGCTCAGGCAATGAGACTTTCAGCCCTGATGTATCTTGCTTAATCTGCAATGTCAGGTATTTTCCGGCTTCTCCATTTATAAGTTGAACAGATCTAAGGCTTTTCAGATTAATTCTGTTTGAAGATAAGGTTTTAATTACAGTTTCTTTTTGTCCCTTTTTCCAATCCAGCAAAATAGCATAAAGCGTTGTATTGTCTTTCGAGCGGGTAAAACGTATATCTTGAGTTGTGCCAGTCACAGGTGTAGTAAAAACGCCATGAGCAGCACCCATCTTTGTTGGGCCTTCGCCATATTTCTCCCATGCACGTGTGGCATAAATAGCTTCGCCATATTTCTTGAGCCAAGCACCAAATGCAAGCAATACATCCTTTTGTTCCTGTGGTATTGTACCATCGGCCTTAGGCGAAATGTTAAGGATCATATTGCCATTTTTGCTAATCCTGTCAATAAATGCGTGCAAGAGTGCAGTTTTGGAATAGTAACCAATGCCTTCGGTATAACTCCAGCTTGACGAGCTGATGGCATCGTCTGTAAGCCAATAATTGTCAGTAATATCCTGAGGCCCCCCTCTCTCGTAATCCAAAAGGGCACATTTTTTATTCAACCCATCTTTGAAAGTGGCCACCACTTCTTTGTTTTGATTGGCAGCGCTATTGTAATAATAGGCCAAAAAGCCTAACAAGACAGGTTGCGAAATCAGATGCAGGTTGAAATCCTGATAAATGATATCAGGTTTATAAAAATCAATAATTTCTTGATGTTTGGCAAGCCAAAAGGCTTCATTTTTCTCTTTTCCCTGTTGGCCGTATAACATTTGAAGTTTAGGGTCATCGGTTACAGGAACAGCTTCAAAATAGCCGGTTATATTATAAGCATGGTGCATAGAAAGGAATACTTTCATGTTCCTTTTACGGATAGCATCAGTAAACAGGCCAACCAAATCGAGTTTTGGGCCCATATCTTTTGAATTCCAAGGATTTACCTTGCTTGCCCACATAGAATAGCCATCGTGGTGTTCAGCTACGGGCCCGGCAAATTTTGCCCCGGCATTTGCAAACAATTGAGCCCATTCTTCAGGGTCGAATTTTCCGCCTTCTGATTTTAGCTTTGGTGCAAATTGAACAAAGTTCCCTTTTTTATCTTTTGCCCCGGTGATGAAGTTAGAATAAGGCCATTCGGTAATGTCGCCATAGGTTTCAATATGGTGCTTGTTTTCATTAGAACCTTTGAAATACATGTTTCGGGGATACCACTCATTAGCGTAAGCGGGTACAGAGAAGACTCCCCAATGGAAATAAATGCCAAACTTAGCATCCTTAAACCATTCAGGAACAGGATTTACTTTTTCCAAGGATTCAAAGGTAGGTTGATAAACCTGCTTTGGGCTTTGTGCTATGATTCTTCCATTTAACAATGGTATAGCCAAAAACAAAAAAAATAATTTAATCTGTTTCATATTTTATTTAGTTGGTAGTTAGTATTTTATGGCCAGAAAGTGCATAATAAAAAATGTAGGCAAAAAATGGAATGGGAGCAAGAAAACCAATAGACATCGAATGGGTAACGTCGGCTATATATCCCATGAGTGGAGGGAAAACTGCGCCTCCAACGATGGACATAATAATGTACGAGCTGGCTTTTTTGGTTTTTGGCCCTAAATCTTTAATAGCCAAGGCAAAAATAGTAGGAAACATGATGGACATAAAAAAGAAAATGCCATATAATGCGATGATTGAAAACCATCCAATGTTGGCACAAACTACAGGCAACAAAAGTACGCACATCAATGCATACAGAGCCAGCATACGCGATGGATTGAAATATCGCATCATAAAACTGCCCGACATACGGCCAATCATGAAAAGTGCAAACCCAACAGACAACAAATACGGGCCATACGAAGTATCAAAATGTATTGGCTGGCCTTTGTCAGTCAAATAGTTGATAAGATAACTAAACACGCCTGTTTGTGCTGCGCAATAAGCAAACTGGGCGATAACTCCCAAAACCAAATGCCTGTCTTTTATTAAAGGCTTTTTTGATATGGAATCTGATGCAGGCTCATCGTAATCTTCATTGATTTCAGGAAGTTTAGTAAATACAAAAAGTAAAGCCACTGCTAATACAACAAGTCCAATGACAAAATACGGTAACATCAGGGATTTAAGCTTCTCCCCGTCGCCGCTAGAATTGCTGTTATAAATGAATACTCCAATAAGCGGGCCAACAGTCCAGGCTAAACCATTGAATGATTGAGAAAAATTGATACGCCTTTCGCCAGATTCAGAAGGCCCCAGTTTTGTTGTATATGGATTGGCTGCAGTTTCTAATGTTGCAAGCCCACAACCCAAAATAAACAAGAAAATAAGGAACATCCAGTAAGATTCAAATCCTGTAGTAGCAGCAATCATAAGAGCTCCAACAGCAAATAACGACAAACCAAGGATAATACCTTTTCTATAACCAAAACGCTTCATGAAATAACCAGCAGGTAAAGCCATAGAGAAATATGCCATATACATGGCAAACTGTATCAAACCTGATTTTGCTTTTGAAATCTGCAAAATCTCCTGAAAATGCTTGTTTAAAACATCAAGCATTCCATGTGCCATGCCCCACAAGAAAAACAATGCGGTAATCAGCGCAAAAGGCAACAAATATTCGGGTGTAGTTAGTTTTTTAGTGCTCATTTGTCAGTCGTTTAGTGTTAGTATTTTAAACAAAGGTACAGTAATCATTAATCAAACCAGCCTTTTTCATGTCCTGGTAAAAATCGTCCGGAACAATGGCATTGGCAGAAGCTACATTTTTTTCTACATGCTCCGGTTTTGAGGTATTTAAAGAAATTGAATGAACGCCGGGTGCCCTCAGGGCAAAGTTTACACAAGCTATCATGGGCGAAATATTATACTTTCTGCAAAGCTGGTGGAAGTCTTCGCGCCAGCGGAATATTCTGATATTTTCCGGGGTGTCAGGCTTAATCTTGCGGTAATCGTAATACTCGCCACCAATCAAAAATCCAGCCTGAAATACTGCAGAATTGATGATGGTAACGCCATCTTTACGCAATTTCTCCATAAACTCAATAAGCTCGATGGGGTGGTTCATGATGGTCATGCTATTGGCAAACATCACCCAGTCGAGCTGTATATGATTGTACAATTCGCGAATCACCTTCCAATCCTTAGCCCCAACACCAATAGCTGTTGCTTTCCCTTGTTTTTTGAGGTCAGACAAAGCCCGATAAGCTTCAATAATATCATTAAAGCGGTTTTTGTATGAAGCGTCAGAATCTGCAACAGCCAGATATTCATCGGGGTCGTGTACCGAAACCAATTGAGGGGTATATTTCTGTCCCAGTAAACTATTGCCCTGCTCGAAACATTCGATGATACCATCATAGCTGATACGCTGAACCGCATCATATTTCAGGTTTTTCCACACGCCTGGCTCAAAAGTAGGTTCATCGGTCAACAAAGGAGTTCGCAACCAGCCCAGTTTGTTGCTAATCAAAACATCCTCAGCGGGAATGTCAAGTTTTGTAAGTATTTTACCTAGTGTTTCAAGAGCCAATCCAGCCCCATACTTGCCGGCAGAATCAAACACAACCGGAAGTTTTGACTTTTCAATACATTCGCTGATTATTTTTGTTTTAACACTTTCGGGTTGTTCTACATATAAATTGCCTAAGGCGCTGGTGCCAAATATTACTTTAGGCAGGTTGACTGGGTTTGATAACATAAGCTTTTATCGTTTTTGAAAAAATCTATCATCGCAAATGTATATTTGTAAATGGTCTTTAAAAACTTATTTTTCAATTATTTCAACGCAAAGCTTTTCGCAAACCTTTGCGGAAAAACAAAACATTGAAACGGCTTATTGGATTGATAATAAACATATTTTTGTACAACATTTTTTACGCAAAATAGCAACTGATGGAAAAAGTTCATGTTTCTTTAAAAGATCTTGCGAAAGAATTGAAAATATCGATTTCCTCTGTTTCGCGTGCTTTGAAAAACCACCCGGACATTAGTCCCGAACTGGCTCAAAAGGTACAGGAGCTTGCCAGACAGAAGAATTACAAACCTAACCCTTATGCCATCAGGCTGCTGAAGCATGAATCAAAGACGATAGGCATTGTAATACCTGATATTGTTACATATTTCTACGCTTCTGTTATTAGTGGCATCGAAAGCTATACGAAAGAAAAAGGTTATTCGATTGTCATTTCTTCATCGCAGGAATCTTATCAGAAGGAACAAAATATTATTGAGAACTTGCTAAATCTTAGAGTTGACGGGCTTATTGTTTGCCTTTCGCAAGAAACAGCCGATTATAAACATTTTGATAAGATACTGGAAGATAACACACCGCTGTTCTTTTTTGACAGGGTATGCCGTACAAGCGAGATTTCGTCAGTGGTTGCCGACAACTTTGAAGCTGCACGAAACGTTACAAGGCATTTTTACGAAAATGGCTGCACGCGCATTGCATTTATAAACGGCCCCAACCACCTGAACATTTCAAAAGAGCGTTTGGCAGGCTATATAGAAGGCCTTAAAGATTGTGGCCTGAAAATTAGCAATGATTTACTGGCTTCATGCAACATGACCCCTGAAGGGGCAAAGGTTGCAACTCAAAAACTACTGGCCTTGAAAGTCAAGCCAGATGCCATACTTTCTATTAATGACACTGTAGCCTTTTCTGCTATGAAAGAGGTAAAAAGGCGTGGTTACAAAATTCCCGATGATATTGCCTTTGTCGGGTTTACCGATGAATTTCATGCCTCTATTGTTGACCCCGAGCTGACATCTGTTATGCACCCCACATTTGAAATGGGACAGGAAGCGGCACGCCTGCTTATCAACCAATTGGAAAGCAAAACTCCGGGTACACCACGGCAGGTTGTAATGAAAACAACCTTAGTGGTACGTGATTCTTCTATAAAAAAGCAAAAAAAATGATTTCAAATAATATAAACATGGATAAGCAATTAAAAACTGAAGAACGAATTATCCAGTTTGGCGAAGGCAACTTTCTACGGGCTTTTGTCGATTGGATGATACAAGAGATGAATGATAATGCCGGATTTGACAGTAACGTTGTAGTTGTACAACCTATCAAAAATGGGTTAGTGGATAAACTTAATAGCCAAAATTGTCTTTATCATGTTGTCCTAAAGGGAATTAAAAACGGAAAGGGCGTAAAAGACATAAAGCTTAACTCGGCCATTTCGCGCTGTATAAACCCTTATGTTGATTATCAAGGGTATATTAAATTAGCCGAAATTCCTACAATGCGTTTTATCATTTCCAATACAACCGAAGCCGGGATAGCATTTGACGAAAACGACAAATTGGAGATGCAACCACCAAGCTCTTTTCCGGCCAAGCTAACTCAGTTGCTATATCATAGGTTCACTTTTTACAAGGGTGACATTTCAAAAGGCTTTATCATCCTGCCTTGCGAGTTGATAGAAAATAATGCAAACGAGTTAAAAGCCTGTATTTACAAGTATTGTGTATTGTGGAGCCTCCCTGATGCATTTAAAGAATGGCTCGAAAAAAGCTGTACATTTTGTAACACCCTTGTTGACCGCATAGTGCCAGGCTTTAATAAAGACACCGCTTTAGAGCTGGCCAATACCAAAAACATTGAAGACAACATGTGCGTTGATGCAGAGCAGTTCCATCTTTGGGTGATTGAAGGCCCGCAGTGGGTTAAAAATGAGTTCCCTACAGACAAAGCCAACCTGAACGTGCTGTATGTCAATGATGTTAAACCATATCGTACCCGCAAAGTACGTTTACTCAATGGCCCGCATACTTTAATGATGCCAGTGGCTTATTTATCTGGCATAGAGTATGTCCGCGAAGCTGTAGAACACCCTGTGATTGGAAAATTCATCCTTCAAGCAATCAACAACGAGATAATTCCAACGCTTGACCTTCCGGCAGAAGAACTGAAAAGTTTTGCAGACGAGGTATTGGACAGGTTTCGCAACCCATTTGTAAACCATGCCTTGATGAGCATTTCGTTAAATTCGGTTTCGAAATTCAAATCCCGCCTGCTTCCTACATTGCTCGATTATAACCATAAGTTCGGCAAACTGCCCGAAAATATTGTTTTCTCCTTAGCTGCCCTGATAGCCTTTTACAAAGGAGAATACAAAGGCAAGGCAATAGCAGTCAAAGACGATGAACCTGTCATGCAGTTTTTCGCAAACGTGTGGAAGAATTTTTCTGGCAATACAGATGCTATCGTTCACGAGACACTTAAAAATGAAGCGTTCTGGGGACAGAACCTTACTTCAACCAAAGGATTAGAAGAAAAAGTATGCCAATACCTTTCAAAAATTTTGAAAGACGGCATGCTTGAAAGTGTTAAAGAGCTTGTAAAATAATAATATCAAATGGTGTAGCTATGTCAAAATTTACCATCATTGACAAATCAGATAATGTAGCCATTGCATTGACAGACCTTAATGCGGGCGAGATGTTTGTAATAAACAATAAAGAAATCACTTTGCAACAAGCCATTCCAAGGGCCCATAAGTTTGCATTGTCTGTTATTGCTGAAGGTTCGGACATTATCAAATATGGCTACCCTATTGGCAAAGCTTTAACTGAAATTCGTCCCGGGCAACATGTTCATGCCCATAATATTAAAACGAAGCTTGAGGGAATCCTCGAATACCAGTACGACCAGCAAATAGCAGAAAATGTATATCCCAAAGAAGCCCTGACATTCAAAGGTTACAGACGGAAAAACGGAGATGTGGGTATTCGCAACGAACTGTGGATTGTGCCCACTGTAGGCTGCGTAAATGGTATTGGCGAAAAAATGCTCCAGGCGCTGAAGGCCGAAATAGGCACTTCTGCATTGGATGCCATTGAAATATTCAAACATAACTATGGTTGCTCGCAGTTGGGCGACGACCACGAGAATACTCGCCTCATCCTGCGTGACATCGTTTTGCACCCCAATGCTGGAGGGGTCCTGGTCTTAGGCTTAGGTTGTGAAAACAACCAGCCTTCAGCATTCAAGGAATTATTGGGCAATTACGATACAGACCGCATCAGGTTTCTTGAAACACAAAAGGTGGGCAATGAGCACGAAGAAGGGCTCAAGCTTCTCAGAGAACTGTACCACCTTGCTATTCAGGACAAAAGAACAGACGTGCCTGTTTCTGAGCTTAAAGTCGGGCTAAAATGCGGTGGCTCTGATGGGATGTCTGGCATAACAGCCAATCCATTGCTTGGCTTGTTCAGCGACTTTTTAATCAGCCAGGGTGGGACAACCGTGCTGACCGAGGTGCCCGAAATGTTTGGTGCCGAAACAATACTGATGAACCGCGCCAAAGACAAAGCCACATTTGAAAATATTGTCCATCTGATCAACGATTTCAAAGCATACTTTATACAAAACAACCAGCCTGTCTATGAAAACCCTTCGCCAGGCAACAAAGAAGGTGGAATTTCTACACTTGAAGAAAAATCGTTGGGTTGCACACAAAAGTGCGGAAAAGCAAAGGTTTCGGATGTGCTCAAATATGGCGACAGGATTAATGTTAAAGGCCTGAACTTGCTGAGCGCCCCGGGCAACGACCTCGTTTCATCAACCGCTTTGGGAGCGGCAGGTTGTCACATGGTACTTTTTACAACAGGCCGTGGTACGCCGTTTGGCAGCTTTGTGCCCACTACAAAAATTTCCTCCAATACTCCTTTATTTCTGAATAAGCCACACTGGATTGACTTCAACGCCGGACAAATAGCCGATGGCAGAAACATTGATGATGTACTCAAAGAATTCACGGCTTATATTCTGGACATTGCCAACGGAAAACTTGTCAATAACGAAAAGTCAGGGTATAGGGAAATTGCCATTTTTAAGTCGGGTGTAACATTGTAAAATTTGAAGTGAAAGTTTTAGTGTTTTGTGGTTAAAGTGTTGATTTTCAAGTAAACATTTCATTTTATCTTTGGTACATTTTTTGAATCATGTGGCGTGCATTAAACCTGAAAAAATAAAAAAAAACATGAAAAAAGTCCTTCTCCTTTTGCCTCATGGCTTTGAAACTTATGAAGCTTGTGTTTTTATTGATGTTATTGGTTGGAACCTTGTTGATGGCGACCAAACAACCAAATTATTTACCTGTGGCCTGACAAAAGAAGTTGTTTCAAGTTTTGACCAGAAATTTGTCGTTGATTATTTGATAAAAGAGGTGAAAGCAGAAGATTTTGATGCACTTGCTGTTCCCGGGGGATTTGAAGAGTATGATTTTTATAGAGAAGCTTATAGTGTTGATGTGCAGGAATTGATACAACAGTTTTACAAACAAAATAAGCCGATAGCTTCTATTTGTGTTGGCGCACTTTTGTTAGGTCAGGCAGGGATTTTGAAAGGTAAAAAAGCTACAACTTATAACCAAAAGCCAATACGACAGCAATTGCTTGGAACTTATGGCGCTGATGTGATAAACGAACCTATAGTTGTGGATAATAATATTATTACCTCGTGGAATCCTTCTACGGCAATATTTGTAGCGCTGCTATTGCTCGAAATGCTAACTTCAAAAGCTAATGCAGGTTATATTGCGAAAATTATGGGATTTGATGAAAGGATGAAGGTTTATTATGCTTAAAAATTCCAATTCAGTTAATTTTGCTTTTATAAATACTTGAAAAATGATTTTTAAAAGAAAATGTTTGAGTAGAATTGTAGTGCTTATGCTATGTCTGTTAATGGTTACTGCATGTTCAAAACGCGGGCTGACCAAACATAAAGCTGTACCTTGCCCTTGCGAAAAGCAAAATAAAAAATAAAAAGAGGAGATGTTGCGGTCTCCTCTTTTTTGCAGAACGTGAATATATTAAATGTTATCAGTCTTGCGTGTTGCGTAATCAAGACGATACAAAAGTATGGTGCTAAATCCGTTTTTGTATTAAAATGAAATTAAAATTAGGTTAGACCTAAAAAAAATGTCTAAAACTTGTTTAAAGAGCCATTTAGCCATTAAAAAAGTTTGTCAGCTTTTTATGTTTTATTAAAAAAAAATTACCTTTGTCTCGAAATAATAATTAAACAATGAGGAAAAACACATATACAATTCATCATGCATACAGGCATCATCATCCTGTGCAATGATATTGTATATGCAGAAAAAGTAAAATCTATGACATCAATATAATGGAAAGGTTTGCGGGGTTCTGCAGGCCTTTTTTAGTTTTAATAAGTTAACAAACAGAAAAACAAGATAAAATGGAAAAATTGAGAATTGCGGTACAAAAGTCGGGACGGCTTAGCGAAAAAACACTTGAATTATTTAACGAATGCGGAATTGGCCTTACCGGAGGTAGTGGCCGTTTGTTGGTAGATTCACCTGATTTTCCTGTTGAGGTTTTATATCTTCGTGATGACGATATTCCTCAATATGTTGCCGATGGAGTGGCTGATGTAGGCGTTGTTGGCGAAAATGTGTATGTCGAAACCGGCAAAGACGTTGTTATTACCGAACGGCTTGGTTTTTCAAAATGCCGTATCTCTCTTGCTATACCTAAGGCCCATGAATACAAAGGCCTTGAATATTTTCAGGGAAAAAGGATTGCCACTACCTATCCTGTGATTTTGTCAAAATTTCTGAAAGAGAAAAATATTACTGCAGATATTCACGTAATTAGTGGTTCTGTGGAGATTGCCCCTGGTATTGGCCTGGCTGACGCTATTTTTGATATTGTCAGTTCTGGAAGTACCTTGTTTAGCAACAATCTGAAAGAGGTTGAAGTGGTAATGAAGTCCGAAGCAGTGCTTATCTCTACACCAAATCTTTCTGCTTCAAAGCAAGCTATTCTTGAAGATTTGATATTCAGAATGAGAAGCGTTCAGAAAGCTAAGAAAAATAAATACATTCTTTTGAATGCTCCCAAAAAGAACTTAGATGAAATTATTGCCATTATTCCGGGAATGAAAAGCCCGTCAATTGTGCCTTTGGCTGACGAAGGATGGGTCTCGCTGCATTCGGTAGTTCCTGAAAAAGATTTCTGGAATATTATTGGAAAGCTTCAGGATAAAGGGGCACAGGGGATTTTGGTTATCCCAATTGAGAAGATGATTGTTTAAGCAAATGGTTAATGGTAAATTGTTAATGGTAAATTGTTAATGGTTAATGGTTAATGAGAACTATTAATCGGTAATTAGTCATTCGTAATTAGTAATTGAAAAGCATGGAATTAATAAAATATCCCGACAGGTCAAAATGGAAAGATGTGCTAAAGCGTCCGGCCATTGACAATAGTTTGCTTGAAAATACTGTTTCTTCTATTTTGGCAGATGTAAAAGCCAATGGAGACAAGGCTGTGCTGGAATACAACGCTAAATTTGACGGAGTGTCGATTTCTTCACTTCAGGTTACTCCTGAAGAGATTGATGAAGCTGTCGGCCAGATTGACGAAAAGTTGAAAAAGGCCATTATTTTGGCCAAAAACAACATTGAAAAATTTCACCTCCAGCAAAAAGTTGTTGAAAAGAAAGTTGAAACGACTCCCGGGGTAACCTGTTGGCAAAGGGCTGTTGCTATTGAAAAAGTTGGGCTTTACGTCCCGGGGGGTACGGCTCCTTTATTTTCTACCGTGTTGATGCTTGGGATTCCGGCAATGCTGGCTGGATGTAAAGAGATAATTGTGTGTTCTCCACCGATGAAAAATGGTAAATTAGCAGCCTCAATTCTTTATACAGCCTCACTCATAGGAATAAAAAAGATATATAAAGTTGGAGGCGTGCAGGCTATAGGTGCAATGGCTTATGGAACTGCCTCCATTCCTCAGGTATATAAAATTTTTGGCCCGGGAAACCAATATGTTACTGCTGCCAAGCAATTGGTTAACCGTACAGGTACCGCAATTGATATGCCTGCCGGTCCTTCGGAAGTTGCAGTTATTGCTGATGCTACAAGCAATCCTGCTTTTGTAGCTTCAGACCTTTTGTCTCAGGCCGAACATGGCAAAGATAGTCAGGTATTGCTTTTTACAACTGATGAAAATATTGTCCCTGCTATCGAAAAAGAAGTCGAAAAACAGCTTGCTGCCCTTCCCCGCAAGGATATAGCTACTGTGTCATTAGGCAATAGCCGTGTTATCATTGCCCCGAGCAATGATGAAATGATGGACATCGTCAACGAGTATGCCCCGGAACACCTGATTATTGCTACTGATAATGCTATGGAACTTGGAATGAAGGTAATCAATGCTGGTTCTGTGTTTCTTGGCCATCTTACCCCCGAAAGTGCTGGCGATTATGCTTCGGGGACAAATCATACCCTTCCTACCAATGGCTATGCCAAAATGTACAGCGGGGTAAACCTTGATAGTTTTGTTAAGAAGGTGACCTATCAGCATATTTCCGATTATGGTATTTTCAATATTGGCCCTGCCATTGAAAAAATGGCTGCCCTTGAACAGCTTGACGGGCATAAAAATGCTGTAACCCTTCGCCTTGGTAGTGTCGTTAACAAATATTGCAATGATAAACTTGGATAATCTTTTACGGAAAAATATAAAAAGCCTAAAGCCATACTCAAGTGCACGCGATGAGTTTCAGGGCGAGGCAAGTGTATTCCTCGATGCAAACGAGAACCCGTTTAATGCTCCTTATAACAGGTATCCCGACCCGCTTCAGCAGCTTCTGAAAGAAAAAATTGCCGGGATTAAAAACGTGCCAGCCGGGAATATTTTTCTTGGCAACGGAAGTGATGAGCCCATAGATATTGTTATCAGGGCTTTTTGTGAGCCTGGCGAGAACAATATCGTGGCCATTGACCCAACTTATGGCATGTACAAAGTGGCTGCTGATATTAATAATGTGGAATATCGCACAGTAAAGCTTAGTGAAAACTTTGAACTTGTATCAACATCGGTTTTTGCTGCTATTGACAAAAATACACGTCTTGTTTTCCTTTGTTCACCTAACAACCCGAGTGCCAATTATTTGGATGTATCTGAAATGGAGAAAATTATCGAAGGCTTTGAAGGAATTGTAGTGCTCGATGAGGCTTATATTGATTTTTCTAATCATGTGGGCTTTTTGCCAAAACTTTCAAAGTATCCTAATTTGGTAATATTGCAGACATTCTCCAAAGCCTGGGGTTTGGCGGCTATCCGTTTGGGAATGGCTTTTGCTTCTAAAGAAATCATTAGTGTTTTCAATAAAATCAAATATCCATACAATATAAATGCTCTTACCCAAGAGTATGCTTTGAAAATTCTCAATAATGACGAGCAAAAGAATAAATGGGTAAAAGAAATTTTAGCAAACAGAAAGCTTTTGGTTGACCAATTGTCTAATATTAGCTGTATTAAAAAAATTTTCCCTTCTGATGCCAATTTTGTTTTGGTAAAAGTAGATGATGCGGAAGGTTTGTATAAATATTTGATTGATAATAAAATAGTTGTTCGTAATCGCTCAAAGATTGCTTTATGTGCTGGTTGTATCCGTATTACAGTTGGTTCAAAAGGCGAAAATGAGCAATTATGTATGGCACTGAAACAATATTCATTAAACCCAGGTTAATCATCAGCAGACAATGTTTTGCCAAACTATATGATTTATTTGGGTTAAATTTGACTGCTAAATAATTTCAAATAATGAAGAAAAAGGCTTTGTTTATCGACCGCGATGGGACTATGATTGTTGAACCTCCTGAAACAAAACAGGTGGACACCCTGGAACAATTAGAATTCATGCCTAAAGTTATCCGATCGCTTTCTCTTATCCGAAAAAACCTTGATTTTGAAATGGTCATGGTTACTAATCAGGATGGCTTGGGTACACCTTTATATCCCCAGGAAAACTTTGACAAGGTGCAAGGCAAGATGATGCAGGTTTTTGAAAGTGAAGATATCTTTTTTGACGCTGTATTTATTGATAAGTCCTTTCCCGAAGATAACAAGCCAACACGTAAGCCCGGGACAGCAATGCTTACAGGATATATGAACGGAAGTTACGATATGTCTGAATGTTATGTAATTGGCGACCGGATGTCTGATGTTATGTTGGCCCGTAACCTTGGCTGCAAAGCTATTGTTTACGGTGCTGAAGATAAATATGAAGATATAAAAAATGCAGGTTTAGAAAATTACTGCGCCCTGGTTACTGAAGATTGGGAGGATATTTATAGCTTTCTTGCCCTGCCCGAAAGAATTGTACATATCAGGCGTGTAACCTCTGAAACTGACGTAAATATTAAGATAAACCTTGATGGCCGAGGTATAGGCGATGTTTCGTCAGGTCTTAAATTTTTTGACCACATGCTCATGCAGATAGCACGGCATTCTGGTATTGATATGACTATTGAAGTGAATGGCGATCTTGATGTTGACGAACATCATTCCATTGAAGATACCGGAATTGCTTTAGGCGAAGCGATTAAAAAAGCTATTGGCAATAAAGCTGGTATGGCACGTTATGGGTTTTGTCTGCCAATGGACGACTGTCTGGCACAGGTTGCCATTGATTTTGGTGGCAGGTGCTGGCTGGTGTGGGATGCCGAGTTTAAACGTGAGATGGTGGGCGACATGCCTACCGAGATGTTTTATCACTTCTTTAAATCCTTCTCTGATGCTGCAGGTTGCAACCTCAACATTAAAGCTGAAGGACAAAATGAACACCATAAAATTGAAGCCATTTTTAAAGCTTTTGCCAGGGCCATACGTATGGCGCTTCGCCGCGACCCTTGCAATGCCGAGATACCATCAACAAAAGGAGTTTTATAAAATTATCATATTGTGAAAAAGCAAAACGCTATACTATTAATCCATTGTGAAGACAAACAGGGAATTGTTGCTACAGTTACAGAGTTTTTAAATAGCAACAACGGCAATATTGTTACTCTTGAGCAGCATGTAGATCACTCACAGGGCATGTTTTGTATGCGTATAGAGTGGGAACTTGAGAAATTCCTTATCCCGCCTGATAAAATTGGCGATTATTTCAATACCCTGATAGTACCAAGGTACAATATGAATTGGAGTTTGTATTTCTCTGGTTATAAGCATAAAATGGCCATTTTTGTCTCAAAAATGTCTCATTGCCTTTTTGACATCCTGGCCCGGTATAAGGCTAATGAATGGAATGTGGAAATACCTATGATTATTAGTAATCATAAGGAACTGGAACCTGTTTGTGAAGCTTTTCAAATCCCGTTTTATTATTTCCCGATTACAGCCGAAAATAAACGGGAAATGGAAGAAAAAGAGATAGAATTATTGCGCAAACATGATATACACCTTGTTGTACTTGCAAGATATATGCAGGTGCTCTCAGAAGACTTTGTAAATCAGTTTCCTAATAAGATAATTAATATTCATCACAGCTTTTTGCCTGCGTTTCCGGGTGCTAAACCTTATCATTCGGCTTATCAGAGGGGAGTTAAAATTATTGGCGCTACAAGTCATTATGTAACTTCGAGCCTTGATGAAGGCCCTATTATTGAACAGGATGTAACGCGGGTTAGCCATGATGATAGTATTGATGATTTTATTCAAAAAGGCAAAGATTTGGAAAAAATAGTATTGTCAAGGGCTATATCATTGCACTTACAGCATAAATTACTTGTATATAATAACAAAACTGTGGTTTTTGATTAATTGAATATTACATGCATGTAGCAATTATTAAATACAATGCTGGAAACATCATGTCTGTAGAGTTTGCACTCAAAAGACTTGGTGTTGAATGCGAGGTTACTGATGATTTTGAAAAAATCAAATCAGCGGACAAGGTTATTTTTCCTGGGGTAGGAGAGGCCGAAACAACCATGAGGTTTTTGAAAAATGCCAAACTCGATTTGCTGATTAAAGATTTGACACAACCAGTGCTGGGTATATGTCTTGGTCTTCAGCTAATGTGCAGCTATTCTGAGGAAGGTGATACTCCATGCTTGGGAATATTTCAGGAAAAGGTGTTGCGTTTTGAGCCTAAGTTGAAAGTGCCACACATGGGATGGAATACTATAACAGAACTCAAATCTCCCTTATTATATGGACTTTCTGAAGCTTCTTATGTGTACTTTGTCCACAGTTTTTATGCCCAGGTTGGAGAACATACCATTGCTAAAACCAATTATATCAACGATTTCAGCGCTGCATTGAACTATAAAAATTTTTACGCTACCCAGTTTCATCCCGAAAAAAGCAGTGATGTAGGATTGTCTATATTGAAAAACTTTGTAGAACGGGTTGTTTAAAGGCATTTTGTTAATTGTTTGAATTTCTTATTTTTACGAAAATTTTTCATTTTTAAATATCATGACCAATATTATTCCGGCCATAGACTTAATTGAAGGGAAGTGTGTTCGCCTTTCTCAAGGTGATTATGCTCAAAAAAAGGTTTACAACGAAGACCCTCTTGAAGTTGCCCGCATGTTTGAGGATCATGGCATAACCCATTTGCACCTGGTGGATTTAGATGGAGCTAAAGCTAAACATGTTGTCAATGCTAAAGTTTTAGAACGTATTGCTTCGAAAACTGACTTGATGGTTGACTTTGGAGGAGGTATAAAAACTAATGAAGATATTGAGCTGGTTTTTGACTGTGGGGCAAATCAAGCTACAATCGGAAGTATAGCCGTTTCAAATCCTGAGTTGTTTGTGTCGTGGCTTGATAAATATGGCCCGGAACGCATTATTCTTGGAGCCGACATTCTTGATGATAAAATTGCCATTAGCGGATGGCAGGAAATAACCCAGATTGAGCTGGATGATTTTCTTACAAAATACCAGGAAAAAGGCGTTCAGTATGTTCTTTGTACGGACATAAGCAAAGATGGAATGTTGCAAGGGACTTCTATAGATTTATATAAAAGGTTGAAGCACCAGTTTCGCGAGATGAGTTTTATTGCCAGTGGCGGTATTACTTACCTTCATGAGATTGAAGAGCTTTCAAAAGCTCATATTTATGGCATTATTATAGGTAAAGCCTTTTACGAAGGCCGTATTACGCTGGAGGACCTGGAGAACTTTATTGTTCACGGAAGCAGAGGATAAGGGAAAAAAGAGAGAAGGCAAAAGATAAAAGAAATAAGATCCTTCACTAAAAGTTGTATTTTCTCTCCTTTACTAAGGAGAGATAAGGTGGTTAATTAAAAACGTCATTGAATGCTGGCAAAACGTATTATACCATGTTTGGATATCAGGGATGGTCAGACTGTAAAAGGTATTAATTTTGAAAATATCCGAAATGTAGGCGACCCGGTCGAGTTAGGGGCTGAATATAGCCGTCAGGGAGCAGATGAACTTGTATATTTGGATATTACTGCATCGCACGAAAAGCGCAAATTATTCTCTGACTTAGTAAAACGTATTGCCCAGAACCTCAATATTCCTTTTACTGTTGGAGGAGGAATTAATGAAATGTCTGATGCAGAAAGGCTTTTGGCTGCCGGTGCTGATAAAATTTCTATCAATTCTGCTGCTGTACGTAATCCTCAGCTTATTGACCAGATAGCAAAAGGCTTTGGAAGTCAGTTTGTTGTTGTGGCCATTGATGCTAAGTTTGAAGATGGCAAATGGACTGTATTCCTTAATGGAGGCCGCATACCAACTGATAAAGAGCTTTTCTCCTGGGCTAAAGAAGCCCAGGATCGTGGATGTGGCGAGATATTATTTACTTCTATGAATCATGATGGCGTAAAGCAGGGATTTGCTTGTGAAGCGTTAAGCCAGTTAAGCCTATCACTTAATATTCCTGTAATAGCTTCTGGTGGAGCTGGCAATATGGATCATTTTGTAGATGTATTTACCAAAGGTAATGCTGATGCCGGCCTGGCTGCAAGTATTTTTCATTTCAAGGAAATTGCTATTCCTGATTTAAAGAATTATTTACACAAGCATAATATTCCAGTTCGGTTATCTTGATTTCTTTGTAAATATGAATTTTATAAAAAGAATAGTTTTAACACTGCTGGTTAGCGTATCTGCTTTTTCGGTAAAGGCTGCCGTTCTGTCCGATAGTTTACAGGTGAGCATGCTTACCGTTTCTCCTGGTAATGAGCTTTATTCGGTCTTTGGGCATACTGCTATTCGTGTTAAAGACTTTAAAAATGGCCATGATATTGTGTTTAATTATGGTACATTTGATTTCAGGACCCCCAACTTTTATCTGAAATTTGCCTTGGGGGTGCTGGATTACCAACTGTCTATTGAGCAATTTCAGGGCTTTTTGGGTTCTTGTATGGCCGAAAGGCGCTCGGTATATGAGCAGAAGCTTGTTATGCCTGAAGCAAACAAGCAAATGTTGGTGTCGCTTTTGCTCGATGCATACAGGCCCGAAAACAGGGCATACAGGTATCGCTTCTTTACCAATAATTGTGCTACAAAAGTACGCGATGTGATTGTTGCCGCTACTGGCGAATATTCCATGTTTGATAACGCAAACAGGGCTAAAGACAGCACCTTTCGGATGCTGTTTACGCCTTATCTGTTTAATATGAAGTGGGAAAGATTTGGCATTGAGCTTGTACTTGGCAAAATGACAGATGAAAAGTCGGGCTACGATGCCATGTTCTTGCCAAACAACCTGATGGATGCACTTTCAAAGGCTAAGGTTGATGAACAGCTTATTGCACCGGTTACTGAAAGACTATATGTTGCTAAAGGTGCCGATTCGGAAGGTTTTTCTTTTACCCCTGTTATGGCTATGTTGTTGATTGTGCTTATTACGCTTGGTATTCAGTTTTCCCCTTCTAAAGTAAAGTTTTTTGATACGATATTCTTTCTAATAACAGGTTTTCTTGGAATTTTCATTGCTACGTTAAGTATAGCCTCGACACATCCTGAGCTCCATTTCAATATGGTGGCATTGTTGATTTTTCCGCTAAACTTTTTTCTGCCATTTGTCAAAAATATGAAGTGGAAAAAGAATTATTGCATGGCGATATTCATCCTTGCAATTGGTGTTATTGCATTGTCTCCGTTGCTCCCGCAGAAATTTAACCCGGCAGTTTTACTTTTAGGGTTGGCGGTTGCTATCCGATTGTTTTATAACTTTGTTATGCCAAATTCATTTTTAACTAAAAATAAATCAAAAAAAAATGACTAAACCAGATTTTTCAAAGCTCGACGGACTTATTCCGGCAGTAATTCAGGATGCTAATACTCAAAAGGTATTGATGCTTGGGTTTATGAACCAGGAAGCATACGAAAAAACAAAAAATGAAAAATTGGTGACTTTTTATAGCCGTACCCGCAAAAGGTTATGGACAAAAGGCGAAGAGAGTGGTAACTTTCTTGATGTAATTGATATGCTCATTGATTGCGATAACGATACGTTGTTAATCAAGGTTAATCCTCGTGGTCCTGTTTGTCATACCGGTGCAGATACTTGTTTTGATGAGAAAAATGTTGATGCGGCAAAATTTTTAACTTATTTGCAGGATTTAATTGATACCCGTAAAAAGGAAATGCCTGATGGCTCTTATACCACAAAGCTTTTCAAAGCCGGTATTAATAAAGTAGCTCAAAAAGTAGGAGAAGAAGCTGTAGAGCTGGTTATTGAAGCAAAAGATCAAAACGATGATTTGTTCCTTAATGAAGCTGCAGACTTGGTATTTCACATGTTGGTGCTGCTAACAGCCAAAAACTACAGGATTGAAGATGTGATTAAAGTTCTTGAAAAAAGACATAAAAAATAAAAACGCATGAACGCTGAGTTTGAAGTAAAAGTTCTGGGAAAAGGTACGGTAAAATCACCGTTACACCTTAGTAATCATAAGGGAGATGGCGTATTTGACTACGTTAATGATGACGACCGGGTTCTTTACAATGCTTCTTTAGAAAATTTTAAACGTTGCAAAGAAACAGGAGAAGAACCAATCTCTTTTGAAAAAGCAGGGCCTCGCGAGTTTCTTTTTTTTGAACCTGCTAAAACCAAGGTTGCTATTGTTACCTGTGGTGGTTTATGCCCCGGGCTCAACAATGTTATCCGTAGCCTTGTAAACCAGTTGTTTTATCGTTATGGTGTAAAACGTATAGTTGGTATAAAGTATGGGTATGAAGGCTTTATTTCTGATTATAACCATGATGTAATAGACCTTACTCCTCAGATGGTTGAAAATATTCATCTTTCAGGCGGGACAATCCTTGGCTCATCGCGTGGCAACCAGGATGTAAGCAAAATTGTTGATACCCTCGAAATGCTAAACATAAATATCTTGTTTACCATTGGAGGAGATGGGACTTTACGTGGCGCTCATGCTATATATGAAGAAATCACCAAGCGTAACCTGAAAATTTCGGTAGCTGGTGTCCCAAAAACTATTGATAATGATATTAACCTGATTGATAAATCTTTTGGTTTTGAGACAGCATCAGCTATTGCTAATGAGATAATTATGAATGCCCACAATGAAGCTGAAGGGGCCTATAACGGTATAGCTCTTATTAAGCTTATGGGGCGCGATTCGGGTTTTATCGCTGCTAATGCCGCATTATCAATACAAGAAGTAAATTTTGTGTTGGTTCCTGAGATGGAATTTGACTTATACGGGCCTCACGGATTCCTTAAAGTATTGCGTAAACGTTTAGAAGAACGTCATCATGCTATGATTGTTGTTGCTGAAGGTGCAGGCCAATATTTCTTTGAAAATAACGACCAGCGCCCTGATGCTTCAGGTAACGTTAAGCACAAGGATATTGGCGTATATCTGAAAGAGAAAATAACTGAAGAATTTGAGGCCAAAGGAATGAATTTTAGCATTAAATATATCGACCCAAGTTATATTATCCGCAGTGCTGCGGCAAATGCTATTGATAGTAAATTTTGCAGTGTTTTGGCTCAAAATGCTGTACATGCTGCCATGGCCGGAAAAACAGATTTTGTGGTAGGCCACTGGAACAATTGTTTCACTTTGTTGCCAATACCTAAGGCTGTTGAAAAACGCAAAAAGATTGACCTTGAGAGTGAGCTTTGGTGGAATGTTCTCGAAACCACAGGTCAGCCAGTTAGTATGAAAGATTAAGCAGGCTGCAATGTTTAATACGATTTGGCATTTTCTTATTTCTGCATTCTTTTGAAAAACGCTGTATTTCCCCTCCTTTAAAAGGAGGGGTAGGGGTGGTTTTATTCTACTAATGTTAAGGTCTTGTTTTTATGCTCCTTCATGATATTAAGAATTACAGGTTAATCCTGGCAAGCCAATCGCCTCGTCGCCATTTTCTGATGCGGGAGGCTGGTTTTGATTTTGAAGTTATGGTACCATCAGGTGTTGATGAGTCTTTTCCAGATACAATGAACCCTGAGGCTGTACCTGAATTTCTGGCTATTGAAAAAGCTGAATATTTCAAACATCTGCTTACGGACAACCAGATTATTGTTGCAGCAGATACAATTGTACTTCTGGATAACAAGATACTTGGCAAACCTGAGCATCTGGATGAGGCAAAAGATATGCTGCAAAAACTTAGCGGACGTCAACATACTGTTATAACCGGGGTATGCTTGTTGTCGAATAAAAAACAAGTTAGTTTTTCTGATTTTACAAAGGTTTTCTTTAGAGAGTTCACAGCAAAAGAAATAGATTACTATACTACCAATTATATGCCTACAGATAAAGCTGGTGCTTATGGTGCCCAAGAATGGATAGGCTATGTAGGTATCGAGAAAATAGAGGGTTCGTACTTTAATGTCATGGGATTGCCTATTCAAAAGCTTTATACCGAGCTGGAAAAGTTTTTGTTAATGATTAATTGTTAATGATTAATAATGGGATATGAAAGAAAATATTGTAAAAGATAAAAGTTTTAAACTGGCCATTCGGATAGTTAGACTGTTTCAGTATTTGCAAACAGAAAAGAAAGAATTCATAATTTCGAAACAATTATTGCGCAGCGGTACCGCAGTTGGAGCGATGGTACGTGAAGCCGAACATGCCGAAAGCAAAGCCGACTTTGTTCATAAAATGGCTATTGCTCAAAAAGAGTGTAATGAGACTTTATATTGGCTTGAATTATTAATGGCCACGCAATATTTGACTGAACATGAATTTATGAGCATTTGCGAAGAAACAACAGAAATAATAAAACTTATCACCAGCATTATTAAGTCAGCCAAAAGTAATAGTTAATTATAAATTGTCAATGATTAATGCTAAATTGTTAGTTACCAACGAAAAAATAAATAGAAAACTCATTAATCATTAATCATTAATCATTAATATTCAACAATTTATACCACTCTTGCATTCCTTCTCCTGATTTTACAGACAGTTCAATAATAGTAGCATTGGGGTTTACCTGTTTTACGTTTTCTCGGGCCAACTCTATTTTGAAATCAAGATATGGAAGCAGGTCTGTTTTGTTTATCACACAAATATTGGCCGAATTGAACATATTTGGGTACTTCAGCGGCTTGTCTTCCCCTTCTGTGACACTAAATACAACCACCCGGTTTTGTTCGCCAAGGTCGAAAAGGGCCGGACAAACTAAGTTCCCTACATTTTCAATAAATACAATGCTGTTTTCTTCAGGTTTTAACTCATGCAAGGCATCGTGTACCATTGGTGCGTCCAGATGACAAGCATTTCCGGTGTTTATTTGTAAGGCAACGGCTCCTGTAGAAGCAATGCGCCGGGCATCATTGTCAGTTTGCTGGTCGCCTTCGATTACGTAAAATTTACGTTTTGCCGAACATTCTTTTATGGTACGTTCCAAAAGACTTGTTTTTCCTGAACCAGGAGAACTTACAATGTTTAAAGCTATAATACCTTTAGCTTCAAAATATCCCCTGTTGCGTTCGGCCATTTTATCATTAACATCGAGGATTTCTTTTTCAATCTCGATAACAGAGGGCATTGAAGGGTGGGAGTGCTCATGATCGTCATGGCTATGGCTGTGTGTGTGGTCATGGTCATGACTGTGAGCGTGGTCATGATGGTGATGCGTATGCCCATGGCTATGATGAGCGCCTTCATGATGATGGTGAGAATGGACTTCTCCTGGTTTGTACATGCGGTATCCCTTTTCTTCTGCACCGCCACAGCCACAAGTACTACACATATTTTTTTTTGTGCAAAGTTATATCATTTGACTTTATAAAATATATGAATTTATTTTTCATCTTCTTTTCTTTTGTTTTTATGTAAATTAAAGGTTCTGATTGCTGAGTTGCGCTATATTTAAGGTTTTTCGTATATTTAATTTAATCAGGTTTTTAGGTGAATTATATTATTTTTACATAAAATTGAGTGTAAAATGACGTGTAAATGTTCGTTTCAAAGTAGGTTCATTGGCAGTATTTTCGCAGCATTATTGGCCTTCTTGTTATTTTCTTGTAGCTCAAATCCGCAAAAAACGAATAGTGACTTTGATAAGTTTGTTGCAGAGTACGACTCGGTAGTGAAACCTATATATAAAGAAATGAACAGGGCAGCCTGGGAAGCGGCTATTAGTGGCGATAAAATAGATTTTGACAGGCTTGCAGAATGGAAGAAAAAATACATGGCTTATCATTCAAGCAAAGACAGATTTAAAATACTCGAAGAATTTAAAGGTTCTGAAGATATTACTGATGCTGTTAAAGCCCGCGAACTGGATGTTTTGTATTTGATGTTTTTGTCAAACCAGGCAGATGTTGATATTCAACAACAAATTATTGATAAAGAAAATATAATTGAAGAAAAATTCAACGCTTTTAGGGCAAAAATTGATGGAAAAAGTTATTCAGACAATGATATTGAGGATATTTTAAAGAATTCTGTTGACCAAAAACAACTTGAAGCTGCATGGAAAGCACATAAGGAGATAGGCCCATTGGTGGCTGCATATATTATTGAATTGGTTAAGTTGCGCAATAAACTGGCTTCTCAGCTTGGATTTGGCAATTTTCATGAAATGAGCCTGCGTATTAGCGAGCAAGATCCTAACGAAATTGAACGATTGTTTGATGAGCTTGACGAGCTTACCGGCAAGTCGTTTATAATAGTCAAAAATGAGTTAGACTCTATCCTTGCTTTACGCCTGAAGATAAATAAAAAAGACCTTATGCCATGGGATTACCAAAATCGTTATTTTCAGCAAGCCCCTGGTATTTATAACATTAAGCCTGATAAATATTTTGCTGGCAAGAATATTGAAACTATAGCCAAAAGTTTTTACAAAAGTATTGGTTTGCCCGTTAATGATATTATTAAACGAAGCCATTTGTATGAGAAGCCAGGGAAAAATCAACATGCTTTTTGTATTGATATTGATAACGAGGGCGATGTTAGGGTATTGTGCAACCTCAAGTCAAATGCCATGTGGATGAATACTATGCTGCACGAATTGGGGCACGCCGTGTATTATAAAAATATTGATAGAGATTTGCCTTTTATATTACGGCAGCCGGCCCATTCTCTTACAACAGAGGCTATTGCCATGATGTTTGGGCGCTTGTATTCCAATCCTGCCTGGCTTGCAGATATGAAACTTTGCTCAAAAGCTGAAGCTGATGAAATAGCTCAGCAATTTTTCAATAATATCCGATTGGAACAATTGGTATTCAGTCGTTGGGTACAGGTGATGTATCGCTTTGAGAAAGCCATGTATGAAAACCCTGATCAGGATTTGAATACTCTTTGGTGGCAGCTGGTAGAAAAATACCAACTGATACGCAAACCTGAAGGACGGAATATGCCTGACTGGGCTACAAAAATACATATAGCTGCTTATCCATGCTATTATCACAATTATCTTATGGGTGAATTGCTGGCTTCACAGTTGAACCACTATATAAAAGTTGAAATATTGAAAGATACCATTGCTTCTGGATGGCCTACTTATGTAAACAGGCCTGAAGTAGGGGAATATCTGAAGAAAAAGGTTTTTGGGCCGGGAGCACGTTATTACTGGAATGATATGATTGAAAAAGCCACTGGCGAAAAACTTAGTGCCAAATATTATGCTGAGGATTTTGTAGTTTCAAAACTTAAATAAAACTTAATATTAACTTAATTTTTGAAGTATTTTTTTTATTAATAACTTGTATTACCTTGCCGCACAAAATATTAAAAAATATGAAAACGAAAAAAATCCTGGGTATTGACGTTGGAGGGTCTGGTATTAAGGGAGCTGTTGTCAATACTAAGACCGGGGAGATGCAGTCGGACCGTTATCGTATTGAGACTCCTGTTGGGGCTAAGCCTGATGATGTGGCCGGTATTATTGAAACCATTTGTCAGAAGTTCTCATGGGAAGGGCCCATAGGTGTAGGGTTTCCTGCTGTTGTTCAACATGGAGTAGCTAAGACTGCTGCTAATATTGACAAAAGTTTTATAGGGCTAAATGTAGAAAAATTGATTACAGCCAGAACAAACTGTCCTGTAAAAGTTGTTAATGATGCTGATGCTGCTGGCTTTGCTGAGATGAAATTTGGTGCCGGGGTAGATAAATCAGGTGTTGTAGTTCTTATTACTGTTGGAACCGGCATTGGGACGGTTATTTTTTCTGATGGAAAACTACTTCCTAATACAGAATTGGGACATATAATTATGCCAGGCGATAGGGAAGCTGAGCCTTATGCTTGTGATGCAACCCGCAAAAAACTTGAGCTTTCATGGGAACAATGGGCGTTAAGGTTTAATGAATATCTGCATTATATTGAAGACCTCTTTTGGCCTGATCTTTTTATTATTGGTGGAGGGGTTAGCAAGCATGAAAATAAAATCTTCTCGCATTTTGATGTGAGAACAAAAATAGTACCTGCGCAACTGCTCAATAATGCTGGTATTATCGGCGCTGCAATAGCTGCAAAACAGGCTTTTAAAGATATAGACTAATTTTCTTATGACTTTTACATGACCGATTCGGTATTAAAATCAATCCTCAGGCTTTTTGCGATTCTTTCTAATGTAAAATTGTTATACCAGGATACCGATAAGGATACTGCTTTTTTTTCTTCGCGTAAAATTGTCAATGCTTTTCTGGCACAGGTGTTAAACCCCGAAAAAACTGCCAGGTATATACAGATATTTGACTTTCATTGTAAAAATATCTATAAAAGCCGTAAGACGGAGCCTCTAAAGAGGATTTCACTCCTTTCGACAAAGTTGGTATTGGTGTGCCGACAAATAAACGATCAACTGGACTATACAAAGAAGATGCTCCTGTTGATGCAGCTACTCGATATTTTAAAAGATGAAGAGGGGGCTATTTCTGATAAACTGCTTGATACGGTTGCAACAATGTCTGAAATACTGCATATTTCTGCAGATGATTTTGATAAAATCTTCTTTTTTGTTTTTGGTTCGTTAAAAAACAAAGCAAGAAACAATTCTTTTCTTATTATTTACGGTGAAAATCCGGTTTACAGTTTTAGGCATTTCCTTCATCGGGAAAATTTGCAAGGTTTCATCCTTGTGTTTTACCATGAAAATACCCAGTCGTATTTTTTTAGACATGAGCAGTTCAATGATATGCTTACTTTAAATGGCAGGCCTATTGAGCCTTATTGTATTTATATTTTAGAAAAAGGATATGCAATAAGAAGTCCAAAGATACAAACTGTGCATTTTAGCGACATTGCTGGAAATTTTCTATATCGACATTCGAAATCTGAGATTAAATTGATAGCCCGTGATATTGAGTTTAGATTTGGCAATAGTAGCAACGGGATCCATAAATTTAGTTTTGTGGCCCAATCGGGGCAGCTTATTGCTATAATGGGAGGTTCAGGGGTTGGCAAATCAACGCTTTTGAATATCCTTAACGGGAATATGAAGCCACAATCGGGTAATGTGTTTGTCAGCGATGTGGATATTTATGCCCAACGTGACAAAGCTATTGATTTTCTGGGGTTTGTGCCTCAGGATGATTTGCTTGTTGAAGAATTGTCTGTGTTTGAAAATTTGTACTATAACGTAAAGCTTTGTTTTGGTAACCTTACTGATGAAGAGGCTACCTATAAAGCATTGCACTTGCTTACAGATTTGAACCTGAACGAAATTGCCAACCTTAAAGTTGGGAATGCTTTAAACAAATATATCAGCGGTGGGCAGCGAAAGCGTTTGAATATAGCCCTTGAGCTTTTGAGGGAGCCAGCTGTGCTTTTTGCCGATGAACCTACTTCCGGCCTTTCATCAAAAGACTCGCTTAAGGTTATGGAACTATTGAAAAACCTGACCTATCATGGGAAAATTGTTATTGTCAACATTCACCAGCCTTCTTCAGATATTTTTAAGATGTTTGACCGTTTGTTGGTGCTTGATAAAGGTGGCTATCCGGTGTATTTTGGCAATACCACAGACTCTCTTGCTTATTTTAAAAATGTTATACATAGCGTTAATGCTGATGAAAATGAATGCCTGTGGTGTGGAACAATCAATCCGGAAGAGATTCTTGAAATAATAGAACATGAAAGCCTTACTGTTGAAGGGTTTATGTCAGGTAAGCGAGAGGTTTTGCCCGAAAAATGGTACGAATTGTTTTTGAAAAATCAAACTTTTACCGAAAACGACTTTGTGTCAAAAAAATTGCCACAAAATAAGAATGGTAAGAAGCCATCGGTGTTTAGACAGTTTTATTTGTTCTTGAATAGAAATATTCATTGTAAGCTTAGGGATAGCCAATATATTTTGGTTACTCTTTTTGAAGCTCCATTACTTGCTGTTATCCTAAGTTTCTTTACGCGATTTGTCCCTTCTAACGGCATTTATACTTTTGCTGAAAACCTTAATGTGCCGGCATTTATATTTATGAGCGTTGTTGTTGCTCTTTTCTTAGGAATGATGAGCAGTGCTGAAGAAATTATACACGATGCCCGTCAGCGAAAGCGCGAAAGCTTTATCAACTTGAGTAACATAGCTTATTTTAATTCTAAAGTTGTGTATGCTTTTATGTTGTCTGCTATTCAAATGGGGCTTTTTGTTGCTATTTCTCATTGGATACTCGAAATACATGGGATGTTTTTTCAGTATTGGTTTGTATTATTTTCTGTGGCTTGTTTTGCCAATATGCTAAGCTTAAACCTTTCGTCTGGACTAAAATCTGTTGTTACTATATACATTGCTATCCCATTGCTTTTGATTCCCCAGCTTTTGCTTAGCGGAACTATTGTAAAATATGACAAATTGCACCCTTATATAAGGTCAGATAAGTACGTACCTTTTATTGGAGATGTTATGACTTCTCGTTGGGCTTATGAAGCCCTGATGGTAGAACAGTTTGTTTATAACCGCTATGGGGACCGGTTTTACCAGTTCGAATTGAATGAGAGCAATGCTACCTACTGCAATAATTATTGGATCCCCGAAGTGCTTAACAGACTTGATATCTGTTTTCAATTGAGGGATGATAGTTTAAAAATTGCCCAATTGACAAGAAGCTTAAAGCTTATATCTAATGAATTAGTTTCTATTTCTAAAGAATTAAAAATTACTCCTTTCAAATATGATTCTCTGTTGATACCTTCGAGGTTTGATAGTTTGGCTTTTGTCAGGGCTTCAAATTATGTAAGACATGCACGTGATATTTCTGTAAAAATACTTAATAATACTATTGAGAAAAAGGATGATTATACTCAAAGATTGATATTAAGAGAGTTTTCAAATGATGAAGGACAATTGGTAAAATTTAAAAATAGATATTTTAACCAGGCTGTGGCAGATGAAGTTCTCGGCAAAACTTCATCTGATCAGATTGCAGTAGTTGACAATTGCTTGATCCGTAAGTTTGAGCCAGTTTTTAACTTTCCTAAAAATAACTTCGGAAGAGCCCATTATTTTGCTCCAGCCAAAAAGATAGGCAATTGGTTTCTTGATACCTTTTATTTTAATATCATAGTTATATGGCTTATGGTGGCCATTTGTTATGTATGCCTTGTTACAAATGTTTTGAAAAGGTTTATGGATAGGATTTCTTTTGAAAAATCCTTGTTTTAAAAGCTTTTGCAAAAGAAAAATTGTGTATTTTATTGTATTTGAGCTTTTTTGAAATGCTCTGTTTCTTGCTTCTGAAGTCGTCTGAGTTGCGTTTAATAATCACCACTTTTTTATATAAATTTAACTCATTGATGTACAATGGCTTGTTATTTTTGGTAGTATTTTACTCGTAGTAATGTTATATTATTCTGGTAGTGGCTTTTTTGTTTATGCCCTTTGCGCTATTCTACTTTTGTCGGACTAACAAATCTGACTAAATATGAAAAAATTATTAACACTGTTACTTGTTGTTGCATTTATATCACAAGTCAATGCCCAGGGGTTTTTGCATCGTGATAAAAAGGCTATTGTTGATGGACAGGGCAATGAGGTTATCTTACGAGGTATTGGCCTTGGCGGATGGATGCTTCAGGAACCTTATATGTTGAACCTTAGTGCTACCAATCAAAGCGATATGCGTGCCCGTTTTGAAAAGTTAATGGGAAAGGAGAATACTGATACTTTTTATACCGTTTGGCGTGCAAATTATATGCAGAAAAAGGATGTCGATTCGCTTGCAGCATGGGGCTTCAATAGTATCAGGTTGCCGATGCACTACAACCTTTTTACTTTGCCTATAGGGAAAGAACCGGTTGAAGGCCAGGATACATGGCTTGAAACGGGTTTTAATCTTGTAGATAGCCTTCTTTCCTGGTGCGAAACAAATAAAATTTATTTAATCCTCGACATGCATGCCACTCCCGGAGGACAAGGCAAAGATGCTGCTATATCTGATTATGTGGACACCTTAAAATCATTGTGGGAGAGCGATCGGAATAAGGCAAAACTTATTGCTTTGTGGAAAAAACTGGCAGAGCGCTATGCTTCTAAAGAGTGGATTGGGGCTTACGACCTTATCAACGAGCCTAACTGGGATTTTGAGAACAGTGGAAATAAAAACGGTTGCAACTGCAATCAAAATGTCCCTTTGCTGAATTTGTACAAAGCACTTATTGATACTATCAGGCTTGTTGATAAAAACCACATGGTTATTGTAGAAGGCAACTGTTGGGGCAATCGATATAATGGCATGTATTCTTTGGCTACGTATGATGATAATATTGCCTTTAGCTTTCATAAATACTGGAATTACAATGATGAAGGTTCTATAAGTGGATTGCTGGGCCTCAGAAATACTTACAATGTACCTCTTTGGTGTGGCGAATCTGGCGAAAACTCTAACAACTGGTACACCAATGCTATCTCTTTACTTGAGAAAAATAAAATAGGCTGGGCCTGGTGGTCGTACAAAAAGTTTAATTCTTACTCAGGAACAAACTCAGTATTGCAAACAGCTGATTATGATAAGATTATTAGCTATTTTAAAAATGGGACTACGACATTGACTGCCGAAACAGCAAAACCAATCTTGATGAAGATGGCTGATAATCTTAAGTTGGAAAATTGTGTAACCAACTATCCTGTTATTGATGCTATGTTTAGACAGGTTAAATCTACCGAAACTAAACCTTATAAGCCAAACAAGGTGCCAGGTGTAATATTTTTCTCCGATTTTGACTTCGGTCGCAACAATTATGCCTATTTTGATACAGATACTGCTAATTACCAGGTTAGTACCAATGCCGGCTTTACTGCCTGGAATTCGGGCTATGCTTATCGCAGTGATGGGGTGGATATTCAGGAATGTACAGATGCAACACTCTCTAATGGTTATAATGTAGGATGGACTGTAGCTGGCGAATGGATGAAATATACTGTGTCTGTCGATAGTACTGCTGCATACCGTCTTCATCTTCGTTTTGCTGGCCAGAATGCCACCAAAATGCACATGACTGTTGATGGTTATGATGCAACTAATGCAATTATCCTTTCAGCTACTGGTGACTGGCAAAAGTGGGCTACAGATAGCTCTGTAGTTGTTGTGCTTACAAAAGGAGTGCATGCTATAAAGTTTTTTACAGATGAAGGAGGGTGTAACCTTAATTATTTCCAGTTAAAAATTGAAGGTGCAGCTAATTCGGTTTCTTTTAAACCAATATCAGCAGGTACTTCATTTGATGGCAAGCGTATAACCCTTGTATTAAGTCACGAGTGTAAAAAGCCTTTTGTGGCTTCTTTAGCAGAATTTGTTGTACAAACCAATAAACGTCAACTTTCTATTGAAAGTATAGGTATAGGTATTGCTGAGTCTGACCGTGTGGTTTATATCAATTTAATTGATACAATTGCTTTTGACGAGATTGTAACTGTTGATTATTCTGGCACTTCAATAATAAACACTACTGAAAATACATTAGATAAATTTGAAAAATTTCCTGTGACCAACAATTTACCTGTTTGTGTTGTTATTCCTGCAAAAATTGAGGCTGAAAGCTATTATTTTCAAAGTGGCCTTCAGACTGAGAGCTGTACTGAAGGTGGGCTAAATTTGGGCTACACTAATGCCGGAGATTATATGGATTATTATATTATGGTCAAAAATGCCGGACAATACCCGGTTTCTTTTCGGGTTTCTGCTCTGAATCCTGGTGGAATAATTGAATTACAAATAATCAATGGCTCAAATAAAACCGTGTTGGGAACTTTTAATGTCCCTCAAACCAATGGATGGCAAAATTGGCAGACTATTTCAGGTACTGTTACTTTAACTCAGGGGAGCCATTTGTTAAGGTTTTACATTAAAAGTCCTGAGTTCAATATCAATTGGTTTAGCATTGGAACGGTTACTGGTATTAGTAAAATGATTAAAAATGAAGAAGTTAAATTATACCCCAATCCATGTTCCAACATTTTGACTATTCAAAGTGATAAGCCTTTGAATAATGCTAAATTTGCTGTGTTTGATGTAACTGGCCGTAAATACGAGGTTATCGATATTTTGCAAAATGCTTGTATTGCTACTATTAATACTGAGCGTTTTGAGGCTGGCAATTACTTTTTAATGGTAACAACCACAAACGGGGTTGTGTCAAAGCCTTTTACTGTTAGGTAAAAACAAACAACCAACTTAATTATACTGCCCTGTCAGGAGCTTTTCTGGCAGGGCTTTCTTTTTTCTGTCAACCTAAAGTTATTTTTATTACATTTGTTTATACTAAACTTTAAATCAAAAAATGATGAAAAACATTACAAAAACCTTATTGTTTCTCGTTGGTTTGTTTGTTTTACCGTCTTTAATTGTATTAGCAGGAAATAAACCCAAAGAAGTTAAAATTCCTTGTGCAGACAAGGGAAGAAGTGATGCTATGTATTTCAGGGCATCAAACTCAGCTAAAAGTAACGATATGGCCAGGGCCAAAGATAAGGCTTTGATGGTTACAAAGCAGATGCTTGCATCGCTTATTGGTAGTACTTTGCAAGCTGTAAACGATAATTTTGCCAGTAGCTCAAGTACTGAGTTTAAGCAATCTATGCAGTCTATCTCTCGTGAAGTTGTCAACCAGCAATTGAAAAGCGTTGCTATTGCCTGTGAAAAAACCGACAAGGGCAAGGATGGCAATTATGAGTGCTTTATCGCAGTTGAGATGCCAAAGGTTGTATTGGTAGAAGAAATTGTAAAAGCTGTGGATGGCAATGATAAGCTCAAAGTCGATTTTGATAAAAAGAAATTTGAGGAAATATTTGATAGTGAAATGAAAAAATTAGAAAATTAATAAAATAAAGGTCATGAAGAATTTAAAAGTTTATATAACAGTGTTAATAGCATTTTTCTGCAGCTCATTTTTGATCGGCCAGAAAGTGCTTGATAAAAGTGGCAAACGGCCCAATTGGGTAAATGGTGTTGTGAAAGATTATATCATCGTTACGGCATCAGGCGAAACAGCTGAATCTGCCCAATCCAATGCTTTGCTGAAAGTAAAAGAACGAATCATCTCTGCTGTGGCCGAAAATGTTCAAACCAGCAGCGATTACTATCGTGGCGACAAAACAGAGAACGGGATTTCAACATTTATCGAAAATTTTGAAACATCAACCCGCACAAAGTCTGCTGATATCCCATATTTGAAAGGTATATCTTTAAGTAAGGCAGAGGAATTTTACTGGGAAAAGGTAAGTGAAAATAATAAAACCCGTTTTTACTATCATTTGAAATATCCTTTTAGCGAAATGGAGCTTAAAAGCCTCATTGTGGACTTTGACATGGCTGACAAACAGCTAACGCTTGAGCTTGAGCAGATTATTGACAGCTCGCAAAATATTACTTCTCTTGAGCAAATCTCATATTTCTCATTGGCCTTACAAAAAATGTCAAAAGCTTTTATAGACCAGAGAAAAGAAAAGGCTGATGTGAATATTGCCAGGTTGAACGAAATGCTCAAATCTGTGGTGCTTTATCCTATTTCCAATACCCTTGGCGAAGTCAGATATTCGCTCAAGATTGGCGATAAAGTGGTTACTACTGCTGCCAAACCTAAGGTTACTTCGGTAAACAACTGCGCTAAAATTACCGAGGTGTTGAACAACCAAACCGAATGGGTGATTAAATACAATTATGATGGTTGTTTTGACGACCCGGCCAACGCTATCGTTGTTTCTTACAGCATGAGCCCAAGTATGAAAAACAATTTTCCTTTTGATGTGAATGCCAACAAGGCTCAAATTTTCCTCAAAGGCAATGTAATCCTTACCAAAATAAGTGATCAGGGTAGTACAGTAAATGCAAAATGCCGTATGACGGTCATTTCTAAGTTCAATAGCCCTGTTACTATTGATAAAATAACCCTTGTATGGAACAATTATCCACCACTGGTAATTGATAACTTTAATAAACAAATCCAAGGCAAAGGCGAACATGAACTGGTTTTTGACCTGCCTCAAGCTATTGATAAAGCCAAATGTAGCGCTTCTGCCAAAGCTACTATAAACGGCAATATTCAATATCGCTCTGTGGTTGGCGAAAAGTCAACTTTTAATATTTATGACCAGGATATGACTACTGACTGGTAGAATTTATAGAGGTAAAATTAATTCAATATTTTAGACCTTCAGTATGTTAGTGTTTGTTACCCTGTTTTAATGCCGGGGTTGAATAAAAAGAATGCAAAGTTTTAGTAATCAATGTTAAAGCTTTGCATTCTTTTTTTTATTGTTTTATCCCAAATTGAGCATTAAAAGCGCTTAATCGGTTAAGAAATTGTAATTCAATGATTTAACAAAATTTTTTGAACAATTTTTTAATCAACTTGTCAAAGTTTATAACATGAAGGTTAACCCAACTAAATCATATAGTTCGGTAAGAAATAGCTTCCCATTGATTTTAAATTGAGTTTGTCTAATATGGTACTTCGTAAATAAATTTATTGTCTATAACGAGTAATGGTATAAATTTTATAAGAGGAAAAATTGTTTTGTATTTTAAAAATCTTTCATTTTTAAGTAAAAAAATGAAAGTATTACATTTTTTTTAATAATGAAGAAATATTGAAAGCGCTTTTGAAAGGGTTTAAAGGGTTAGGTATGTATATTTGAACATAATTAAATTACAATAATATATTTGATAGAATGTCAATTTTTTGAGTAGATAATAGGTGTTAACAAATCTACCATTAAATAATGGTTTGTAATTTGTTTATATTTAGTTAGTTGTATGAGTATGGGAAAGGGCTGGTTGAAATTTTTTCAAGTCCCTTTTCTTTTTAGGATATTTTGATGCGTTTCAGGACTTTAATGAAAATTCAATATTTTAGTTTAGCTAACCTTATTAAAACCAACCTATTTTTTCCTTAAAAGGGAAAGATTACTCTCTTATATTGGGTGGGTTTGTGAAATATAAAGCCTCTACCAAACGATAATGAATAAAGAATCTTTAAAAGTTTTAATTATTTAAAATCCCTGATAAATAAAGAAAAGTGTTTTTTTAACTATTTCTTAAAGTTTGAGTTTGAGCAGTGGTTGTTTGTTAAAAATCTTTCATTTTTTGTTTAAAAATTGAAAGAGTGGATAAATAGGGGGTTAAATGAACTAATATTAATAATATCAGCATAAAGATTGAAAGGTTTCGCAATAGGCAGTCTATACTTTTGGTTTCGTTAACAAATTTTATACTAACTATTAATTAAATGTTTATGATTGGAAAAAATTACACAACCAAGCGTAGGGTTAGCCTTTTCCGGGGAGTAGCCTTATTGCTATTTCTTGTGCTTGCAAATTCAATATTTGCGCAAGAAAAAACCATTACCGGTACTGTGGCAGATAAATCAGGTATGGTGCTGCCAGGTGTAAATGTTATTATTAAAGGGACTACAAAAGGGACTGTAACCGACCTTGACGGTAAGTTTTCTTTGAGAGTTCCTGATAATAATGCTGAATTATTAATTTCATTTGTTGGTTATGAGAATCAGGAGATTAAAGTAAATGACCAAACTACGTTTTCTGTTGTTTTAACTGAGAATGTTAAAGAAATTGACCAAATTGTTGTAGTAGGTTATGGTGTTCAGAAAAAAAGCGATTTGACCGGGGCCGTAGCTTCTGTTTCAAGTGAAAAACTTGCCAAAACTCCTGTTACCGGGTTAGACCAGGCTTTACAAGGTATGGCTGCTGGGGTTAATATCATTCCTGTTACCGGAAGGCCTGGTAGTGGAGTTAATATCCAGGTGAGAGGGATTAGCTCTATCAATGGTACAAAACCTAAGATTATTTTGGATGGTGTGGCTCAGGACGATGATGCATTGAACCGTATTAACCCGGATGATGTTGAGTCTATTGAGGTCTTGAAAGATGCATCTTCAGCTGCAATTTATGGAGCTTCGGGTGGTAATGGTGTTATTATTGTGACAACCAAGAAAGGTAAATCTGGAGATATCAGGGTGAACTATAATGCTTATATGGGTATTGATAATGTTATCAAAAAACTTGACCTGATGAACTCACAACAATGGGTTGAACTTGTTGAAGAAATGTCAACCTCAAAAAAACCTTTTACTACCAATCCGGATACCTTTAAAACTTATGATTGGCAAGATATCTTTTTTAGAGAAGCTATCTCGCAAAATCATGACCTTTCAATTTCTGGTGGTAGCGACAAGTCAACATTTTTGTTAAGCTCAAGCTATAGTAAAGAAGAAGGTATTATTAAAAACACTGACCACCAACGGTTTACTTTGCGTTTAAACTCAGAACACAAAATTAACAAGTATGTTACTTTTGAAGAAAAGATATCTTATGTAAATAATGTAACAAAGGGTTTTGCAGATTGGGAATATTCTGGTTATTATCAAAACCCTGTAATGGCTGCATATCAGATGATCCCTTATCAGCCTGCATATAAAGAAGATGGTACCTGGACAGAACCTTATGGAGGTGTGACAAACCCTATGGTAGGCATTGATATGAAAAACAATACTATGCGCAGCAATAACTTTGAGGGTAACTTTAGTGTAAATATTACCCCTCTTAAAGGCCTGACTTATACTTCAAGGTTTACACAAGGCTTGAATTTTGGGGATAATAAGGAATATCAGGCTAAATATTTTGCTTCTGCTACAAACAGAAGAGACCAAAATGCTTTGATTCAAAGCATGAACAGGGGATTGAGCTGGAATGTTCAAAATATTTTAACTTATACTAATACGTTATTTGATAGCCACAATTTTTCTGTCATGGCTGGACATGAAGCCGGCAAATGGTGGGGCTATGATATTAGTGGCCAGCGTGTAGATATGCCAAGTGATATGGACGAACTTCTTTACTTGTCAATGTCAACAAATGATACACTTGCAAAACAGGTTGTTGAAGGTAGTGGGTACGAAGGAAGGAGCTACCGCTATTTTGGACGTTTAAACTATGACTACAAGGGAAAATATCTTTTGACTGTCAATGTCAGCCGTGACTATCATTACAGCTTTGGCCCTGCAAACAGGGGCGGTACATTCCCTTCATTCTCTGTTGGATGGAAATTTACAGAAGAAGAATTTGTAAAAAATAATATCAGTGTGCTGAATTTTGGTAAAATCAGGTATGGTTATGGACAAACCGGGGCTAATGCCAAAACTGGTTATCCTTACCTGACAACAGTAAAGACCCCTGCTAAATATATGTATGCGGTTAATGGTACTACAGCTAGTATTGGTGCAGGACCTGAGCAAATAGCCAACCCTGCTATTAAATGGGAATCTATCAACATGACCAATGTTGGTTTGGATCTTGGTTTCTGGGACAACAAACTGACCCTCTCTGCTGAATACTTTATCAAAACCAATGATGGTATGATTATGCAACAACAAGTACCTTTTACTGTTGGTGCATACGATATGACTTTGCCTGAAGTTAATATTGGAAGTATTGAAAACAGAGGTTTTGAATTGACTGTTGGTCATAAAAATACAATTGGCGATTTGAAGTATTCAATGGATTTTAATATTTCTTTCATAAAGAATAAAATTATTGACCTTGCCACAGACTCTTTGTTGAATGGCGGGGTACACGTTGTATCTCCTATTACATTGACCCGTGAAGGTGGGGCTGTGTCTGAGTATTATGGATACAAGACAAATGGTCTTTTCCGTGAGACAGATCCTATGATTGCTAAAGTAAAAGGTACAAAAACTACTTATATTATGGCAAATCAGACATTTTTTATTAAAGCCAATGGCGATACAGCATATTTTCAACCAATTGCACAACCTGGAGATGTTAGGTATGTGGATGTAAATGGTGATGGTATTATGGATAATAAAGATAAAGTATCTCTTGGTAGTCCGCTTCCTAAGTTCACTTTCGGGTTTATGGTTAACCTTGAATACAAGATGTTTGATTTAAATGCTTTCTTCAACGGCTCTTATGGCAATAAAGTATTTAATGGTACAAAACAATATTTGTATTATGCACAAGGTTATGGCAACAGGGCTGCTGCTTTTGCTAACAGGTACAAGAATGAAGTTGTAAAAGATGGAGTTGTTGTGGTTCATGCAAATAAAGATACTGATATTCCCCGTTTCAACTCAGACAACTATGCTAAACCATCAGACTTTTATGTAGAAGATGGTTCATATATCAGGTTGAGAAGTATTCAGTTAGGGTTTACTGTACCTAAATCTATTACCCAAAAGATGGGTATTGGCAGGTTCAAAGTTTATGTAGGGGCCAAGAATTTGTTTACTATTACAAATTATAGTGGCGTAGATCCTGTAGTTTCAGGTGGTACCAATGTTATGGCACAAGGTATTGATATTGGAGGTTATCCAGCAACAAAAACTTACTTAGCTGGTATTAACCTTGAATTTTAATATAGGTAAAATTTAAAAAAAATTAACATTTATGATAAATAAAAATTTAAAATATATATCGGTTGCTTTGCTTGCTATTTCGGCATTAAGCTGCAAAGAAAGTTACCTTGATACGAAGCCTGTGGCCCAACAAATGGGTAGTACATTTTATTTGACTCAGCAGGCAGGGGAGCAAGCTGTAATTACAGCTTATGCTCAGTATAACAATGTACAATTAGATATGCACTTGGTTATGGCACCTGATGTTATTTCTGATGATGCTGAGGCTGGTGGAGAGTATGTAAATGAGGTTCCTAGTTATGAAAATCTTAACAGGCTTATTATGCTGCCTACAGCTGGCGAATTTGAAACTGTTTACGGTTCTTTGTTTAAAAGTATTTACTTTGCTAATGTTGCATTGCAATATTTACCAGGGATTTTGACCGTAGATAAGGAAGCTGATCCTGCTGTTATCAATCGTTTGATGGCAGAATGTAAGTTTATCAGGGCTTTAGATTATTCATACCTGGTAAGATATTTTGGTCCTGTTGCATTAGTTGATCATCCTCTTGGTGCAGACGAATATTTTCAGAAAAATGCAACTTTGAAGCAATTGTATGATTTTATGGAAAAAGATCTTAAAGAAGCAATTGCTGTGTTGCCTGAAAGAAGTGCTATGACTGAAATTGGAAGGGCATCAAAAGGTGCAGCAAAAACCTTGATGGCCAAGAACCTTCTTTTTGAGTCTTCTTATGCAAAATATTATCCTGGGGACGAACGTTTTGCAGGGATGAAAGAACGCTGGGCTGAAGCCTTGGATTATGCCGAACAGGTTATTAATTCAGGTCAGTATGCTTTAGTGGGCAAAGATGGCGGCAGGTTCAAATGCTGGAGAAGCCCTAAAGCCAATGCGTACAGGTTCCTGTTTACTTCTGATGGAGATAATTCTTCTGAAGGAATATATGAAATACAGAACATTATAGATGGTAAAGGCTGGGCTGAAGCCCGAGGCAATGCGATTTGTCAATTTGGTTCTGCCCGTAGAATAGTAAAAGCAGACGGATCTACCGACAACTCAGGATACTGGGGGCTTGATTTGCCTGCCGATGGTTTGGTAAACGAATTTGAACCTGGCGATCCCCGCTTACGTGCCGGTATTGCTATTGAAGGAAATGGCGATTCTATTGAAGTCCAAGGGGGCAAGAGATATCTCATCAGCTTTGAAAAGTCTGTAACTAAGACTTATATGACTAAATATGAAAGCTCCGGAAAAGAATTTAAAGATGTTGGTGGCCCTTGGCACAGTGCCCCTATGAATATCAGATTGATGCGTTATGCCGATGTGTTGTTGATGGCTGCTGAAGCTGCCGTTATGCTTGGCCAAAACGATAAAGCGCTTAACTATATCAATCAGGTTAGGACACGGGCAAGGTTGTGTGGCCCTGATGGAAATACTGTTCCGGCCAACTTGACAGGCACAGTTACCCTGAATGATATTATTCATGAGCGCAGGGTTGAACTATACCTTGAAGGGCATCGTTATTTTGATTTGGTCCGTTGGAACCTTGCCAAAAAATATCTGAACCACTTTACTGAAGATGGATATCAGGTTATTTACGAGTCTCCAAAGCATGACTTTATGCCTTTCCCTCAGAAAGAGATAAACACAAATCCTAATCTGAAACAAAATCCGGGTTGGTAAAAAGTGTTCTTTATAAATATACTCTTCCTCTTCAGAATTTGGGGAAGGGTATATTTGAGTTTACTTTTTTAATGATTTTAGTTGGTTGATTGTAATTAAAGGAAGGGTTTTGCTTGTTTGGCATGCCCTTTCTTTTAACTATTAATTAAAAAAATAGTTTGCATTAATAAGCTACTTTTATTTTTCAACTATCTATTGGGGCTGTAACCTATCTGCTAAGAAACTTTAAATGGGATAAAAAGCATGCTATAAAAGCAGGTTTAACTTTAGAAATTAAAAAAATAAAATCTCTTTTCAGTTTATAACGTAATACATACACTAATTTTATACTAACTAAATACAAACAAATTATGAAAAGAAGATTATTTATTACAGTTATGGTTTTGGTGGCATTTTTATGTTATCCAAAGTCCTTTGCAAATACTTGGTACGATAGTGCTCAAGTGCGTATAGACAGCTTACGCAAAGGTAATTTTACCTTTAAAATTGTCGATAAAGATGGCAATGCTGTTCAGGACAGCGTAAAAGTTATTCATCGAAAACATGAGTTTCCCTGGGGGATATCAATTGATTTGCCTTATAACGCTACTGTGCCTAATACCTATACTGCATCTTCTGCTATTATTGCTCCTGCAGACTCTGAAGTATATCGAACCGAAAGGTGGGCTGCATATTTGGCTTATTTGCTTCCGGCCGAAAAAGGGAAGAAGTATAAAATTACTGTCAAACTTTCTGAGAACTGGTTTGATGCCGCAGGAAAAAGAATTTTTGACACCTATGTAGATGGACAAAAAAAGATTGAAAATATTGATAAATATATTTTGGGAGGAGGAAAATATAAACCTTTTGACACCTCAATCAATGTAGTTGCTACAGACTCTGTTATTCACCTTACATTTCAGTCAAGTTTAGATAATGCTGCCGTAATGGGTATTGTTTTGGCAGACAGTGTTGGCAATGCTATCCTTCGTATCAATTGTGGCGGAGAAGCCATGACCACCAAAAGTGGCAACAGTTATGTCAGCGATTTGGCATATATAGATTTGAATGCAAAATCTCCTTCTACCACTTCGGATGACTGGTACAAGGCTGTTATGTTGAAATATTTTAACTATGGTGTTTGTGGCAACCAGTTTAAGTGGAGCGGCATTGAACCTAACAGGGGACAGCTTAATTATGCCCCTTTTGAAAATACTTTAGGCTGGTTCAAAAAGGTAGGCTGGGATATGCGTGCCCACACGCTGCTTTGGGGTGGTACCAGTAGTACCGATTATCATGAATTGCCTAAGTGGGTTGGCGAATTACCGGGCAAAGCCATGTATGATACTTGTAAAATGCGCGTTAAACGTGAAGTTACACGCTATAAAGGTATTGTTCGTGAGTATGATGTGATGAACGAGCCTACCCATGCAACTTATTTACAATCGAAAGCCGGGGACTCAATCAATTGGAACTGCTTCAAATGGGCTTACGAGGCCGATCCTACTGCCAGGTTTTTTGTGAACGATTACAATATTATTGAGTATCAGGATCAGACAGATAATTTCATTAAGCTGGTTAAGAAAATGCTTGAAAAAGGAGCTCCTGTTACTGGTATTGGTGCTCAATGCCATATTGGGGCCACTACAGATATTGATAACTTTAAAAAACGTTTTGACCAGCTTAGCCAGTTTGGCCTTCCTATTAAGGTTACCGAGTTTGATATGAACGCGTTAAAGGTTAGTCAGCAACAACATGCTATTGAAGCTGCTAAAATGATGCGCCTTTGTTTTTCTCATCCTGCTATTGAAGGTTTTATTTTTTGGGGTATTATGGACCCGGGTTGGGCCGATGGTGTAGCTAACCTTTTAAACGAAGACAGAACTCCTAAGATTGTTGCTGATACGGTCTATCACCTTATTCACAATGTTTGGACTACAAAAATAACCGATAAAACCAATGCTTCCGGTATGTTTACTTTCAAAGGCTACTACGGAGATTATGACATCCTTGTCAAAGTTGGAGATACCTGGAAGAAATATTCAATACCTTATAAAAAAGCGTTTAAGGATAGTGTTTTTGTCCTGAACGAAATCATGGGCGTGGCTACAAGCCCTGAAGTTGAAAAAGTAAAGGTCAATGCCCCCTCAACCATTGAAATTACTTTTAATAAAAAAATGAAAGACCCATCTGCTGATGCTTATAGTTTTAAGGTTTTTGACAACTCTACCAATTATGTTAAAAGTGCAGCCTTGAAAAATGGAGATTCTACTACCATTGTTTTGACAATGAATACTGCATTTAAAGAAAGACAATTCATGCCAGTTTCTTATTATCCTGGCAATGTTGAGTCTGCTGATGGCGGAAAACTCGAAGCATTTGGGCCGGTGCTTGACAACAACCTTGTTTCGGCATATCTTTCTTCTTCAACAAGCAAAAATGGGAAAAAGGTGTTAGTTGCATTCAACGGCAAATTGGCTGATACCTCACTTAATGCTGCTAATTTTGCTGTAAAAGTGAACAATGTAAACAATGCTATTACAGCAATAGCCCTTTGTCCAACAAAAGATACCGTATATCTTACTATTGCAAATCAGGTTGTAAATAAATCTGATGTAGTTACAGTTACATATACGCCTGGTTCTTTAATTACTTCGGATAGCATGTATGTTGCTGCTTTTTCTGCTAAATCTGTGACTAATGCTATATTGGAAGCAAAATGTGTTGCTGCTGTTACTGATTATAACGGAACACAGGTCTTACTCTCATTCAACCAATATATGACACTTCCGGCCGGAGTTGAAAACAATTTTAAAATAAAAGTAAACGGTGTAGAAGTTGCCATTGAAAAAGCTGAACTGAAAAGTAATGACAGCCGTATCCTGATATTTACACTTTCTTCAACTTTTTATAAAGGAGATGAGCTTGCTGTAAGTTATGAACCTGGAACTTTAATGTCTGTAGATGAAGTTGTAGTGGCTAAATTTTCTATTACTGCTACTAACCGAAGCAAGATAGTGTCTGTAGAAAGCTTAGAAAGCGCCAATGCAAAGTATTATCCCAACCCTGTGGAGGATAGATTGTATTTGGCCAATACTTCAGAATATACTATGGCTAAGGTTACTGACCTTTCGGGCAAGGTGTTGCTTCGTTCAAAAATCAACATGGGAGGTATTACAGAACTTAATACTTCGAATTTAAAAAGTGGTATTTATTTCATTGTCCTTTCTAACAATAAAAAACAACTTGTTTCAAAAGTGGTAAAAAAATAAACATTCATAACAAACCGGGTGATGGCAAATGCTATTGCCCGGTTTATAAAAAAGATACCAAAGTTTGGCTTACAGATAAAAATATCGACAGAAGGCATTTTTCATAATTGATTAAATATCCATGAAGGATAATAAAACAACATATCAGACACAAAGCATGAATAATTCATATTCGTTGTCTTTTCCCCGAAATAAAAACATTGCAAATGAAATATCCTTGTTTGGGCAAATGCTTAGCAAATAGGCATTGTCCGGGCAGTCAAAATATAGGGTCTAATTAGAAATATAGTAACATATTAATACGAAATGCGGATGAAAAGAAAAACATGCACATTATTAGCTTTAGGAATTTGTATGGGGGTGTGGGGCCAGATGATGCCTTTTCAGAATCCGGAGTTAAGTTCACAAGAACGGGCTCAGGACTTAATATCTCGTCTTACAATTGAAGAAAAAGTTACGCTGATGTGCGACCAGAGCGATGCAATACCTCGTTTGGACATCAAAAAATTCAACTGGTGGAGTGAAGCTTTACATGGGTATGCCAACAACGATAGTGTAACTGTGTTTCCTGAACCAATTGGTATGGCAGCCTCATTCAATGATGAGTTGCTTTTTAAGATTTATGATGCTGTATCAGACGAAGGACGTGCCAAGTATCACCAATGGTTGCGCAGGGGCAATGAAAATAAGCGTTTTTTGAGCCTTTCGGTATGGACACCGAATGTAAATATATTTCGTGATCCGCGTTGGGGTCGTGGCCAGGAGACCTATGGAGAAGACCCTTATCTTACTTCCCGTATGGGCGTTCAGGTAGTTAAAGGGCTACAGGGGCCTGCTGATGCTAAGTATAAAAAACTCCTTGCTTGTGCCAAGCATTATGCAGTGCATTCGGGTCCTGAATGGAGCCGTCATCAACTAAACCTTAATAATGTTGATCCTCGCGATTTGTATGAAACCTATTTGCCTGCATTTAAAGCATTGGTGCAGGACGCTGATGTCCGTCAGGTAATGTGTGCTTATCAACGTTTGGATGATGAACCTTGCTGCGGAAATACAAGGCTTTTGCAACGTATTTTGCGCGAAGAGTGGGGCTTTAAGCATATTGTAGTTTCTGATTGTGGTGCTATAACCGACTTTTTTACCAGTCACAAAGTGTCATCAACTCCTGTACATGCTGCATCTAAAGGGGTATTGGCAGGAACAGATGTTGAATGCGTGTGGGAAAATTACCCGTACAAAACCCTTCCCGATGGAGTTAAACGAGGGTTACTTAAAGAAGAGGATGTTGATAAAAGCTTGATGTGTGTATTGGTTGGTCGGTTTGAACTGGGTGATTTTGATGATGACAAGTTAGTGCCTTGGGCGCAAATCCCTGCTTCTGTTCTTAACTGCGAAAAGCATAAAAAGCTTGCTTATGAAATGGCACAGCAGTCAATGACATTGTTGCAAAATAAAAAGAACATCCTGCCATTGTCAAAAACGTCAGGGAGAATAGCTGTTATTGGCCCTAATGCAAATGATAAAGTAATGCTGTGGGGAAATTATAATGGTACGCCAATTGAAACAGTTACTATCCTTGATGGTATAAAAACAAAGCTTTCGGATAAAAAGGTTTTTTATGATAAAGGTTGTGACCTTGTAGAAGATAAAGTAACAGACAGCTATTTTGGACAACTATCGTTTGAGGGTAAAAAAGGCTTTAAAGTAACATATTGGAACAACCCTGAAATGAAGGGTGATGCTGTTATAACTCAGTATATCACCGATCCGATAAAAAAAACAACTGCAGGGCAGCACGAATTTGCTTCGGGGGTAAAACTTGAAGGTTTTTCGGCTTTATTTGAAGCTGAATTTGTGCCCAAAGTATCTGAAGAGTTGATTTTTAAAGGTGGGGCAACCGGTTTTTTTGAACTGGTTGTAAATGGCGATACTCTCAAGAGATACCACAACTGGAGAACTTTACCTTCACGGATCCCATTGAAGGTTGAAGCCGGGAAAAAATACAATATTAAAATTAGCTATGCCCAGCTCAACAATTGGCAGGCCAATATTGAGCTTGACTTTGGCAAAGAAGTAGATGTTGACTATACTGGACTTATCAATAAACTTAAGGGAATAGAAACTGTTGTGTTTGTTGGAGGCCTCTCTGGTAATCTCGAAGGTGAAGAAATGCCTGTGTCTTATCCGGGTTTCAAAGGGGGCGACCGTACCAATATTGAGCTGCCTTTGGTACAACGCAACTGCTTGAAAGCCTTGAAACAGGCTGGTAAAAAAGTTGTTTTTGTCAATTGTTCCGGTTCGGCCATAGCGTTGACCCCTGAAACCGAAAGCTGTGATGCGATTTTGCAGGCATGGTATGCCGGAGAGTTAGGAGGAATGGCTGTTGCCGATGTCTTATTTGGAGATTACAACCCCTCCGGGAAGTTGCCTATTACATTTTATAAAAGCTCTGATCAATTAAAGGATTTTGAAGACTATTCGATGAAAGGCCGCACGTACCGATTTATGGACGATGCATTGTTCCCTTTTGGCTATGGGCTGAGCTATACCACATTCTCGATTGGAAACGCAAAGCTTAACAAAACATCTTTAAATAAAGGTGATTCACTTGTTCTTAATATTCCTGTTATCAATGCCGGAAAAAGAAACGGGACTGAGATTGTCCAGGTATATGTTCGCAAGGTAAATGATACAGATGGCCCCTTAAAAACACTGAAAGGCTTTAAAAGATTGAATGTATCTGCCGGGAAGACTGCTCAGGCTGTTATTTGCCTGCCATACAATTCATTTGAGTTTTACGACCGTACAACTGGCAAAATGACTGTTGCTGCTGGTGAGTATGAAGTTTTCTACGGAAACAGCTCTGATAAAAAGGATTTGAAAACTGTAAAAATTACTGTTCAATAAAAACTTATAAAATATTTTAATCATGCTTAAACATACATTAGTAGCGCTATTATCTGTATTTAGCCTGTTTGGTGTTGCCCAGCAGCCAACGGTTATTGAAGATTTTAAACCATCAACGCTCAATCAGCCCGGGAAAGAATACCCTATGGTAAACTCGCAGGGGTATGCCCGTTTTCGTGTCATAGCTCCTGAAGCTCAAAGTGTTATTGTTAGCCTTGGATTAGGGGGCAAAGGAGGAACTAAGCTTGTCAAAGGGGCAGATAGTGTTTGGACAGGGACAACAGAAGGCCCTATGGACGAAGGCTTTCACTACTATCATTTGACTATTGATGGCGGTATCTTTAATGATCCCGGAACTTTGAACTTTTTTGGTTCGACTCGCTGGGAAAGTGGAATTGAAATACCAGCCCATGATAAAGATTTTTATGCATTGAAAGATGTACCTCATGGTAATGTCCAACAGGTATTGTTTCCATCCCCAAGTACCAACAGCGTGCGCAGGGCTTTTATTTATACCCCTCCCGGATATGGTAAAGATAAAAATAAAAGGTATCCTGTGTTGTACCTGCAACATGGATGGGGCGAAGATGAAACAGCCTGGAGCAACCAGGGACATGCAAACCTGATTATGGACAACCTCATTGCCGAAGGTAAGGTTAAACCTTTCATTATAGTGATGACGTACGGAATGACCAACGAAATCAAGTTTGGAACTTTGAAAAGCTTTGATATAAAACCATTTCAGACAGTACTTGTAAATGAACTGATACCTTATGTAGATGCTAACTTTCTGACACTTTCAGACAGAAACAATCGTGCTATGGCCGGATTGTCTATGGGAGGCATGGAAACGAAAATGATAACCCTTGCCAATCTTGATAAATTTGCTTATATCGGGTTGTTTAGCGGAGGGACATTCTCAATGGAAGATGTTAACAATACTCCTGGTTTTAAAGAAAAAGTGAAGCTGGCTTTCGTTAGTTTCGGTAGCCGCGAGTTAGAGCACCGCTGGCCTGGTTTTGGCGGAGGCGATCCAAAAGAGAATGCAGAGGCCCTAAAACAAGCTGGTATAAACAGTGTTTTCTATGTTTCACCCGGAACAGCCCACGAATTTCTTAGCTGGCGCCGTAGTTTACGCGAAATGGCCCCACTATTATTCAAATAAGGATTGAGAGTATTAATTTTTTGGTAATGAGCCGAAGGCTTTCCAGTTTTCAAAAACCTGGAAAGCCTAAGCTGCTAAATCAGCAATTTTGACCCAAGACCATTTTTTTAAATTATACAAAAATCAATGAATATTAAACCTATCCATGCTTTGTTGACGGTATTACTTGCAAGTCAAATAAGCTTTGCTCAAAATACCCCTTCTGTCGTAAAGGAAGATTTCAGACCTTCATCGGTCAATCAGCCCGGGAAGCAATATCCGCAAGTAAACTCTGAAGGCCGGGTGCGTACAAGCATTACTGCGCCTGAAGCCAACAAAGTTCAACTTGATATTGGCGGGGTGAAATATGACCTGGTTAAGGACGCAAATGGTGTATGGACTGGCGAATCTGCCCCGCAAGATGAAGGGTTTCATTATTATCAGCTCAATATTGACGGGGCATCTGTTCCTGATCCGGGAACCAAATACTATTATGGTGCCGGACGCTGGGGTAGCGGGATAGAAATACCTGCGCCAGACCAGGATATCTATGCTTTAAAAGATGTCCCTCATGGCTTGGTAAGCGAGGTGGTTTATTTCTCAAAAATCACTCAGGCATGGCGTTGCTGTATTGTTTACACTCCTGCCGGATATGAAACAAACGCCAATGTTCGCTATCCGGTGCTTTATCTTCAGCATGGAAGTTTTGAAGATGAGACTGGTTGGTCAAGCCAGGGAAAAGCTAACCTGATACTCGACAACCTTATTGCTGATAAAAAAGCTGTTCCGATGATTATTGTAATGGACAATGGTTATGCTTTTAAACCACAGGAAGGAGAAAATAAGAAACCTTTATTGGTTTTTGAAGAGGTAATGATGCAAGAAATTATCCCCATGATAGATTCCCGCTTTAGGACTATTGCTGATAAAAGGCACCGTGCTATTGCCGGTTTGTCAATGGGGGCCAACCAAACCTTGCGCATTGCCATGAACAATCTTGCAGCTTTTTCTGCTTATGGCGGATTTAGTGGCACTGCCAATTATCCAAGTGCCGATGAAATTGACCCTGTAACCTTTCTTGATGGAAAATTTGCTGAAGGTAAGGCTGTAAATCAACAATTGCCTGTCTTTTTTCTCAGTTTAGGTACAAAAGAGCCTAATCCATTTCCGGGTTCAGTAGGGGCCTTTCGCAAAATGCTTGACAAACAGGGCATCAAATATAGCTTTTACGAGTCGCCTGGTACAGCCCATGAATGGCAGACCTGGCGGAGATCTTTGTATCAGTTTGCCCAGTTATTGTTTAAATAGATTTTCAAAATTTTGAACAGTTGAAGTTTATGAAATTTTTAGCCATCAGGAATTACTTAGCTTTTACTATTTTGACTTTGTTGCTTTGTTCGATGGGCATTGCCAAAGCTCAGTTGAAAGAAAACTCAGTTGCGGCAACAACAAACATTGCTCAAAACCTGTGTCCTTGTATTATGCCCGATAACAGTGTTTTTTTTCAGGTAAAAGCTCCCAACGCCCAAAAAGTACAGATTGATTTGGGGAAAAAGTATGATATGGTGAAAGCTACTAATGGCGTTTGGTCTGTTCGTACAGAGCCTGTGGTACCTGGTTTTCACTACTATTTTTTGGTGATTGATGATGTCCCTGTTGCTGACCCTGCAAGCCAATCGTTCTATGGAACAGGGAAGATGACGAGTGCAATTGATATTCCTGAAAAAGGTATAGATTTTTATGACATAAAGGATGTCCCACATGGTTCAATTAGTTCAAAATACTATTATTCTAAAGTAGATAATTGCTGGAAGAGGCTTTTTGTTTATACCCCTCCCGGATATGACCAAAATACCAATATGAAGTATCCGGTAATATATATTCAGCACGGTGGTGGGGAAGATGAAACCGGTTGGGCAATACAGGGCAAAACCGACCTTATTCTTGATAACTTAATTGCCGGTAAAAAAGCTAAACCTATGATAATTGTAATGGCTAACGGAAACTCAAGGGCAGGAATTGGAGGCTATACAAGTGAAGCAATGGCAAGGTTTAAAAAGGAGATGACTCAAAATATTGTCCCGTTTGTAGATGAAAACTACAGAACATTGGCTGATGCTAAAAATCGTGCTATTTGTGGATTATCTATGGGAGGTGGACAATCGTTTTATGTTGGACTTCAAAGCCTTGAATATTTTAGTTCGGTTGGGATATTCAGTTCGGGAATTTTTGGGGGTATTCGTAATCCTTCAGGCAAAGAGTTTAATGCTGAAACGGAAATACCCGGTTTGTTGTCAAAATCGGATGAATTCAACGCAAAGCTTGATTTGTTTTATATATCCTGTGGAGAACAAGACCCCAGAATTGAATTTACAAAGAAAGCGGTGGATGTTATGAAAAAAAATGGATTAGAAGTTGAATTCAATTCTTTTCCTGGTGATCATGAATGGCAAGTATGGAGAAAATCCTTACATGATTTTGCTTCCAGAGTTTTTAAATAGCATTATTTAAATATAATAACAAACAAATACAATGAATATCAGGAAAATATTATTTCACACTTTAAGCTTTTTGCTGATAATATTTCCGGCGCTTGTAAGAGGGCAACAGGCTAATGTCAACCTTGACTATAACCCTCAAAAAAACACCGAAGGCCTTATTCCGTTTAGCGCCCCGTTAAATTCGCCTGAGGTACATGATGACCAGACGGTTACTTTTCGGTTAAAAGCCCCAAAGGCGCAGGAAGTAAAATTGGCAGGTGTGGCTATCCTCACTGCTCTTGGTAAGGGAAAAGAGATGGTGCCGTTTACCAAAGGCGATGATGGAGTTTGGACATTAACTGTGGGCCCGCTTAAACCCGATATGTATGCATATCATTTCAATGTTGACGGAGTGCAGATAACCGACCCTTCCAATACTTACGCGGCTTTTACCGCTATGCCGCCATATAGCCAGTTAATTGTTCATGGTAGCGGGCCTGCTTATTACGATGCACAAAATGTCCCGCACGGGACAGTAACCCGTCATATTTATCATTCAGAAGTTACTAATGGTGAGCGCGAACTTTACGTTTACACTCCTCCCGGATATAAACCTGATAAAAAATATCCAGTGTTGTACCTTCTGGGTGGAAGTGGAGAGCTTCCTTCAAACTGGGTGTACGATGGCAGGGTCAATTTTATCATGGACAACTTGCTGGCAGAAGGAAAAGCAGTGCCAATGATTATAGTTATCCCTAATAATCAGGTTGTTCATCGCAATCATCCGAAACATGCCGAATTGACCTTTGATATTTTTGAAAAGGAACTTAGAAACCATGTTGTTCCTTTGATTGATCAAAACTACAGTACTATTAAAGAACCTAAAGGGCGTGCTTTGTCTGGACTTTCGATGGGAGGCCGCCACAGTATGTATATTGGCTTTCGTTCGCTTGATTTGTTTGCCAATTTTGGTATTCTTAGCGCTGGCGATGTCGAAGCCGAAAAGTCTTTAGCTCAATTTTTAAATGACCCTAAAGTAAATAACAAAGTTGATTACCTTTTTGTCGGACAAGGCACTGAAGAAGCAAATGGCTTTATGGGCCAACGCTGCATTGCTTTGCATGAGGCATTGGCCAGACATAATATTGAACATGAATATTATGTAGGCGGATACGGTGGCCATGATTGGGCTACCTGGCGTCATCTCTTGTATTATAGGTTTCTTCCCAATCTTTGGAAAAAAATTAACAATATAAAAAAATAATCATGAAGCAAATAAACTTGTTAGTGGCTGCATTTGTCTTGTTTGGTATTGTAGCCTGTAAAAAACAAATCACCGGGCAGGTGGAAGTGGAAGGCGGGATTATCCAGGGTATAGTTACTGAGGATTTGACCATCTTTAAAGGGGTACCTTTTGCAGCTCCCCCGGTTGGCGATTTGCGTTGGAAAGCTCCACAGCCTGTTGTAAAATGGGAAGGCGTAAAACAAACTACCGAATTTGCCCCGGCTCCAATGCAAGGTGGTAACCCTGTTTCGGGCAAAAGTGAAGACTGTCTGTATTTGAATATATGGACTCCGGCCAAATCTGTCGATGAAAAATTGCCTGTTTTGGTATGGATTTACGGCGGAGGTTTCAGTTTTGGCTCTACCTCAGATCCGGTACATAATGGAGAACATTTGGCACGAAAAGGAGTTGTAGTCGTAAGCATAGCATACAGGGTAGGGCAGTTGGGTTTTTTAGCTCATCCCGAGTTGAGTGCCGAAAATCCTGAAAAAGTTTCGGGAAACTATGGTTTGCTTGACCAAATAGCCGGTTTGCAATGGATACAACGCAATATTGCTGCTTTTGGAGGTGACCCCGAAAAAGTGACCATCTTTGGGGAGTCTGCCGGAGCTATCTCGGTAAGTATGCTTTGTGCTTCGCCTTTAGCAAAAGGATTGTTTAGGGGGGCTATTTCGCAAAGCGGTGGCTCTTTTGGCCCTACAAGGCCTACAACTTACCCGGGCGAGAATATGAAAACCCTTAAACAGGCTGAAAAAGAAGCTGAAAGCTATCTTCAAATGGCCGGGGTTAAAACCATCGCTGAGTTACGAAAGATAGAAGCAGATAAATTGCCTGCAGGATGGGGGATGCCCGGAGCATGGCCTATTGTTGACGGCTATGTAATTCCCGACGACCAATATAAACTTTATGAAAGTGGCAAATACAATGATGTTGCAGTATTAATTGGTTACAATTCTGATGAAGGGTTGAGCTTTCCGACCGGACGCACACCTGAAGAGTTTGTCTCTAATGTAAAAATGCGTTTTGGGCCTTTTGCCGACAGCCTTTTACAAGCTTATCCGCTTGAAAAGAATGCAATTGCCCGGAGCGCCCGCAACCTGATGCGCGATGCTGCCTTTGGCTGGCATACCTGGAGCTGGGCAAGGCTTCAGTCTCAAACAGGAAAGTCAAAGGTTTTCTATTACTATTTTGACCAACATCCTGTACGTCCCGAAGGTTCGCCTCAGGCCGACCATGGCACACCACACGGAGTGGACGTTCCTTACGTATTTATGAATTTAGATACAGCCAATCAGGGTGTTACCAAGTCTGACATTGAGATATCCCAGATTATGGGTACTTATTGGACCAATTTTGCCAAATATGGCGACCCAAATGGAGATGGAGTTGCCCAATGGCCTGCATTTTCGGCTAACAATCCTCAGGTTATGTATTTAGGCCCCAATACTTTCATAGGTAAAGTGCCTGATGAAAAGGCCTTACAGGTGTTGGATGGCTATTTTGCATGGAGAAGGTCTCCTGAAGGAGTGGCCTGGGCTAAATAAGTGTTAAACGTTAAATAATAATATAGTAAAGTGAAAAAAATCATACTGATAATCACCGTAATGTTGGGATTAAACGCAGGTATTTCTGCACAAGATCCTAATTTTTATATTTTCCTCTGTTTTGGACAGTCCAATATGGAGGGTAATGCAAAAGTTGAACCTCAGGATACTATTGTAGATAGTCGTTTTCAGGTGATGGAAACGGTTAATTGCCCTAATTTAAAAAGAGATAAAGGGAAATGGTATGCTGCTGTCCCTCCTTTATGCCGTTGTTACACAGGCTTAACTCCTGCTGACTATTTTGGGCGCACGTTGTTGGTTAATCTCCCCAAAAATGTTAGGATAGGGGTTATTAATGTAGCGGTAGGTGGTTGTAAAATTGAGCTTTTTGACAAAGATAACTATCAAACCTACGTAGCTTCTGCTCCTGATTGGCTACAGAATATGGTAAAAGAGTACGATGGCAACCCGTATGCCCGTTTGGTGGAAATGGCCAAACTGGCTCAAAAGGATGGCGTTATCAAAGGGATATTGCTACACCAGGGCGAATCCAATACCAACGATTCGCTTTGGCCTGCAAAAGTTAAAGGCGTATATGATAATCTTTTAAAAGACCTTAACCTTACAGCTAATTCAGTGCCTTTGTTGGCCGGAGAGGTTGTTGCTGCTGACCAAAAAGGGGCATGTGCAAGTATGAATGCTATCATAGCGCAGTTGCCCAAGGTTATTCCCAACTCTTATGTAATACCTTCAACAGGATGCCCTCAGCGGGGGGATAACCTGCATTTCACAGCAGAAGGCTACCGAATGCTGGGCAAACGTTATGGAGTAAAAATGCTTTCGTTACTGCTTGATAAAGTTCAATAAAGGGTTTTTAATAAAAATAAAGAAAAATGAAGAAATTGTTATTGTCTTTTGCTTTTGTTGGTTTGTGTGGTTTTGTTGGGGCTCAAAAGCCTATTGTACAAACATATTTTACCGCCGACCCGGCGCCAATGGTTTACAACGACACAGTCTATTTATATACCTCGCATGATGAAGATTCTACGGTGAATAATTTTTTTACAATGTACGATTGGCGTTGCTATTCCTCGACCGATATGGTTAACTGGACAGATCATGGGGCAGTAGCTTCGCTGAAAAACATTGCCTGGTTTGATAAAAACAATGGGGCATGGGCTCCCCAATGCATTGCCCGTAATGGCAAGTTTTACTTATATGTACCTATTCATGGTGGTGGAATATCAGTATTGGTAGGTGATTCGCCGACAGGCCCTTTTCGTGATGTGCTTGGTAAGCGCCTGATAGATAGCGAGCATATTTGGAACGATATTGACCCTACCATATTTGTTGATGATGATGGCCAAGCCTATTTATATTGGGGAAATCCTGTGCTTCGCTATGTAAAGCTCAATAATGATATGATTTCTTATGATAAAAGCATTGGGAAAAATGGCATTGTTTCATTAGAAATGACTGGTGAAGCTTTTGGAGAGGCTGTTGACCGTGATGGGAAACCTCGCACAAAATATGTCGAAGGCCCTTGGTTTTACAAACGAAATGGCATTTACTACATGGTTTATGCTGCTGCCGGAATACCCGAATATATTGCATATTCAACTGCAACATCGCCGGTAGGCCCTTGGACTTACAAGGGATTTATTATGGAAAGGGCTCCAAAGCTTGCTTTTACCAACCATTCTGGTATAATTGATTATAAAGGGAACTCTTATTTCTTCTACCACAGCGAATCATTGACTGGTGGTGGTGGTTTCAGGCGTTCGGTTTGTTTGGAGCAGTTTAAGTACAATGCTGATGGTTCTATACCTCTTATTGTGCCTACTGCAGAAGGCGTGAAAGAAAGCTTGTCGGCTTTAAACCCATATAAACGTGTAGAAGCAGAAACTATGGCTTGGTCAGAAGGCTTGAAAACAGCAAAAGACAACAGTAAAGGTATTTATGTTACTAAAATCAACAATGGTGATTATATCAAGGTGAGTAGTGTAGATTTTGGAAAAGGGGCAACAACATTTGAAGCAAGCCTTGCTTCGGCTGCAAAAGGCGGACAAATCGAAATTCGCTTGAATAGCACCGATGGTGAACTGTTGGGTACTTTAGACGTAAAAAATACAAAGGGAGCGAATAACTGGGCTGTTCAATCTTGTAAAGTGAAGGCTGCAAAAGGTATTCATGATTTGTATTTGGTTTTCAAAGGCGGAGAAGGCGATTTGTTCAACTTCGACTGGTGGAAATTTTCAAAATAATAGAGATAGAAAATACATTGGAGGTAAAAAATAAAATATAGATAAAATGGGACGCATTGGAAAGTTGATGATGGTAGCAATCCTTATGATTGCTTTAAGTATGGCGGGAACGAATACTTTTTCAGCCCAAACCGTTTGGCTCGATGAGCTTGATTTGAGTGCAGCCACGCAAGGGTGGGGCGTTCCGATGAAAAATAGATCTATTGACAATAAAACGCTTACCATTGCTGGTAAAACCTTTGAAAGGGGCTTTGCAACACACTCGGTAAGCTCATTGTTGATTTTGCTTGAAGGAAAAGCCGTTTCTTTTTCTGCCAAAGTTGGTATTGACGATGAAGTTAAAGGGCATGATGCTGCTGCCGAATTTGAATTGTATGGCGATGGTAAAAAGTTGTGGTCGAGCGGGCTTATGCGTGTTGGCGATACTGCCAGGGTATGTTCTGTAAACCTTACAGGTATTAAGAAATTCGAGTTGGTAGTAGCAGATGGCGGCAATGGTAATTATTACGACCATGCCGACTGGGTTGATGCCAGGTTTGAAGCCAAAGGTGTTACAACCTTTAAAACATACAACCCCGTAGCCAGTGAGCCTTATATTCTCACTCCCAAACCTTCGGATAAACCTCGCATCAATAGTGCAAAAGTTTTTGGAGTTCGCCCGGGGTCGCCGTTTCAATATCTTGTGGCTGCTACCGGCGACCGCCCAATGGTTTTTTCAGCTAAGGGTTTACCTGAAGGCCTGAAAATAGACCAAAATACAGGTTTGATTACCGGGGTGCTCTCTAATGCCGGGACTTATATGGTTACCCTTGAGGCAAAGAATGCAAAAGGCAGGGCCGAGAAACAGTTGCGCATCGAGTGTGGCAACCGTATAGCCCTTACTCCGCCTATGGGATGGAACAGTTGGAACTGTTTTGCCCACGAGGTATCGGCTGAGAAAGTAAAAAAAGCTGCTGAAGCTATGGTCAAAAGCGGGCTTATCAATCACGGCTGGACTTATATCAATATTGACGATTTCTGGGAAAACCATCGCGATTCCAAAGACCCGTCGTTGCAGGGTAAATTTCGTGATGATGCTGGCTATATCGTTACTAATTCAAGGTTTGGAGATATGAAAGCCCTGGCTGATTATGTTCATTCACTTGGTTTAAAAATAGGGTTGTATTCAAGTCCCGGGCCATGGACATGCGGAGGCTGTGCCGGAAGCTATGGTTTTGAAAAACAGGATGCTGAAAGCTATGCCAAATGGGGCTTTGATTACCTAAAATACGACTGGTGCAGCTATGGCAATGTAATTAATGGCTTGCCCGACAATGACCCATACAAGGTTTCATCATTGTCTTACAATGGAGGTGGCGAGCTTGCCACAGCTATTAAGCCTTTCAAACTTATGGGCGAATATATCAGGCAACAGCCGCGCGATATTGTTTACAGTTTATGCCAATACGGCATGTCAGATGTTTGGAAATGGGGCGACTCTGTTGGGGGCAATTGTTGGCGTACCACTAACGATATCACTGATACCTGGGTAAGTGTAAAAAGTATTGCTTTAGATCAGGACAAGTCTGCTGCGTATGCTAAACCCGGCAACTGGAACGACCCCGATATGCTTGTCGTCGGGCATGTAGGATGGGGCAATCCACATCCAAGCAAACTCAAACCTGATGAGCAATATCTCCATATCAGCCTTTGGAGCCTCTTTTCGGCTCCGTTGCTTATTGGTTGCGATATGGAAAAACTTGATGATTTCACGCTCAACCTGCTTACTAACGACGAGGTGATTGAAATTAACCAAGACCCTCTTGGCAAACAAGCTACTTGCAAACAGACAATCGGAGAGCTCAGGATTTATGTCAAAGAGCTTGAAGACGGAAGTTTTGCTGTAGGTTTCTGCAATTTTGGACTTGATATTGCTGAGCTTTCATATAAAGATTTTAGCAAAATAGGGGTTAATGGCAAATTTAAAGTGCGCGATTTGTGGAGACAAAAAGATATAAGCACTATTGATTCTCAAACAGGGCAACTGCCTGTTAAGGTGCCAGTTCATGGAGCTTTGTTGTATAAGTTCACTCCCCAAAAAAGATAATGGGTCGAAATAGTTGGAGGACCTTCCAGCTTTCAAAAACCTCGAAGGTTTAAGCAGCAAAGTCAATAACTTTAACCCAAGACCAAAAAAAAGAATAACACACATGCTTAAATAACTATAAATAACAACTTTATGAGACAAACTATTATTTCTAAACACACAAATGGGCTTGAACATAAGTGTTCATGGGTCAAGTCTTCTTTTTTCATTATGGTATTTGCGCTTTTTAGCCTTTCTACCATATTGAATGCACAGATCGAAAATTTTCAGGTTGGTTCAACAACCCGCAAAATGCTTGTTTATGCTCCATCTACTATTGTTCCGGGGCGCCCGTTGCTTATCTCAATGCACGGGATGAACCAGGATATCAACTATCAAAAAGGCCAGGCACAGTGGGAGACGATTGCAAAGAAAGAAAACTTTGTAGTGGTTTATCCTGGCGGTGAAGGCAATTCTTGGGATTTGGCCGGGGATAAAGACATTAAATTCATCCTGGCCATTATAGACGAAATGGTTAAACGTTACAGCATTGACCGCGACAGGGTTTATCTTTCAGGTTTTTCAATGGGGGGTATGATGACTTATTATGCTGCAACTAAAATAGCTGACAAAATTGCTGCTTTTGCCCCGGTGAGTGGTTATAATATGGGAGGCCCCAATACGAAGAGCTCAAGGCCTATACCCCTTATTCATGTGCATGGTACTGCCGATGATGTAGTTGCATATAGCGGGGTTGCTGCCAGTATGAATGCCTGGGTCGCCAGAAATGGTTGTCCAACAACCCCTGTGGTTACCAAGCCATACCCGGTGGGTAAATCTACTTCTGATGAAAAAAAATATTGGGGGCCCGGGATTGATTCGGTAGAAGTTGTACTAATTAGTCTTAGTGGCAAAGGACACTGGCATTCGATAGAAGCAAGCGGTGTTAATACCAGTCAGGAAATATGGGATTTTTGCAAAAAGTTTGCCCTTGGTTTTGGAGTCCCTAAATTTAAAGCTGCAACAGTATCAGATGTTAATCCAAAACAAATCCAGGTTACTTTTTCGAAACCTTTAAAAGCCTTAAATAAATTTGAAGGTTTTTCAGTGAAGGTTGACGGGCAGGATGCTGCCATCGATACAGTGTTGTTTACCGATTCTCTCCACTTAGCAATAAACCTTGTTGCTAATATTTTAAAAACCAATGAAATAACTTTATCTTACAATGGGGGCAACGTGGTTTCTGTGTATGAAAAACCTTTGGTAACTATTAAAGATACTGCAGTAGATAATCAACTTTTAGGTTCTGCCCCTAAATTGGTTCAGCTTTTTGTAAACGAAAAAGGCGATAGCCTTATTGCTAAGTTTACCAAAAAAATGCTTTTGCCTGCTGATCTTTCATCAATTGTGTTGAAGGCCAAATACAACGGCGAAAAGAGCGTTTCATTGATCAATTGTTCTTTTTTAAACAATGATTCTACCACGTTGGTTTTCCCTCTTGCAGATACAGTTTATGCCGATTACAAATTGAGGCTTAGTTATACCGGCAATGTTGTTGCATCTTCAGATAGCGGAATGTTTAAAAATGATACAGCTTATGTTATAATTAATAAGTCTCGTGGTTTGCCTGCTCATATTGTTTCTGCAATTATTGATGATAGCGCAATAGCCATTTCATTAGAGTTTAACAAGCCTATGTCGATGAAAGATGCCCAAATTTCGCAGCTTTTGTTGAAAGTAAACGGGAAAGTAACTAAAATTAAAGAAGTATTCAACGTAAACAATACCATCAGGCTTAATTTGTTTAACAGCTTGTATTATCGCGATTCTATTGTGATAACATATACACCGGGTACTATTACAGCTGCAGATAGCGGATATTTAGAGGCTTTTACCGATTTTGTAGTTGAAAATCCAATAGCAGCACCAACTTATACAGCAATACCTGGCAAAATTGAAGCTGAAAATTATGCTATGCAATTTGGTACTGATACCGAAACTACAAGCGATGCAGGTGGTGGATTAAATGTTGGTTGGATTGATGCCGGCGATTGGATGGTTTATGCCATTGAAAACAACACAGAAGATAGTGTTTACCAGATTAAGTTCCGTTTGGCCACCCAGGCTTCGGGTTCAAAATTTGAATATTTCATTGATGATGTGAAAATTGGACAAATAGATGTTCCAAATACTGGCGCATGGCAAAAATTTACTTCTGTAATAAAAGACATTATTGTCCCTAAAGGAAAGCATTACTTTAAAATAGTTGATGTTACTGGTAATTTTAATATCAACTATTTTGTAATACAGAAAGATTTTGTAAGTGTAAGCCAAACAAATAAAGATGATATTAGCATTTTCCCAAATCCTGCTTCTGATAAAATAGTGATTAAATCTGCTGGTTTTCAGTATGATAAAATTGAAATTTCTGATATGATGGGCAGAACAGTGTTGGTCAAATCTTTGACTTATGCACCTGAGCTCGTTTTGCCACTCAATCTTAACAAGGGTACTTATTTCTTGAAGATTAGCAATAGCAAATCTTCATTTACTCAAAAAGTTAATGTGGTGAAATAATTTAAAAACTTGTTAATCTAAGTCTATGGGGCGAATCAGTGGATGAAAAATGAATATTATTGGTTCATTCAGGCATCAACTGTTTCGGCCCCATAGTTTTTAAAAACACTTTTTTGAAACGAAAGGGCTGTTTTATTTGAAAGACAATTAGTTGAAACAGATATGTTAAAAAGTATAAACAATATCAAACATAAGGATATGGCTGAGTGCGTAAAACGTATGAATTCTTCAGTAAAAAGGTGGATAGCGTTAAGTTGTTTAATCTCTTTAACCATGCTGGCCTTTTCTCAACCTGTAAAGGTTGTTTCGCCCAATCAAAAAAATATTATTGAGTTGTTCAACCATCAAGATGGAAATGAAAACCGCTGGTTTTTGAAAATATCCTATAGTCGCGCGGGAAGCAATGTTGAGGCTGTTTCCCGGGTGGATATTGGACTGTTGCGCAATGATCAGGACTTTTCAAATAACCTAAAGTTTATAAAAGCCTCTAAGCCTTTGATTATTGATGAACAATATTCGATGCTGCACGGAAAGAAGCAAAAATGCACTAACTCGGCCAACGAGGTTGTTGTATATTTTGAAAATAGCAACAAAGAAAAGATGAACCTCATTCTTAGGGCTTATAATGATGGGGTTACTTTCCGATATGAGTTTCCCGGCAAAGGAGGCTCTTATGTGATAAAAGACGAACTTACTTCTTACCATATCAATTCTGCCTACAAACGTTGGATACAGATGTTCGACCTATCCAACGAATGGCTTTTTAAATATTATAAAAATGATAGTGTGCAGGCCATCTGGGGCTATCCGGCGCTTTTCAACTCGGCCGACAGCGCTTGCTGGTTTCTGTTGCACGAAGCTGACGTGAACCGAAGTTACTGTGCATCGCGGCTTAACAATAAGGCTGATAAACAGGCTTACAAGATTACTTTTCCCGAAGATTGGGAAGGTAATGGCGAAGTGCTGCCCATCATTACTCTTCCATGGAAATCGCCCTGGAGGGTAGTTATCATGGGCTCTTTGGCAGATATTACTGCATCAACCCTGGTGGACGATGTATGCCCTTCGTCGGTCATTGTTAATACCGATTGGATTAAACCTGGTATTGCCTCGTGGAACTATTGGTCAAATAACCACGGGACCAAGGATTATAAGACAGTGTGCGAATTTGCCGATTTGGCGGCTGCTATGGGCTGGCCTTACACGCTCCTCGACTGGGAATGGGACCAGATGGGCAATGGCGGGAACCTTGAAGATGCTGTAAAATATATTTATTCAAAAGGCGTAAAACCATTAATTTGGTACAATTCGGGGGCCTTTAAGTGGATTACTGCCACCCCTGTGGACAGGATGCTCACGCATGAAAAACGTATGGAAGAGTTTGCAAAGCTCAAAAAGCTTGGGATAGTAGGTGTAAAAATCGATTTTTTCCTGAACGAAAAGCAGGAAATGATGAAGTATTATCTTGATATCCTCGATGATGCGGCAAAGTTCAATATTATGGTTTATTTTCACGGGTGCCTTGTCCCGCGTGGCTGGGCCAGGACATATCCACACCTGATGACTTATGAGGGCATACGCGGAGCCGAGTGGTACAACAATGGCCCCGAATTTACAAGCGCTGCCCCAAGTCATAACTCTATCATCCCTTTTACCCGAAATGTTGTAGGTTCAATGGATTATACCCCTGTAACATTTACCAATTCACAGTTTCCGCATATTACCTCGTATGGGCACGAACTGGCTTTGAGCGTAGTGTTTGAGTCGGGCATACAACACATGGCTGACAGGCCTTCGGGTTATTATAGTTTGCCCGATGCCGCTAAAACATTCCTGATGAACGTGCCCAACACCTGGGATGATATCAAACTGTTGGATGGATATCCTGGGCATGAGGTTATTATGGCCAGAAATAAAGGCAGTCAGTGGTATATAGGTGGTATTAATGGCGAAAACGTAGAGAAAAACAAAATACTGAAATTTGACTTTTTGCCGGAAGGTGCTAAATATAAACTTACGCTAATAGCTGATGGTGAGCATGATAAGGAATTGAAAGCGCAATATATGGTGGTCGAAAAAACAAGTTTAGTGGATGTTAAAATGCTCCGCAGAGGCGGGTTTGTTGCACAATTAATACCAATTCAATAATGAAAGTGTTGAAATATTTTATCTTGAAGGCCCTGTTGGTTTTAATAAGCCTGTTCCCGGCAATGGTTTATGGTCAGGCATATAAATCTCATGCAATTCAAAAAGACCGTCTTTCGGTTCAACTTACAGAAGGGGTATTGGATATAATCCCTCTTGCTGATGGCGCTGTACGGGTACAATACAAGAAAGAACTTTTAAAAGAACTACCTGAACTGATTTTTACCAATGCGTCTTCTGCTGTTAAGTTTAAGGTTTCGGATGCCGAGTCGGCGTTGATTTTTTCAACTGATAAAATGATTGTAAAACTTCATAAAGCTAACGGTAGTTTGGCTTTTAGCGATAAATCGGGAAAAGTATTTTTAAGCGAAAAAGAAAACAGCCGTTGGTTGGTGCCCGATTCGGTTCATGGCGAGCCTTGTTATAAGGCAGAGCAAAGCTTTGTTTCGCCTTCCGGCGAAGCGCTCTTTGGCTTAGGCCAGTTTCAGGATGGGCATTACAATTTGCGTGGGGTAACAAGGCGTTTGATACAAGTCAATTCGCAAATAGCTTTGCCTTTTATATATTCGGGCAAGGGGTATGGTTTGTTATGGCATCAATACGGGCTTACCGATTTTAATCCTGCCGACAATTTCATTTCTCTTGAAAAACAAGAAGCTTCTGCTTCGGCCAATAATCAGGTAGCTGAAGTTACTACAACGTCTGGGATGCAGAAAGTGTCGCAAGATCAAACAGCCTATAAAGGCAAATTTACAGTCCCTGTAGATGGCGAATATTCTATTTTTCTTGATTTGGGCGATATGGGCAATCGCCAGTTTGTTGTCATTGACGGGATTCCGTGTATTGACCAGAGTAACCTCTGGCTCCCGCCATCAATAAGTGCTTTGGTAAAATTAAAAGCCGGAGAGCATCACGTTCAGCTGGTTTGCAAATCGTCCAACAACCCTGAGCTTTCATGGAAAAGAAACGATAATCTTACTACATTCCGTTCGCCTAATGCAACAATGCTTGATTATGTTGTGTTTTATGGGCCTTCGGCCGATAGCGTAATTTCTGCTTACCGCAACCTTTCGGGAAACGTACCCATGTTTCCGCAATGGGCTTATGGCTTTTGGCAATGTCGCGAACGCTACACCTCGGGTTCTCATTTGGTCGCGACCGTCAAGGAATTCAGAAAAAGGAACTTGCCAATGGATGTCATTGTTCAGGATTGGCAATACTGGGGCAATAAAGGCTGGGGTGTACCTGTGTTTGACGATGTCAACTACGCCAATCCGGCTGGTTTTATTAAAGAAATTCACGACCAGCATGCACATTTCAATATTTCCATCTGGTCGAACCCCGATAGGAACTCAACGCTTGGAAAAGACTATGTAGCAAAGAACTTGTATGTTCAAAACAGCAAGTGGCTTGACTATTTCAACCCTGTAACCCGCGAAACCTATTGGAAAAGCTTGAATGACAATCTTTTTACACACGGTGTTGATTCTTGGTGGATGGATGCCACCGAACCCGAGAACGATGCGTTGAAAGGAGCGAAGACGTTCTATGGACTTGGAGATTTTTACCGTCTTACCTATCCTATGTTTGTCAGCCAGGCTGTGTATGAAGGACAGCGCAAGCTTACATCCGAAAAGCGTGTTTGTATCCTTACCCGCTCGGCATTCCTTGGACAGCAGCGATACGGCGTTATCAACTGGTCGGGCGACATTGGCAGCGACTGGGATACTTACCGTCGGCAGATTGTTGCCGGATTGAATTATACCATTACCGGTTTCCCTTACTGGACAACGGATATAGGCGGCTTTTTTCGTCCTGGCAATGGACAATATACCGATGAAAAATACCACGAAGTCCTTACACGTTGGTTTCAATGGGGCGCTTTAAACCCAATATTCCGCATTCATGGTTTTATGAGCGAAACAGAGCCATGGAAATTTGGAAGCCAGGTAGAAAACAACATGCGCAAAATGCTCGATTTGCGTTATCGCTTATTGCCTTATATATACTCGGAGGCATGGCAAGTTAGCCACAACGGTTCAACATTGATGCGGCCTTTGGTGATGGATTTTAATGGAGATACTGTTGCTGTTGGACAACCTTATGAGTTTATGTTTGGCAAAGCGTTTTTGGTGGCTCCTGTAACCGAACCCAATTTGAAAGAACAGGCAGTTTATTTGCCTAAAACTGCTACATGGTATGACTTCTGGACAGGTAAACGCCTAAATGGCGGCCAGACAGTTAAAACAGAAATCCCGTTAGATAAGGTGCCATTGTTTGTCAAGGCTGGCGCTATTGTTCCAATGGGTAAGTTTATTCAATATGCCGGGCAAAAAAGTGCCGATACCCTGGAGATACGTGTTTATGCCGGTGCCGATGGCACATTTGGATTGTACGAAGACGAAGGCGATAATTACAACTATGAAAAAGGCGGTTATTCAACCATTTCATTTGAATGGAATGAGAAAAAGCAAACTTTAACGATAGGCCAAAGATATGGCGATTTTTCCGGTTGTTTGAAAAACCGGGTGTTTAACGTTGTGCTGGTAAACGAAAACAATGGAACAGGCATATTGTCTGGAGTTGCATCAAAGCAGGTGCTGTATTCAGGAAAGAAAATAAATTTAAAACTATAAAATATTGATAATTAGATGGGTAATAAGTTAAAAATTTTAGTTGCATTGACATGTTTAGCTGCCGTTGCTATTAGTCCGGCAAGAGGTGCAGATAAAAACCAAAAGTTGAAAGATGCGTTTGCGGGGAAATTTTTTATCGGGACAGCGATGAATGCTGAACAGATTCTCGAAAAAGACACTGCTGCTGTTCGCCTTATCAAAGAAAATTTTGGCGCTATTGTTGCCGAAAATTGTATGAAAGCTGGTCCTATTCAACCAAAAGAAGGAGAGTTTGACTTTTCGTTGGCCGACAAATTTGTCGAATTCGGCGAGAAAAACAATAAATTTATTACCGGGCATTGCCTTGTATGGCATTCGCAGGCTCCAAGGTGGTTTTTTAAAGACAGCCTGGGCAATGATGTTTCTCGTGAGGTGCTTATTGAACGGATGAAAAAGCATATTTACACTGTCGTAGGCCGCTACAAAGGGCGCGTTAAAGGATGGGATGTGGTAAACGAAGCTATTGACGACAGAGATGGCTCGCTTCGTAAAAGCAAATATTACCAGATTATTGGTGAAGACTTTATCAAGCTGGCATTTCAGTTTGCCCATGAAGCCGACCCTCAGGCTGAATTGTATTACAACGACTATTCTCTTTCCGATCCTAAGAAACGAAAAGGGGCAATTGAAATAGTCAAAAAGCTCAAAGAACAAGGCGTGAGGATTGATGCTGTTGGAGAGCAGTGCCATGTAGGCCTTGATTACCCTACCATTGATGAATTGGAAAAAACCATTACCGAATTTGCTGCTTTGGGCGTGAAAGTGATGATTACCGAGATGGATGTGGTTGTATTGCCTATGGATTGGAGCCTTGGCGCTGATGTGTCGGCTCGTGTTGAATACAAGAAAAAATCAGATTTATACGTTAATGGCTTGCCAGACTCCGTTAATACTGTTTTTGAAAAAAGGTATTTAGACCTGTTTAAGCTCTTCCTGAAACACAAAGATGTTATTACCCGCGTGACGCTGTGGGGGGTTACTGATGCTAATTCGTGGAAAAATAATTGGCCAATCCCCGGAAGGACAGATTATCCTTTGTTGTTTGACAGGAAATATCAGGTCAAACCTGTAGTGGGGAAAATTATTAGTGAAGCTTTGAAGAATAACTAAAATCTGTTTTTGAAATCTTTTTCAATTGTAAACGTAAACGACCTTGAAAATTGAATAATGTTTTGTAACTTAATAAGATAGTAATAATTAAAAATAATGAATATGAAAAAGGAGAATTTAAAAATGAGGAAAAACAGACAACTTATGCTTTTGTCTGTTTTTGTAGCGTTATTTTCTTTTGTTGCCTTGAGTGGCAAAGATAAAGGCAAAGTAGCCAAAAATGCCCCGGTGTTCAGCAATTTTGTGTACCAGGGCAACGACAAGGTTTATACCGACAACCCGCTGAAAGCTGATGAGTTTTACAACCCCATCCTTCAAGGATGCTACCCCGACCCTAGTTTTACGCGCAAAGGCGATGATTATTATCTTGTATGTTCATCATTTGCTATGTTTCCAGGGGTACCTATTTTTCATTCCAAGGATTTGGTCAACTGGACACAAATAGGCCATGTACTCGACCGTACTTCACAGCTAAAGGTTGAGGATTGTGGTATCAGCGCCGGCGTTTATGCCCCCCAGATATTGTACAACCCCAACAACGATATGTTTTATATGATTACCACCCAGTTTTCGGGAGGTTTTGGCAATATTGTAGTAAAAACCAAAGACCCATTGAAAGGTTGGAGCGACCCCATTAAGCTTGATTTTAATGGCATTGACCCATCACTGTTCTTTGATGATAATGGCAAGGGGTATGTTGTGCATAATGATGCCCCGGATCCAGGTAAGGAGCTTTATAGCGGCCATCGTGTTATCAAAATATGGGAATATGATGTGCAAAATGACAAAGTGATACCCGGAACAGATGTAATTATTGTTGATGGCGGCGTTGATATCAACAAAAAGCCTATCTGGATTGAAGCTCCTCATATTTACAAAAAGAATGGCAAGTATTACTTGATGTGCGCAGAAGGAGGCACAGGTGGATGGCACAGCGAAGTGATTTTCGTTAGCGATAATCCTAAAGGCCCTTACAAACCTGCCCCAAGCAACCCGATACTTACCCAAAGGTATTTTCCTAAAGACCGCGTGAATAAAGTGGACTGGGCAGGCCATGCCGACTTGGTTTTAGGCCCAGACAATAAATATTACGGGGTGTTCCTGGCCATCCGCCCCAATGAGGCTGACCGTGTTAATATAGGCCGCGAAACTTTTATTTTGCCGGTTGACTGGTCTGGAGAGTTTCCTGTTTTTGAAAATGGCCTGGTGCCTATTGAACCAAAGCTGAAAATGCCTAAAGGCGTTGAAAACAAAACTGGTAAAGATGGATTTTTCCCTAACGGAAATTTCACTTTTACCGACAATTTTACAACTGAAAAGCTCGATTATCGTTGGATTGGCTTACGAGGCCCCCGCGAAAACTTTATTTCGGTTACTAAAAAAGGCTTACAGATTACGCCATTTGCTACCAACATTAAGGAAGTAAAACCAACATCAACACTTTTCTTACGCCAGCAGCACAACAACTTTTCGTACGCGGTAACACTCGACTATAAGCCTGGTTCAGAAAAAGACCTTGCCGGGATAACTGCTTTGCAGAGCGAAAACTTCAATTACGTGTTTGGCATCACCAAAAAAGGATCAGATTATTACATTTTGTTGGAAAGAAATGAGAAACAAAGGAGGAGAGATGCCGCTTTGGAGTCGAAAATCATGGGCAGTGCCAAAATAGACCTCAAAAGCCCTGTAAGGTTGAAAGTGGAAGCCAAAGGCGATAATTACGAGTTCAGCTATTCGCTCGATGGCACTACATTTCAGACGTTGGGTGGCACTGTTTCTGGCGACATCCTTTCGACCAATGTAGCCGGAGGCTTTACAGGCTGCCTTATAGGCTTGTATGCTACATCGGCCAATGATGCTAAGCCTGAGTAAATAATCTTTGCAGGCATGATGATGAAAGCCATTTTGATAAGATTAAATTAGTGTAGAAATGAAAAAGTATATAATTGCTATAATCGGTGTATCGTTGTTTTTGAGCAACATCAATGCTCAGGATAAACTTTATCCTAATACTTTTCCGCTGGGAGATGTGGTTTTACTAGATGGCCCATTTAAACATGCCCGCGATTTGAACATTAAAACCCTCTTGCAATATGATGTTGACAGGTTATTGGCCCCTTACCGCAAAGAAGCTGGTTTGCCAGAAAAAGCAAAGAGTTATCCCAATTGGGAAGGGCTCGATGGCCATGTTGGCGGGCATTATTTATCGGCAATGGCTATAAATTATGCCGAAACAGGTAATACTGAGTGTAAAAAGCGTATGGATTATATGATTGCTGAGCTCAAAGCTTGTCAGGATGCTAATGGCCTGAAATATCCCGATTGGGGTGTTGGGTATCTTGGTGGTGTACCCAACAGCGCTGCCCTTTGGTCAAAAATCAAAGCTGGAGAGGTTGGTGCAATCTGGTCTGCATGGGCCCCATTTTATAATATACATAAGATGTATGCAGGTTTGCGCGATGCATGGTTATATACTGGCAATGAAGAGGCAAAAAACATCTTTCTGAAATTTTGCGACTGGGGAATAACCCTTATTGCCGGTTTGGACGACAAGCAAATGGAAGATATGCTGGCCAATGAACATGGAGGCATGAACGAAATGTACGCTGATGCTTACCAGATGACAGGAGATAAGAAGTATTTAGAGGCAGCAAAGCGATATTCACATAAGGCATTTTTAGAACCCTTGTCGCAAGGGATAGATATGCTGGATAATAAACATGCCAATACTCAAATACCTAAATTTATTGGTTTTGAACGTATCTTCCAACTTAGTGGCGATGACAAATATGGAAAAGCTGGCAGCTTTTTCTGGGAAACGGTTACAACCAATCGCTCGCTGGCATTTGGCGGAAACAGCCGCAGGGAGCATTTCCCAAGTCCTGCTTCGTGTATCGATTTTGTTAGTGATATTGATGGGCCTGAATCCTGCAATTCATACAATATGCTAAAGCTAACTGAAGATTTGTTCAGGGTGCAACCTTCCGCTAAGTACGCCGATTATTACGAACGTACGGTATTTAACCATATTTTATCATCACAACATCCTGAACATGGCGGATATGTTTATTTTACCCCGGCCCGTCCGCGTCATTACAGGGTTTATTCTGCTCCTAACCAGGCTATGTGGTGTTGTGTCGGGACAGGTATGGAAAACCATGGCAAATACAACCAGTTTATCTATTCCCATTCACACGATTCATTGTTTTTGAACCTTTTTATTGCTTCGGAATTAAATTGGAAAGAGAAAAAGATAAAAATCAGGCAGGAGACAAACTTCCCGAATGAAGAAAAAACAAAACTTTCTGTTGTTGATGGCACAGCCAGTTTCAAGCTGATGCTGAGGTATCCTGCCTGGGTAAATAAAAACAGCTTGAAAATTAAGGTCAACGGTAAAGTGTTTTCTTACAACGCCCTTCCTTCTTCTTATGTCTGCATTGACAGGAAATGGAACAAAGGAGATGTTGTTGAGGTTACATTACCAATGCACAATACTATTGAACATTTGCCTAATGTACCCAATTACATTGCTTTTATGCATGGGCCAATTTTGTTATGCGCCAAAACTGGTACAGAAGATTTGAAAGGCCTGATAGCTGATGATGGGCGATGGGGACAATTGGCAGTTGGAGAAAAGTTGCCTGTTGATAAGGCCCCAATTCTTATCGAGGATGATATTCAGCACATTGCTGAAAAGCTTGTTCCGATAAAGGACAAACCATTGAATTTTAGCCTGAATGTAAAAATGATAAACCCCATTCAGGTGCAGTTTCAGCCTTTTTATCAAATTCACGATGCCCGGTATATGATGTACTGGCTGGCTTTGACAAATAATGGCTACAAGTCATACCTTGACTCGCTTTCAAATATTGAAAAAGAAAAGATTGCCCTTGAGGACCGTACAATAGACAAAGTGGCTCCCGGTGAACAACAACCTGAGGTAGATCATGCTATACAAAAGGAAAACTCTGGAACTGGCAATACCAATGGCGTATTTTTTCGCGATGCACGTGATAATGGATATTTTAGCTATGAATTGGCAACAAATTCAGAATCCAACCTTAGTCTGGTTGTTCGATACTGGGGAGCCGAATGGGGCAACCGAAAATTTGATATTTACATTGATAATGAAAAGTTGTTGACAGAAGACAATACCGGTCGTTGGAACCAGTCTATGTTTAAAGACGTTGTTTATACTATACCTGATGCTATGTTGAGTGGTAAAAAGTTTGTCAGGGTTAAGTTTCAGGCAATTAATGGTAATGCGGCCGGCGGTGTGTATGGCATTCGTTTGGTAAGGAATAAGTAAAGTAGCCATTAATCTAACGATTTTTAAAATGAAGACATTTAAAATATTGGCATTATTGGTTTTTGTAGTCATTTTTGCGCAAAAAATCAATGCCCAGAATGTAAATACTGATAAGAAAGACAGTCTTTATAAGGATTTTAAGACTGAATTTGTATGGGAAGCAAAAGTGAAAATTGCCGGCATGATAAATGTAGGCCAAAGTAAACGTGGCGAACGTCGCGTTATACCTATTACCGGTGGGACATTTAAAGGCCCGAAGATTAAAGGCGAAGTGCTGCCTGGCGGAGAAGATTGGCAATTGGTTCGCCCCGATGGCGATACCGAGCTTTACGCACGTTATCTGCTGAAAACCGATGATGGATATGTTATTCAGGTGATTAATCGCGCGTTAATCCATGCTGGTAAAGAGTTTTATTGCAAATCAGTATTGGACTTAGAAGCTCCAACAAACAGCCCTTACGAGTATCTCAATCATGCCATCTTTATTGGTACCCTGAATGTCCCTCCTTTGAAACAAGGCGAAGAACCTTATGTTATTATCGGGGTTTACAAGTTGCTTTAAACTTTAAAATATGTTTAAAATGAAGATATTTCTTTCAATACTGGCTATTTGTTCTTTTGCCTTAATAAAAGTAAATGCCCAGTCGTGGACTGCCGATAATGGCAATGGGACTTACTCTAATCCGCTGTTTTTCGATGAATTTTCTGACCCGGATATTATCAGGGTTGGCGAAGATTTTTATCTGGCAGGGACAACCATGCACGCCATGCCCGGTTTGGTGGTGTTGCATTCAAAAGACCTTGTCAACTGGGAGTTTATGAGCTATTGTCTCGATTCTTTAAATCTGGGTAAGGAATTTAACCTTGAAGATGGTAAAGAGGCTTATGGACAAGGTATTTGGGCCCCATGTATCCGCTACCACAACAATATGTTTTACATATTCACCAATGTCAACGGGCACGGTATGCAGGTATTTATTTCCAAAGACCCTAAAGGCCCTTGGGTTCATAAACCTTTGAATACAAAAATTTATGATTTGTCAGTGCTTTTTGATGACGATGGGAAAATTTATGCCGTGTATAACTACAATGAAGTCAGGATGGTAGAACTAAAACCTGATATGAGCGGCATTGTAGAGGGTACTGAAAAAGTCATTATCCCTGCAGGAAACAATATGGGGGAAGGGCATCATATCTATAAAATTAAAGGAAAATATTATATCATCAGCGCCAATTATGCTCCTGTAGGCCGTATGCAATGTGCCCGTGCCGACAAGCCTTACGGGCCTTACGAAACGGCTGTTATTAGTGCTGAAGAAACTATGGGCTTTAAAAGAGGCTGGGTGACCTGGAGTGTGGGGCTTGGCAAACCTGTGCCCGAACCTGGTTTCAAGTTTAAACTCGACGAGCCTGGTGAAAACGACTTTGGCGCCGTTCCGCTTCATCAGGGCGGTATTGTTGATTTGCCCAATGGCGATTGGTGGGGCTTTTCCATGATGGACTTCATGTCGGTGGGCCGAACAACCTGTTTGTCGCCTGTTACATGGCATGACGGCTGGCCATATTTTGGCCTGCCCGGAAACCTTGGCCGTTCGCCACGTACCTGGGTGAAACCCAATGTTGCTGCGGTTACCTCCCCTTCGGCTCCTTATCAGAGAAATGACGATTTCTCTGGGCCAAAGCTGCAGCCTGTGTGGCAGTGGAACCATAATCCGGTTTTGCGAAAATGGGAACTCAATAAGAAAAAAGGTTCGTTGCGGCTGCATACTTTGCCTGCCAAAGATTTTTTGTGGGCAAAAAACACGCTTACTCAACGTGTTGTAGGCCCTGAGTCATATGCTACGGTTGTTTTGGATGCTACCTTTCTTAAGGTTGGCGATATTGCCGGGTTGGCTTATTTGAATATGCCTTATGC
>Ga0116186_1000177_pt1 | contig 79404 bp, 61 predicted proteins | sample AD_JPNNA4_MetaG_FD_89806 | JGI IMG/M metagenome (GOLD analysis project Ga0116186, IMG submission 89806) | Active sludge microbial communities of municipal wastewater-treating anaerobic digesters from Japan - AD_JPNNA4_MetaG | ecosystem: Engineered > Bioreactor > Anaerobic > Digestate | place...
AGGTGACGACCAAAAGCTCACAAACGGTCTCCGAAGGACCAAGACGAACACGGTCTGTCACCTCCGTTCACCCAAATTCAACATCTACGTTAACACCCCCAACTGAACATACAAGACGAGTAGATGCGAGAAGTTTGCCGCGTTCCTTGTGAGATGCGGAGTTGCTGATGGGCCTGTGGCGATGATGCGGCCGGGTTGTGGAACGTCGGGGGATCGGATAAAATGAACGTCGAGAGGCAATGGGGAGCCGGGGGGAAGAGCAGCCGCCGGTTCCGGAAAGGGAGGAATCGCTTGTGTTGAAAAGTATAGACAAAAATACATTCGTGCCGATGCCGGTCGTGCTCGTCGGCACGATGCATAATGGGGAGCCGAACTTCAGCCCGGTCGGCTGGATCAGCCGGGTGAACGCCCAGCCGCCCATGCTTGGCATCGGCCTCTACAAGGGGCATGCCACGACGGCGGCCATCGAGGAACATCGCGAGTTCAGCGTCTGCCTTCCCGGGAAGGAACTGATCGAGCGTGTCGACTACTGCGGCCTCGTTTCGGCGAGAAAGGCGAGCAAGGCGGGCGTGTTCAAGACGTTCACCAACGAGCTGAGATTCGCTCCCATGATCGAGGAGTGCCCGCTGTGCATCGAGTGCAAGCTCGTGAAATCGGTCGATCTTCCCAGCAACACGTTTTTCATCGGCGAGATCGTCGCAGCCTATGCGGACCCCCTGATTCTCACCGACGACAAGCCCGATATGACGAAAATGCACGGGTTGATTCTCACGATGCCTGACAACCGGTACTGGAACATCGGTGATACGATCGGCCAGGCATGGGGCATCGGGAAAACCTATCGAAGCGGAGGCAAGGCGGGGGGGGCGTGATCTGCGCCTGTGTTCCCGAGAACGCATGCCGATGCCCGGCGACAGACGACTGACTGACGAAGAGCGGTTCCCGCTCCTAGACGAAACCGGGCGCCGGATGCTGGAACGCCTTCGTGAACATCCCCATGCGCCGCGCTGGACCTTCCCCTGCGGCGACCGCCTGACCCGGGAATTCTGCGACCGTATCGGATCGTTCGAGGCTGACCTGCGCTGCGGGCCGGCCGGAAGTGGCTGGGTCGGCGGCGACCGTCGTCCGGCCTGGCTCGAACCGTTTGCGGAGAAATGCCTGCGACACGTGCCGGCGTACCGGCGCCGGGCCCGTTCCGGCTGCCGGTTCGACGAGATTCCGACCTGCAGCCGCGCGGACCTGGGGCGGGAGCCATGGGCCTTCGTGCCCGATGACCAGCCGCTTGACGATCTGCTTGCCTATTATACGTCGGGAACGACGGGAAACGCGGTGTCGGTGCTTTCGCACCCGGTGACGGCGGGTGCGTATCTGGCCGCCCTGCGCGTGATGCTCGGGCGTGCCGGAATCGCGCTCGAATCCGGGCCTGACCGGGTCGCGATCGCCCAGGTCTGCGCCCAGACCGCCACGTTCACCCATGCGACGATCATGTCGTATCTCGGGGGGGCAGGATACGTGAAGGTCAACCTGAACCCCCACGAATGGCGGCACCCGGAAGACCCGGTCAGGTTTCTCGACGACACGGCGCCGGAGATCCTGACCGGTGACCCCGTCGCGTTCGCCGCGCTCGCCGAACTGCCCCTCCGCCACCGGCCCCGCGCACTCGTTTCCTCGGCCATGTCCCTTCTGCCGGGGCTGAAAGCGATGCTGGAAACGCGCTTCGGGTGCCGGGTCTTCGACGTGTATTCCCTCAACGAGTCGCGGTTCGTCGCGTTCGCGGGGCCCCACGGCCACGAAATCCTGCCGCACGACCTCTATGTCGAGATTCTCGACGAGCGGGACCGTGTCTGCCCGCCCGGGAAGAGGGGAGAAATCGTTCTGACCTGCGGCCGGAACCCCTTCCTGCCCCTGCTGCGGTACCGGACCGGCGACACGGCCGCGCTGGGCTGGGTCGAGGGAAAACCCGTTCTTCTCGGGCTCGAGGGGCGCGCACCGGTGCTGTTTCTCACGAGCGGCGGCGAAGTGGTGAACTCGATCGACGTGACGCGGGCCCTGGGGCATCTGCCGATTTCGCAGTTCTCTCTTCGCCAGGAAACGGACGGAAGCCTGGTGCTCCGGTTCCGGGGGGCGGAAGGCGAAGAAGAGGCCATGCGCCGGATCCTGGAATGCCTGTTCGGCCCAGGAATGAATATAGATATTGGTATACTCGATGCGCCGCTCGCCGGGGGAGGGAAGGCCATAACCTACTCGAGCGCCCTTTCCCCCGAAACACTCGTGAAACAGCCGTGGAGCTGGCGGCCCGCCGATGGAGGATAACGTCCCATGAGTCTGAAAGACACGTTCGCGTCGCTTGCCTCGGTATTCGGAAAGGTGTCGGCGTCGCCGACCCACCTGTCCCGCAAGACGCGGCGGAAGAGCGGTTTCGACGTCGCCGACCTGTATGATGGCCCCATCGACGTCCGGAGGACCGGCGGGACCCCCGGGGAGGGCGAGGCCGGCCCGGCCCTCGACGAAAAACTCCGCCAGGCGTATTTCTGGATCATCAACCACGCGATCATCAGTCCGTTCTACGACATCGAGTTCAACGACGAGCCGCCGCAGGGCTTCACCCTCGGCGACCGCAAAAGCCGCCTGAACCTGCCGACCGACCAGAGTTACTCGAGTTTCGTCCTCCTGCCGCTCCTGACGCTCGTCCTGCGACGCCGCTGCCTGCTGGTGGGCGGGCCGGGGCGCGGAAAAACCGCCAGCGCCGTCCTCATGGGGGTCATGGCAGGATATACACTGAAAGATATCAAACGCGCCATCCAGCACGGCCAACCGCAGATGACGATCGCCGACCTGCTTGGAAACCCCCTCCCCTCATCGCTCGTGAATGCCCAGACGATGGATGACGTGAAGATATCGTGGCGGAAATGGCTCGGGATGCGCGTGAAAATCATCGACGAGTACAACCGCATTCCGACGCGCACCCAGTCGGCCCTGCTGACCGTGCTCGCAGACGATTACGCCGAATTATACGATCAGATATACGAATGCCCGCCGTCGGCCTGGTATCTCACGGCGAACGACGACGCGGGCGGCGGTACCTACCAGGTCATCGAGGCCCTGCGCGACCGCATCGACGTCGTGGTGAAAGCGCTGCATTTCAACACGCGCTTTTTGCGCGACCTGCTGATCCGCATCGAGGAGGAGGTCCGGCCCGAAGAGGTCGTTCCGGCCGGGCTTGTCTTTTCCGGCGAAGAGATCGACCGGGCGCATCGCGAGATTCTCGCGGTCGAGATCCCGCCCTCGCTCCTGCGGCGAATCGAGTTCTTCACCTCGCATTTCGAGTTCTGCGACATCGCCGCGGACCAGATCGAATACAAGACCAAGGATACCGTGAAGCTCGGCGGGATCGATTGGCAGGCGATGTCGGGGCAGGACGCCGGCAAAGACCGGATCCGCGATCTCGGCAGCCAGACGCGCAACGGCCTCTCTGTGCGCGCGATGATGACGGTTCTCGCCTACGCCAAGGCCCTGGCCTGGTTCCGCGGCTTCGACGAAGTCGGGTTCGAGGACGTGCGCCAGATCATGCCGTTCGTCCTGCACGACAAGCTCGTCCAGGACCCGGACTCGCCGTTTTTCGAGCAGCCCGGCCATACGACGTTCCGCATCGACCGCATCGGCTGGATCAGGAAACTGTTCGATCTTTCCTGTCAGGAGTTCGACCGGCTCGGCCTCGAAAAGGAGGACCCCGTCGCCGACCTGCTCCTGGAAATCGGGAAAGGACTCGACGGCGTCGGCGAAGCCGAGGTCAGAAAGCGGCTCGCCGTGATCGAACGGCAACTTGGGGAGATTGCAAAAGGGCGCAAGATGTACGGGCACCTGTTCGACGACGTGCTCGCCCTGAAATACATGCACCAGCGCTATACCAATTATCTCAAATGGCTGTCCTGGAAGGGCGGCGCGTGAACCAGAGCGGACGTGAACGCATCGCCGGTCCGGCCAAGGGAGAGGGCCTGGTTTCAGGACCGCTGGCCGAAGCGTTCCGGCGCGGGCGCGAGCGGTTCAATACCGCCTTTTTCATCTCCCGGCAATCGTCTCCCGGTCTCGATGAAACGATCTTCGCGCAGCATCTCCGCATGCTGGCGCCGGTCGCGGACGCGGTCGCGCGCCATGGTCCGGAGCGTCTCGATGCCGCTGTCGCAACGCTCTACGATCTGCTTCTCGACCTGCTTGCAAGAGGAATCCTGAGCGATGGCGCGAGAACGGATCTGCTCCGGCGGGTCATCACGGAACTGCTTCCCTCGCTCCATGTCTTTCTCGCCGAGGCCCCGTATGAAACGGCTGGGAAACTGGTGAACGCGGCTCTTCAGATCGACGCTACTCCCGGTGCGCGGTCGAAAGAATGGATGGATCTTCTGGCTATGGTTGCTCCGAGCGTTTCGGGGCGAGAGGAATTGTTCGATGCCGGACGCGTCCTTGCATGGCGATGCGGAATGGCCCACCAGCGGACGACGGCGTTGCGCGCGGCGGAGCGGCTGAGCGAAGCGGTGTTTTTCCCGGTTCTCGGAGTTCCGCGGGCAGGCCCGGGCGGTCCCGTCTCCCCGTCGGAACTTCTCCGGGCGCTTGCTGGAGACCCCTGGCTGCATCCGGCCCGCACCGTCGATGGAACGGCCGGCCGGCCGAAGACGCTTCGGCTCGTCGCGGACGCCGGCGGGTTCCGCGGTTTCGGCGGCCCGTTCCTGGCGCCGCCCCGCGCCTGCGTCGCCGACGGTGCTCTCGTTCTGTCCGATGGCGGCCGGGCCTGGCGGATGAACGCCGATGTTTTCGGCGTCGTGTTCTCACAAATATTTGATGATATATGCCGGGACGGAAGCCGTGGCGCAGCCTCGAAACAGGCTCTCCGGGACGACGCCCACGATGTCACGGTTTCCGGGGAGGGAACGATCGCGTGGAACGGTCTGAAAACACGGTGCGACCGGCTTGCGTATCCGACCGGCGTCGCCTGCGACGGCACGACGGCCGTCGTCACCCTCAGGCATTCGCATCGCGTGCTGGTCTTTGGCCGGACCGTCGATCTTCCGGACGGTACCGGGAGGGCGGGATGAACGGGAACGATGGCCGGATCGGGGCTTGGCGAGCCCACTGGCCAGCGGCGCTGGATGCCTGGAGCCGTCACACGAAACTTCGCGAACCCCGCTGGTGCGTGACCGCGGCCGAAGCGGCCGCCGAAGGCCTTCAAAACGACGATTCCGGGGCCATGATCCGCCTGAACGACCAGACGGTGGTCATCAGTTTTCCGAACCTGGTCCGGGCGGGCCTCGACCGGTTTCCGCTCCAGATTCTCGCGCACGAGATCGGCCACCACGTATACTGCCCGGGCGATCTCGCCGACCAGGCTCGCCTTCTCGCAAGGATCCGACGCGCCCTGCCGACGTTCGAGCGCCACGCGGGCCTCGTCGCGAACCTGTACGCGGACCTTCTCATCAACAACCGGCTCCATCGCTCCGGCGGCATGAATTTCGCCGGCCTGTTCCGGGCATTGCGGGCCGACGGAAAGACCGACGCCGTCTGGACATTGTATATGCATATATATGAAATGCTCTGGAGCCTCCCGGTCGGGACGCTTTCGACGGGGAAGGTGACCCCGAGACTGAGGGCCGACGCCGATCTCGGGGCGCGACTGGTGCGCGTTTACAGCCGTGACTGGCTCCAGGGTGCGGGGAGGTTCGCGTCCCTCCTGTATCCCCATATCGCCCAGGCGACCGAGCACGACGCCGGCGAATGGATACGGAATCTGCGTGATCTCGAGAAAACCTGCTCCGGCGCCGACGTCGTGCCGGACGGCCTCATCGAGGTCGATGCCGGAGAAGCCGAAGGGGCCATTCACCCCTCCCTCGATCCTGAACTGAATGGGCTCGAGGGAGCGGGCGACGACCAGGACGGACGGGAAGACGATGGAGACAACGACGGGGACAACGAAGGGAGAGCCAGGGAAGCTCAGGCGGGCGGCGCGGGCCAGTTCCGCGAGCCCTATCAGTATGGCGAACTCCTCCGGGAACTCGGCATCAACCTGTCGCCGGCCGACTTGGCGATCACCTACTACCGGGAACGCGCGAGGCCCTATCTGGCGCGGTTTCCCCGGCGCCGGGCGCCCGAAGCGACGGAGGAACAGATCGAAGGGCTGGATACATGGGATATCGGTTCGCCTGTCGATGAAATGGATCTGTTCGAGACGGCGGCCGTGTCGCCCGTGATCATCCCCGGCGTCACGACGGTCCGGCGACGGGTCGGCATCGTGGCGGGAAAGGAGCCCGAAACCCTGCCGGTCGACCTCGACCTGTACGTCGACTGTTCGGGCTCGATGCCGGATCCGAGATATACGACCTCCTATACGGCGCTGGCCGGCGCCATCATCATCCTCTCCGCCCTTCGGGCCGGATCACGGGTGAAGGCGACGCTCTGGAGCGGCAAGAACGAAGTGAAGACGACGGGCGAGTTCGTCCGCGACGAGCGGGCGCTCCTGGCCATCCTGACAGGCTATCTCGGCGGCGGCACCTGCTTCCCGATCCACCTGCTCCGTGAGACGTTCGACGGCAGAACCCCGAAGGACCGGCCGGTTCACGTGATGGTGATCTCGGACGACGGCATCGATACCATGTTCCAGGATGACGAAAAGGGCGTCAGCGGCTGGGAAACCGCCCGCATGGCTCTCGAACGCGGCCGGGCCGGCGGCACGCTCGCCCTCAACCTGTATGCAGACCTTGACGCGTATCATTGGACCGCCCGGGCCAAAAATATCGGTTGGGATATATCCGTGGTGAGGACGCTCGAGGATCTCGTCGGTTTCGCCCGTGAGTTCAGCCGCAAGCAGTATGAAAGGACGATTACATGACGACGCGCGAAGGACCTTCGCTGGAACTGCTTCTCCGCCGGTTGGCCGAGACGCCGTACTGGTTTCTCCGAACACCCGGGGCGGATGACGGGCCGGAAGGCGGCGTCGACCTGACGGCCGTCCTCCGCGATCTGCTCCTGGACCTCGGCTGCGAGTCACCCGATACACCGGCTCTCCAGGTGATGAAACGGGTCGGCGGTCAGACCGAGCGCGGCCGGATCGCCCTGGTGCTCGCCTGGCTCCTTCACGACGGGTATTTCCTGGAGCGACGGGGGGCGTTCGTCGACGGCGCCCTCGCCGTGCTTCGCGAGATTCCCGGCCGGTTCACCGGCGTGGTCAGGGCGGAACGCTTCGTCACCGAGCCGGATCGACGGGAAGAGCTGGCACGGCTTTCCCTGAAACTTCTCGGCCTTCGGCCGGCAGGGGAGACCGACGTGCAGGCCGCGGATCGGCTCGTTTCCCTCGACAGCGTCGAGCGGGCGAACATCGTCCGGGAAGCGCGGGCGGCGGAAAAACGGGCCCGGGAAATCCGCGAGGCGATGGCCCGAAAAGCCGCCGAAGAGGCTGCGGCCACATACGGACGCGAGTGAGAGACCGGGAGAAACGGTGCTTGACCTGAGAACCCCGGATCGATACACTCACGGATAGAACGAGAGGACGGAGACGATATGGCTGAAACGAGCGGCAAGCTTCCGATCGAAGTTGTGGGACTGTCGATTTCGCGCTGCATTCTGGTGCTGGCCGAAGGGCGTATTCCTGCCGGCGCGGTCCGGAAAATCATCGGAGGCACCCTGTTTGACAACCTCGACAGCATGTGGCAGGAATACAGCCAGAAATACTGGTCGAGCTGCACGCTTCGCGCCCGGACGATCTTCTATCAGTTCGTCGAGAAAAACGGCATTGACCAGCCCCGTCTCAGGGGCGAAGAACCCCCTGACTCTTCGGGCGGTATCTGGCAGGTCGGGGCCAGGCAATACGAAACGGCCGCGCTGAAAGAACTTTTCGACATCTCCGACACATTCCTGAGGATGCCCGCTGCCAGTCGCGACAGCTTGCTCGGCATGCTGCCGCCCGATGCGATCACGGCTCTCCATGACTCGATCGTCAAGGGCAGTCTGAAATCCCTGATGCCGGACTTCGAAGCCAGGGCCGCGGGCAAGTCCAAAGAGGAAACCACCGGACTGATCGTCGGGCGCATACGCGAGTTTCTCTCGGCGGCGCCGGATTTCCTGCCGGCCGGTCTCTACCCGGAACTCCTGCAGGCACTGCTTCCCTATATCCGGATGAGAACGACGGAAAAGTCGGTCGTTTCAACGAAGACGGAACGGCCGGTCCAGTTCTCCCAGGTTCGAAAGGCCGTCAGACTTCCCGACCCGGATAAATAAAGTAGCGATGTAAATAGAACATCGTGCCGGGCCCGGACCGCACAGAAGGACGGCTCGGAGAGGATGTGAGAGTATGCGTGAAGCGCATGAGGCGATGATGCGCGACCTGGTGGCCTATGGAATTCGCGACGAGCGCGTGCTCGGTGCGATGCGGCGCGTTCCGCGCCATGTGTATATTCCCGAGATCATGAGACGGGGCGGCGAATACGGCGATCACCCGGTACCCATCGGGTACGGACAGACGATTTCACAGCCGTATATCGTAGCGTATATGACGGAAATGCTCGACGTCCGAGAGGGAGAGAAGGTCCTCGAGATAGGCACCGGATCGGGGTATCAGGCGGCCGTTCTGGCGGAGCTCGGAGCGTGCGTGTTCAGCCTCGAGGTGGTTCCGGAACTCGCCGAACACGCGCGCACGGTGCTGGAGGCGAACGGATACGACGTGAAGATCAGGATCGGCGACGGGTATGAGGGCTGGCCCGAGGAGGCCCCCTTCGATGCGATCGTTGGCACGTGCGCCGCCGGGGAGATCCCCCTGAAACTGGTCGGGCAGCTGCGCGAAAACGGAAGACTGTTCATGCCGATCGGCGAGGCCGACTTCCAGAGGCTCGTCCTGGTTCGGCGCACGAAGGAAGGAATGATCCGGTCCGACGATCTGCCGGTTCGGTTCGTCCCCATGATACATCCGCGTCCGCGGCATTGACGGACCGAGATGGCACACAACGGGCTGCTTCGCCGCGACCTGGAAAGGAGTGACGTCGAATGGAAACGATGAGCGTGACCTGGGGGTATCTGTTTTTCATTCTTGCCCTTCAGACGCTTCGGCGGCGATCGGTTGCCGTGTTGCCCTATGCGGCCGTTTCGGCCCTGTTTCCCCTGGGATCGCTCCTCTACGACCTTGACGCCCTCTCCCTCGAGAGAAAGGGGGCTTTCATCGGCCTGTTTCTCGCGGGCATCATCGTCCAGTGCGTGCTGATCTATCGGGCGAACAGGTTCTGGGCGTGTGAGCACGCCTTGCGTCACGGAGCCCATATTCCGGCAGGCATCGGAGGCCGTGAACGGCTCAAGCTGCTGCTCGCCGGCATCGTGCTCTTCGTGGCGCACGACCGGTATTTCCCGCTGCAGGCGACGCTCTTCGAATTGCTCGACCGGGCCCTGTTCTGGGCATTGTCGGCTCTCATCGGCATATCGGCGCTGGTCGCCTTCGCAACCGCCAGGCACACGGCTCATGACGGAAACCCCTGAGATCGCAAAAAACTGAACAGGGACATCCGCCATGGGTTGTGTAGTATCATCACTCCGCTCATGACGACGATTCGACGACCGCTGCTGTCCGCCGCGCTCCTGGGAATCCTGCTCTTCGCGTTTGCAGAAACTCCCGTGGCGGCGGGGTCGCTGCGGAACGAGGACGCCGTCCGTCTCCGCGAGATCGAAACCTGGCGAAAACTCGCTGCTGCCGCACATGTGCGGTACACGCACTGGATTGCGTATTCCGAGACGATCGAGAACGAACGGTGCCCGGGCGTCGTCGGGGTGTTCAATGTCGCGGCCCGATCCGAGCGTGTGTTGCTGTATCACCTGAATCGACGGCTGGAAGTTCTCGGCGGAAGGCTGAGCCGGAAGGATCAGCCTGAGTATACTCCATGCTTTACCGTCGATGCCGCCATTGCTGAGTCGCTTCGCCTCTGTTCAAATCCAGGCGATCTCTCGCTTCCGGAAAAGGTTGCCGTCCCTGACACGGCAAGTGTCGAGGCGCGGCGTGCTGCTTCCGTCACGCCTGCCATGCTGGAATGGCTCGATGCACAACTGCGGGTGATGCGGAGCGGGCCGCCAGACCTATACTGGTGGACTCGGGAGTATTTCGTCTGCTCGCTGTGTGGTATGCCGATGGCCGACCTCCGACGGAGGAAATGTTCCGCGTGCGGAGCGGACGAGACGGAATTTTTGCGGATCAGGTAAGCCGGAACCGTCCGGGGCACCCTGTTTCAGCCGCTCGGGGCATGGCTTCCGGCGGGCGGGTGTGCTATACTCGCCCTCTCCGGAGGCGAAAGAGTTCATGGCGGTATCGGTTTCATTTCGGGACCTCTTCCTGGCCGCATGGCGGGAGACGAGGCGACGCCCCTGGCGGTTCGCGGCCTGCTCGGGCGGGTATGCCGTCGCGGTCGCCACGGCCGTGCTTCTGTTGAGCGTCCTCGTCTTTTCGCAGTATATCGAGAGCGGCATTCTCAGTTCGACCGGAACCCATTTCATCGTGTATGCCCCGGCCTGCATGGACATCTCGTCCCTGACGTCGGAGGAACTGGCCCTGCTCGCCTCGGGAACCCGCCCGGCCCGGTGCGCCGACAAATGCAAGGAGTGCACCGGGTGCAATAAAAAACCTGTCGATATTGTAAACGAGGCGTTCGTCGCCCGTCAGATCGAAACGAAACTCCTGCCGTTCAGCGTACTCGATGCGGCACGGAAAGAACCCGGACTGTACAAAGGCGTTTCGCCGTATCTGCTGTACAGGTTCAGAAACCCGGCCGACGGCCACCGATTCACCGTCGGGGGCTTCGATCCCGACGACAAAACGGCGGTGCCGCCAGCCGTCTGCAGCGCCGCCGACCTGGTCGAGGGCGCCTTCCTGCATGCGAATGACACCGGAGTCGCCGTGGTCGAGCAGGGATACGCCGTCTCTCACGGCCTCAGAGTCGGATCCAACGTCACGATCGCCGGATGGCCGTTCATCATTATCGGCATCGTGGCGCCCGGCGTCAGGCCGGCCAAGGCGGACGTCTATCTGACGTTCGCCGACGCCGAGAAGGTCATCAGCCGCAACCTCCGTTCGCCGCTGTTCCAGGAGATGAACGTCATGCTCGTCGAGGTCGCCCATGCGTCGAAGCAGGACGCCGCGATCGCGCGCATGCGCGAAATCGTCCAGAGCGGCATGATCTCCACGTTTGCCTGCGCGAAACCGGCGGCCGAAGTGCTTGGACTGGGGCGTGGCGTGATCGTTTCCGCCGCCCTTCTGCTGGGCTTCCTGGCCGCGGCGTTTGGCCTCAAATCGCAGCTCGCCTCCCTTCGCGAACGTCGTCGCGAACTTGGTATCCTGAGATCTATAGGATGGCCCTCGGCGGCGATCGTGCGTCAGCTCCTGCTTGAAGCTGCCTTCCCCGGAATCCTCGGCGGACTCGCCGGTGCCGTGGCGGCGGCGGCCGCGATTCCCTTCGTTTCCCTCGAATACTGGACGGGCGTGCCTGCCCGGGTCGATTTCGTCGTGATCCCGGGCGTTGCGGCCCTCAGTGTTTTCCTTGCCGTTGCGGGCGGACTGGCGGCGGGCCTGCCCGTCGGATGGCTCGCCGTCCGGACCCCGCCGGCCGAGCAGCTGCGTAGCATCTGAAAAAGGAACCACCCATGACGGAATCCGCACCCATGATCAACGTGACCGGACTGAAGAAGAGTTTTCGCCAGGGTGGCCGGGTGATACCCGTGCTGAAAGATGTGTCGCTGTCTCTCGGAGCCGGCGAGACGCTCGTGATCACCGGGCGGAGCGGCGTCGGCAAATCGACGCTTCTGACGCTTCTCGGTGGCCTGGATCTTCCGGACGCAGGCAGGATCAGCATCGCCGGCGTGGATATCGGGGCCCTGACGCAGGACAGCCTGGCCGGTCTTCGTCGCAAGACCGTCGGCATCATTTTTCAGAATTTCAACCTCCTGCCGTCGTGGAGCGCTGTCGAAAACGTCGAGGCGGTGCTCATGCACGGCGATCTCGACCTTTCGGAGCGCCGCATCCGCGCCGTGAAATGGCTCGAACGCCTGGGAATCGGCGACCGGCTCGACAATCTGCCCGCGGAACTCAGCGTGGGCCAGCAGCAGCGTGTCGCGGTCGCGCGCACTCTCGTCAACGAACCGATGCTGATTCTCGCCGACGAGCCCACGGGAGACGTTGACCCCGAGACAGGGGCCGAAATTCTCGGCCATCTCCGTGCGGCGGTTCGCGAACGCGGCGCCTCGCTTCTCGTCGTGACGCACGGCGCCTATCCGATCGAGGCCGGCGAGCGGGTCGTGAGGCTCCGTGACGGCGTTCTCGAGCCGGTTTCCTGACGGGATCCGGTCAACATGGCGCGACACGAAGCGATTTCGATTGCCTGGAGGGAACAGCGGCGGAGACCGGGCCGGTCGCTCGCCGTGATGTTCGGCTTTCTGCTGGCCGTATCGGCGTTTCTCGGCTTTTCCCTGCTGTTCCATGCGGATCGCCTTGCGGAAGACGAGATTCTGAGGCGAGTCGGCGGCTATTTCGCCGCCTTTGCGCCCCTGCCCTCGACCGGGGTCGCAACCCCTCCCGCAGAGCTGCCCCGGGTGAAGGATGCCTCGGAAGGCTTCATCGCGAACACGATCCTTACATGCCTGTTTCCTCGCTCGCTCGTGACGAAACTGCGTGCCGTCGACGGCGTCGCCGAGGTGGTTCCTGTTCTGCTGTTCCGCATGCGCAGCCGGCAGGATGCGCACATGTTCACGCTCGGCGGGATCGACATGAGCCGGCCGCTCGCCGTGGAACGGACCTGTTGCGCGCCTTCCGACGTGAAAAGCGGCGTTTTTCTCGGCCTCGCCACGGGGAGTGAAGGCCCCGGAGCGATGCTCGACGACGGGTATGCCGCGGTGCGCGGACTCGAGGTGGGAGAGACCATCGACATCGGCGGCGTCGGGTTCCGGGTGACGGGAATCATCGATACCGGCGTCAGGCCCGTTCACGCCGACGTCTATCTCGTCTGGGATGACGCGGCGAAGGTGCTGGCTCCGCTGATGGCCGAGCCTCTCGGAGACCGGGCGAACGTGTTCATCGTCGCGGTCACTTCCGTTCTCGAGCAGAATGCGGCGATCGCCGGGGTGAAAAACATCACCGGAGCCGTCATCACGAGTTACAACTGCTTCCGACCCGCTTCGAAGGTCGTCGGGCTCAACGAGAAGGCTGCCGGGATCCTCGGGATCGTGCTGTATGGCGTCGCGGTGCTGTTCAGCCTCAAGTCCCAGCTCGCCGCCCTCGTCGAGCGGCGCCGCGAGTTCGGCATCCTGCGCTCGATCGGCTGGTCGGACCGTGATATCGGCGCCCAGCTCGTTTGGGAGGCCTTCTTGCCGGCATCGATCGGGGCCATGGGCGGGGTGCTTGTCGGCTTTTCCGTCTTCGTCCTGTTCGGAATGCCGGTTTTGAAACAGGCCGGCCTTCCCTGGACGACGGCCATCGACGCATGCCTGATCGCCCGGGGGGTGGTTCTCGCCCTCGCGGGAAGCGCCCTCACCGGTTTCCTTGCCGCGCTGCTCGTCCGGCGCACAAGCCCCGCCGAGGCCCTGAGGACGATCTGACGATGACCCGCCCGAACGGGGACGGCCGGTTTGAAATGCGTGAGAAGACGCTTTTTCGCCGCCTCTCTATATCCGCTTCGCTCTATATCATCTTTTGTTGCGCCGGGTTGGCTTCAGCTTGCGACACGGGATGCACCGGAACCTGCAGCATTGTTCCGCAGGCGAGCGGAACGTACCTCGATCCGGCGTATATTGCCAGCTCGCCCGCGGTGACCACGCCCACACTCGTCTCGCTCCTGACGGCCGGGGCGCCGATCGCCCTCATCGACTGCCGTTCTGCGGATGCCTTGGCTGAACCGAGAATTCCGGGATCGCTGGTGTTCGTCGCCGGCTGGAATCATGAAAACATCGCCGGGCGTTTCCCGGGGAAGGACATCCTGGTGATTCTCTACGACGGGGGCGCGGTCAGCGTCCGCGGCGAAGCGCGCAGGCAGCTTGCCGAAGCGGGATTTTCGAATATCCTCCAGTATCCGGACGGCATCCGGGGCTGGATCGATGCCGGGCAGGCGACCATTCCGACGGCGAGCGACTGTCTCCTCGGGGTGCCGGATATCCGGGATATTTCGATGGCAAGCGATTCCTCCCAGCCTGTTTTGATACGATAGCGTGCTTTCTGAAGAGCCCCGCCGTCCTGCGCTTGTCGAAGCCTGTCCTGAGCCTGCCGAATTTCCGGTTTGAGGCGGGAAGGGAAAAGTGGTATACAGAAAGAAATACGAGCGTTCGAGAGGCAACTCTCCGCGTTGAAATTTTCCGGCCGCTGCGACCGTGACCGAGGCAAAGAACACCTTCGATGACACCACCTGAAGAAAAGCGTGTGCCGGCCTGTCCCGACCCGAAATGTCCCTACGCCAAGACATGTCGAATCCGGACGTTCAGCGGCGGGTCGTCTGAAATCGTCGGCATGATGCGATGCGACAAGATGCCTCCCCTGCATGAGCGGAGCGCAATGGATCGGGCCATCGACGGCCCCATGCCGGATCTCTCGAAACTCGACGAGAAAGATCAGTTCATCCAGTCATTCTCGCTGACGATGCTGATACACGACGCATTCGTCCAGCAGAAGGAGAACCTGCTCAATCTGCTGGGCCAGTGGCTGATGGCGGCCATCCCGGCGATCATCAACCTGCAGCGGTCCTGGCCGTTTCTGACGCGGACGTGGGCCGGCATCGACCTGTGCGAGAACGTCCTCGGCCGGTATGCCGATTTCGTGCTCGCGGTCCTGTTGGTCGGGTTCAGCTCGGCCCTCTACTCGATCCTGTTCATCCGCATTCTCGAGATGCGTGACATGAAGTATCTCATCCTGCTGTTCGTGCTTCTCGGCTTCTCGTTCCTGCTCCAGGAAACCCTGATGATCGGCTGGGACCACCTTCTCAGGATGTATGGTCTGGATTGAGCCCTGCCGAGACCCCGGCTGCCGTATTATATAAAGAAAAATATATCGCCAATGCCGGTCCTGGAACGGAAAACGGCGGGCCGATTATCGGAACCAGGCTGCCCGGCCGCGGAAAGGCTCTCGACACGCCGACGCGCGTCATCCGGGCGCACGGCGGGTGTTGGCACAGCCTGAACCGGCATGGTAAAGTTGAACCGTTGGATTCATGATTATCAGGGAGGAAGTGGAGAATGACCGATACTGCCGTTGTCGAACATCAGGAGGGAAAACGGTTCCGCCTGGTCACCCGGAGTGATTTCGATGGTCTCGTGTGCGCCGTCCTGTTCAAGGAACTCGGGATGATCAACGACATCAAGTTCGTGCATCCGAAAGACATGCAGGACGGAAAGGTCGAGATTTCCTCGAACGATATCACCACGAATCTTCCCTATGTGAACGGCGCGCATCTGGTGTTCGACCATCACCTGAGCGAAACCCTTCGCAACTCGAGCCTCCAGCCGAACCATATCATCGATCCCGACGCCATGTCTGCGGCCCGGGTCGTGTATAACTACTACGGCGGGAAAAATCGCTTCCCGACCGTGTCTGAAGAGATGATGACGGCGGTCGACAAGGCCGATGCGGCGCGTTTCTCCGTGGACGAGATCCTTCACCCGACCGACTGGGTGCTCCTCAACTACCTGATGGACCCTCGAACGGGCCTCGGCAGATTCCGCAACTTCCGGATTTCGAACTACCAGTTGATGATGGACCTGATCGACTGCTGCAAGAACATGACGATCAAGGAAATTCTGGAGCTGCCCGACGTGAAGGAACGCGTCGACATCTACTTCGAGCACGAGGAAAAATTCAAGCAACAGCTGCGGGACTGCTCGACGATCCACAAGAACCTCGTCATCCTCGACCTCCGGAAGGAGGAGACGATCTGGGCCGGCAATCGGTTCATGATCTATGCGTTGAATCCGCAGTGCAATATATCGATACATGTGCTATGGGGGCTCAAACAGCAGAACACCGTTCTCGCGACGGGCAAGTCGATCGTGAACCGGTCGTCGAAGACCAACATCGGCCAGCTGATGCTCAAATACGGCGGTGGCGGTCACCACGCGGCCGGCACCTGCCAGGTCGACAACGACAAGGCCGAGACGGTTCTTAAGGAACTGATCGCCACGATCAACGCCGACGGCTGATCTTCGTCCGGCTGCTTTTACCGGGAAAAACGGCTTCCAATCCGCGACGGCGGGTGGGAGCCGTTTGTTCTCCCGGATGTTTCGGGGGTGATGTGTCGCACGTTCCGATTCCATGGCCAAAGCGGAAACAGCTGGGTTAGTTTCCCTCAGGCCCCTCCGGGGTTCGCGGCGGAACGTTTGGGGAACTCGGATCCTCTTCCCGAGTCGGTCGGCTGGAGCGGGGCGGCGGGACGATGGGGTCGGACAGTGGGGCGTCGGGAGAGCGGTCGACGGCGTCGGCGATGAACGAGACGTCGTCGATCGTGCGCAGCAGGGGGCCGATCTCGCTCTCGTTCTGCTCGAGGCCCGACAACTTGAGGCGCAGGCAGTTGAGCTTTGTGGCGAGCTGGATCTTTCCCGTCTCGAACTTTTCGACCGTGCTTCGGCGGCTGCGGAGGGCGGAGCTGTTCGCCGTCAGCGACTCCATCAGTTCCCATATTTCCTGTTTCTCACTGCCGGGCGGGGATCGGTGATACTGCTTCGACAGCTCGCGGAACCGCTCCTCGATGCGGGGCAGTTCCTCGCAGAGCAGTTCGTCGAGTTCCTCGACGCGGTCGCGCTCGAGGAACAGCCGGTCACGCATCGCTTCGATGCGGTGGCGGTAGGTCGTCATGCCTTTCCGCTTGAGAAGGGCAAGGAGGGGTTCGATCTCGTCGCGCACGGTCTCGATGCGGCGCCATCGATGCTCCCGGGCCCGGCGCATCCAGAGCCATCCTGCAAGGAGCACCGCGGAAGCGCCGAGGCCCCAGGCGGTCGTCACGGAGAGCGTCGCGAGGCCCTGGACCAGGGCTGTTGCCGCCGCCCAGACGAAGGCGAAGACGCTTTGGATGAGGGAAACGGCTGCGCCGAGTGCGAGCCTCGAAACGACCAGGAGCAGCACGAGCGATACGCCTGCCGCCATAGCGAGCCAGAACACGCATGCCGCGCAGCTTTGCTGGGTAAATCGCTTGATGGCCATGCTGAATCCTCCTGTGGGTGGCCGGGTCTACGGCCGGTGATCCGTGTCCGTGGCGAGTTTCGTCACGACACGCAGAAACAGGACCAGCCCGTAAAACGATGGGGTCAGGAACAGCCCGCGCCATCCTTCACGAAGCCATATATTCAATGATACATATTTTTCCGCCCATCCCGGGGGCCACCAGCATGCGAGCAGAAACGCGACGCCCGGCAGAATGAAACAAGACCGAAGCGTGCCGGCCTGCGACAGCCGGCCCAGGACGGCAAGGGCGGGGAACAGCAGGAGTGTGTGGTTGTAGAAGCCGTTCAGCGGCGAAAGCAGGAGCATGCCGACGAGCCAGGCGGAAAAAACGAGCGGGTCGGCGTCCGATACGCCTGCAGCCGACGACCGATCCTGAGTGGTTCCGCGCCGGGGGGCTCCGATCGACAGCCGGAGGCATGCGGCGGAAACGACCAGTGCGGCGGCGGTGGTCAGCACCGTGGCCGCCTGCGGCGCGTCGGCGATCGCCCGCACGTGGGGATTTTCCGAGAGCAGACGGCGGAAAAAGCCATTCAGGGAAATGTTGAATTCTCCTGTGACGGGGTAAAACGATGAGGCGAGGGTGGTCTGGAAGAACGCCGACCACTGACTGGCCCCACCCGCAAACGTCACGATCGCCGCAACGATGACGATCCAGGCGGCCGTCCAGGGGATCGTGCGGGGCGCCGTGCGGATGAATGCGAGGCAGAGAATGGCGGGGAACAGCTTGATGTGCGTGGCGACGGCCAGCAGTAGGCCGGCCGCGGCGGGAAACGTCGACGAAAGGCGCCAGGCCGGCAGGATCAGCGCGGAAAGCAGGAGACTGACCTGGCCCAGGTTGAACGTCATCAGCACCGGAGGCGAGAGAAAAAACAGGACGAAAGCCGGGATTTTCCACCCTTCCCACGTGGGCGGGGCCAGGGCATGCCAGGCAGCGAGAAACGAAACGACGAGCAGGCCGAGATTCACGAAAAACCAGAGATCCCGCGCGTGTTCCGGCGTCAGGAATCCGAACGGCCTGAAAAGATACGCTGCAAAAGGCGGATACAGAAAAACCTTCGTCTCGGCGGCCGCTTCCCGGCTGAGCTTCCCGGCCGCCTCCGGGCCGGGGGTCGAGTGATACGGGTTGCCGGTTGCCGTCAGGTCGACTCCGGCCTGCCTGAAAATGCGAAAATCGTCTTCCGCGGCGGGCATCCGAAGAACCCAGACGAAGATGACCAGCAGCGGAATGACGATCCGCGAGGCAGAGCGGAGCAGCCGTGCGGCGGCCTCGGAACCTGGCTCCGCAATGGCCTGTACGGTGCTGTGGTGATCCATCGGCCCAAGAATAGCATGTCCGTTCGCGACATGCACCCGCCCGTTGCTTGAGAAATGATTCAAATCGTGGTATAATCAACGTTTCCAAGGTATTCAACGCAGGATAAGGCGGGAAAGTCGTGAACGAGAAACACCTGGGCGAAATTGCAAAAAGACGCACGTTCGGCATCATCAGCCATCCCGACGCCGGCAAGACGACGCTGACGGAAAAGCTGCTGCTGTTCGGCGGCGCCATCCAGATGGCCGGCGCGGTCAAGTCGCGCAAGGCCGCGAAATTCGCGACCTCCGACTGGATGGCGATTGAGCGCGAGCGTGGCATCTCGGTCACGACCTCGGTCATGAAGTTCCATTACCGCGACTTCGAGATCAACCTGCTCGATACCCCCGGCCACCAGGATTTCTCGGAAGACACGTTCCGCGTGCTGACCGCCGTCGACAGCGCCCTGATGGTGATCGACAGCGCGAAGGGCGTCGAGACGCAGACGAAGAAGCTGATGGAAGTCTGCCGCATGCGCAACACGCCCATCATCACCTTCATCAACAAGCTCGACCGCGAAGGCCGCACGCCGCTCGAGCTCCTCCAAGACATCGAAAACACCCTGCAGATCGAATGCACGCCCCTCTCGTGGCCGATTGGCATGGGGCGAGACTTCAGGGGGGTCTACAACCTGTACAAGAAACAGATCCAGTTGTTCCGCGCCGGCGGCGAAACGAAGCCGCAGGATACGATCCTCATCGAGGATCTCGGCGATCCCAAGCTCGACGAACTGCTCGGCGACCAGGCGAACGACCTGCGCACCGACATCGAACTGCTGGAAGGGGCCGCGAATCCCTTCGACTTCGAACATTACCGGCGCGGCAACCAGACTCCCGTCTTCTTCGGAAGCGCTCTGAACAACTTCGGCGTGAAGGAACTGCTCGACGCCGTCGTCGAACTCGCCCCCCAGCCCCAGCCTCGCGCCGCCGTAACCCGCATCGTCGATCCGGCAGAGCAGGGCTTCTCCGGCTTCGTGTTCAAGATCCAGGCGAACATGGATCCGGCGCATCGCGACCGTATCGCGTTCCTGCGCATCTGTTCGGGCCGTTTCACGCGCGGCATGAAGGTCATGCACCATCGCCTCGGCAAGGAGATCGTCATCAAGGATGCGACGATTTTCATGGCTCAGGATCGAACCAACGTCGAAGAGGCGTATCCCGGCGACATCATCGGCATCCACAACCACGGTACGATCAAGATCGGCGACACGTTCACCGAGAAAGAGGTTCTCAAGTTCACGGGCATTCCGAACTTCGCCCCCGAACTGTTCAAACAGGTGCGGCTGAAAAACCCCCTCCGGGCGAAACAGCTTCAGAAGGGCCTACTGCAGCTTTCCGAGGAAGGCGCCGTCCAGGTGTTCCGACCGATCCTCAACAGCAGCGACTACGTCCTTGGTGCCGTCGGAGCCCTGCAATTCGACGTCACGATGGCCCGCCTGCGCGACGAATACGGCGTTGACGCCGTCTACGACCCGGTCGATTACGCCACGGCCCGCTGGCTCGTTTGCGACGACAAGACCGTGCTCGACGAGTTCGAGCGCAAGCACCGCTCCCGGATGGCCCTCGATTCGGAAGGGCATCTCACGTATCTCGCCGCCGATGTCTGGCGCCTGGGCAAGCTCATCGACGACTGGCCGGGAATCAAGTTCCAGACGTTCCGCGAACACTGCTGAGGCGTTCCAGAGAGCGCACCGCAAGGACGAAACAACCGAGATACAACCGTAGGGGCGGTTCGCGAACCGCCCCTACAGCGCGTATGCGGGAAAAAAAGAAGACCGGATCTTGTGGATCCGGCCCGAAATTATAAGGAGGCAAACAAAACCATGAACCTTTTCGGCCTGAAATGAGGTTTTCCGAAGGGTTCGCCGGCGGATGACCGCGTACGGGGCGAAACATTCCGAAATCATTCCGAACGTCCGCGGACGTCCGCAGACAAACTCGGACAAGCGAAATGCTGAAAATTTTTTCAGAGGTGCTCGTTCAGGAAGAGAATCGCCCGTTCCCAGGCATCGTCCCAGTCGTTCTCGCGCATCATGTGCCCCGAGGACGGATAGCCGGCGTGGAGGAGGGAGCCCGGGGCGGCGGCATACAGCGGGCGGAGCGTTTCCATGAACGAGACGGTCTCATCAGGCGGCACCACCGTGTCGCACCCCGCGGTAACGGCCATGAGGGGAACCGGGAAAAACCTGTCGGGGTTGCAGACCGGCCCTTTCGGCGGGAGTCCCGCCAGGCGCTGGTCCGGGGTGCGCCAGTCCGGGGATGCAAGGAAGAGGATGGCGACATCCGGCCGCGGGTCGTGCAGAAACGAGGCGAACGTGGTGAATCCTCCCATCGAGATCCCCGCCACGGCGACTCTTCCCCCCAGGCTGTGCCTGAAGTGGTCGATCAGCAGAGGAAGTTCCGATGCCGCTTCGGATACCATGCCGATGAACCGCTCATGCCGCTCCGTGCCGGTCGATGCGTCGAGTCGTTCGAGAAGACCGTCCCGACGCTCACCGTGGTGAGGGGCGTCGGGGCATACCGCGATGAACCCGGCCCTGGCCAGGCGCTCGAGTTCGGGGCGCTGCACCTCCTTGTCGACGCCGAGCCCGTGCGCGACGATCACGACCCGGGAAATGCCGCAATCCGATTCGGAAACGGCTCTTCTTGCGATCAGCAGAGGAATCGTTGTCGTGCCGAGTTTGAGGGTTCGGGCTGCCCAATGAACCGGGGGCGAGGCGTGGCCTGTCGGTGACATGAGCCGATTGTATGATGCGGGATCACCCGTCGGCAAGATGAGCCTGCGGCGGCAGGCGTCGGCGAAGCCCTGATTTGCACCCGGATCGCAAAAAGGGGTATCTTGCACACCAAATGGGATTGCACGACGGCCATGAATCCATCGCATCCGGCATATCCGGCGCAGCGAGCCTGTTCCCGGCCCTGGGATCGGCGAATTATCGTGCTTACTTTATAACCAACGGCTTCTCGCTGATCGGCACCTGGATGCAGCGGCTCGCCGTCAGCTGGCTCGTCTACCGGATAAGTCTCTCCCCGACGATGCTGGGGGCGGCGGATTTCGTGAGCCAGTTCTCGGCATTTCTCCTGATGCCGGTGTCCGGCGTGATCCTCGACGGTCGCGAATTGCGGCGCAGTATCTGGATCACCCAGATCGCGGCCCTGGTCCAGGCGACGATTCTCGCCGGCCTTACGCTCTCGGGCATGATCAATCTTCCGGTGCTCTTCGCCATGTGCGCGGTACTCGGCGCCATCAACGCCTTCGACATGCCCGGCAGGCATGCGCTCGTTCCGCAACTGGTCGAACGCCGCGAGCATCTCGCCAACGCGATCGCGCTCAACTCCTCCGCTTTCAACGCGGCCCGGCTCGTCGGGCCTTCTCTCGCGGGGCTGGCGGTTGCCGCCTGGGGAGAGGGAATCTGTTTCGCGCTGAACGCGCTGACGTTTCTGCCCATTGTTTGGGTATTGCCGCGGATGACCTTGCCGCAGAGTTCGATACGTCAGGGAAAAAAGCCTTTCCTGAACGAGCTGCGGGCCGGAATGTCCTACGCATGGCGGCATGAAGGGATCCGATCGATCCTGATTCTGATTTCCATCTTCAGTTTCACGGCGATGCCTTTTGCCGTGCTGCTGCCGGTCGTGGCGAAGGACGTCCTCGGCGGCGGGGCCGAAACGTTGGGCTTCCTGTTGGGGGCGCTCGGCCTCGGTTCCCTGGCCGGAGCGCTTCACCTCGCCATGCGGCAGAATGCGGAAGGGCTTGCGACGTATGTGCCGGTTGCGTTCACCTGCTGCGGCCTGTCGTTAGTGGCGTTCACGTGGATGTCGAGTCTGTGGCCGGCGATGATCCTCCTCGTGATTTCCGGATACTGGATGACGAGCGGCTGGGCGAGTGCCAACACACTTCTGCAGATGCAGACGGACGACGACAAACGCAGCCGGATCATGAGCCTCTATATGATGGCCTTCATGGGGATGTCGCCGTTGGGCAGTCTCATCCAGGGGGCGATAGCCCATCAGGCCGGCGTGGCCGCGACGTTGAGCGGCGGCGGAGTGCTTTGCATTCTTTCTTCCCTGGCGTTCATGCGCAAAAGCGGCTATTTCGGTTCCCGTCGCCAACGCCGTTCCTCCGGCTCGTGACCCTGCATGTGGCAGATGGAGTTTCGTGTGACCGCCGTTCATCATTTCATCGTTCGGGGAGATGCGCCGTGACTGCAAGACTCGCATTGATCGGCATCGTTCTGGTGCTTGCCGGACATGTCCTCCTCCAAGCCGGGGCGGAGATGACGTCTTCGATGGCATCTGGAAGCCCGCCTGCTGCCGCGACGGAGATCGTCGGAGGATCGGGAAACGGCGAAGCGGATGACGCCGGAGAGGCGACCGGAACCGCGGCTGCCGGTTTCCCGGAAAAGCCGCTTGCGCCGGGTGAGTGGGAGCCTTTCGTGGAGATGGACTCGCAGATTTTCCCATCCTATATTTTCGCGACGGCCCTTCTGAAAACGGATGAGGAACCATCCGCATCGTCTTCTCGCCTGCTCGGAGATCGCTACGGCCTTCTCGGGGTCTCGGTCTGCAGCCCCCGCGACAACGCGAAGATCAGGGTCGAACTGAAGCCGAACGCGATCATGGACGCCGTCGTCTTCGAAGGCGCGCTGCCGTTCGCGAGCCAGACATATTGGGTGTATCCGCAGGTTATCTACAACTACGACGCGGTGAAGGAACGCAGGCAGGCTGCGCCGTTCAACGTCGTCTTTTCGGTTTCGATCGACGGGGCGCCGCCGCAGGTAAAGGCGAAGACGGTGATGCTCCGTTCCGTCAATGACTGTGTCTACGGTTTCGTGAGCGCCGACGACGGTTCCTATGAAGACCACAGCTACATGTTCGCGGCGTACGTGAACGAGAACCATCCCATGGTGGACAGGCTTCTCAAGGAAGCCCTCGACACGAAGGCCGTGCAGTCGTTCGACGGGTATATTTCAGGTTCTCAGGAAACCGTGCTCGACCAGGTGTACGCCATCTGGCTCGCCCTCCAGAAGCGGGGAATCAGATACAGTTCGATCACGACCCCGTCGGCGCACTCCGACATCGTGCAGGTCCAGAACGTCAGGTTCATCGAGGAGTCCGTCGGGAACGCCCAGGCGAACTGCGTCGACGGCTGCGTCCTGATGGCATCGATGCTGTATAAAATCGGGATCAAGCCGTTTCTCGTGATTCTCGAGGATCATGCGTATCTCGGAATATATCTTGATGAGGCGAAGGAAACGTTCGTCTGCCTCGAGACGACGATGCTTTCGCAGGGAAAGGGACGCGGGTTCTTCGATTCGGTCATCGAGGAGACCACGGCCGAATACCTGAAGAACGAACAGAAATTCGAAGAGGACACGGATCCAAACTTTCAGATCATCGATATCGAGGATGCGCGCAGGCTTGGCATCACGCCGATCGTTTCGCCCAATGCGGCACGCTGATTTTTCGGGTGGTATGATATGTGACGGGCGGGATGAATTTCCGGAACGACGTCATTATATATAGTAAAATACATGTGAAGAGGAGAATGCTTGCGTATGTCCGAAGCACAGAATCCCTCGAAAGAGCGACACTCCTGGCGATTTTTTCGCTCCGGCGGCGTGGATCAGGTCTGTCTCGACTCGGGAGCCGATCTCGAGGCTCTGCGTGAGCTCGATCCTAAGCTGTGGATGGCCCTGAGCTGCCCGGTTCAGGGACTCGAACTGGACGCCGCGACCCTCGCCCTGATCGATTCTGATAAGGATGGGCGAGTTCGCGTGCCGGAAGTTCTGTCCGCGGTCGAATGGGTCTGCAGCCGGCTGAAAAATCCCGAGGATCTTCTGAAACGCTCGGAAACCCTGGCTCTGGCCTCGATCAACGACGCCGATGACGAAGGAAAACGGCTCGTCGCTTCGGCCCGCCGCATTCTGGCCGGGCTCGGCAAGCCGGATGCAGACACGATCGCCGTGACCGACGTGGCCGATGCCTCGAAAAAGTTTGCGGCGACGCGTTTCAACGGCGACGGCATCGTTCCTCCAGCCGCCGCCGGAGACGAGGCTGGGCGCAAGTTGATCGAGGAAATCATCTCCTGCGTCGGCGGTGTCGATGACCGAAGCGGTGTTCCCGGGGTGGACGAGGCGCGACTCGGCGTTTTCGTCGAGGCTTGCAGGGCATACGACGCCTGGTGGCGGGCGGGGGAAGCGGATCCGGCGATTCTTCCCTACCGGGGAGATACCGTTGCCGCGTATGCCGCGTTTTCCGCCGTCAGAGCGAAGATAGATGACTTTTTCACGCGCTGCCGGCTGGCGGCGTTCGACGCTCGTTCGACGGGACCCCTCAACCGGTCTGAAAAGGACTACGAGCAGATGGCGGTCAGGATGTTGTCTTCGGGAAGCCCCGAACTTGCCGATCTGCCGCTGGCCCGGATCGAAGCCGGATGGGCGCTTCCGCTGAACGATGCGGTCAACCCGGCCTGGACGAAGGCGATCGAAACCTTCAACCGGCTCGTCGTCCTGCCGCGACTTGGGGAAAAGACCGCCCTGACCTCGGCCGAATGGGACAAGATCGTCGCCACCTTCTCGGCACACGAAACATGGCTCGCCGGCAAGACCGGCACCTGCGTCGAGCGGCTCGGCCTGCCGCGCGTCCGGGCGATTCTGGGGGTCTCGCTCGACCGGAACGTTCGCGAACTGATCGCCCAGGACAAAGCCCTCGCTTCGGAGGCGGCCGCGATCGACTCGGTCGAACGGCTGGTGCGGCTGCACCGCGATTTATATACGCTTCTGAATAATATGGTGTCGTTCCGCGATTTCTACGATCGCAAGCGAGGCGCCGTTTTCCAGAACGGCACGCTGTATCTTGACGGGCGCAGTTGCGATCTCTGCATGCGCGTCGACGATGTGAGCAAACATGCGGCCATGGCGGCGTTGAGCCAGACCTACCTCGCCTACTGCGACTGCGTGCGCTCGGGAAGCAGTGAGAAAATGTCGATCGTCGCCGCCTTCACGGCCGGCGATGCGGAACTGCTCGCCGTCGGCAGACATGGCATTTTCGTCGATCGGCGCGGCCGCGACTGGGATGCGGTCGTGGTCAAGCTGGTCGAACACCCGATCAGCATCGGCGAGGCGTTCTGGACGCCCTATCGCCGGATCGGCCGGATGATCACGGAACAGGTGGAGAAGTTCGCAGGCGCCGGTGACAAGGCGATGCAGGAAAAACTTGCGGGTGGTATCGCAGGCGCCGCGGAAAAGGCCCAGGCGGCGGCCGCTCCCGCAGCCGGAGGCCCCCCGGCCGCCTCGCCGGCGTTCGACGTCGGCCGGTTCGCAGGTATATTCGCCGCTATAGGATTGGCGATCGGCGCGATCGGGACGGCCATAGCGAGCGTCGTCACCGGGTTCCTCGCCCTCTCCTGGTGGCAGATGCCGCTGGCGGTTTTCGGGCTGATCCTACTCGTCTCGGGGCCCTCGATGATCATGGCGGCCATCCGGCTCAGGAACCGCAACATCGGCCCGATCCTCGACGCGAACGGCTGGGCGGTCAACTCCCGGCTGCTGATGAGCATCGCCTTCGGCGGTTCCCTGACGAAAACCGCCGAGCTCCCGGCCGGCGCCACGCGAAGCCTGGAAGACCCCTTCGCCGACGCGGAAAACCCCTGGCCGCGTCGCGTCATCTGGCTCCTCGTTTTTGCCATCCTTGCCGTCGCGGGGTATCGTCTGCATGCGATGAAACGATGGAAGAAACACCCCGGAAAGGCGCCTGCGGCCTGCTCTGTGCCGGCCCCAAAACCGGGACTCCCAGCCCCGGTTCCGTCCGCGCCTGCGGCCGCTCCGGCTCCCGTTGCGGCGCCTGAAGCCGCGGCCGAGGCGTCGCAAGCTTCCGAAACACCAAAATAAGGCGACGCATTTTTCCAGCCGCCGCCAGCATGCCGGCGGCGGCTGGCGGTTCTCTGGAGTCATGCGGAAAGAAAAACGTCCGTTCGCCCCGGACCTGCCGAAGGGCAAAGGCCTCTCCTGCTTCGAAAGGCATGGGATGAACGGGAAGGCAAAACCGGTTTTGTCATGCAGGAGACAAGGAGGCTGTCATGGCCCTCGGTCCTGGTCAAGACGGCTTCCAGCGTTTGAAAAAGGAATAGTTCGGCTTGACGTCCGTTCGCAGTTGCCAGATCGAGCATTCATGAGGCTCGAGCGGACAAGGGACCATGCCGGCGTTCGAGACGGCACGGCGCTTCGTGAATACCTCCTCGAGCACCAGTTCGGAAAACAGCCAGCCCCACGGAATCGTCAGGGTGACGGTGCGGGCTTCGGAGGCGAGATTCCACGCAACGACGGTCAGCCGGTCGGGGGCGGCGGGGTCGGCGCGGAAAAACGCGGTCAGGTCTGGAACGCCATCGACACAGAGCGGTTCCCAGAGCCCTCGCTGGAGTTCAGGGGAAGTGGCTCGAAGCCTGGCAAGCTGGCGCATCTCCTGCGTGAACGGAGCGGCCATGGCGGCTTCCTGCCTCTCCCAGGGGATCGTGGCGCGGTTCTGGGGGTCGCGCCCCCCCTTGAGGCCGAACTCTTCGCCGTAATACACCAGGGGAATTCCCGGAAGCGTGAACTGGAGCCTGAGCGCCGCGCGGTGAAACGCCGGGTCCGCGGCGAATTCGGTGTGGGCGCGCGGAATGTCGTGAGACGAAAGCATCTGGAACTGGTGAAACGCGCCCGTGCCGTATGCGAGGCGAAGATTGTGCTGGAACTGGGCCGGCGTGATGCTTCGGTGATACAGGGCCTTGACGGTGTTCGTGAAAAAATAGCTCTGCGTCGCGTCGAGCGCTTTCAGCCACGGGACCGAATAATTCGCGACCTCGCCGATGACCGCCGCCTCGGGAAAACGCGATTTGAGCGTGTACGAGATGAGCGCGCACGTCTGGAGGCTGAGGTCGTTGGCGCAGTCGAGCCGCACGCCGTCGAACCCCTTGCGAAGCCAGAAGGAGAGAACGCTGTCGTCGCCGGTGATCAGCTCCTGAACCAGGCGACGGTCGTTGAGTTGAAGCTCCGGAAGGCCGGCGTGGCCCCACCAGCAGAGATACGTGCCGTCGCCATTGAACCGGAAGTATCCTCGCTCCGGCGCTTGGGCATCCGCTTCTGCCCTGACGAACCACGGATGCTTCTTCGAGACGTGATTCAGGGCGACATCGAAGATGATCTTCATCCCGCGGGCGTGGACAGCCGCTGTCAGTTCTTCGAGGTCTTTCCAGTCTCCGAGCAGCGGGTCTATTGATTTATAATCAGTCGTATCGTATCTGTGGTAGGACGGCGCCGCGTTGATCGGCGTAAGCAGGATCGCGTTCGCGCCCAGTTCCCTGATGTGATCGAGTTTTTCCGTGATTCCCCGGAGGTTGCCGCCGAAGAATTCCTGGCTGCCCGCCTTGCTCGATGCCGGTTTCGCATCCCACTTCAGCAGCGTGTGCGGAGATTCGCCGGAAGACTCCGCGCGCCGGAATCTGTCCGGCACGATCTGGTAAAACACCGCCCCGCTCAGCCACGCCGGCACGCTCATCGTTCATGCCTCCGTTTCAGGTTTCGCAACCGCTATCACAGAGAGCACATAGAACACGGAGAATCCACGAAGGAATTCAAAAAAATCTCTGCGAAATCTCTGTGGCCATGGTGTTCTCTGTGATTTACGTTCGATCTTGTCGGGCACGAGCGAAAACCCCTGCCCTTGGCCTGCGAGTATAGGCAGAAGCGGGCGCAAAAAGCAAAAAGCCGTTCAGCGGCAGCGGACGGCGTCGTAGAAGGAGGAGCCTTTGTCGTCGACGAGCAGGAAGGCGGGCATGTCGCGAACGACGATCTCGAACATGGCCTCCATACCCAGATCCTCGAATGCGACGACGCGGCTGCTGACGATATGTTCCTTTGCGATCAGGGCCGCGGCGCCGCCGATCGTGCCGAGATAGAAGCCCCCGTGCGTGCGACAGGCGGCCGTGACCTCGGCGGAGCGATTGCCCTTCGCGAGCATCACGAGCGATGCGCCGCGCGACATGAACGCCTCGACGTACGAGTCCATGCGCTGGGCCGTCGTCGGGCCGAAACTGCCGATGACATGACCGCCCGGCGTCTTCGCGGGACCCGCATAATAGACGGGACAATTCATGAAAAGTTCGGGGAGAGGTTCGCCGTCGTCGAGCATCCGCTTGAGCCGGGCGTGAGCGATATCGCGGGCCACGACCAGCGGTCCCGACAGCAGGACGAGACTGCCGACCCGCAGGGTGCCGAGTTGCGCCCGGATCTCGGTCATCGGCCGGGTGAGATCGACGGCCGTCGGAGCGGTACCCGCGACTCTCTGGATCTTCGGCAGAAGACGCGCCGGGTTTCGGTCGAGATCTTCGAGAAAAACGCCGGCCGGGCTGATGCGGCCCAGAATGTTGCGATCGGCGCTACACGAAACGCCGACCGAGACCGGACAGGAGCCGGCGTGCCGGGCGAGCCTGATCACGCGCGCTTCGAGGGCCAGCCACTTCCCTCCGAACTGGGCGCCCAGGCCGGAAGCCCGGGCAATCGCCATGACGCGGTCTTCCCATTGCCGGTCGCGGAAGGGGATCCCATCCGCGGATCCCGCCGGGGGAAGATGGTCGAGGGCTCCGGCGGAAGCCAGTTTCAACATTTTGAGATTGAACTCGGGGGAGGTGCCGCCGATCACGGCCACCAGACGGTAGGGTGGGCACGCGGCCACGCCCAGGGCTTCGATCTTCTCGCGCAGGAACGCCTCGAGCTTCTCTTCGTTCAGCAGCGCCTTCGACTCTTGGAACAGCCCCGTCTTGTTGGCCGAACCGCCGCCCTTCGCCATGAATAGGAACTGATACTCGATCCCCGAGGCCCATCCGATGTCGATCTGCGGCGGAAGGTTCGTCCGGGTGTTCACCTCCTCGAACATCGACAACGGCGCGATCTGGGAATACCGGAGCGCCGACCGCCGATAGGCGTCCGCGACGCCCGCCGTCAGGGCTTCGGCGTCGTCGCCGTCGACGATAACGTCGCCGCCCCGTTTCGCGATGATCGTCGCCGTGCCGGTGTCCTGGCAGAGAGGAAGCTCGCCCTCGGCCGAGATCACGGCGTTCCGTATCAGGGCCGCCGCGACGTATCGGTCGTTCTCGGATGCCTCGGGATCGTCGAGAATCGCCGCGAGCATGTCCAGGTGGCGGGAGCGAAGATAAAAGGAGACGTCGTGAAATGCCTCGGCGGAGAGCGTCTGTAACGCCTCCGCCGAAACGACCAGTCGTTCGCGACCTCCCCATGTTTCGCTGCGGACGGCGTCTGACGGCACCGGGAGTTTTCGCATCCGCGTGTCTTTCGCGATCAGCTTGGGCATAAGAGATCTCCTCATGTTCAAAAAATACCGTTCGTTATGAACGCCGGCAGAGCCGTTCCGGGAGCGTCGCGATGCGCCCCTACTCGTTGTGGTCGGGGCCCGCCGGGGCGGGGGGGAGGGTGGGGGCCTTCGGGTCGGAGGACTCGTCGCCGAAATAGCTCAATTCCTCGATGCCCGCAATCTCGCGGCGGCCGACGATGCCGATCAACATCCAGTCCTTGCTCAGAGGATTATATTTGTACTCGTGTACGAGTCTGAAATTGTCGATCTGCCCGGTCGATTTCACGTGCGTTCGCGTTCCGGTGCAGAACAGGTCTGTCCTGCCTATTCTGATGCGATTCTCACCGACCTGGGAAACGGGAACGTCGCTTGCGATGACTTCCAGAACCTTCTGCTCGAGTTCGCAGATATCGACCGTCGGCTTCTCGGAAAACTTGATGACGAAGCCGTGCTTCACGTCCGAGTGCAGGACCGGACGCCGGTAGTTGTAGTCCCGCTCCATGATCGAGGTCGTGATGTCCTCGGCCGAATGGGCCATGAGGCGGAACTTGAGGGTTCGGTCGACCACCGACTTGATCGCCGCCGGAAACGGCCCGAATACCGACGGCCGCGCAATGATCACCTCTTCGCCGATCCCGAAGATGATATGTGCGTTCAGGTTGAGCGCATCGTAGATCAGGTCGAAATGCTCGACCACGACGCGGCGGCCATACGCCAGCGCCTCGCGGATCGCCTCGGCGATCTCGAAGGTCTGGTGGAACGCGAGCTCATACCGGATGTCGAGATGGTACGTGTGGGGCGCGAAGAAGTTGTCGGGCGCGAAGTCGTAGATCGGCGTGGGACGCAGGTTGACGCCCTCGTCGTCGTTCGTCAGCTCCAGGCCCGGGAAAAGGCCGCGGATCAGCGTCGATTTTCCCGAGCCTTCGGAGCCGATGATGCCCACCAGCAGGTCCGAGGGAAACAGATACCGCTGGCCCAGTTCGGCGCCGAGCATGTAGAGCCGCTGGCGGCCGCGAGGCGCATAGTAGGTCGAATAGATCAGCGTCTCGAACGTGTGGGCGTTGAAGGTGAACGGAATGCTCATGCGTCGAATTCGATCCCCAGCAGGGGCGCGTGCTGCTGCGCCCCGTAGATGTCGGTCTCGCCCGGATCGCCTGAGGCGATCCAGCGCTTGATCGTGATCTTCACCGCATGCGCCGGCTCGAACCAGATGATGCAGAGGATGTCCGACTCGGGAATCTTGTACAGCTTTGAGATCAGCGCAGGGTTCACGACGGCCTTCGCCTTGCACATGTCGTATTCGTCGCGGGAGCGGAAGATGATGTCGAGGGTCAGTTCGTAGGGACCCGAGTTCTTCGACCGGATGACCCGGGCGACGTCGGTGATGCGATACCTCTTCGCCGTGCCGGCGGCCTGCAGCCGCTTTTTCGTCGTCTTGCTCATTGTCGCACCTCGCCGTTCATATATGATTCGATATAGATCGGGAACATGCACGGATCGTCGACCTCGATCAGGTGATACAGCGAGAAAGTGTAGGCCGCGCCCATCGGAACGTCGGATGGGGAGAAGGGGAAAGCGAGATTGCCCGCCGTCGCGATGCGCCCTTCGTATCCGTAATGGAGCAGCGTCGAGCGGGTCACCGAACACAGCGTGTCGGCCGCCTCCTGGGTAGCGCACAGCGCCTCGATGATGATGCACAGTTCGTGGGAAACGGCGTCCGCGAGCGGCTCCATCGCGCCCATGACGCCGTTCTTGCCGTAGACGTGGAACAGAAGCCGGTCGTTCGGAGACGGGTTTTTCATCATGCTCCGCACCTGGGCCTCGACCTGCGGCAGAATCTCGTCGATCTTCGAGATCATGATCGGGTCGCGGGTTCCGGCGATGCTGACGGTGCGGTAGCCGATCTTCCGGACGCCCTCCAGTTTCAGAAAATAGCCTTTCGTCTTCTCGTAGCGGCTGCCCTTCACCTCGACGCGGCCGCCCGGCAGTTCGGTGAACGAGGTGGCGGTCAGATCGATGGCGCCGCCCGGGCCGGGAAGATGATACGGATCCGACTTTTCGTAAAGGGTGTGGGCGGCGGCGGACATCGGCGTGAAGACCCGCTTGTCGCTGAGCGGTTCGAGGATGAACGAGTCGTCGGTCAGCGTGCCGAGCACGCAGTCGGCGCCCGAACCCGGCGTAGCGGCGATCGCCCCGCATTCGAGAATCTTCCCCATGTGCATCGCCAGGCCCTTGTCGAATCCCTGTGTGATCGGCACGGCGGCGAAACAGGCCGGATCGTAGCAGCGGCCGGCCAGGACGACCTGGGCGCCCATCTCGAGGGCCTTGACGATCGGCTCGCAGCCCATCTGCGCGACGATGTGCACCGACTCCTCGACGTCCTTCGCGGTTGCCTCGGGAACGAACGAGAGCGGCTTGACGCGGCCCTGCGACAGGGCTTCGAGGACCGTCTTCTTCTCGATGTCAGCCGGGATGACGGCCAGCCTGAAGGTAAGGCCGTTCTCCTGCGCGATCTCGCGGATGATCTCGTGGCACCAGTCGAGGTGCGGCTTCGCGCCCGATCCGCCTGCCGATCCGATCACGACCGGGATGTTCTCGGCGACGCCCGCCGTGATCATGTACGTCAGGTCGCGCTTCACGAACGCGCGATTGGTGAAAGACTTGCCCGCACCCAGATAGTAGGGGCCGGGATCGGTCGAGCCGGCGTCGACTCCGATCAGATGCGGTTTGCGCGCCATTCCCCGTTTGAACGAGGCTTCGGGAAACCCGTAGCCCAGAATCGCCGTGGGCGACAACACCCTGAATTCCCTGCTCATATCTTCATCATTCCCTTCCTGAGACGACCTGAATCACAAAGGACACGAAGAACACGGAGAAACCACAGCAAAAATACCACGGGAAGGATCTCTGAAAATTCTCTGTGAAAGCTCTGTGTTCATTGTATTCTCTGTGCTGAAACGGTTTGTCAATTCCGGCTGCGCAGGATTGCGAGCGTGCGTTCCATTTCATTGTTGACGATATTGAACCCCTCGTCGAACCCCATGCCCGGCTTGGCCAGCATCCGGTCAGCCCTGGCGGCCACGGCGAGATGCACGCAGCAGCGCGCCGAGACGTCGGTTTCGTTGCATGTGCCGCCCTGGTAGGCTTCGACGCCCTTCTGTTTGCAGTAGAGGACGCTTTCGACGATGTCCTGGACGCCGCCCAGGTCGGGGGTCTTGATCTGGAGCATATGGCCGGCGCCCGCGTCCGCGAAGTCGCGGACGTCCTCGAACGTGTTGCACCATTCGTCCGCGACGACGCGCACCTTCGAACCCTTTGTTTTCAGCTGGCCGCAGATCGTCGCCAGGGCCTCGATCTGGCGCTCGCGGTGCTCGACGTCGACGGGGCCCTCGATATACAGGGGCAGACCGCCGGCATCCGGCTCCAGGGAGGCGAGATATTCGGAGACCTTCGTCAGGTCGCCGCCGAACGCTTGTCCGATAGTACCATATACATCGATATGTAATGCAGGCGCGTACGACGGATCGACCCTCAGTTCGCGGATGCGTTTCACGAGCCAGCGGATATACTCGCGCAGTTTCGAACCGTCGCGGCCCAGCTTCTCGTCGATGTTGTTGATCAGCCCGTGGGGAAGGGCCTCGACGCGCTTGAGGATCATCTTGTCGGCGTTTTCATAGCGGTTGTCGCCCGTCTGGGCGAACACGGGAACCCGCTCGGCGACGACGGGCAGGCCGTACTCGTCGCAGACGACCTCCGCCATCAACCGGTGCGTCGCCTTCGCGCGGGCGTCGAGCAGCGCCTGGGAAAGCCCGTAACGAAGCGCCGTGTGCAGCTTCCTCCCTTCGAACTCGAGCGTCATGAAGCGGCCGACGAGGTCCCGGAATTTCGCGATTTCGAGGCCCTCGAGCAGGGGGCGGACGTTCTTTTCGAGGAACGGCAGATACGTGTCGGCGAGGAAGAGCGGGTCGCGGCCGCCGGCGCCGGAATACTGGACCGCGCAGCAGTCGCCGAGGGCGATCTGTCCGTCCTCGAGTTCGAGCATCACCGAGATCGCCTCACCCGCGACGCGGATGCTGCGGAACCCCGGCGTGACCGGCTCGCCCCTGTAGACGAAACCGTCGTGCGTCGCGCCCTTCTTGATCGCCCGCTGATCGTCGAAGAAAAACGACGAAACCCCCTTCGCAAACATCGCCCGTCTGATCTTCATATATATTGTCTCCTATTGATAACCAACACCGTATGTTTCCCGCTTCAAGGAGATCATCCGCAGATGCCGCAGATGCCGCAGATGAAATCCTGAAAACGCGACACCGTTTCAAACGTCACTCTTCGAACTTCCCCGATGATCCGGGGCCCTCCCCGGTTCATCGGGGCCTTCCGACGAGTTTTCCCTTGCTGACCGCGTAGATGTCGTCCGTAACCATCTGGAAGCAGAGGGCGCGCTTCTCGGCGCTTGCGCGCTGGTGGAGACGTTCCTGGTGGAACGCCCAGACGTCGTCCGTCATCGGCACGTTGCCGCGCTGGAACAGTCGGATGCACCCTTCGTTGTCCCGGATCGGCAGAATCTTGCCATGATTGCAGGTCGCGGGGGCGAACGGCACGTCCATCACGCCCGCCGCGAACGCCGCGATGATGCCGGCTTCGATATCCCCGTTCCCGAGCCTCTCGACGGCATCCATCACCGTACGCACTTCCTTTTTGATGATCTCGATTTCTTCCTGAAGCCGAGGGCTCATCACGGCGCGCTGATCCGCCAGCATGTTCACGACCTGGCGCGTCGCCTTCAGCCCGGCGGCATTCGCCTCCTTCGTGGGAATGCCGCGCGCCTCGTGCGGGGTTTTCACGATCACCTTCGTCGCGCCAGACAGGGCCGCGACGGTCGAGCCCCAGCAGATGACCGAGAACGCCTTCGACTCGTCCTCGGGGAAGCCGCCCATCCACTGGTGAAACACGGTCGTCAGGTCGTAGCCGGAGAAGCCGGCCTTTCTGAAATACTCGTCGGCCAGTTCCCGAAGCGAAAGCATGGCCGCGACGTCCTGGATGAAGTTGCCGCCCTGGCCGTAGCCCAGCGTCAGGGACCGGACGCCCTGCCCGAGCGCCAGCAGGCCTTCGACGATGGCGACGACGTGGCTGACGAAGGGGGGCACGAGGGTGCCCGTCAGGGGGCCGAACGGCTCGCGATTGATGCTGACGCCGTTCTCCTCATACCAGCCGACGAGCCGGTCGACGTATTTCCAGTCGTCGATGCTCTTCTGCAGAGGAACTTTCTTTGCATAGGGGATGTTATAGGAAATGCCGCCGCCTTCATAGCTCGTGAAGCCGGCCGCGAGCGTGATCTCGGCGAGAAGCCGCGCGTCGGGGGTTCCGTGCCGGACCTGAACGGGGGATTTGACCGCCTCGACCACCTGCCGGCAGCCGGCGAGACCGTGATTGACGGCCGGAAACCCGTTGAGCAGGGAGGTTCCGGCCTGGAGCGACTTCTCGATCCCGTTGGCCGCCTCCTGATACCGGTTCTGGCGGGTGTATGCGTCGATCGTTGTCGGAAGCAGGTCCGCCTCGCCTTCCGTCTCGAGATACTGAAGGAGTTTGATGTGCTCGTTGACGAGCGCAACGCCGGCGCGCGGCTGCAGGAGGGTTCTGCCCTGCTCGTTCGCCCTCTTCATCGCCAGGGCGAAGTTGCGGCCGGGCGGAAGGGCTTTCTGATACGCTAGCGCCTCGTCGAGGCTGAGGCCTTTGCCCGTCGGCCAGGTGGCGAGGACGGCGTCGCGGATCGAGAGAAAATCGTTCCAGGTGAGAGGGTTCATACCGGGTCAGGCTCCTTGTGAAGTCTGGGTGATGGCGTGTCGTGAACGGCCGGTGGAGACCGGAACCAGCGACTGGCCGGCAAGCGCCGCGGCGAGTTCAGGATACGGTGAAGCGAGGTTGCCGAGCAAGGGAAGAAGTCCGTCCCGGTCCCGCACGATGCGTGGCGCCTCCGGAAGCAGCGGCATTCTTCCGTCGGGGGCGGGAGGGGATGCGGCTGCGATCGCGTCGAGATACAGCGACGCATCGTCCGACGATGCTAGATATCCGCCCGAGCCGATGATGGTGCGGACGCGGCGAAGATCCTTGCCGCGCTGCAGAAACACTTTTCCGCCGGGCGTCCAGCTTTCCTCGACGGTCCCTGCGTGCCGGGCGATCGAAAGGGAGACGCAGACGGCTGCGAGGATGCGGTCGAGAGCCGCCTGCCGGGATGTCACCGGCAGCCGGCTGGGGGTTTCGGAGACGTCGTCGGCCCACGTTTCGAGCTCGGAAGCCTCCATGCCGGCCTCGACGCGAAGCGTCTCGAGAACCGGGCCTCCGGAGGCGAGGACGGAGCGTGCGCTGACCCGCATGCCGAGGTCGCCCTCGACGGTGCGCTTGACGGCCGGCTCCGGCAGTCCGCGAAGGATGACGCTCCCGTCGGAGGCGGTCGGTTCGCTGTTCGTATACACGTCGGTCGTGGCGCCGCCCATGTCGATCAACAGTGTATCGGCCCAGTCCGGGAAAACGGCGGCGAGGCGCTCCACCAGCTCGAGAACGGCGCGGCGTCGGTTTCGGTTCGGCGCCGAACGCGTCGATGACGCGCCGCAGGCCTTTCCCCTCGATCAGCCGGCGAAGGAACAGATCGCGGATGCGCATGCGCGCCGGCTCGATGTTCAGCTGGCCGAACTCGGGCATCAGATTCTCGGTGACGATCAGGCGCCCCTCGGGGAACATCGCCGGAAGCTCCGGCGCGACCGTGCGGTTTCCCGCGAACAGAACGGTCGCTTCGAGACCGGCTTCGGCGAGACGCCGAGCGTTTTTCAGGGCGTATGCGGCGTTTCCGCCGTCCGTGCCGCCTGCGAGCAGGATGATGTCCGGCCCGTCGCTCCTAATGCGTTCGACGTCGTCAGGCGTGAGTTCGAACGCGTAGGCCCCCGAGACCTTGCCGCCGGCCGAACAGACCGCCTGCCGGGCGACGCTGAGGGTCAGCTCGGGCACGAGACCGACCGCCGCCACTTTCAGGCCTCCCTTCGCCGAACAGGACAGGTGCGCCGGGAGATCGAGCGTCACCCCGTCGAGATCGTCGAGCCCGGCGGCGACTCTGTCCGGCAGCAGGCCATGCAGGACGTGGGCGACGCCGCGCGGCAGGTGATCGACGGTCGTTGGCGTCGAGGCGCGCGCGAGGATGGCGCGGCCGGAACGGTCGATCAGCGCGCCCTTGGTATACGTCGACCCGATGTCGATCGTCAGAACCCTGTTGTCGGTGCCTGGCATGGAAGAAGATGGCAAGCCGCGGGAGCGTTGCGACCCGGCGAAGCGGGAGAGAAGGTGCCGGATCGGCGTTGCCTGGCCTGGTTATCCTTTGATGTTAAATATTATATAACGTATAAAACAAAGCGCCGTCACCCGTGGCCGCCCTCGGAACAGCCGATGTGGCCCGACCGTTCGATGTCCTCGCGGATCAGCCTGGTGGCCTGTTCGAGGTCGATATCGGGCGGAAACACCCGATCGTAGCCCATGGCGATGAACTTCTTTTCGACCGTGTCGAAGGGGGTTTTCCCGACGACCAGGTTGCCGCCCACATACAGTTTGATGTGGTCCAGTCCTTTTTCGATGCACTTGTCCCGAAGGCCGGCGCAGTCGATCTCGCCGTGTCCGTAGAGAGAACTAACGAGGATCGCCTTCGCACCGGTCTCGATCGCCGCGCTGATGAACTCTTCCTGGCTGACCATGACGCCGAGATTCGTGACCTTGAATCCCGCCTGCGTGAAGAACGCGTCGAGGATCTTGTTGCCGACGGAGTGGCAGTCGAAGCCGATGACGCCGAGAACGACCGGGATGGGCTGCATGATGGACCTCCTGGATTTATGCGGCGGAGCGCTGGAGCAGGGCGGCGGTCTTTTCCTCGATATGGAGGAGAGAGCCGCGATCGATCTGGTATTCGAATCGGACGAGCTTGCCGCCGCGCCGGGTGAACTCGTTCAGGGTTTTCGAAACCTGGCTGGAAAGCGGGAATGCGTGGCCGGGAGGGAGAATGATTGCCTGGACGGTACCAGCGAGCCGGAGAAGGGCGCCCGGCTGGACGTCGAGCATCGCCGAAACGCGTTCCGGAGGGATGCCGATGCGCCTGAGGTGGATCCGGATGATCTCGTGAAACCGGCTGCTGCGGCAGATCACCGCGATCTTCCCCGCGGCGGCGAGGCCGGCCAGGGCCATGAGGGTTTCCGGGCTCGGCGAGACAGCGACGGGAAGGAGACGGTCGGCGACGGCCGGAGCGAGATCGACGAGTTCTTCCGCGTGCGTCGTGGTCGTGATGATCAGGGCGAACGGCTCGAGGCGGGCCGACGCATCCCCGGCCCGGCGAAGGTCTTCCAGGAGGAACGTTCTGAGCTTCAGGTGGGCGAACCGGCCGAGTTGCTGTTCGAAGATCGACAGGGCTTCGGGATTGCAGTCGACGGCCGCGATCGGAAACGTCGCCCGGAGCTTCGTCCGGCGCTCCAGCTCCGTCTCGAGCAGATGGCTGATTTCCTCCGGGGTGTACCGCAGGGCCTCGAGCTCGTCGACGAAGTGCTGAACCAGCATCTGGGCTTTTCCCTGTCGGGGGGGCGCCGCAGGATCGGCCTGGTCTGCGACGAAGGTGCCCCGGCCCTGGGTGATCGTGAGAAGCCGCTCGCGGGCGAGTTCCTCGTAGGCCTTCTTGACGGTGCCCCGGGCGAGGTCAAGATGTCTGGCGAGTTCGCGCTCGGGCGGCAGTCTGTCGCCCGCCAGGAGCTTCCTTTCCCTGATGAGCTGCCTGATTCTTTCTATCAGCTGGCGGTATGCCGGCAGATCCCGGCCCTTGTCTATCGCGAACTCGCCGAACATCTGATCCCTCTATTGGTATAGACCAAATTGATTTGGATTATACCTTTTCCATCGGCTGGCGTCAACCGGAACGACAGCGAAATGTGTCCCGGCGGTTCATGCCGCGAATCTGGCCGCGAGACGGCGGGCGGTGGAGCGGAGACGGCGGCGGTAGGCGTCGATATCGGCGATCGGGATCCGCGCTACGCCGCTCTCCATCGCGGCGATCGCGACGGCCGGCGAGACGGTCTCCAGAAGACGAGGATCGAAGGGCTTCGGGAGGAGATACTCCCGGCCGAACGCAAGTCGTTTCACCCCGTATGCTTTCAGGACCGCGGACGGAACGGGGCGACGTGCGAGGGCCGCCAGCGCCTCGCTCGCGGCGAGCTTCATCGCATCGTCGATCGTCGAAGCGCGCACGTCGAGCGCGCCCCGGAAAAGAAACGGAAAGCCGAGCAGGTTGTTCACCTGGTTCGGCAGGTCGCTGCGGCCCGTGGCGATGACGGCGTCCGGCCTCGCCTCGCGTGCCGCCTCGTATTCGATCTCGGGCACCGGGTTCGCGAGCGCGAAGACGATCGGATCGGGACGCATCTTCCCGAGCATCTCGGGAGTCACGATGCGGGGAGCCGAAACGCCGATGAACACGTCGGCGCCTTCCAGAGCGTCGGCCAGCGTCCCCGCCGGCCGCGAAGACGCCAGAGGGGCGAGCCAGCGATGCATGCCCTCCCTGCGGCCCTTATATACGATACCATGTATGTCGCAAAGAATGATATTCCTCCGTCGGACGCCGATCTCGAGCAGGTGGCGGGCGACGGCGATGCCGGCCGCGCCGGCGCCGCTGATCGTGACGCGGGCCTCGGCGGGGTGCCGGCCTGTGAGATGCAGGGCGTTCAGGAGAGCTGCGGCCACCACGACCGCCGTTCCGTGCTGGTCGTCGTGAAAGACGGGAATCCCCATCGCGGCCCTCAGGCGCTCCTCGATCTCGAAACACTCCGGCGCCTTGATGTCTTCGAGGTTGATGCCCCCGAAACTCGGCTCCATCAGGGAAACGGCGTCGCAGAACACCGCGGGATCGGCCGTGTCGAGCTCGAGATCGACGGCGTCGATGCCTGCAAATCGCTTGAACAGAAGGGCTTTCCCCTCCATCACGGGCTTGCCGGCGAGCGCGCCGATGTTTCCGAGGCCGAGCACGGCGGTTCCGTTCGTAATGACGCCGACCAGGTTGCCTCGGCCCGTATACCGCCACGCGGCCTCGGGATCGTTGCGGATCGCGAGGCAGGGTGCCGCAACGCCCGGCGTGTAGGCGAGGCTGAGATCCTTCCCGTCGGCGCAGGGCTTCGACGGGACGATTTCGATCTTGCCGGCCGGCGCCGAGGCGTGAAGCCGGAGAGCCGCGGGCGTAAGGCGGTCCTTCATGCGGCCTTCCTCGACGAACCGTCGCCGAAAATGGCGGCGAGGGCTTTCTCGACGTCGGACAGCGTGAACGGTTTGCTCAGGGCATAGCAGAAGCCGTAGGCCGTATGATCGGCCATGACGGGGTCACTCGAATATCCCGAGGCAACCATGATCCTGAGCCCGGGGTCGAGTTCGTGCAACTTCTCGGCCGTATCCAGCCCGCCCATGCCGCCCCTGATCGTCAGGTCGAGGATCGCGAGGCAGAACGGCGCCCCGCCGGCTACGGCTTTCCGGTATTCGATGACGGCTTCGTCCCCATTGGAGACGCAGACGCATTCGTATCCAAGGCGCCGCAGGATCCCCTCCATGACCGAGAGAATGGACGGTTCGTCATCCATGACCAGAATTTTTCCGCCGTCGCCGCATTGGACGGAAGAGGGCTCGGAGGTGTCCGCCTTTTGCGCGTCCGTTGCCGGCAGATACACCCGGAATGTCGCTCCGGCGCCCAGGGTCGATTCGACGGTGATATGGCCTCCGTGCTGCTCGACGATCGAGTAGACGGTCGACAGACCGAGACCGTGGCCCGTAGGCTTGGTCGTGAAAAACGGGTCGAACAGGTGCGGAAGGACGTCAGGCGCGATGCCGTTTCCTTCATCCGATACGCGGATTTCGACATACTTCCCCGGAGGAAGGCGATTGCTCCCGTTCGGGCGGGAATGTCCGTCGACCTTCATGCCGTCGCCCGACACGTCGATATTGACCGCCGATAATCTGATGGTGCCGGTAGCCGACATCGACTGCCGGGCGTTGATGACCAGATTCTGGATTGCCTGGCCGAGTTGCCCCTCGTCGACTTCCAGGAGCCGCAGATCGTCGGAAATATCCAGGTGAAGCCTGATCGGACTGCCTGACATGACGAGCCGCGCCGAATCCTCGAGAAGATTGCGGATCGACTGGACCCGCTTCTGGGGAGTCCCGCCCCGGGCGAAGGTCAGGAGTTGCCGAGTCAGACCCCGTGCGGTGGCGATAGAGCTTTCCGCCTCGGCCAGATAGGTGGACGCCTTCTGTCCTTTGGGGATTTCCGCTTTCGCGAGCGAGACGTGTCCGAGAATACCGGTAAGGATATTATTGAAATCATGAGCGATGCCGCCGGCCAGAATGCCAAGCGACTCGAGTTTCTGATGCCGTTGGAGTTCTCGTTCCATCTCCTCCCGGACCGTGACGTCCTGAAAGACGATGATGATGCCGATCTGCACGCCGCTGCCGTTCAGGATCGGCGCCTTCGTGCTGGCGATGCGACGCCTGGTTCCGTTACGATCGACCATGCCGGCCGCCTGACGCCCGGGGGAGGCGTCGGAGGTGATCGGCAGAATCTCGATGAGCGGCCGGCCGGCTGCTTCAGCCAGGCTCCACCCGGTCAGCTCCATGGCGATGCGGTTCATCATCGTCACGCGGCCGACGGTATCGGTGGTGATGACGCCTTCTCCGATGCTGGCGAGCGTGACGGCGAGACGCTCCTTCTCGTCTCTCAGGGCCTTTTCGATCTCGCGCTTGGCGGTAAGCTCGGCCTGGAGTTCGTCGGTCCGGAGGGCCACTTGGGCCTGCAGGGCGCGGTTCCAGACGAAAAAGGCGGTCAGGACGGCCGTCAGCAACATGGCCGCATATCCGAGAATCCGCCAGAAATACTCGCGCGAAACCCCCGCGCCGTCTTCGAGTCTGATCCATCTGCCGAAGATCTCCTGCCGCTCCTGATCCGTCAGGGAGGAAAGGCCCTTTTCCATGATCGTGAGCATGAGCGGCTCGTCGTTCCTGCAGGCGATGGCGAGTTGGTTCTTCTTGCCGGAGTCGCCGGCGACGCGCAGGTTCACAATCCCGTGTTTTTCTATCAACCAGGCGGCGATGGCAACGTTGATGACCGTCGCATCTGCCCTGCCGAAGGAAACCGCATGAAGGCAGGAGAGATCGTCAGGATACGGAACCAGCCTCAGTTCGGGAAAGCCGGTTCGGAGATACTCATGGAGCGCATTTCCGCTGGTTATCGCGATGCTCATCTCCTTCATGAGGCCGAACTCGAGCACGCCCTGCTGATCGTGGCGGGTGATGATGACGTTGGGAATGTCGGCGAGCGGCCTCGTGAAGGAAAGATACGCCTGACGCCCTGGCGTGATCTGGGCCGCCGTGATGCCGTCGACCTCCCGGCGTTTCGCCTTCTGGAGTACCTCATCCCAGGTGGCGCATCTGACGATCTCGAATCGCGCCCCGAGGCGGGTTTCGATGAGTCGGAAACAGTCTGCGACGAATCCGCGATACCCACCCTGCTCGTCGAACCACTCGAGAGGGGGGAAGGCCGGGTCGGGGGCAAACCGGATGACACCGCTCCGGGCCTTCAGCCATGCCTGCTCTTCATCTGTGAGAAGGACGGTGCCGGATGCGAAGAACGACGAGCTCCCGACCTGCGCAGAAACGGGCGACGACAGGCCGAAAACGGTCGTCGAGAGGATGATCGCAATGCAGATGACGGTTCTCATGGCTCTCATAGGTATGTTGGAGTGCGTTCTAAATCTATCACGCTGAATGAAAAACGATCAAACGTGTGGGATACGCTCCAGCATACGACAACCATGTCTATTATATCAAATTCAATAATTATGGCCGATTTCACGTCGCCAGGAATCGGTGGACGGTTGGGAGACGAAACACCGAGTGGGTCAAGCGCCCGGCTGCCCGACACGCTTGCGGGTTTCATCCGGAACCGGATGCAAGGAAAACCGCCGCACCCTGTCTGGTGCGGCGGTCGATCCTTCTGACGCTTGAAGTGTCTTCGATCAGGCCTTGCGGATGACACACTCGACGGAGCGATATTCGATGCCGCTCAACACCGGATGTCGTCTCGACGAGGAGTTATTCATCGCCATCAGCGAGTTGCCGTTGCGGGTGACGATGCCGATATGCTTGTGGCGGCCGCCCGGGGGAACGCCCCAAACCACGACGTCGCCTGGCTCGTAGGGCGGGGGCCGAACGATCCGCCAGTTGTTGGGAGCCGGCAGAGCCGTGAGTGCGCTTTTCACGCCGTCCACGTTGAGGATCCGGCCGATGCCGACGCCGGCATCCCGCAGGCACTGAGAGACGACGTCCGCACAGCCGAGATTGCCGTTTTCGGTACCGGGGGAATACCGGAACGAACCGGCCGTCGTATACCGGCTGGCATACGTTGCAGCCATGTCGCTGATCCGCTGCGAGACAGCGTTCTGCGTCGTCGGCGACGCAGAAAACTGGGATGAGACCTGTGTCGTCGGGCGTGCCCGTGATGTTCCCGTCGAGGTTGCGGGAGTTGTTCCCGTCGAGCCGGTCGTTTCACGCGCGGGGGCCTGGCTGGTCTGGCCGCCGAACGCATCGAAAAACGCCTTGAACAAGTCGGCGAGGGTCGTGAAGAAATTGCTGATCGACTGGAGAATTTTGTCGAACCCCTCATCGAATCCGCTCGAAACGGACTGATTCGACTGGTCCGTCGAGGCTGACTGTGCGGCCGATTCGCTGGAATCAGCCGTCGTGACCGTCGAGGTCTGCTGGTTCGTTTGTTCGGTGCCCGTATTTGGCACGAACCCATCTGATTCTTCGATCGCGCGGGCGCTGATGCCCGCCGCAAAAACGAGGAAGAGAACGAGGAATGCCAGACTGCGTCGGATTCCATATCGGCTTTTCATGTTGATTCCTCCGTTACGACGTGATCGAATACGGCTTCATTGTAACAAACGAAATGGTTCTGCGGAATGTTACATGAAAAAACGTCAATGAACCATGGGAGGGGGAGGAGCGGCGGTGGCATCCGACGGCTGCGGGTCGACTTCCAGGACGGCCGGTGCAATTTCCTGCATCAGGCCGAGTTTTCGGAACGCGGCGAAGCCGAGGCTGATGACGACCGAGACGACGGTGCCCAGCGCCATGCCCTTGAGTTCGATCGTGCCGAGCTTGATCGCGGCGCCGCTGACGCCGGTGATCAGGACGAGCGCGGTCAGGATGAGGTTGCGCGACTGGGTGTAATCGACGCGCTTTTCGATCAGCATGCGGATGCCTGCGGCCGCGATGACGCCGAACAGCAGCAGGCAGACGCCGCCCATGACGGGGGTCGGGATGCTCCGGATCATCGCCGCGAGCTTGCCGCAGAACGAGATCAGCACCGCGATGACGGCCGCACCGCCGATGACCCAGACGCTGTAGACGCGCGTGATCGCCATGACGCCGATGTTCTCGCCGTAGGTCGTGTTCGGCGTCGCCCCTGCGATGCCGGACAGCACGTTCGAGATGCCGTCGCCGAGCAGGGAACGGTCGAGACCGGGGTCCTTCACCAGGTCACGGCCGACGATGTTGCCGGTGACGACCAGATGGCCGATGTGCTCGGCCAGCACGACGAGGAAGGCCGGCGCCATCACCATGATCGCGGTCGCGTTGAACACGGGGGTGTACAGGTGCGGCGGCTCGAACCAGGCGGCCTGGGAAATCGCCTGCAGATCGACGATGCCCATCGCCAGCGACACCGCGTAGCCCGCCACCGTGCCGATCAGGACCGGGATGACGGCCAGAAATCCACGCAGGAGAACCGACGAGAGGACGATCACGGCCAGCGTCGCGAGCGAGACCGTTATCGCCTGGCCGGCGGTAAACAGGCTGCCCTCGGCGATCGCGCCGCTCAGACCGGCCATTTGCGCCGCGACCGGGGCCAGTTCGAGGCCGATGACCGCGACGATGGCGCCCATCGCCGCCGGGGGAAACACGACGTCGATCCAGGCGATGCCGGCGACCCGGACGAGCTGGGAAACGGCGATGAAAAATATTCCAAATGCTATAAAGCCTCCCTGGGCCGCCGCGTAGCCGCCCAGCTGCGGATCGGCCATGATGGCGAAGGTCGGAGCGATGAAGGCGAAGCTCGAGCCGAGATACGCCGGAATGCGGCCGCGTGAGACGATGAGGTAGACGAGCGTCCCGATGCCGTTCATCAGCAGGGACGTCGCCGGGTTCACTTTGAACAGGAACGGGACGAGCACCGTGGCGCCGAACATGGCGAACAGGTGCTGAAGGCTGAGGGGAAGGGTCTGGAGAAGCGGCAGCCGCTCCTCGACCTGGATGACGCGCTGGCTCATGGGTGTCGATGCCTCTCGTGATGGAGTCGGCGGCGGTTCCTGCCCGCCGCGAGGTGTCACGAGATTACCCCGTTCCGGCTTCAGGGGCAAGCCCTTGGATCTATTCCCAGAGGGCGGCGGGGGGGCGGGTTTGGGAGCCGGCGGATAGCGTGTCTGCTTGCGTGCGGGCCATGAGCGAGGTGAAAAACGAGCTTGAAATGATCACGACGAGCATCGAGAGATATTCGGAGGCGTTGATGATGCCCGTTTCGAGCCCGAACGAGGCCGTGACGATACCGAAGCTGAGCTGGTAGTTGAACAGCACGGCGGCGCGTTTCGCTTCCGGGGCCGGCAGATACTTCCTCGCCGCGAGCCAGGTGCCGGCGATCTTCCCGCCGAACGAGGCCAGGCCCAGGACTGCCAGCGTCGGGGCGAGGCCGGTGTGGAGGTTGATCAGGCGCACTGACAGCCCCGCCTTGAAGAAAAAGATGGGGGCGACCAGGCCGAAAACGATCGACTGGAGCTTGAGCTGGAGCTCCCCGTGCTCGGCGAGCACGTCATTCAGCATCATGCCTGCCGAGAACGCCAGGATCGAAACGTGAACGCTGGCCTGCTTCGAGGCGATCACCAGGCTGAGCAGAAGAAGGAGCACGAAGCGCGTTTTCAGTTCGATCTCGTTGCCGGAATATCGGACGAACAGCCATCGGCAGAGGTGGGGCAGACGGGTGAGCCAGAGCAGGACCAGCGCAAGAACTCCGAGAGAAACGACCGTAACGCCCTCGAACAAGACGGCAAGCGAGATCATGCTGATCACGTCGACGATCATCGCTGCGCCGAGCAGCGTCTGGCCCCGTTCTTCTTTCAACAGTCCCTTCTGTTTGAGCTCGCCATACACCAGTGCGAGCGACGTCGTCGAAAGACCGATCCCCGTGAGGGCGGCTGCCTCGAGGGACATTCCGAGAAGAAGAGCGGAGGCTCCGCCGACGAGGATGGCCGGCGTGAAGAACGAGGTGAGGCCGATCGTCAGGCTCGAGCGCCAGTTGCGTCGAAGCATCGCAAGATCCGTCTCGAAGCCGGCGAAGAACATGATGCCCAGCAGGCCGAACGCCGCCGTATGCTCGAGCCAGTCGGAGCTGCGAAGTCCCGCGAACGTTCCGGCGACGACGCCGGCGAGGATCTCCATGACCGAGACCGAGATGCCCAGTTCGAGCGAGAGAATTCCGGAGGCGAGGATCAGGAAACCGACGAGAATTCCTTCGTTGCTCATCTGGGAACGGATGTGTCGGGCGGGAGCAGCTCGAACCAGAAGAACGTGTGCGGCCCGAGCGTCAGGAAGTAGGGCAGGGCGCCGATCTTCGGGAAGGTCACGTTGCCGAACGGTTCGCGCGGCGTCCAGCCGTCGAACTCGGCCAGTTGCATCTCGCACGGCTGGGCGAATCGCGATAGGTTCGCGACGATCAGCATCTTTTGCTGGCCCAGTTCACGCAGGAAGGTAAGGACCCGGGAATTCGAGTTCGGAAGCAGTCGAAGCGTTCCGCGGCCGAACAGCCTGTGCCTGGCGCGGATACGGATGAGACGCCGGAGCCAGTTGAGGAGCGACGTCGGAACGCGGTTCTGGGCCTCGACGTTCAGGTGATGGTAACTGTAAACCGGATCGACGATGACGGGCGCATACAGCCGCGCCGCGTCAGCCTGGGAGAACCCGGCATTGCGGTCCATCGTCCACTGCATCGGGGTGCGCACTCCGTTTCGGTCGCCAAGATAGATGTTGTCGCCCATGCCCAGTTCGTCGCCGTAGTAGATGACCGGAGAGCCGGGGAGGGACAGCAGGAGCCCGTAGAGAAGCTCCATCTGCCGCCTGCCGTTGTCGAGCAGGGGGGCGAGCCGGCGCCTGATACCGAGGTTGAGCCGCATGCGCGGGTCGGTGGCATATTCCTTGTACATATAGTCCCGCTCGGCGTCGGAGACCATTTCGAGCGTCAGTTCGTCGTGATTCCGGAGAAAGATTGCCCACTGGCACTGCTCCGGAAGCTGGGGAAGCTGCTGGAGAATCTCCTCGATCGGTTTTTTTTCCTCGCGCCGCAACCCCATGAACATGCGAGGCATCAGCGGAAAGTGGAATGCCATCTGGAACTCGTCGCTGCCGTTGCCGAAGTAGGGGACGAGGTCCTGCGGCCACTGGTTCGCCTCGGCGAGCAGAAGCCGGTTCGGCCACTGGGCGTCGACGAAGCGGCGCAGTTCCTTGCAGAACGCGTGCGTTTCGGGGAGATTTTCGCAGTTCGTGCCTTCTCGCTCGAACAGGTAGGGGACGGCGTCGACACGGAAACCGTCGAGGCCGAGGTGCATCCAGAAAGCGACGACGTCGAGCATCGCGTCGCGGACGGCGGGGTTGTCGTAGTTCAGGTCGGGCTGGTGGCTGAAGAACCGGTGCCAGTAATACTGCTTTGCGACCGGGTCCCAAGTCCAGTTCGAAGTTTCAGTATCTTTGAATATAATACGAACATCTTTATAGATATCGGGCGTGTCGCTCCAGACATACCAGTCGCGGTAGGGGGAAGCGCGATCCTGGCGCGCCTGGCGGAACCATGCGTGCTGGTCGGAGGTATGGTTCATGACCAGATCGGCCAGAACCCGCAGCCCCATCGAATGAGCCTCGTCGAGGAACCGGCGGAAATCGTCGAGCGTCCCGTACTCTCGGTGGACGGCCTTGAAATCGGCGATGTCATACCCGTCGTCGCGGAGCGGAGAAGGATAGAACGGCAGCAGCCAGATGCAGTCGACGCCGAGGTCCCGGATGTAGGGCAGCTTTGACGTCAGACCGGTGAAGTCGCCGATGCCGTCCCCGTTGCCGTCCGAAAATCCCCGGACGTGGAGTTCGTAGAAGATGGAATCCTTGTACCAGAGTGGTCCTTCGCTCATGATGCCGTTTCCCTTCTTGGATTACTCGATCAGCTTGCGCAGAAAGGCGCGGGCTGCTTCGGGATCGGGAATCCGCCAGTTCGCCACGCTGTGGGAGGGGCCGATGTGAATGGCTGTCGCTTCGGGCGGAAGAGCCATGAACATGTCCTCGTCCGTCCGGTCGTCGCCCATGACGAGCATTCTATTGTCGATGGTACTGTTATCTATCAGTTCTTTCACGGCGATGCCTTTGTTGATGCCGGCCGGCCGGGTCTCGACGACGAACGCTCCTCGAAGAACCTCGCATCGGTCCTCGAGACCGTTGGCGGCGAGCAGTCGTTCGATCGCTTCGGCGAGGCGGCCGGCTTGCTCCAGGCCGAACTCCTGCTCTGCCGCGCGAAAGTGCCAGCAGAAACCGGCGCTTTTTTCCTCGAGCCGGCTTCCGGGGGTGCTTCGCGTGAATCGCCTGAAGAGCGGCCGCAACAGGTCGCGGATCGGCTCTTCGGGAGGAACGCGAGACTTCCAGCCGGTCACCGGATCAGGGTGCGTCCAGAGTCCGTGCTCGGCATGGAGGATGATCGGGAGACTGCCGAACCACTCGGCGAGTTGCTCGCGGGCTCGGCCGCTGACGATATGGACGAGCGTCTCAGGCCTGCGGGCGAGCCGCTTCAAGAGGGCGATCAGTTCCTCGTCCGGGGTCGCCGCTTCGGGGTCGTCGGAGAACGGGACGAGGGTGCCGTCGTAGTCCAGGAGAATTGTGAGGGAAGGCAGGGACTTCAGACGCTCCGCCAGCATGTCGATGTCGCCAGGAGGCGACAGGCGGGGGCGCGCCGGGACCGATGAGGAGGCCGCCTCTTTCAACCCTGCGATGAAATCCTCGGCCCAGGCGAAGGCGTCATACCCGATCACTCGCTGACGCAGACGTTTCATGCGGCGCTGAATCTCGCTTTTCGGCATCGTCAGGGCTCGTTTGATGTATTGGGCAAGCTGATCGACGTCGAACGGGTTCACGATCAGCGCTTCGGCCATTTCAGCCGCGGCGCCGGCGAACTCGCTGAGAATCAGGACGCCGTCCGCGTTCGACCGCATCGCGACATATTCCTTCGCCACGAGATTCATGCCGTCTCGGAGCGGCGTGACGAGCATCACCTCGGCCGCCGAATACAGCGCCGCCAGGGCCCTGTCGTCCACACTTTTGACGAGATAATGGACCGGGAGCGATCCGAACGTGCCGTGCGCGGCATTTATTCGACCAGCTATTTCATCGAGCTCCTTGCGGAGCCTGGCATACGACTCGACCTGGGAACGTGATGGAACCGTGAGCTGGAGAAACCTGATCCTGTCCCGCCACTCGGGATTCCGTTCGAGAAATCGCTCGACGGCCAGAAGTCGTCTTGGCAGCCCTTTCGTGTAATCGAGACGGTCGACCCCCAGAAGAATGCGCCGCCCGCCGGCTTCTTCGAGCAGGCGGGCCGTTTCCTTGCGAATCTCGGGATCCTCGGCGAGGCCCGTGAAATAAGGAGCGTCGATACCGATGGGAAAAACGCCGAGCCTGGCTTCGCGGTCGCCGATCGTGATGGATTCCCCGCGCGTGGCCAGCCGCAACACGCTCGTGACCGTCTGGCGAAAATGGCGGAGATAGGAGAACGTATGGAATCCGATCAGGTCCGCGCCGAGCATGCCCTCGAGAATCTCGTTCCGCCAGGGCAGAATGCGAAAAACCTCCGAGGACGGGAAGGGGATGTGAAGGAAAAAACCGATCGTGACATCCGGCCTGATTCGGCGGAGCATGGCCGGCATGAGGGACAACTGGTAGTCGTGGACCCAGACCAGGTCTCCGGGGGAGGCGCTCGCGGCCGCCTTCTCCGCGAACAACCGGTTGACCTCGATGAAGGTGTTCCAGTTCGCCCAGGCATCGCGCTGAACTTTCTCGGTGTCGTAATGATACAGCGGCCACAGAACACCGTTCGAAAACCCTTCGTAAAAGCGCTTCACCTGATTCGATGTGAGATACACGGGCACCAGACGCAGCTTCTCAAGCTCCTGTTCGATCAGTTTCGTCTGCTCGTCCGTGATGCGGCCGAGCTCCCCGGGCCAGCCGATCCAGAGGGCGTCGGAGTTCCGGTGCGGCCCCTTCATAGCCGTGGCCAGGCCGCCGGCGGATGGGGACACTGTAATCTGGGCGTGCTCGTGACGGACCGTCACGGGAAGTCTGTTCGATACGATCAGCAGTCGCGCCATAATACCTCCATGATTGGATGAAAAAAGGATGGCGGGCAGCTCCAAGACCAGTCTACCTCATCCCGGAAGGCCGGTGCAAACGGCCGCGAATCTGCTCATACAGGCGATGAAGAGGTGTCGGGGCTCGCGGGCAGCGTATTGCGCCATGATAATAAAATGAAAGCTATAATACTGCTGTAGGATGAGCGGACGATGAAACTGTGATACAAATGATCGGGATATGAAATTCCGAGGGGAAGAAGGGGAAGCCATGGAAGAAATGCAGAACGCGATGATCGCCGCCGCCGTCGCCGTCGGCATCCTTCCGGAACCGGCGCTGCGGACGGCCGACAGGCTCCGCGCGATGCTCGACGGGGCGGCCCGTTCCCTGACCCTCGTCATCATCCGCTGTTCCGGCGAACAAGGGGTCGATCACGGACTCGTTCATCGCGGCATGCGGTACATGTTCGCGAAGGCCGTCGAACTCGTCGCTGTCTGGGGCCGATCGAAGGACGGGAAGGTTGCCGTCGCGATCGACCCGCGCGAACTGAAATACCCCGAAGACATCCTGGTCGATCCTTCAATACCTGAAGATATTCAAAAAATCGTCCGGGACTCGGCGGCATCGGCGGACCAGCTTTTCAGGGCGTTCCAGCGCCACGTCACCCTGCGCAGCCAGGAAATCGAAAAGGTCGACAGGACCGCGGAGGTCTGCGCCGCCCTGACCTGGACGGCTCGCATCGCCCTCTCGTGGGCACTGACAGCCGAACTCCACGACCCTGACCGCGAAGGCGGGTCGTGATGATGAACTCGGGAGCGATGGAAACACACAGGATGAAAACATGGATGAACACCTGAATACCGGTTCGAAGTTCCGATCAGAACTTGCCCGTGAACTGCCCATCTGGGTTCGGCGCGGCGTCGTCGAGCCGCAGCAGGCCAGGAAACTCGAGCTCATGTATGAGCTCAGGGAGTTGGAAGGAGAGTCCGCGGAGCTGTTTTCCCGAACGATCATGGCGTTTGGCGGGCTTCTGCTGGGCGGCGGCGTCATGGCGTTCGTCGCAGCGAACTGGGAGGAACTGCCGAAATTCCTGAAGGTGATCATGCTGTTCGCCGCCCTGCTCGGCTTTCACGGAGCCGGCTTCTGGCTCTGGCAAAAACGCGATCAAGAACGGCTCGGCCGGTCGCTGATCTTCGCGGGGTGCCTCGTCTTCGGCGCCAATATCGGGCTGCTGGCCCAGATATTCAATATTCAGGGCGATACGTATCGAGGCTTCGGAGCCTGGGCCGTCGGAACGCTCGTCATGGCGTGGGCGATCCGCGGCGCGAGCTCGGCCCTGCTTGCCCTGGTCCTCTCCGTGACCTGGTATCTGGGCTTCATCCATGCGCATCACGGCCAGGCCGAGACGGACCTGCTGGTGGCCTCCTTCCCCGTTCTCGTCGCCGGCCTCTTCGGCTCCCTGGCCGTCGCCATCCCGTCGACACGCCTTCTGGGCGGAACGATCGTGGCGTATTTCATCGCCATGTCGATGGCGGGAACGCATGGGCCGCATCATCAATCCCCGCTCCCCCTGGGAATGACGATGATTGCCGCGGGCTGGTCCGCCGTTGCCGCCGGGCGCCTGTTCGAGACGGTTGCCAGGACGGCGGCGATGGGGCCGGTCGCCCAGGCCCTGGGCTGGGCCCTGGTCAGCATTGTCGGCGTCGTCATGTCCTTCATGAATCCGTGGAAACACGTCGGAGCGTGTGGGGTATTCCTCTGGCTGATCCCGATGGTCGCCGCGGCGGCTGCCGGGGCGTGGGCGATGCGCCGAAGCCTGTCGCGCAAGCCAGCGACGCCGGATGAACGGACCCAGCTCATGCTTCTGGGGGGATCGATCGGGGCGATGTGTCTCGCGTTGATCGTTTCCCAGCCGGTCATCTCGCCGATTCTCGGAAACCTCGCCTGCCTCGGGTGGGCGGGAGTCTGTCTTCTCAAGGGAATGAACGAGGCGAACCGTTCCTCGTTCTGGAGCGGGGCCATCCTGGTGTTCCTGATCATCGTGGCCCGGTTCTTCGAGTTCGACACATCGCTGATGCAGAAATCCGCCGCGTTTCTCGCCTGCGGCGTCGGGACCATCTATGCGGGAATCAAGTATGAGGCGTATCTCCGGTCGAAAGGGGTGACGGGATGACGTTCGGAAAACTCGAAAAGGCCTTCGCGGCCGCCGTCGCCCTGCAGGTTCTGATCCTCGTCATGGTGCCGATGCAGCAGATCAGATCGCTCGTCATCGGCCGGACGATCGAGCTTGCCGTCGAGCCGGTCGATCCGTACAGCATCATGAAGGGGTATTTCGTGACGCTCAGTTACTCCGTCTGCCGTCCCGAGCGCTTTTCTTCGCGCGGCGTTGACCTGCGGGACGGGCAGACCGTCTACGCGGTCGTCGAAGAGGGGGACGACGGCCTCTGGGTGCCGGTGTCGCTGATGACGTCCCCGCCGCGACATCTCGAACGGGGTCGTATCTTCCTGAAAGGCCGGAGAACGGGCTGGCGGGGCATCAGTTACGGCATCGAAGAGTATTCGATCCCCGAAGCCCGGAGGGGCGACGTCGACCGGGCTCTCCGGCAGCACATGGACAAGGCCCGCGTCAGGGTCAAGGTCGATGACGAAGGAAACGCCGCCCTGGAGTCGTTGATTATAAACGGCGTGGAATATTAATTTTCGAAGTGGATGAAGTCGATCAGGAGGGTGGCTGCGATCAACAGCTTCCTGAGGTTTCCGTCCCACTGCTCGGGGCAGGTGACGGAGAAGTTGTCCGCATCGGTGAACGATTCCCGCAGGAAGCCGGACCATTTCTTCGAGATCGTGCCTTTCTGTACGCCGTTTTGCAGGATATTGAACGTCCAGGGCCGCCAGATCGGCCCGGAAATCTGAAGCAGGGGGCGGTGCGCCGCATCCTCGATCACGTACTCGCGGTTGAAAAACGTGAAATTGCGCTGGATGGCGCCGAGCGGCCGATTGTTCTCGTCGCGGACTTCCAACCGGTGCAGGATGAACGAGAACTCCCTCTTGAGGAACATCAGCGGCTCGCCGTTCGGTCCCGAGACCGTCATCTCGAAGGGCCGCAGCCCCTTGAGGAACATCCGCGCCACCCAGCTGCTCGTCTCGATGGCGCTGGCCAGCGTGCGTTGCCGCCCGTCGATGACGGAGTAGCGGTTTTCCTTCTCCCACCCGACGACCGCCTCGAACATTTCCTTGTGTTGCTTGATGTAAAACGTGGTGTCCGCCATGATGCCGCCCTCCCGAAATGAAAATGTCGCCCTGACGTTCTCGATGCGGCCGGTTCAGCCGCTTTCCGGAAACACGATACCATGAAATGGTGATTTCACTCATGGATGATGCCTGTGTCTCCAGGAAAAAATGAACGCCGGCCCCGGGAAACCGGAGTCGGCGTGCGTTCGAACAGGGGAAAATCAGGACTTGCGGAACTCGGCGTCGACGACCTTTTCGTCTTCGGCGGTCTCGCGGCCGGGCTTGGGGCCGCAGCTTCCGCCGCATCCGGCGCCTTCCTGGGCCTGCTGGGCCTCGGCCGCCTGCTTGTAGATATGCTCGGCCATCTTGTGAGAGGCGGCCGTCAGGGCCTCGGCGGCCTTGTCGATGACTTCGGTGTCGCCGCCCTCGAGGGCTTTCTTCAAATCGCCCAGCTTCGCTTCGATCTCGCTCTTCTCGGCAGTTGGGATCTTGTCGCCCATCTCGCGAAGGGATTTTTCCGTGGTATAGACCAGCGTTTCGGCCTTGTTGCGCGACTCGATGGCGGCTTTGCGGCGCTCGTCCTCGGCCGCGTGCGCCTCGGCCTCCCTGATCATCCGCTCGATGTCCTGCTTTGGCAGGGCCGAGCCGCCGGTGATCGTGATTTCCTGCTTCTTGCCGGTGCCGAGGTCCTTCGCCGAGACGTTCACGATTCCATTCGCATCGATATCAAACGTCACCTCGATCTGCGGAACGCCTCGCGGCGCGGGCGGAATGCCGACCAGGTCGAACCGTCCGAGCGACTTGTTGTCACTCGCCATGCCGCGCTCGCCCTGCAGAACGTGAACGGTCACGGCCGGCTGATTGTCGGCGGCGGTCGAGAACACCTGGCTCTTGCGGGTCGGAATGGTGGTGTTACGGTCGATCAGCTTCGTCATGACGCCGCCGAGCGTCTCGATGCCGAGCGAGAGCGGAGTCACGTCGAGCAGGAGGACGTCCTTCACGTCGCCCTGCAGAATGCCGCCCTGGACGGCCGCGCCCATCGCGACGCACTCCATCGGATCGACGCCGCGCTCCGGTTCCTTGCCGAAATGGTCTTTCAACAGCTTCTGGACGCAGGGCATGCGGGTGGGGCCGCCGACCATGATGATATGGTCAACGCCCTGGCGGGTGAGGTTCGCGTCGCGCAGCGCGTTGTCGAGCGGACCGCGGCAGCGGTCGAGCAGCGGGCTGACCAGCTCTTCGAGTTTGGCCCGGGTGATCGTCATGATCAGGTGCTTCGGCCCCTCGGCCGTTGCGGTGATGAAGGGCAGATTGATGTCCGTCGTCGTCGTGGTCGACAGCTCGATCTTGGCCTTTTCTGCCGCGTCGCGCACGCGCATGAGCGCTTGCGAATCCTTCGACAGGTCGATGCCTTCGCGGTTCTTGAAATCGCGGATGACATGATCGATCAGAGCCTTGTCCATGTCGGTGCCGCCGAGCTGGGTGTCGCCGTTCGTCGAGAGAACCTCGAAGACGCCGTTTCCCATTTCGAGGATCGTGACGTCGAGCGTGCCGCCTCCCAGGTCGAACACGAGGATCTTGCCGTCACCTTTCTTGTCGAGGCCGTAGGCCAGCGCAGCCGCGGTGGGTTCGTTGACGATGCGCTTCACTTCGAGGCCGGCGATCGTCCCGGCGTCCTTCGTCGCCTGGCGCTGCGCGTCGTCGAAATAGGCCGGGACGGTGATGACTGCGCCGGTCACCTTGTCGTTGAGGAAGGCTTCGGCGTCCTGCTTGATTTTCTGCAGAATCATCGCCGAGATCTCCTGCGGGGTGTAGCTCTTGCCGTCGATCGTGACCTTGTGGCTCGTGCCCATCTTGCGCTTGATCGCCATGATGGTGCGGTCGGGGTTGGTGGCTGCCTGGCGCCGGGCTGGTTCGCCGATCAGTCGCTGGCCGTCCTTCGTGAACGCGACGACGCTGGGAAACGCCTTGCCGCCGATCGAGAGCCCTTCCGCACTTGGGATGATGACCGGTTTGCCGCCTTCGACGACGGATGCCGCCGAGTTCGAGGTGCCGAGGTCGATACCGATGATGCGTGCCATGGGTGTGTCCTCCTGTGTGAAATCGCACGACGCCGTCCTGCGACGGCGTGAAGCTGTTCGACCTGTTATTAGCAACGACCGTGCCAACCTGTCGGCATCTATGAACGACTGCATCAGATGCGCATCGCGGCAGCCACGGGAAGGCGCCGCGAGCGGCGGGAGGGCCTGTCCTGAAACGTGCGACGCACAATGCGACGTCGCAGGTCGCGGCTTCTGGTATACTTCCACGACCAATACTGGATTGGAGGATGTGACATGCAGCGAATCCATGGATTCGTCGGAAGTCCGAAGCGGGACGGCAACACGGGCATCCTGATGCAGCGGTTCATGAAAGGGGTCGCCGAAGCCGGCGGCGAGTCGCAGATCCATTACCTCAACATCATGAAGGTGACGCCCTGCCAGGCGTGCGGATACTGCAGGACGCACGATCATTGCGTCATCAACGACGATCTCGCGCCGGTCCTGCTCGAGATCCCCAGGGCCGCGGGCATCGTGATCGGGTCGCCCGTCTACTTCTTCCAGGTTTCCGCGCAGACGAAAGCCCTCATCGACCGGTTCTACAGCTTCCTCAACTCCGATTTCACCCACCGGCTCGGCGCCGGGAAACGCACCGCCATGATCTACGCTCAGGGAAGCCCGGAACGGCACGCGTTCGACACCTCTTTCGAGCTGAACGCCCGGGCCCTGAAAGCCGTGGGCATGAACGTCGTCTCGACGCTCGTCGCCCCGGATCTCCACGAACACGGCGACGTGCTCGGGCGCCACGAACTTCTCGACGAAGCCCGGCGGCTGGGACGGGAATTCCTTAAATAAACGTATTAGTAAATATTCACCGTTTGGGCCGGTGCGCCGGTTCGGAAAGCCAACACATGCAGACACAGCGGACGGAAACGGAACCTTCGCAGACGACGCCGGCCGGGCCGGAAGCATCCGGCGCAATTGCGAGGCGGGCGGCACCCGGAGCGCGCGGGGTCGATCTGACGAGCGGAAGCATCTGGAAGCACCTGATTGCGTTTTCCATGCCGATGCTCGCCGGGAGTCTCCTGCAGACCTCGTATAACATCATCAACGCCGTCTGGGTTGGCAAGTATCTCGGGAACGAGGCGCTGGCGGCCGTGACCGTCTGCTTCCCGCCGCTGTTCCTGATGATGGCGATGGCGAATGGCCTCGGCATGGCCGCCTCGGTGATGGCGTCGCAGGCCTACGGGGCGAAGGACGATTCCGGGGTCAGGGTCATCGTCGATACGGGGGTTGCCCTGACGATCGGCCTCTCGATCGTCTGCCTCGTCGCGGGCCACGAAGGGGCCGAATCGCTGCTTCGCCTGATGGGAACGGCCCCGGACGTCCTGCCGCTGGCCGTGCCGTATCTGCGCCTGTTATCGTTCACGGTGCCGGTGATGTTCGGCCTGTTTCTGCTGACGGCGCTGCTGCGCGGCGTGGGCGACTCGAAAACGCCGCTCTGGTTCCAGACCGGGTCGGTGATCGCGACGATCGTGCTGGATCCGGTGCTCATCTTCGGCCTCGCCGGGGCGCCCCGCATGGGGCTGAACGGAACGGCCGTCGCGACCCTTGTGACCCAGATCGGCGCTCTCATCGCCCTCGGGCTGTATCTGCGCGCGAGACGCCATATCGCGATGCCGGGAAGAGGGCTGCTGACGCCGAGTATCGCCGTCGGCTGGAGATTGCTGAAGATCGGGGTTCCCTCGATGATCCAGCAGGGGCTGGTGTCGTTCGGCATGGTCGTCCTGGTGAGCCTCGTGAACGGGTTCGGCCGGGATGTGACGGCGGCATTCGGCGCAGGCATGCGGATCGACCAGCTGGCGTTCATGCCCGCGATGAGCATCGGCACGGCCGTTTCCAGCATCGCCGGCCAGAATATCGGCGCCAGACTGTTCGACAGGGTCGACCAGGCGTTCCGCGCGGGCGTGGCGATGTGTCTCGTGTCGGGGGGGCTTGCCGCTGCGGTCGCTCTCTTGCTGCCCGAGACAGTCATGCGGGCGTTTCTGTCGGACCGGGCGAGCATCGAGATCGGCTGCGAATACCTCCGGATCACCTCGATCGGCTATCTGCTGTTCTCGGTGATGTTCGTCAGCAACGGCGTCATCAATGGGGCCGGCGACACGATGGCGACGACGTTCTTCTCGCTGCTCGGCCTCTGGATCATCAGACTCCCGATCGCGGTCGCCCTTTCGCGGGCGTGGCACCATCAGAAAGGTATCTGGTGGGCGGTGGTCGTCAGCTTCGGCGCGGCCATGACCGTCAGCCTGCTGTATTACAGGTCGGGACGCTGGAAGCGAGTGTTGAAGAACGCGATGCCGGCGGCGCAGCCGCAAGTGGACAGCCCCGGATGAGCCTCGTCCCGGACGAAACGGTGCTTCTCATCCATCCGCCTACGGTGCGCGCCTGTGAGCCGCCGGCGGGAATCGCGATGCTGGCGGGCGTCCTCCGGGCCGCGGGGGTGGCGTGCCGCCTCTGGGACGCCAACCTCGAGGGGCAGCTGACACTGATCCGGGAGTTTCCGGCATCGGCGGAGGTCGACACCTGGACGAGGCGGGCCGCGAGAGACCGTGGCGAACATCTTCGCCGACTGCGCGACGGAACGGCGTTCGCAAATCCCGATACCTACCGCCGGGTTGTCGGGGACCTGGATCGCCTGTTGGAAAAAGGCCCATGGAGGGGAACCGGCCGTCATCTGGGCCTGGTCGATGCGACGGACGACTTCCTGCGGCCGACACGGAGCGCCGACCTGCTCCGGGCCGCGGCGCAGCCGCTGGATGACCCCTACGTGGCGGCGCTCAGGCCTCGGTTCGAGGAGATTCTCGAGGAGAAGATGCCCGGGGTGATCGGGATCTCCCTCAATTATCTCTCGCAGGCCCTGAGCGCGTTCGCCTTTGCCGGGCTCGTCCGTCGCATCGCGCCGCGAGCCCGTCTGGTGGCGGGCGGCGGCCTCGTGACGACCTGGATGTCGCGCCCCGGCTGGCGTTCGCCCTTTGGCGGGCTGTTCGATGAGATGGTGTCAGGCCCGGGGGAGACCGCTTTGATTCGTATCGCAAAAAAGAAAATATCATCTGATGTTGAAATCGGAACGCCGGTTTCGACAAGGATGGCAGACGTCGCTCGTCATGCCGCGTTCGATCTCCTCCCGCTTCCCGACTACTTATCTCCGGGGGTGGTTCTTCCCGTGTCGACCGCGTCCGGATGCTACTGGCGGCGCTGTTCCTTTTGCCCGGAAAAGGCCGAAGGAAACGCGTGGCGGCCGGCAGAGCCGCGGGCGCTGCTGCAGGACGTTCATCGCATGACCGAGCGGATGAAGCCCCGCATGATCCACTGGCTCGACAACGCCCTTTCCCCAGCGTTTTTGCGTGCTCTGCCCGTGAATCCTCCGGGGATTCCCTGGTTCGGATTCGCCCGGTTCGAGTCGTTCCTTGCCGAAGACGGCGTGGCGGAAAGCCTTGCGCGCTCGGGCTGCGCGATGCTCCAGCTCGGCCTCGAATCCGGCGATCAGGACGTTCTGGACGCGTTGGGCAAGGGCATTCGGCTCGACGTCGCCGAAGACATCCTCGCAAAACTTCACCGGGCGGGGATCGGCACATACGTCTATCTGCTGTTCGGAACGCCTGCCGAAGATGAAGCGGCCGCCCGTCGCACCCTTGCCTGGGTTGCCGGCCATGCCGGGACGATCGGTTTCCTCAATCTCGCCATCTTCAACCTTCCGGTGTGTGCCGAGGAAACGGCTGGCCTCGACATCAGGCCGTTTTCAGAAGGGGATCTATCCCTGTATCTCGAATTCACTCATCCCCGCAGATGGAACCGCGGCGCCGTCCGTCGCTTTCTCGACGCTGAATTCCGCCGCAATGCGGCGATACGTCCCATCCTCCGTCGCGATCCGCCTTTCTTCACTTCGAGTCACGCTCCTTTCTTTTCGCTGGGATGAGCAGACACGGACCGGAACTCCCCATGCACGCCTGCACGGTTGCGACATCTGCGATGTGGAGGTAGTCTGGTGCGAATATGGAAATCGTTGTCGTGTTCTTCGTCATGGTGCTCCTGCCGGCATTCATCTATCTCGTAACGGCCGAGGAGATCGATGACTCGTTGAGTCACAAGATTCCGAGCGAGACATCGACCGATGCTTCGTCTCTGGAATGTGCGGACGACGTTCCCTCGTCCGATACGAAATCCCGAAAGCATCCGCGTCGAACGAATGTGGCGGATGAAGATGCCGGAAACAGACGGAGCACGCATCTGGAACGTCTTCGTTGGGTCATCCACAAGATTCTTCTCGTGATGCTCTTTCTGCTTGTTGGTATTTCCGTCATGGGCATCGGGTTTCTGGGGCTTCTCGCCATGTTGCACATTGCCGACAACGGACTGAGTGCTTTCCTGGAAATGCTGCTCCTGATCGGAGTGGCGTTGAAACTCTACGAACATTGGCCCCTGCTGCGCGTTCCCGATGCGGTGAGCGTGCAACCGGATGAACGTTCGCGTACGGATGCTCCGGTTGGCATCGAGCCGGCAACACGCGATTCGACGATCGTCATCGAACAGCGAACATTCCTTGGGACGCTGCTTCGGGGAATTCTCGCCGTTTGCGGCAGCATCGTGATCGTGGTGCTGCTGTTGCGCATGAAGGGCATCGAGGCGATTCCATCCTGGGTCATCACGGATGCAATCATCGGCTTCATTGCCGCCGCCGTCCTTATCCGGCATGCGAAAAGCGAATATCGCATCGATACCGCTGCGCGAACGATCGTACATGAAGAGATGACCCCCCTCTTCGTGCGCAGGCGGAATATCGCGTTCAAGGAGATCGCCGCAGTCAGCGTGCGCGGCATGCAGAGAGGATGGCCTCTTTTATATCGATACTACTATATGGAGTTCCAGGTCGTTCTCGTATTCGGCAGCGGCCTCGTGTTGCCTGTCTTCGACCCGGTCAAGGCCACCGATCATCTTTTTGCGATTCTGGAACGGGAACGCACCCGTGCCCTGGAACTGGCGGACCTTCTCGGGTGTCCGGTGTGTCCCTGGCGCCATCTCGGTGAAATTCCCTTCTACGCATGGAAAACGGAAATCTCCAGGCTCAGGGACGCCTCGGAGCATCCGAGCGATCTCGAGAAATCCCTGCTGGAAACGTATTTTTCCAGTCTCGGCCTCGGCATGATCGAGCCAAAACAGGTGAAAGCCGATATGACGACCAGATTCGAAATGTTCATTCTGGCGCTGGTCGTCGCTTTTTTCGGCGTGACAACCTGGTATGCGGTGAGCACGGAGTGGAAATTCCTTGCCGAGAATCCGCGTGTTCTCTATCTGATCCTGCTCGACTGCACGTCCATCGTCGTCACCGTTTTCGGTCTGTGGCATTTTCTCGTGGATGAATACTATGTTTTCGATGTCGATGCCGGGGCTATCGAGTATCACTCCCGATGGGCGTTCTGGAAAACCCGGCGATTGATCGGTTGGTTCGATGACATTCGAGACATCCGCATCAACAAGGTCCTCTCCCTCTCTTCGCCGAAGCGTCAGTTCGCCGTGGAAATCATGCTGGTGAACGGCGACCGTTTCCTCGTATCCGACAAGTCGCCGACACCCGGCGTTCCCGTATTCCGGGCTTTTGTCCTTACCCGGTTGCTCGGACGCAGGATCATCGACGATCCCGACGCCTTCGAGAATGGGGTTGGGGACATCCGACCGATCGACGATCCGCCCGTACCGAAGCCCAGGCTCAGCGGGACTCCTTCCTGGACGCCGACGGGGTTGGGCGGAATTCTCCCGCCTCCCGCCCCGGACATACCCGAGCCGCAGGGGTTTGGTGGACGACGAAAAAAGTCGCACCGGCGGAAAAGACGAAAATGAACGATATTACCAGATATTTGAAGGAACCATTTTTTCGATCGCGTCTTCGTGCGGATCGTTGAGCGCCCACAGGAAATCCAACCCCGTGAGTTGTTCGATCCGGTCGATGCTCGTGAGAAACTGGCGCGGCGTTTCGGTCCCTCGAACGTTCTGCGGAACGAGGAACGGGAGGACCCGCACGTCCCGGCCGTCCTCGTCGATCACGATCTTGTAGAACGCATCGGGGATCTCGACCCGCGAGCGGCTCCTGTCACGGTCGTTCGCTTCGCCGAGCAGCTGCCGGTCATCGTCGAACACCGGCCCCGTCAGGATCCACACCTTGCCGAACCGGGGCGCCCAGACGTCCGACTCGAGCCGCTCGAGCTTCTGCCAGACGCGCCTGTTCAGGTCGGGCTCCATGGGGACGATATTCGTCAGCAGAAACGTCTCTTTCTGAGCCTCGAAGCCCAGCCGGGCGGCAATTCCTGCGTTGGGTGCGAGATGCCCGCGGTCGTATCCCGTCGAGGTGAACTCCTCGTGGCGGACTCTGCTCTGGGTGCGTGGATCGGTCTCGAACTTCGACGGCCGCTTCCCGGCGGGGCCTTTCGCCGAGCCTTCGAGACTGTAGCCGACCCACAGGGGGTTTTGTCTGAAATCCGAGTATCCTGCGACGTATCCTTGGTTGCGGAGTATCGTCAGCGTCGGGTCCTTCTGTGCCGGTCGCGGAAGACCGGCGTAGACGAGGCCGCGTTCGGATTCGGTCTGCCGCTTCGCCTCGATTTCGGGCGGCCAGCCGCCTTTGGACGGGGGCGGGGCGCCCCGGTGAGGCCAGAAATGCCGGACGCCGACGGCGAGGCAGACGAGGGCGATGAGAAGGAATAGCCACGGCAGAACTCGGCGGAAACGCGATTTCGGCGATGACGTTTTCCCGACCTTCGAGGCTTTTGACATGACGTTGAAGCGTGTCTCCCGGTAAGTATATGAAGTGATATACAAAATATGCTGCCCGTCGGCATTCGATACGCCGCTGATACGTTCTATGGTAACATGGGGCGGAAACGGAGATGCCGGACGGTTGCGGCGGAGACATCGGGAGTCGGAATGGACGCGGAATTCTGGTGGCGACTTGATCTGAACAGCCCCATCGCCGATATCAGGCGGATGGCCGCGGTTCAGATGCTTCTCGATCCGCCCCCCGCCTCGGCCGCGGCTGAACTGGCGGACATCGCCGCCCGCGAGGACGATGCGGAAACGCGGGAGATTCTCCGACAGATCATATCTGGATTCGCCGGAGGCCCGGCCGGACCAGCGGCGCTATCCGACCCTGGGCCGGCCGAAACGAAAGGCCCCTGGGCGGGGTGGGCCGGCAGCCCGGCGCAACGTCTGGAATGGCTCGGCCGACTGTCCCCGGAAAAGAGAAAAGAGCTCGCCGGAGATGCTCCCGAGCGGCTTTCACGCGAACGGCATCCGCTCGTCGCCTCCGCGATGATCCGCATCTTCGGGCGGGCATGGCCGGAACGCAGCCTCGACACCCTCGTGCCGTACGTTTCGCAGGACAACGTCCCGGTTTGTCTTGCCGCACTCGAAACGCTCCGGCAGCGCAAGCCGGACCTCCTCCTCCCGGCCCTTCCGGCCCTCCTGACCTCCGGCAGTCCTCGCGTCCGAGGTGCCGCGGTCAGGGCCCTCGCGGAGGTCGACCGCGATGAGGCGCTCGCGCACCTGGAAGCCCTCCTCCTCGACGCCGACCCGTCCCGCCGTCTCGAGGGCCTGCGATGCTGTTTCCACGCGCGGTTCGAAGACGTGATGCAGCTCCTGCTGAAGGCGATGGCCGTCGAAACCGACCCCAGGCGCCTGACGGCCTACGGGACGCTGTTCGAGATCAACCCCTCCCTGGAGGCTCCGTTCAGACTGTACGAACTTTCCGAACGCGCGTCACCCCAGGGGGCCGAGGTGCTCAAGCGCCTGGTCGCGGCGTCCTGCCGTGCCGTCGGAGCCACGCTCCTCTCCCCGGCCGATTTTCAGAAATATCGCGACCGCCTCCAGGAGTGGATCGACAGGCGCGCCGCGGCCGGACTGGCCCAGGATATCGTTGCCCGGTCGGCGGACGGTCGCGGCATCGATCACGAGTTGACGGTGATGATCGAACGCGCCCGGAATCGCCCCGTCCTGTGGAAGGCTTTGCAGGATCTTGCGACCCTGCCGATGCCCCCCGCCGCCCGCGCTCTCTTCGTGAAGGCCGTTGGCGGCGCGTCTCCGGCCTCCGGCGAATCGCCTCTCTCCGCGCGCCCCGCGGAGGCAGGCTCTGCTCCCGCGACGGCGAGCCCGGCTCCGCCCGGCAGAAACGCGGAAGCCGTGAACGCTTCCTCGCCGACGGCGGCCCCCCCCGCCGGGGAGAAGCAGGGAACGCCGGCCGACAACCTCGAGCTGCTCGCTCTTCTCACCCCCGACGACAGGGAAAAGGCCAGCCGGGAGATCGTACGTATATTATCTGCTATGGATAAAACGTCCCCCGCTCTCGTCGCAGCCGCGTTTCGCGCAGCGACCAGGTGTTCGGTCGAGACCCAGGCCCCCTCGGCGCGTCGGGCGCTCAACGGTTCCGACCCCGGCGTCGTTGCGGCGGCCGTCGAGTATCTCGGAAAATTCGCCCCGGACGACATCGAACCGCTCCTCGGTCGCTTCCTGGCCTCGACGGAACCTCGCGTCAAATCGGCCGCCGTGCGTGTTCTCCAGCGCTCGGATCCCCTCCAGGCCGTTTCGGCTCTGAAGACGATGCTCCGGAGCAGGCAGATCGAACACCAGAAACTCGGGATCGCCAGCCTCGTGCATGTCGAGTTTTCCCTCGTCAGGGAAGCTCTCGCGGAGCTGCTCGAGACGAACCCGCCGGGGGACCTGCTCGAGACGGGCCTGTGCCTGTTCCAGACGAACGCCGATCCGGAAGGGGTGTATCGCCTGTATCTCCTCGAAAAACGCCTGCCCGTCGAAGCTGCCGGGTATGTTCGAAAGACTCGGCGTGAGATGATGACCTTTCTTGCCGGTTCCGGCCGGCTTTCCCATGACTTCGGCAAAGTCGAGAGCGAACTGCAGGAACGGGCGGAACGGGAGTCGAAAAAACGGACGACGACCCCTCCGGCGTATGCGTTCAAGATACTTCAGAAGCAGATTCCATCCTCAGACCCTCCGCCCCCTCCCCGCGGGGACGAGTCGAGCCGCCAGACGGTCGTGGCGGCGGTCGCCGTCTTCGTTGTCCTCGTTTTCGCTGCCGTCGCCTGGAACGTCATCCCGGGGACGGGCGGCGAGTCCCTCTCTCAGACCGCGTCCCGATCGGCGTCTTCGATCCCGGGAGGCCGGCTCCAGATCAGGCAGGTTGACGGATGGGTGCGTGAAGAACGTTCGTCGGCCGACGAGTTCAAGATCGAGGCCGAGACCGGCGAAGTCTTCCGCGTGCCCTGCCGCGATTACGACCCTGTGCCGTCGCTGGGAAAACGATTCAAGGGGGCCCTCATCCTGATGCGGAAGAACGATGACGGTTCCTGGTTCGCCAGACGGGCCGCCGCCGCCGGTTTGCGGTAGCATCGGGCGTGTGCTAGGATACCCCCGAAAGGCGGTCACCCCCAATGCCCGGACTCACCCTGACGATTGAGAACAGGCCGAACTGCGTCATCGTCCGGCTCGACGGATACCTCGACGGCGAGACCGGACTACAGCTCCAGCAGCTGCTCGAAGGGCTTCTCTGCCGCGGCGCGCGCGGCATGGTTCTCGATTTTTCGAAGTGCACCAGCATCAACAGCCTCGGCGTCTCCTGTCTGCTCGAGATCGTGATCCGGATCGTCGAGGATTTCGGCGGAAAACTGGTTCTCGTCGGGTTGAACGAACTCCAGCGCAGGGTCATGGTCCTGTCGGGAATAATACCTATGTCTATATCCGCGCCGAATCTCGACGAGGCGTGCCGTGCCGCCGGCGGCGAGGATGGCGGCCCGGGTGGCGACCGGTAACGTTCCGGCATCCGGATGAACGTCGAAGGCGGTTCTCTCCCGGCCAGGCTTGTCCGATGGATCGCCGTCTGTGTGTTCTTTTTCGCGTTTCCGCTGTTCCTGATCAATCTGGGAATCCGGCACGCCTACGAACGGAACTGGAATCTCCACGCGGCGGCGGTCGCCCGGCGAACGGGCGACATCCTGGAGCGACTGCGCGCCAGAAGCGAGGAAACCGCGTTCGCCTACAGGGAGCTGAAACGACTTGGTGAGCGGATCGACGCATCCGCCGACCCGAAAAAAGCCGCCGCGGTTCTGTGCGAAAAATTGGAACGGCTGGCGCCCGGACTGTTCGAGATCTTCGTTGTCGATCACGGAAAATCGGTTATCTGGCCGCCCCGCCTTCCGATGGGGGTTTCGGCGTATCAGATCCGGCAGTTGTGCAGGAATATCGGAAGCGACGGCAGCGGGTTCGTCAACAAGGCGTTCCTGAAGAAAAATATCAATCTGTTTACATACTTCATCAGCGACGCTCCGCCGTTTCTCGAACTCTCGTCGATGCCGATCCAGGAGCGCGTCGTGGAAGTCAATCCGGCGGGTCTCCGCACGTATTTCGGCTTCTGGTTCGGCAGGCGTGTCGGGCTTCTCGGGCTGATGAACAGAAACGCCTTGCGCAAATGGCAGTTCCAGAAACTCCTGATTGCGAAGGCAAACCGCAGGAAATCCGGAATCAGGTTCGGCATTTCCCGGTTCGGCGCCTCCTCGCCCGTCGCCGAATCGCGCGAGAGCCAACGGCGCCGGGAAGCGCTGGCTTGGCTCGAAGATTCCTCCGAAGACGCCTGGTGCGTACGCGATAACCGGCTGTTCATGAAACTCCCGCTCGACATGAACTGGCGGCTTTGGGGAGAGGCGGCTCTCGACGTGTCCCACCGGGGCGATACCGTCCTGTCGCGAAGCGGCGCGTTGTCCGTAATCCTGCTCCTTGGCCTTTCCGGCCTCAGTTTCGGCCTCTTCGTGGTCGGCTGGAAGGTGCCCATCGCCCTCCGGCTCAGGCTCATGGTGCTGTTCTCGATGGCGACGGGACTTCCGCTGTCCGGTCTGGCCGTCATCGGCTACGACAACCTTCAAAAGACCCGGGACGTTCTGGTCGAATCCGGACGGCGCCAGCTCCAGGAAAGCCTTCGGGCGATCGAAGGCGGCTTCCTCCGGTTCGGGCGGGGCTACGCCTCGCGCATGACGAGACTCCGGGACGAATGCTACCTGCCGGGGAAAGTGTTCGACGTACAGCGGTTTGCGGCCAAGCTCGGCCGAATGTCGAAGGAATTGCAGGCAAACACCCCCGTCGTCATCATGAAGTCTGGAGCGATGATCAGGCCGATCGCCCTGTCGGATCACAGCGGCGAGCGGGAAACCCTGCTCGAAGCCATCGGCACCGAGTTGATACGCCGATACAACCGGGCCGTCGGGATCCCCGAGGAGGAGAAGGAGAAGATCGTCTTCGCCTCGCTCATTCTGGACGACCGAACGGCGCGCAGGATGATGACGGGGGTCATCCGCGCGCGCGGCCAGGTGACGCATCTCAACTACGGCGACGGGGACAAGTTCATGTACATGAATTTCATCCTCAACGCCTCCGGGGGCGCCGCCGGCGCGTTCTTCCTCACGTGGACGCCCCGGGATCTCGCCTGCAGATATCTGCGCGAGAACATCCTCCACCGCCAGCGCCTCGTCCCGCACAGCCGGTTGTTCGCCGTTCACGACTGGCAGAAGAGTTACACGATTCCCGAGGGAGCGCACGGCGTCCCCTGGCTGAAACGCTTCGTCGAGCGGCTGCGATCGAGACGCACGGAACTATATGAGGAAATATCATTCGACGGCGCCAGGTGGCTCGTGGGCGGCGTCCCGGGGCGCGATCTCGAAGAATACTCGCTCATTCAGGCCCTGCCGCTCGATCGGCTGACGGAGTCCGTGGACGGACTGCGCTCGGACCTCCTGTGGGGCGGGGCGCTCTGCTTCCTCCTCTCGCTCGGCGTTGCGGCGGCCCTCGCGCGGCAGATCCTGCGCCCGGTCGCCGTGCTGACCTCGGGAGTCGATGCGATGCGTAACGGGCGATATAGAACCCGGCTCCCGGTGCTCGACCAGGACGAATTCGGTTCCCTGACCGTCTCGTTCAACCAGGCCTTGGAACGGCTCGAGGAACTGTCGACCGCGAAAGCCTTCCAGGAGCGCCTGTTCCCCGCCGATTCCCTCCTGGTCGGCGGAGCGTCCGTGACGGGCATTTGCCAGACGGCGACCGAACTCGGCGGGGATTATTTCGACTACTTCGATATCGGAGAGGGACGCATCGTGATCCTCATCGGCGACGTCGCCGGTCACGGCGCGGGCTCGGCCCTCCTCATGGCGATGGCGAAGGGGTTCGTCTCGGTGGAGAGCCGGCGCGATCCCGACCCGGCCCGCGTGCTGACGGGACTCAACGAGATGATCTTCACGGCGATGAGCCGCCGGCTCATGATGTCGATGTCCTACGGTCTGCTGGAGGTCGAATCAGGCCTGCTCAGGATCTGCAACGCGGGACACTGCCCGCCGATGCTCGTCAGAAAAGGCGCGACGGCGGCCTCCGAACTCTCGACCGGCTTTGGATACCCGCTCGGAACACGGCGCAATGCCGTCTACCGGTGCGAGGAGACTCATCTCGAGCCCGGCGACCGCGTCTGGTTCTTCACCGACGGTTTTCCGGAAACCATGGGCGTGGGTGATGAGCCGCTCGGCTATTCGGCTCTGGCCTCGCTCGTCGCCAGGGTCGAGGGGGCCGACGGCAGGTCGCGATGCCGCGAGCTGCATCGCACCTGCACGGCCTTCCGGGCCGGAAAGCCCCAAGCGGACGACATGACCTGCATCCTCCTGGAATACCGGGCGGGAGCGTGACGCTTACCAGCCGAAGAAAACCTTCGCGCCTCCGATCAGGAGAATCGCGACGACGGCGAAGACGAGCTTGGCCTTGAGTTCGTTCGGGTCCTGTTGGTTCATATCGAGGTCGGACATGGGAGCCTCCGTTCAGACAGCGTCTGCGCCGTTCGCGCCGGAGCGCAACGGTACGCAACGGGCTGGAGGCGGTCGTCTCGGTACAAGACAAAGCCGCCATCCGCGTTCAGCGAATGGCGGCCCGACCATTCTTACAGCCTTCGGATGAGAACCCGAACCCTTCATCTTGAGTATAGCGTAAAACCTCTCCCGATGCAAGAGAGCCCGACAGAGCGAAGGTTCAGGGCCGGAAAAGTAAAAAATCGACTACGATATACAAGATCCGACGCCGGCGTGCTTCGGGACGGGGCGGAGCGCAGGTGAAAACGGTCAGGAGGAAAACGTTTCGAGGCGCTCGATCACGGACCGGGTGATCCAGGCCGGCGTCGATGCCCCGGCCGTGACGCCCACGGTTTCCGCGCCCCGGAAAAACGCGGGGTCGAGCTCGCCCGCCGTTTCGATGTGAACGGTGCGGACGCCTCTCGCTTCCGCGATCTCAGCGAGCCGTCGCGTGTTCGCACTGTCCCGACCGCCGACGACGACCATCGCATCGACCTCGGAAGCGAGCCGTTCCACCTCGGCCTGACGGTTGGATGTCGCCTTGCAGATCGACTGGACGATGCGGCAGTCGGCAATTCGTTCGGAAACGGCTTTCGCGATCAGGGCATACTGCTTTTCGTGAAACGTCGTCTGGGCGATGACGATCGCTTTCGGCACCGCCGGGAGCGTTCCGACCTCCTCGACCGAGGAGATCACCAGGTGGTTGCCCGGGGCGAAACTCTGCAGGCTCAGGATTTCGGGATGACGCGGGTCGCCGACGATGACGACGAAATAGCCCTCTTCGGCTGCCTTCTTGATGCGATTCTGGCTCGAGACCACGTGGGGACAGGTGGCGTCGACGACCGTCAGGCCGCGCGCGCGCATTTCCCCGATCTCTTCGATGGGCATGCCGTGCGCGCGGATGATCATCGTGCCTTCGCCCACCGGCCGCCAGTCGGCGATGCTCCGGACCCCTTTGCTTTCCAGTTCGGCGACGGCTTGCGGATTATGGATCAGCGGACCGCAGGTGTAGATCGGCTTCCCGTCACAAGCAGATTCCGCCGTGCGCAGCGCCATGTCGATGGCCCGTTGCACGCCCATGCAGAATCCCGCCGTCTTCGCGAGCTTGATGCGCATCTTTCCACCGCTTCCTTCCGGTAAGATGCCCCATCATAGCCGGTTCCCTCTTCCCTGCGCAACACCGCCCCTATCTGGCGAACGGACCGGGAACGAGGTATACTTTCCGGGAGATTGGATATCGGAGAGAATATGGCGCACCATACGATGAAAGGCGCCTACGCACGCCTGAGCGAACGCCTGAACCGGCATCCGCAGGGCGCGCCTCCATCCGACCTGCTTGCCGCCATTCTGCGCATGCTCGTATCGGAACGCGAGGCGGAGTTGATCTCGCTTCTGCCGCTCAGGCCCTTCACCGTCTCGGCTGCGGCCGGACGCTGGAAGATGGACGAGGCGGGCGCGGCGGGAGTGTTGAACGAGCTGGCGCATCGTGCCCTGCTGGTCGATATCCCGGGACCCGACGGCTTCGTGTATGTCCTGCCGCCCCCGATGGCGGGCTTTTTCGAGTTTTCCCTGATGCGCGTCCGGGATGACCTCGACCAGAAGGTGCTCAGCGAGCTGTTCTACCAGTATATCAACGTCGAGGACGAGTTCATCAGAAACCTCATCGTCGGCGGAACAACGCATATCGGCCGGGTCTTCGTCGACGAGGAGGCGCTGCCCCCGGGACCTGCGCTCGAAGTTCTCGACTGGGAGCGCACCTCCCGCATGATCGCCGACGCGACGGCCATCGGCATCGGCACCTGCTACTGCCGCCACAAGATGGAGCATCTCGGAAAGGCCTGCGATGCGCCGCAGGAAACCTGCCTGACGCTGAACATGGTCGCCGACTCGCTGGTTCGGCACGGCCATGCGAAAGCCATCTCGAAAGACGAAGCCATGCGCGTGATCGGAATGAGCCGCGAGCATCACCTGGTCCAGTTCGGCGAGAACGTGCGCACCGGCGTGAACTTCATCTGCAACTGCTGCGGCTGCTGCTGCGAGGCGCTGGTCGGATTCAGGAAGTTCTCGGCGCTCACGCCGGTTCATCCCGCCCCGTTCCTTCCCGGACTTGCCGGTGACGGGCTGTGCCGGGCGTGCGGCCGGTGCGAGAAACTCTGCCCGGTGAACGCCTGGACACTGCATGACGGCCGGCCCCGACTGAATGCCGAACTCTGCCTCGGTTGCGGCGTCTGCGTGCGCGGCTGCCCCTTCGGCGCATTGCGCCTGTCGAGGCACGAGCGCGGCCCGATCACCCCGGTCGATACCGCCGAGCGGGTCGTTCGCATGGCCGTCGAACGCGGCAAGCTTCAGAATTTCATCTTCGACAACCGGCTTCAGTTCAGCCACCGTGCGATGGCGGCCCTGATCGGCGCCGTCCTGCGCCTGCCGCCGGTGAAGCGGGCCCTGGCGACGAGCCAGCTCGGCTCAACCTACATCGACCGCCTCGTCGAGCTCTCCCGCATCCCGGTAAAAGAGTGAGGAAGGCCCTTCACACTTCCTTCATCGCTCCGGATCTGATCCAGTCGGCGAGGCGCCGCATACCCTCCTCGATGCCTACGCGGGGCTCGTAGCCGAGGTCGCGGCGGGCGGCGGTCAGGTCGAACCAGTGGGCGGTCGACATCTCCCGCGCCATGAACCGGGTCAGCCGCGGTTCGCCGCTCAGTCGGAAGAGCCCATAGACGAGCTCCATCGCCCCGCCGATCAGCCAGCCTATCGTGGGTGATATAGAACGCGTCAGCGGCGGCAGGCCGGCGGCACCGATCATCATGTTCACGATGTCCCACAGGGGCCGCGGATCGCCGTTCGAGATGAAATACGCCTTGCCGGCGATGGGCGAGCCCGGCTCGAGCCGCTCCGCCGCAAGGATGTGGGCGTCGGCGGCGTTGTCGACGTAGACCGTGTCGACCTTGTTCTTGTTGTCGCCGATCATCACCAGCCGGCCCGCTTTTGCTGACGCGACCATGCGCGGCGCCAGGTGATTGTCGCCGGGTCCCCAGATCAGGTGCGGCCGCAGGGAAACCGTGGCGAGCTGCGGGCCGTTTGCGGCGAGCACGAGCTTCTCGGCGATCGCCTTCGTCTTCGGATAATGGGTTTCATAGTGGTCGGAATACGGCACCGACTCGTTCGCGTTCTCCATGTCGTTCCCGTCGAAGACGACGCTCGGCGAACTGGTATAGACCAGCCGCCGGATACCGAGCTGTTTGCAGGCCTCGACGACGTTCGTCGTGCCGACGACGTTGGGCTTGTAATACTCGTCATACGAACCCCAGATGCCGGGCTTCGAGGCGACGTGAAACACGAGGTCGCACCCTCGGCACGCCTCGAGCACGGCGGCCGGATCGGCGAGATCCCCGTTCACGCACTCCACGCCCATCTGCTCGAGTTCCGGATACCGGCCCCGCGAAAAGCTCCGCACCGGCAGCCCCCGCTCGCGCAGCATCTTCACGATCGCCTTTCCCAGAAAGCCGCCGCCCCCGGTGACGAGGATTTTGCGGGAGTCCTTCAGGCCCGGATGCGGTAATGGATCTGCGTTCATCTGGTTTCTCCTGGGAATGTTCTTCATCGGTTGACGTTCGTCGAAGAATATCACGATTCAAATGCGTCGAGAAGAAAAACGGGCAGTCCCTTCAGGGACGGTGGTGCTGGATGAAAAAGATAGTTTCAAACGGTATGTGGCAGTACAAAAAATGCAGGAAGCGAATTCGGCATTGTCAGGCCGGTGATTGTGCGCGAACGATTTCTGACGCCCACAAGGCAAGCTGTTCGCGGCCGATCTTGGCGTTGTGCCGGACATCCACCGGAAAGGCGGGGTGGAAAAGAATTCGGGTGATGTCACGGGTATGGGAGTGCGTGGCGCCGAGCGCCCGCAACTCGGTTGCGAGGGCCGTTTCATCGAGGGCGCCGGCGCTTTTCTCGAGCTCGACGCAGAGGACGGGGGTCTGACTGCCGCGCGGGCCGATGCCGACCAGGGCGGTGCGGAACACCTTTGGATGCTGGTTAAAGACGGCCTCGCAGGGAATCGTGAACAGCGTGCGGCTGCCGGTCTCGACGCGATGTGCCTTCCGGCCGCAGAACCAGAGCCTTCCGGACGCGTCGATGCGGCCGCAGTCGCCCATGCGGTGCCAGATCGTCCCGTCGTCGGCGCGGATCTTCGCCAGCGCCGTCGCCTCGGGACGCTTGTAATACTCGCGGGTGACGATCGGGCCGCTGACGGCGATCTCGCCGATCTCGCCGGTCGGCAGGACGAGGTCGTCGGACCAAGCCGGAATCGGATCGTCCGTGATGCGGATGATGCGGACGGTGACTTCCGGAACGGGGCGGCCGACGCAGGTGCCGCCGCCGCGCGCGGTTTCTGCGGCCGTCTCGCCGAGAATCTCGTGGCTGCCGATGCTGCTGACCGGAAGCGACTCGGTCGCACCATACGGCGTGTGGATCTGGGTCGATTCGGGAAGCATCTTCTGAAAGCGTGCCAGGACGTCGTTGCGCGCCGGCGCGCCGCAGGAGATGACCGTGCGGAGCGTCGGAAGCTTGATGCCGTGCGCTTCCCCGTAGCGGCTCAGGGTGTTGACGAGAGCGGGCGAGCCGAACATCACGGTCGCCCCGTTGTTCTCGATCGCCTCGATCAGCTTCACCGGGTCGGCCTGGGCCGGCTTGGTCGCATCCATGTCGGGAATGACGACCGTCGTGCCGAGACAGACGTCGAGAAGTGCGAACAGCGGGAACGTGGCGAGGTCGACGTCGTGCTCGTCGAACCGGTATAGTTCCTGGATGAACCGCACCTGGTGGGTCAGGATGTTGTGGGTGTAGACGGCGCCCTTCGAGATGCCGGTGCTTCCGCTCGTGAAGAAAATCGCGCCCATCTCGTCGCCCATATCTTCGATGGGAAAGGGCGTCGCGTCGGCGTCGCGGACCTGGGCGAGCGTGCTGCCCCCCCAGAAGAGCCGCGTCCCTTTCGTCACGCAGATGCGGATCGAGGCAGGCGACCAGCGCAGGAGTTTGCGGGCCGCGTGCGCCTTCGTGACGCCAATGAACGCTTCGGGCGCGGCTTCGCCGAGACATTTGCCGAGATTGTGGATGCCGATGCCCGGGTCGATCAGCACGACCACCGCGCCGAGCTTGAACAGGGCGAACGTGACCGCGAAGAACTCGAGGCTCGGCGTCAGCATCAGCGCCGTCCGCATGCCGCGCCGGACGCCCAGCTTCTGCAGGCCGCGCGCGTATCTGTTGCTTTCCTCTTCGAGCTGACGAAACGTCAGATGGGTGTAGGAAACCCGGCCATCGCCGTCGCGACCGTGCGGGAAAACCACCGCCCGCTTGCTCGAAAGCCGTTCCGCCCAGTGCCGGACGAATGTCGCCATGTTGACGGGAGTGGTATGAATATTCATATAATAATAATCAGTATATTACACAAATCAGTGCGTGTGTTCGAGAATGTTTACGGGCTTGTCGAGGTTTTCCTGGACGGCCTTGAGGATTTCCGCGTAGTGCGGGCAGGGAAACCCGATCGGCGTGCCGCGCTTCATGCAGGAAGCGAAGGCGATAGCTTCGACCCCGCGCTCGATCATCATGCTCACCCGTGGAACGACATTCTTTCCGGGACAGCCGCCGCAGGAGACGAACCCGGCGATCTCGCACGGCCCGTTTTCCTCGAACGCGCCCTTCCCGCGGGCGGCGAAAACGAAACATGCCGAGCCCGGACACATGCTCTCCGTCTGCTGACAGCGGATGATGCCGACCTTCATGGGTCAGACCGGGTGTCTGGTGAAAAAGTCGCGCATCAGGCCGATGACCTTTTCGCCGACGTCTTCCAGCAGGTAGTGTCCGGCTTCGGGGAACGAGTGCGTCTCGGCTTGGGGCAAATGTTTACGCCAGGTATTGAAGAACGCCCGCCGGAAGATGAAGTCGCGCTGGCCCCAGCAGATGAGCGTCGGCGTTTTCCGGAACTGTGCGAGGCCGCTTTCGATTTGCTTGATCGTGCCCCATGAGGGGTCGCCGGGCCTGAGCGGGATATCCTGCACGAAATGGGTCGTTGCGACCCGGTTCGCCCACGAATCGTAGGGCCCGGTGAAAGCCCGCCGCAGTTCCTCGCTGAGCGGGGTGCGGGTGCAGGTGCGGGCCGCGATCTCGGCGAACGCGTTGAGGCCGCGGTTGAGCCATTCCCCGAGTTTGCTGTTGCGGAAAATCCAGAGAGGCCAGGGAAACTCCATCTCATCGGGCAGCGGAAAGGCGCCGGTGTTCATCAGCACCAGCCGCTTCACCTGCAGGGCGTGCCGGTTCGCGAAGCCCATGCCGATCGCGCCGCCCCAGTCGTGCAATACGAGGGTGATGGGTTGCGTGACGCCCAGGTGAGCGATCAGGGCCTCGAGATCGCGGATGCGCTGCTCGAGCGTATAGGAGTACCGCTTCGCATCGGGCTTGTCCGACAAACCGCAACCGATATGGTCGGGGACGATGACCCGGTGGTCGTGCCGGAATGCGGGAACGAGCGCCCGGAACAGAAAGGACCAGGACGGGTTGCCGTGCACCATGACGATCGGCGGACCTTCGCCCTCATCAAGATAATGCTGCCGAATGCCGTTGTTCTCGAACCAGTTGCTCTTGAACGGGTACAGATGGCGGAAGTCTTCTATATGAAAAGGTTTATACTCGCTCATATCGTATGTCCGTTACCACCGCCAGCCCAGCATCATGCTGTTCAGGCCGCTTCCGATGCCGATGAAGGAAACCTTCAGGCCCGGGTTCAGAACGCCCCGCTCCATCGCGATGGCGGCGGTCACCGGCAGAGAAACGGTGCCCATATTGCCGAGGTAGGGGAACGTCGAGAAATCCTTGTCGATCGTGAGTCCGAGCCCCTGGAGAATCGCATCGCGGTTCGCGGAGGCGACCTGGTGGGAGATCAGCCGGTCGACCTCGCCGGCCGCCCAGTTCATCTCGGAATAAAACGCCTTGCCGATACGCGAAATGAGTTCGCTGCCGTGCTTCAGAAGGCCGATCGCGTTCGTCTCCATGATCTGCGGCGCGCGAGGCGGAACGTGGGTGTCCGCGCCCCAGCGGCACATGCGATGATGCTCGGGCGCGCCCATGGTGACGGCGCCGAGCAGTTGCGGCCGGCCGGGGCCGTACGAGCCGTCGCTGAGGACGACGCCGACCGCGCCCGAACCGCCGGTGAGCGTGGCGAGCGCACCCTTGAAGAACTCCATCGTGCCCTCGGCGAGCATGCGGTCCATCATGATGGTCGTGATCTCGCGGGCGGTCTCGCAGGCGACGACAATCCCGGCTTTGATCTGGCCGAGCTCGATGCGGTTCGCCACATCGATGATGCCGGTCATGACGCCCAGACAGGCGTTCGACACGTCGTGAATCACCGTCGATGCCTTGACGCCAAGCTGCGCCGCGACGCCGCAGGCCGTGGCCGGCTCGAAGTTGTCGCGGCAGACGCCGCCGTACACGACGGCCCCGATCTCTTCCTCGGGAATGCCCGACTCGGCGATCGCCTTCTGCGCGGCCTTCGCGGCGCCGTCGGAGTTCAGGTGCCCGGGGTCCCACCAGCGCCGCTCGCGGATTCCCGTCAGGGCTTCGAGTTGGCCGGGCTGGAGGAACAGTTTCTTGTACAACGGGGAAAGCCGTTCCTCGATCCAGGTCGAGGTGATGATGTTGTGCGGCAGCTCGTAGCCGATCGATTCGAGAAACACGCGGCTGAATTTCATGGGGTGACGAAAATGCCTTTCTGAAGGCCTCGCGACTGGCGCCTCGCGGACCTCAGAGGCCCGGAACCAACCGGATGGCGAATTCCCTCATGTTATATATCACGCGGCCGTCGACGTGCAAGTATCCTGAACCGCGAACCAGGCGCTGTTCGTCGTCGACCGCGTCGATCACGGCTTCCACCGTCACCAGGCTGTTCGTCGGGATGATCTGGCCGCGATACGACCAGGAGTGGCGCGCGCCCGTCGCGAACGGCTCGAAATGCCACGGCCCGGCCGGAAGCGTGTCTTTCCAGCGGTGCAGGGCCGAGGCTTTGAGCAGCTGCAGGAACGCCTCGAGGCCGAGCGAGCCGGGAATGACCGGGTCCTGGTAGAAATGCGCCTTGAAGAACCATTCGCCGGGGTCGACCCGCTTCGTACCCCGCAGGAAGCCCAGCCCCTTCGGCCCGCCGTCGGGCACGAACAGGTCGATCGAGTCGAGCATGCGATACGAACGTGCGGGAAGCGCGAGGCCGTCTTCCGGCGGCTGATGCGCGTCCCCGGGGTGCAGTGGAGCGGCGTCCGGCCAGTCGGGCGGGGGAACGTGGCGGCCCGTTTCCGCTGCGGTCGGGGTGTACAACTGCGCCCCGCGGATGCCGACCTGGTTGGCCAGCGCGTCCTCGGTGAAGAAGCCGAACACTGTGTCGCCTTCGTAGACCGTCCGGCCCTGGCGCGTGACCTTGAACGTGTAGCCCTGGATGATCATGCCGCCCGACTGGGCGACCTTGGTGACCGCGATGTCGGCGGTGAGCGTGCCGGCGTCGCGCCGCAGGTCTTCGTGCAGGATGGCGTTGCCGTCGAGGTTGCGGAAATGCAGGTTCTCGCGGCTTGTCATGGCCGAACCCATGTAGGCGGCGAGCCAGCCGCAGACCTGGAGCGGGAACTCGAGGATGACCGAGAACGGCATGCTGTTCTGCCGGTTCGCCCGGAAATACCAGGCGTCGGGCGGTACGTCATACTGGCCCTGGACCGTTCCGCCGGCGGCCATCTTGAGCGCCGGCGCCGTCAGGGCGGTGATGCGGTCGAGGAACAGGTAGGGCGGGCCGGGCAGGCGCGCCAGGAACCGGTTCGCGTCGAACTCGCGGTAGGCGTCGCCGAAGCAGAGCGAGGGCTTGCCGACCGCGTATTCCAGGATCTGCTGCGCCGTGAAGAGTTCGCGGACCGGCGCCGCGACGTTCGGCAGAGACGGCGGGGCCGTCTGGACAGCGCCATCCGGGCGCCGACGGCCTACTTCCCGCGTCGTGCCGGTCGTGAAGACCGTGGCGGCGCGTTTCGCGGCCCAGATCGACTCGACCCGCTCCCGGGTCGTGTTGGTGAGGCGGATGGACATGTCGAGGCACTGGACGATCATGCGGCCGTCGGCGAACATCAGCGCGTCGGCGAGCGCGTAAGGCTCGGGATCATACCCGATCTCCTTGATCGTGATCTCGTACAACGCCTTCTTCGTGCCGGGAATGACCTGGCCGCGGCAGCGCAGGCGGCTGCGCACTTCCGGAATCGGCTCGAAGCTGCTCTCCGGCGACTCGGCGAGCCAGCCCATGCGCAGCAGAAACACGCGCATCGACTGCATGCACGACTCGTACATCAGCGTGCCGGGCATGACCTGGTCGTCGATGAAGTGGCTCGTCAGGAACCACGCGTCCTTCGGAATGTCGATCTCGGCTTTGATCAGGCCGCGGCCGAACCGGCCGCCCTTCGGGTCGATCAGCGTGACGCGGTCGATCATCGCCAGCTTGCCGGCCGGCAGCGTCTGCGGGTTGCGGACGGGAAGATTCGCGAAGTCAGCCCCGAACGCGGCCGCGAGGTCGCCCCGGCGGAGGGCCGCGATCGCCGTGTCGTCGAAGGACTCGACGCTCATTGGGGCGAGCCGGTCGAGCTCGGGCGGCCGCTGGAGATGCTCGATGCGGACGTCGTCATCGGTGAGAACGATGCCGCGCCCGTCGTTGAGTTGCTTGTCGGTGAAGAAGCCGGCGCAGCCGTCGCGCATCGTGATCAGCCGCCGCCCTTCGACGGTGCCGTCGAACTCGAAGAAGAACAGATACGTGTCGGCCTGCCGGATGAACCGGTCGACGCGAATGTCGTAGCGGACCGTCATTCCGGGGCGGGGCAGGGGGCCGTGGAACGTGACGGTCGCGTCGAGCAGACGGTATTTCGCGATGCCTTTCGTCTTGAAGTCGATGCCGAGCCAGGCCGAGAGGAACAGGTCGGCCTGGCCCGCCTCGACCGCGAGGCCCGTAGGCATGCGGTCGCCGTCGAGATACCACGCGCCCGGCAGCACGTCGTGCTCGGTCGCAAGTTCGCCGGATGTGAGCGACCCCTTTTCCCCGCGGCAATACAGGATGCGGTCGACGAAGTTGAGAGGCTCGTCGGGCAGCCGGACCCGCGTCGGGTAGGAATCGATCTCGGCGAAGAAGGGGCCGAGGGCCTTTCCGATCTTGCCGATCGCGAACTCCATCGAGCCGGCCCGGTCGAGGAAGACCGGTCCGGCCGTTTTTGGGGGGTGCAAAGGCTGGATAACCGCAGACTGAGTCGCAATATATGATTGATTATTATATGTATGCGTGTGCTCGATGTCGTGCCCGCCCGCCTCGGAAGCGCCAAGAACAAGTTCCAAGGCTTTTGCCTGGAGACGGAGGATCTCGTCGCTGCGGCGCAGAAACGCCTCGTGCGCTGCCGCGACCGCCTGTTGCGCCTCCAGCCAGCCCGCTATCAGCCCGTCCGGCGAAGAAAGAACGGGAGCGGCTGCGATTTCCGGAGAGACCGGCGGGCGCATGTCCTGAGGCGGTGGGGCGGCGGGTGTGACCGAAGGTCTGGACGGCATGGGCGACTCCTGGATGACCGGGCTGACGGGCACAGGCGGCTTCTCGGTCTGCGCCGGCGGCCGGGACGGTATGGAAGGCTTGGGTTGAACGGCGGGCGGGGTCGGAAGAGGCGGTGCGACGGGGCGGCTCCGCTCCGGGATCTTCCCGAAGCCTCGCTCGATCGGAATCGTGATGACGGGCTTGGATGGGGAAAGCTCCGCTGGCGCGGGCGATGTTCCTGCATGCAGTGGG